>Ga0302325_10003981_pt1 | contig 34408 bp, 24 predicted proteins | sample Palsa_T0_2_FD_201948 | JGI IMG/M metagenome (GOLD analysis project Ga0302325, IMG submission 201948) | Peat permafrost microbial communities from Stordalen Mire near Abisko, Sweden - Palsa_T0_2 | ecosystem: Environmental > Terrestrial > Soil > Palsa > Peat permafrost | place: Sweden: Abisko...
CAAACAATTGGGTGCGGACAGCGAAGGGCTCGGACCCGGCGGCATTCTGATCCGCACGCTGCCTAACGCTCTGGTGCTCCTTGGGCCGGATGCGAAGATGCCCGCAGATCCCTGGGGCTCCCGCTATGCCGTGACCATGCTCTTGGACGAAGTGCTGGGGTGCCGGTGTTTGTGGCCCGGCGATTCGGGACTGGTCGTGCCGCAACAGGATACCGTCAGAGTGCCCGGTCTGGATCGACAGTTCACGCCGATCGTCGTCGAGCGGCACATCCGTTCGAACGAATTCAACCCACGCATTCAGACGGGCCTGGATCGGCTTCTGGTCAGCAAAGACGCGTGGAACCAGGCTCGTCGCATCACCACGCCGGATTGGTTCGCCTGGCAGCGGATGGGAGGCACCCTTGGTTTGCAGGCCGGCGACGGCTCCATCCTTCCGCCGGAGGCGTGGGACCGCTTTCTGAAAGAGCACCCGGAGTGGTTCGCGATGCAGGCGGATGGATCGCGGGAGCCGGCGCCAGGTGAACCGCGCTTGCGGCTCTGCAAGTCCAACCCCGAACTGATCGAGGCCATTGTGCAGGAGAAACTCAAGGAACTGCGGGCGAATCCGGGCCTGAAGTGCGTGTCCCTGATGACCCAGGATGGCGGGCGCACCGGCTTCTGCCTTTGCCCGGCCTGCAAGGCCCTGGATCCCCCCGAAGGCCGTCCCACGGAGATATGGACCTACGATCATAAATCGAGCCAGATCGAAAAAATCCAGTATGTCTCATTGAGCGATCGGATGGCATGGTTCAATAATCAAATCGCCGAGCGGGTTGCCAAGTTCTACCCGAACGTCCTTTTCTGTGGCTCGGCCTACAGTTGCTACACCGCCCCGCCGTTGCACGTAAAACTGCATCCTCACGTGGTGATTCGTTACGCGAACCTGGGCTACAACAGTGATGCGGAGCGCCAGGAAGCCCTGGACGAATGGGATGGCTGGAGCAAGGCCGCCTCGATAGTGCAGTTTCGGCCCAACTTACTTCTCGCCGCAAGGCGCGAAGGCGTTCCAGCCATTTTCGTGCACAAGCTCGCGCAGGACATCCGGCACATGGCGGCGCGCGGTTTGGCCGGGACGGACTTTGATTCTTGCATGCACAATTGGGCCACCCAGGGGTTGAATTACTATATTCTGGCGAAGCTTCTGTGGAATCCAAACCTGGACGTGGATGCGGAGATCGACGCCTATTGTCACTCAGGATTTGGCAATGGATGGAAGGAGATCGAGCGCTATTTTGCGCGGCTTGAGTCGCTGATGAACCTCACCGCAGCCGCGACGCACACTCCAGGTCCGGATCTGCCGGGACAGGCCATCATGAATCCCTACACTCCCGAAGCCTTCTCGGAGCTGCGGAGTTGCCTGGATGCGGCGGATCGTGAGACGGTGGAAGATGCCGCGGCGCGGAGGCGGATCCTCTTTCTGCGCCGGGGGCTCGACTTCACTGAAATCCAAGTCACCGCCTACCGATTGCTCTGGCGGGCGAAGGACCTGAATGCGGATGAAAAAGCCGAAGCCGCGAGACTGCTCGATCGCCGCTGGGTCATGATGCGAAAGATGTTCGAGGAGGAGCCCTACGCGGTGAACGTGGCCGCAGTGCTTTGGGGCGAAGGAGCCCGGTTCGCACCTTTGGGCTGGGAGGGGCCCAGTTCAGCAGCTCGCGCAAGCCTTTCAGCGGCGCCTCCCAAGTGACGTGACGCCGCAAGCCACGCACTGAGTGTGGAGGTGACGAAGCGTGGCCATAGCCAGGGCCGGCCCTTACTATTTCAGAGCTTAATCACTCTATCTCTCCGCGAACCATCAACAAATATGAACATAACCTGCGCTGACATTTCTTCCGTAAAAGACGTGCAAAACGACTCCCGGGCGACTCCCGCCTCCGCTTCGTCTCAAGATTCTTCAAAGCCATACTTCCTGCGGATGATTTTCTCTCCAAAGGATTCGCCTTCGCCGCGGAGATCATTGGATGTGGGACGTTGTGACGAAGCCACCTCCTTCCTTCGTCGTTCTCCGCCAGTCCGGCTCGGACCCTTCGTCCTTCGTCATTTTCCCATTCTCCTCCTCTTCCTCGCCATCATCCCCGCCCTCGCCACCGACCGCCCCAATATCCTCTGGCTCGTCAGCGAAGACAACAACCCCTTCCTCGGCTGTTACGGCGATCCCATGGCCCACACCCCAACCCTCGACAAATTGGCGAAGGAAGGTGTTCTTTACGAGCGTTGCTTCGCCTGGCCGGTCTGCGCCCCTTCCCGGTTTACCTTGATTACCGGCATGTATCCCACCACCTGCGGCGATGCCGAGCACATGCGCGCCCAAGGCAAAATCCCCTCCTGGCTGCACGGCTTTCCCACCCTCCTGCGTGCGGCCGGTTATTTCACCTCGAACAACGCCAAAACCGATTACAACTCTCCCATCAGTATCAAGGAAGCCTGGACCGAACAGGGCAACAATGCGCATTGGCGGCTCCGGCCCAATGCCGACCAGCCGTTCTTCAGCGTCTTCAATCACGAAGTCACCCACGAGAGTTGTCTCTTTCCCGAAAAGGAATTGCCCCTCGATTTTCCGCCTACCGACCCCGCAAAAGTACGCATCCCCGCCTACCAGCCCGATACCCCGGAGATCCGCGCGGATTGGGCGCGTTATTACAACCACATGACCGTGCTCGACGAGCAACTCGCCGCCAAGCTCAAGGCCCTCGCCGACGACGGTCTCGCCGACAATACCATTGTCTTTTATTACGCCGACAATGGTGGCGTGCTCCCGCGCAGCAAACGCTTTCTCGAACAAAGCGGCACTCATGTTCCCCTCATTATCTATTTCCCGCCCAAATGGCAGCGGCTCGCTCCCGCGCCGCCAGGCGCGCGCATCAAGGACCCGGTAAGCTTTGTCGACTTCTCCGCCACCGTCCTCTCCCTCGCCGGCGTGAAGATACCCGATTACATGCAAGGCCACGCCTTTGCCGGCGCGGCCAAGGCGGCCCCGAATAAATTCATGCACATTACCCGCGATCGCATGGACGAACGCTATGACATGATGCGCTCCGTCGCCGACAGCCGCTGGCTCTATGTCCATAACTACCGTCCCGATCTCCCGTACGTCCAGCCGCTCGCGTACATGTTCCGCGCGCGAGGTTATCAGTCCTGGGCCCGCGTCGCCGCCGAAGGCGGACTCACCAGGGCCACCGCGCAGTTCTGGGGCGCCAAACCCACCGAGGAATTGTACGACATGGATAATGATCCGGATAGCATTCACAACCTGGCTGCCGATCCGGCGCAGCGCGAAACGCTCGAACGCATGCGCGCCGAACTTAAGCGCCGGGTCATCGAGAATGTCGACAACGGATTCATTCCCGAAGGCTCCCCGCTCGAAGGTTACGATGCCTCTCGCCAGCCTGGCGCCTTTCCCATCGAACGCGTTTACACCGTCGCCACCGCCGCCTCCGAACGCAATCCCGGCAATTTACCCTCGTTCATCGAAGCGCTGGACGACAGCAGTGAACCCGTCCGCTGGTGGGCCGCGCAAGGTTGCGCCATGCTCGCGGAGAAGGCCTCCGCAGCCGCCCCAACTCTGCGGCAGCATCTCAACGACCAGTCCGGCGCGGTCCAGGTCGCGGCCGCCGAAGCCCTCGCGTACTTGGGCCAGACCGACGATGCCCTGCGCACTCTCGAGAGGCAACTTCAGAACACCAACATGCCCTACTACGCTCTACAGGCCGGCAATGTCCTCGACCGGCTCGGCAACACCGCCCGGCCGTCCCTCCCAGTCATGAAGCAAGTCGCCGGTAAGCTCGGTAACGTCACCAATGCCTCCAGCGCTCCGTACTATCTCCGGCAAATCCTTGCTAACGCTATCAACGTCCTCGAAGGAAAAACCCCACCGCTCGTTTACCCAACCGTCAAGCAGGACTGATCCCCCCTACGCATTACCACGGATTAACTCCACTGTTACTCATCCTTCGACTCGCAATTTGCTTCAAACCGATTGCGTGGAAAACGATTGCGGATGTCGAAACGCTGGCAAAATTGGTATATCCAAAATCTCAAAACTTTTCGATACTTGAAGGTTTCAATTATTGAAAGACGACATAAATTCCCGTCACCCGATGAAACCTTCACCCCGCGATTGCGCCACCGAACTGCTCGAAGTCGTGCCCATGATGATGCGCGTGATTCGCACCGAAGTCCGCGCGCACAGCACTCCCGAGCTGACCATGCCGCAATTCCGGGCCCTCGCATTTCTCGGGCGCAACGAGGGGGCGATGCTCGGGGACGTGGCCGGCTTTCTCACGCTCACGCTTTCCGCCGCCTCAAAGCTGGTCGACGGCCTGGTCAACGCCGACCTCGTGACCCGCGAGAGCGATCCCTCGGACCGCCGCAAGATCGTCCTGAAGCTCACCGCCGCCGGACAGAAAAAGTACGCCGCCGCCCGGCTGGCCACCGCGGAATTCCTGGCCGGCCGCGTGGCAGGGATTTCCGCAACGGATCGCGTCCGGATTATTGACGCCATGCAGATCCTCCACCGAGTTTTTTCCGACGAGCCTCCGGAAACCAATGGACACCTGGCAAAAGGCGCGCGCTACAAATTGCCATCCTGATCCCCACCCCCAACTGCCAATTTTCAACCTATGGGAAATCACACCGAACTCCTCCGCCAGACGTCTCCCTCGACGCCGCCCCCGACGATGCACTCACCGGCGCATCCACCTTCGCACCTCATCGAAGAACCGCCCCGGAAAGGAAAAGGCCTCATGTGGGCCATCCTCGCCGTGCTCGTGATCGGCGGCATTTTTTGGTACACTCACCGCCCAGGCGCGGGTTCTTCTGCCGCCGCCTCCGCGAGCAAAGCCGCAGGCCCCGTGCCGGTGGTCGCGGGCACCGTGGAGAAAAAGGATGTGCCAATTTATCTCGATGGCCTCGGCACCGTGCAGGCCCTCAATACCGTCACCGTCCACACCCGTGTGGACGGCCAACTGACCAAGGTCGCCTTTACCGAAGGCCAGGACGTGAAAAACGGTGACGTCCTGGCGATCATCGATCAGGCGCCCTACAAAGCCGCGCTCGCCCAGGCCGAAGGCCGGCTCGCCCAGGACCAGGCACAGCTCGCCAATGCGAAGCTCGATCTCCAACGCTACATCGACCTCGTCGCCAAGAAGGTGATTTCCTCGCAGCAGTACGACACCCAAAAAGCCCTTGTCTCCCAATTCGAAGGCACCATCCAGAACGACACAGCGGCGGTCGAAAGCGCTAAAGTCAATCTCAACTACACCACTATTGTTTCGCCGCTCGATGGCCGCATCGGCATCCGCCTCGTGGACCAGGGCAACATCGTCCATGCCAGCGACCAGGGCGGGCTGCTCGTCATCACGCAGTTGCACCCCATCGCGCTCATCTTCACGCTGCCCGAACAAAACCTCGTGCAAATTCACGAGCACACGAACAAGGGCGAAACGCTGCAGGTGCTCGCGGTCGACCGCGACACCAGGACAACTCTCGACAAGGGCGAACTCACGGTCATCGACAACCAGATCGATACCACCACGGGAACCATCCGCCTCAAGGCGATCTTCGACAATCCCCAGTACCAGCTCTGGCCCGGGCAATTCGTCAACGCCCGGCTGCATCTCTCGACACAAAAGGATGGCCTGACCATTCCCGCGTCGACGGTCCAGCGCGGCCCCAATGGCCCTTACGTTTTCGTGATCAAGGAAGATCAATCGGTCGAGATGCGTCCGGTGAAGGTCGGCCAGATCGACAACGGCGAAGCCCTCATCGAGGACGGTCTCGCAGCCGGTGAAAAAGTGGTCGTTGACGGCCAATACAAATTGCAGCCGGGGGCCAAAGTCACCGTCGGCCCGGCGGCGGGCAAACCAACGGCTGGTCACAGCGACGCTCCTCCACAAGGCAGTGGCGAAGGACATAAACCCGGCAGCGAACTGAAATGACCGAATGCGCCCAAGCGCATTTCTCACCATGCCTTCGTTAAGACTTGCCGTGACTGCGGGAAGCTGGGGCTTGGGGAGTCAGAAGAAGATTAAGATTAAGCGCGGTTCACGATCGCTCGCGTCTTCATGAATATTTCCGAGCCCTTTATTCATCGGCCCATCGCCACGTCCCTCCTGATGTGCGGCGTGGTCATCATGGGCATGCTTGGCTATTTCCTGCTGCCGATTTCCGCGCTGCCGCCGGTGGACTTTCCCACGATCCAGATCGTCGCGCAATACCCCGGCGCGAGCCCGGACGTCATGGCCTCGTCGGTCACGACGCCGTTGGAGCGGCAGTTTGGCGAAATCAGCGGCCTGGCCAGCATGACTTCGGTCAGTTCCTTTGGAAACTCGGCCATCACGCTCCAATTCGTTCTCGATCGCGACATCGACGGCGCCGCCCAAGACGTTCAGGCCGCCATCAATGCCGCCACGGGCGTGCTGCCCACGCAGATGCCAAATCCACCGACCTACAGCAAGGTCAACCCGGCGGATACGGCGATCATTAGCCTCGTGTTGACCTCGGACACGCTACCCCTGGAAACGGTCAACGACCTGGCCGATACGCGGCTGGCGCAGAAGTTGAGCGAAGTTACCGGCGTCGGCCTGGTGACCATCGAGGGGAATCAAAAGCCGGCCGTGCGAGTCCGCGTAAACCCCGCCGCCATTGCTTCACTGGGCACCAGTTTGGAAGACATTCGCACCGCGCTCTCAAACAACAATACCAACCAACCCAAGGGCAGCTTCGATGGTTCGCGGCAGTCCTACGCCATCGGCGTGAACGACCAACTCTTTACCGCCGACGAGTATAAGAATGTGATCGTCGCCTACAAAAATGGCGCGCCCATTCGCCTGTCGGACATCGGCACGGTGGTCAACGGCGTCGAGAACGTCCGCCTCGCGGGTTGGGTAAACAACCGTCCGGCCGTCATCCTTGATATCCAGCGACAGCCGGGCGCCAACATTATCGAAACCGCCGAGCGCGTCAAAGCGCTGCTGCCCAAGCTTCGCCTTTCGTTGCCGCCGTCGATCAAAGTCGATATTCTCACCGACCGAACGGAGACGATTCGCGCTTCGATCAAAGACGTGCAGTTCACGCTCATTCTCACGATCGTGCTGGTCGTCGGGGTCATCTTTGTTTTCCTGCGCAAGTTCTGGGCAACCGTCATTCCCAGCGTGGCGCTGCCGCTGGCCATCATCGGCACTTTCGGCGTGATGAAGCTCATCGGCTTCAGCCTCGACAATCTTTCCCTCATGGCGCTGACCATCTCGACCGGATTCGTCGTCGACGACGCCATCGTCATGATTGAAAATATCGTGCGCTTCATTGAAATGGGTGATCCGCCGATGGAAGCCGCACTCAAGGGTGCGCGGCAGATTGGCTTCACGGTCATTTCGCTCAGCGTTTCGCTCATCGCGGTGTTCATTCCGCTGCTCTTCATGACGGGCATCGTGGGGCGGCTCTTCCGCGAGTTTGCCATCACCCTCAGCGTCTCGATTGTCGCCTCAGCTTTCGTCTCGCTCACGCTCACGCCGATGATGTGTTCCCGGCTGCTCAAGGCCGAGAAGGATGAGGAGCACGGCCGCTTCTACCACGCGACCGAAAGGATGTTTGAGTGGATGCTCAATGTCTACGAGACCGGCTTGAAGTGGGTCATGCGCCATCAGTTCTTCACCCTCCTGGTGGCGATCGCCACCCTGGTGGCCACCATCTTCCTTTATATCATCGTCCCGAAGGGACTTCTCCCGCTGCAGGATACTGGCTTGATCCTGGGAGTCACGGATTCCTCGCAATCCATTTCCTTCAAGTCGATGGTCGACCGGCAACGCGCCATTGCGGAGATCGTCCAAAAGGATCCCGACGTGAAAAGTGTCAGTTCGTTCGTCGGCGCGGGCGCGGTTAATTCCACAGTGAATACCGGTCGCTTGAATATTCAACTCAAGCCGCGGGATGAGCGCGACGCCGATGCGAATCAAATCATCGCCCGCTTACGGGAGGCCACCAGGAACGTCGAAGGCATCTCCCTCTTCATGCAAGCGGTCCAGGACGTGCAGATCGACAGCCGCCTGAGCCGCACCCAATTCCAGTACACGCTCGAGGACGCCAACGAAGTAGAACTCGCCGAATGGGCGCCCAAGCTCCTCGCCAAATTCCGCACGCTCCCCGAACTGGCCGACGCCGCCAGCGATCAGCAATCCGAGGGCCTGCAACTTAGCGTGGAAATCGACCGTGAAATGGCTTCGCGCTACAATGTGCCCATCCAAGCCATCGACGACACCCTCTACGATGCCTTCGGCCAGCGCCAGGTTTCGATCATCTTCACGCAGCTCAGCCAGTACCGGGTGATCCTCGAGGCCGAACCCAGTTTCCAACTGACTCCGGAATCGCTCTCCAAGATTTATGTCAAGAGTTCGACCGGGCAAATGGTCCCGCTGAGCACGTTTGCCCACCTCAAGACGGTCACGGCACCGCTGGCCATCCTCCACGAAGGCCAGTTTCCGGCGGTCACACTCTCGTTCAACCTCAGCCCGAACCACTCGCTGGGCGATGCGGTTAACGCCATCGAGAAGGCGCAACGGGAAATCGGCGTGCCCGATACCGTCGTCACTTCCTACTCCGGGAGTGCGGCGGAGTTCCGCAGTTCACTGAGCAGCGAACCCTTCCTCATTCTCGCCGCCATCGTCGTCATCTACATCGTTCTCGGCGTCCTTTACGAAAGTTACATTCACCCGATCACCATCCTCTCGTCGCTGCCCTCCGCCGGCGTGGGCGCATTGCTCGCGCTCATGATTTTCCACGTGGATATGTCGCTCATCGCGCTCGTCGGCATCATTCTCCTCATCGGCATCGTCAAAAAGAACGCCATCATGATGATCGACTTCGCGCTCGACGCCGAGCGCAACGAGGGCCTGTCGCCGGAGAAATCCATCTACCAGGCCTGCCTGCTGCGCTTCCGTCCGATCATGATGACCACCTTCGCCGCGTTGCTCGGCGCGCTGCCGCTGGCGCTGGAAAACGGCACCGGTTCCGAACTGCGCAAGCCGCTCGGCATCTCCATCGTCGGCGGGTTGCTGCTCTCGCAGTTCATCACGCTCTACACGACACCGGTCATCTATCTGTATCTCGACCGCCTCAGCCAGCGCGTGCGCCGCTGGCGCGCCGCCAAAGGCCTGCCCGGCATGCATGACGAAGAACTGGCCGCGTCCGCGGCCCGGGAGTCGACATGAATATCTCCGGGCCATTCATTCAGCGGCCGGCGGGCACACTGCTGCTCTCCATCGGCCTCTTCCTCATGGGTGTCGTGGCCTACATCTTTCTCCCGGTGGCCCCGCTCCCGAAGGTGGATTTCCCGATGATTTCCGTGACCGCCACGCTCCCGGGCGCCGATCCGGAAACCGTGGCCTCCTCTCTCGCAGCCCCGCTCGAAAAACGGCTTGGACAAATCTCGGGCGTCACCGAAATGACGTCGAACAGTGTTCTCGGCATGGTCACGATCAACATCATGTTCGACCTGGAGCGCACGGTCGACAGTTGCGCGCGGGACGTCCAGCGTGCGATCGACGCCTCCGCCGCCGACCTTCCCACCAATCTTCCTCAGCGGCCCACCTACCGCAAAGTCAATCCCGCGGACCGGCCGATCATGATCCTGGCCATGACCAGCGATACCCGTCCGGCGACCCAGGTTTTCCAATACGCCGACGAAATCGTCGGCCAGCGGCTCAGCCAGATCAGGGGCGTGAGCCAGGTGGTCATCAGCGGCGCCAATTTGCACGCGGTGCGGGTGCAGGTGAATCCGGCGGCCCTGGCCGCCACCGGCGAGAGCCTGGAGGACGTCCGGCATTTCCTCGCCCAGGCCAACGTCGATCAGCCAAAAGGCAGCTTCGATGGGGACAAAGCTTCCTACGCCATTTACAGCAACGACCAGCTCTTCGAAGCCAGCCAGTACAAGGACCTCATCATCGCGCAAAAGAACGGCACCCCCATCCTCCTTCGGTCGATCGCCAACGTCGTCAATAGTGTGGAAAACACCATGCTCGGAGGCTGGGCCGACGACAAACCCGCCGTCCTGATCATCGTTTTCAAGCAGCCCGACGCCAACGTCATCAACACCGTGGACCGGGTGAAGAAGGAGATGCCGGTCACGGAGAAATGGATTCCACCGAGCGTCCACGTCCGCGTGCTGAGTGATCGCACCATCACCATTCGCTCTTCGGTCAATGAAGTGCAGTTTTCGCTTCTGCTCAGCATCGCCTTGGTGGTGATGGTTATCTTCCTCTTCCTGCGCCGCTTCTGGCCCACTTTTATCGCCAGCATTACCGTTCCACTGTCGCTCGCCGGGACCTTTGCCATCATGTATCTGATGCACTACAGCGTCGATAATTTGTCGCTGATGGCGGTCACCATTTCGGTCGGTTTTGTCGTCGACGATGCCATTGTGGTCATCGAAAACGTTTATCGCTTCATCGAGGAGGGAGACGACCCGATGGAAGCAACTCTGAAAGGGACGAGGCAAATCGGCTTTACCATCGTTTCCATGAGCCTTTCGCTCATCGCGGTCTTTATTCCGCTCATTTTTATGAGCGGATTGATGGGGCGTCTCTTCCACGAGTTTGCCCTTACCCTGAGCGCGGCGATTTTTGTCTCCGGGATCGTCTCGCTGACGCTCACTCCCATGCTCTGTTCGCGCTTCCTGAAGGCGGAATCCGCGAGTCCCCACCAATTCAATTTCGTCCAACGCTGGAGCGAGGCGGGTTTCGACTGGCTGCTTCGCCACTATGAGCATTCCCTCCGCTGGGTCTTGCGGCACCGAATCGTCATGCTCGTTGTCTTCGTGCTGACCATCTTCGCCACCATCGGTATGGTGATCGTGGTGCCAAAGGGAGTTTTTCCGCAGCAGGATACCGGCATGATCAGCGGCACGACCGATGCCGCGCAGGATATTTCTTTTGCCGCGATGTGCGACTTGCAACGCCAATGCGGCGATGTCCTGATGGCGGATCCTGCGATCGAAACTTTTGGCTCCTTTATCGGCAGTTCCTATCAAGCGTCCACCGTGAACAACGGCCGCTTTTTCATTACTCTCAAGCCGCGCTCCCAGCGGAAAATCAGCTCCGACGAAATCATCAACCGGCTGCGCAAGAAGCTGGCGCCACTCAAGGGCGTGACCCTTTTCTTGCAATCCAATCAGGATATCCAACTGACCGGTCGGTCGACGAAAGCGCAATTCTCCTACACCTTGCAAAGCGGCGACCTGAATGAACTGAACAAATGGGCGCCGAGATTCCTCCAAAAGCTGCGCGAACACCAGGAACTCAAGGACCTCAACACCGATCAACAAACCAAGGGGCTCCAAACCAATGTCGTCGTTGATCGCGACGCCGCCGCCCGGTTGGGCGTTTCCGTCCTCGACGTCGACAACACTCTTTACGACGCTTTCGGCCAGCGTCAGGTCTCGGTCGTCTACGAGCAATACAACCAGCATCACATCGTCCTCGAGGTCGAACGCAAGTACCTGAGCGACCCGCAGTATTTAAGCACCATCTACGTCAAATCGAAGTCTGGCACGATGGTCCCGCTTTCCGCTGTCTCCAAGGTGCAGACCACCAACGCTTTCCTTTCGGTGAACCATGGTGGGCAGTTCCCGTCGGTCACATTCTCCTTCAATCTGGCCGCCGGTGTTTCCCTGGGCGACATCACCGCCATGTTCCAGAACACCGGACGGGAAATCGGGATGCCTTCCACCATTACCGGAAATTTCCAGGGCACGGCCCAGTTCTTCCAGCAGGTCTTCGCCACCCTGCCCATTCTCCTGGGAGCGGCGCTCATCTGTGTCTACATCGTGCTGGGGATGCTCTATGAAAGCCTCATCCATCCGCTCACGATCATCTCCACACTGATCAGCGCGGCCTTGGGCGCGCTGCTCGCCCTTTACATCTTCCGCATCGATCTCTCGCTGGTCTCGGCCATCGGCATCATCCTGCTCATGGGCATCGTGAAAAAGAACGGCATCCTCATGGTCGATTTCGCCATCGACGCCGAGCGCCACGACAAACTCACTCCGGAGGAAGCCATCTTCAAGGCGTGTATCATCCGCTTTCGACCGATCATGATGACCACCATGGCGGCCACCTTGGGCGCCGTGCCGCTTGCCCTCGGCATGGGCGAAGGCTCCGAACTCCGCCAACCGCTCGGCGTCTCCGTCGTTGGCGGCCTGCTGGTCTCGCAAGTGCTCACCCTTTACACGACCCCGGTCATCTATCTCTTCTTCGAGCATGCCCGGCAGTATGTCCACCGGCGGTGGGGGCGGCCGGTTGTCGTGAGCGGCCTGGAGTTGCAGCCGAATTAGAGCGTCCTCTCCAAATCGTTCTCTCGAATTAAATATATCGCTTGCGTGCGGTGCGGATTTGTATATGCACGAGTCGGCATGTTTTGCCCACCGCCCCAATGAATCCGCACCCCAGTCTCGCCCATTCCACCTCCACCGCGTTCCGGACAACGTCACCGTCCCACCGCACCTGGTCCATCACCGCCCTCACCGCCGTTTCCGCCTTCGCGCTCCAGTTCGCGATGCCGTCCTCCGGCGCTGAGCTCCCGAAAAATCCCGGCAGCCGGGACGTGTGGTCGCTCAAGCCGGTGGTTCGCCCCGAAATACCCAAGGTCAAGGACAGCAAAGCGGTGCGGAATCCGATCGACGCCTTCGTCCTCGCCAAACTCGAGGAGCAGGGCCTGACCCTCTCGCCCGAGGCGGATCGCCTGACACTCATCCGCCGCCTCTCCTTCGACCTCGTCGGCCTGCCTCCCACGCCGGAGGAAGTCGACGCCTTCATCAAGGACAAGTCGAAGGAGGCCTATGAAAAGCTCGTCGACCGCCTCCTCGCTTCGCCCCGCTACGGCGAACGCTGGGGGCGCCACTGGCTCGACATCGCGCACTACGGCGACACGCACGGCTTCGACCGCGACAAGCGCCGGCCCTATGAATGGCCTTATCGCGATTACGTCATCAAAAGTTTCAACGACGACAAGCCTTACTCCCGCTTCGTCCGCGAACAACTCGCCGGCGACGTCCTTTTCCCCGGCAACACCGACGCCTTGATCGGCACCGGCTTCATCACGGCCGGGCCGTGGGATTTCGAGTCGCAAATGGAACTGCGCGAAGGCACCGTCGAACGCGAGAAGGCGCGCGAAATCGATCGCAACGACATGATCATCCAGACGATGAGCACGTTCGCCAGCCTCACGGTGCATTGCGCGCGATGCCACGATCACAAGTTCGATCCTATTCCGCAGAAGGACTATTACCGCCTGGACGCCGTCTTCTCCGGGATCGAGCGTAAGAACCGGATCTACGCCGACGCGGCCGCGGAGCAACGCGCGACCATCGTGAAACGTCAGGCGGAAATCGCGCAGACACTGCCGGCGGGCTGGTCGAGCGCGATCGCGCCAACGCAGGACACACCAAAGTGGGTGCAGATCGATCTTGGAAAATCGGTGCCGCTGACGGAAATCCGCCTGGTGGCGGCGCGGCCGATCGATTCGGACAAGGACGGATACGGCTTTCCGCTGCGCTTTACCGTCGCGGTGAGCGACGATGCGACATTTGCGAAAAACGACTCGCTCGCGGACAACACGCTCGTCGATTTCCCCAATCCCGGCGCGACCACGGTCAAAATTCCGGCGACGGGAAAGACCGCGCGCTATGTGCGGGTTGCTTCTCCGCTGCTGTATAAGAAGGCCAACGACGCCTACCTCATGGCGTTCGGGGAAATCGAAGTCGAAAGCGAAGGGCAGAATGTGGCGTTTGGCGCGCCGGTGACGGCCTCGGATTCGCTGGAGGCACCGTCCTGGAGTCCGAAATTCCTCGTCGACGGATTCGATGGCCGGCTGTGGCTGCGTTTTCCGGATGACTACGACGTGCGGGATCATGCGGTCAAGGCGGTCGACGAATACAACGGGCTGGCGAAGCAACTCCCGGCGCTGCCGGAGCCGAAGCAGTTTTACGGATTCGAATCCATTCCCGCGCGGAAAATCTCGGTCCTCAAGCGCGGCGACGTCACGAAACCGATCGAGGAAGTGACGGCCGGTGCCCCATCCTGCGTGGACGGAATTACCGTGGAGTTTCCGACCGGGCCGGAAAATGAAGGCAAGCGCCGCGCGGCGCTGGCGGAATGGCTGACCGATGCGAAGAATCCACTGACGCGCCGCTCGATCGTGAATCGCGTGTGGCAGTATCACTTCGGCCGCGGAATTGTGGGGACACCGAGCGATTTCGGGCGAAATGGCATCGCCCCGACCAACCCGGAATTGCTCGACTTTCTCGCGACAGAGTTTGTCAAGGACGGCGAGTCGTTCAAGAAACTGCACCGGCTCATCGTCACGAGCGCGACCTACAAGCAATCGTCGGCGAACAACGAAAAGGCGGCGGCGATCGATGCGGACAATCTTCTCTTGTGGCGGCAGAACCGCGCACGGCTGGAAGCCGAGGAGGTGCGGGACGCGGTGCTCGCCGTCAGCGGCAAGCTCGACACCACCATGGGCGGGCCAGCCTACGAACCATTCCACTTCGTGGACGACAAATCGCCGGTCTATGACCATCTCGACATTGCGTCGATCAACAATCCGGCGACGTGGCGGCGGACCGTCTATCGATTCGCCGTGCGCAGTGTGCCGGATCCATTTCTCGAATGCCTCGATTGTGCGGACCCCAGCATCAACACGCCGGTGCGCACGAGCACGATCACCGCGTTGCAAAGTCTCGCGCTGATGAACGACCCGTTCATGCTGAAACAGTCGGAGAACTTCGCGGAGCGTCTGGGCAAAACGGCGAAGTCACGCGCGGAGCAAGTGAAGGCAGGATTCCGCATCGCCTTTGGCCGCGCGCCGACGAGCGCGGAGACGAACGCCCTTGTTCCCGTCATCGACAAGGAAGGACTGCCGACCTTCTGCCGCGTCCTCTTCAATACGAATGAATTCTTCTTCGTGGACTGAGCCACCCACTCCAATCGCCAACCCCCAACCCCAATCATTTTATGAAATCGCGTTACCCTCATCATCCGTTTCGTCCGCAACATCTCGACCGCCGCTCGTTTCTGTGGCGGCTCGGCGGTGGCCTGGGCGGGATCGCCCTCGCGGAGTTACTGGGCCGTGAAGGTCTCCTCGCCGCAGGCATGGGCAAGCCCGAGTTCAACGGCGGCATCCACCACATGGCCAAGGCCAAGCGCGTGGTGATGCTCTTCATGTCCGGCGCCGCGAGCGCCATCGACACCTTTGACTACAAGCCGCTGCTCGATGAAAAGCACGGGCAGAGATTCGATCCGGGGTCCAAGGTCGAGCTCTTCCAGAGCTTTCCGGGCATGGTGATGAAGAACCCGTGGGGCTGGAGCCAGTGCGGGCAATCGGGCAAGCACATCAGCAATCTGCTCACGCACCTCGGGAGTTGCGCGGACGACATGGCTTTCGTGCACTCGATGGTCGGCACCTCGAATGTCCACGGCCCGGCCACCTATCTGCAAGCCACCGGCTTCGCACTGCCCGGTTTTCCATCGATGGGCTCGTGGATCAGCTACGGCCTCGGCAGCCTGAACGATGACCTGCCGACGTTCGTCGTGCTGCCCGACAGCCGTGGCTTCGCGCCGAATGGTCCGGCCAACTGGGGCGCCGGCTTCCTGCCCGCCGCTCACCAGGGCACGATGGTGCGCCCGGGCTCGAACCCGCCCATCTTCGACCTGAACGCGCCGAAGGGTTCCTTCGCCACCGCCGACGACGACAAGGCCACCCTCGCCGCGATCAATCAACTCAATCACATCCACGCCGAGGCGCATCCCGGTGACAGCCGCCTGGATGCCCGCATCTCCGGTTACGAACTCGCCGCGAAGCTGCAGCTTTCGGCGCCCGAGGTGATGGATATCGCCAGTGAGACCGAGGAAACGAAGAAGCTCTACGGACTCGATCGCAAGATCACCGAGGAGTTTGGCCGCAACTGCCTGATTACCCGCCGGCTGCTCGAACGCGGCGTGCGTTTCGTGCAGCTCTGGAGCGGCGCGGACAACGGCGTACCGCGGCGCAACTGGGACAGCCACGAGAACATCTACAAGGACCATGGCGAAATGGGCACGAGCATGGACCAGCCCACGGCCGCGCTCATCAAGGACCTCAAGCAGCGCGACATGCTCAAGGACACGATCATCATCTGGACGACCGAGTTTGGCCGCATGCCCTGCACCGAGGGCGGCGGCGGACGCGACCACAACCCGCACTGCTTCACCAACTGGATGGCGGGTGGCGGCATCAAGGGCGGCGTGACCTACGGCGCGAGCGACGAGTGGGGCTATCGCCCGGCGGACAAGGCCACCCCGGTCTACGACATCCACGCGACGCTCCTGCACCTGCTGGGCATCGACCACGAGAAGCTGACCTTCCGCCACAACGGCAGCAACCGCCGTCTGACCGACGTGTATGGCGAAGCCATCCCCGCGCTCATCGGTTAGTCGCCCATGAAATGACGACACCGCGCGTGAGCGGTGGAGAACGAAGATCACGTCTCGATGCGATTGCGAAATAGGGAGCGCGAGCTTCCAGCTCGTGCTCGTCGGCATCTCGCCGACGAGTTCAAATCGGATTGCGCTGTATAATTCCGGTGATCTTCCGGCCACGGCAACGGCAGGATGCCGTTGCCAGCGGGCCAGATGCCCGCGCTCCCTCTTTCTGACCCACAGCGTTGCCGTTAACCATCAATCACGCGCTTTCTGGGGGCTATCTGCCAGAAGCGCCTCCATCTGCGCAACGGAGGCGCTGCCAGAGGTCCCGAGCTGGTGAACGACAATCGAAGAGGCCAGGGCGGCGATGCCCAGCGCCTCGCCCAATTCCGCGCCCGCCGCCAGCGCGGTGGCCAGATTCGCGGTCACCGAATCACCGGCGCCCACGACATCGATCGCCCCACGCAAGGGCAGCGCCGGCACGTGTTCGGTGCGTCCGTCCGGCCCTGCGCCGACCAAGCCGCGCTCCGCAAGTGTGACAAAGACCGCCCGCCGATTTTTCTCCGCCATTTGCACCGCCGTCTTGCGAACCTCATCGATTGATGACTGCGCGGGCATGCCCGTCAACGCGGCGAGCTCCGCGGCGTTCATCTTGAAAATGACCGGCGGATAGCCGCGTAATCCGCGCCGGCTGTCGGCGAGCACGGGGATCGGCAGGCTCTTTCGCTCCAATGCATCCACCGCTTTGAGCAGCGAACCGGTGACCACTCCAGTGTCGGCCAAATCCACCTGGTCCAGGAGAATCACGGCATCGACTGCCGTACGGAGCTTCTCCAGCGAATCCGCCAACCTCCCGGTGACCTCCGGCGGTGTCGGTGTCCAATTCTTGGAATCCAGGCGGTTCAACTCGCGCGGGGGCTCGCCGGGCGTCAGCACGAGCGGCTTGCAATAGGTAAAAGTTCGCCGCGCGGATGTCTGGAAAAAATGGGCTGGGTCCACGCCGGGCAGCGAGCGCAAGGCGCGCACCAATTCATATCCCTCCCCGTCCTCGCCACAAAACCCGACGGGATAAATCTTCCCGACACCCAGGGCGACGAGGTTGTTGAGGATCGTTCCCGCCGCACCCGGTTGGGACCGTACGCGCACGACGTTGTAGACCGGCAGGCCGGTCTCGATCGAGACTTCCGCGCGCGCCGGATCGATCTCCAAATACCGGTCGAGGCAAAAATCGCCGACGACGGCGATGCGGAGGGAGGGGTAACGCCCCGATATTGTTTGCAACGCCTTTGGGGTCATGGCTCGGGGCAAACATCCAACATCCAACAGCCAATCATACGTCTTGAAGCGCGTGCGCGAGGTGGTGGACAAAGGCGGCATTGTCGCATTGCAGATACTGCATCGGCGCGCCCATGCGGGAGAAGCTCTTGCAAAAGCGCAGATAATAGGCGGCGTTCGTTTTGGGCGGTTCGCCCCGCGCCCAATCCCAGCCCCCGCCGTCCTGCAAATCCACGACATAGATGGTGTGATCGCGGACGATGGCGCGCTGGGCCTGCAAGCGCAGGTTGTTCACACAGCTGAGCGACTTCTCGAAAACCTGCGGTCCCATGATCGCCGAGCCGACAGAAAGCACGACGCCCCCGTCGAGACCTTCGACCGATCCGCCAAAGAGCTTGAAATCCAGTTCCGCCGCGCGCCCGAGGACCGCTCCGTTGAAGATGGGATGATTGGAAATGATGTCGTAGCCAATGCCCGGATGCACCGTCAGCGGCACATCGCGCTTCCAGGCCGAGCCGAGGATGGAAGCCTGTTTCCAGCGATGCTCCACGGCGATTCGTCCGGTGGGAATGCGCTGTTCGCGCAGAGCCCGCAGCAAATCGGCCCGCGCGCCAGTCAGCGGGTGCGCCGGTTCGCGGGCGATGCCTTGCTCGAGGCTTTCCGCGCTGGGCACGGTCGCGCCATCCTCGGCGATGAACCGTCCCAGCGAACGCCCATAGCCGAGCCCGTCGAGCGCGCCCGCCATGAGCGCAAGGTGGATATTCGTGGCCGTCTCGTGCCACGTCCCGAAGGTGCCGCTGGCCACATTCATTTCCACGCTCTCGGTCGAAGCGCCGAACCACGCGTATTCCCAATCGTGAATGGTACCCGCGCCGTTTGTGGCGAGGTGCGTGATCCAGCCCTGCTCCATCAAGCGGTCGAGGATCAGTGCCGCGCCGTTGCGCAGCAGGTGCGCGCCGTAGATGAGCATGACGGTGGCACCGCGCTGGCGCGCTTCTCGAATGTCGAGCGCCGCCTGGCAGATGCGGCCCACGAGTTCCTCCGACAGCGGCTTCGGCGCGGAATCCGGAGCGATCAAAATGTCCTCCGCACGCGTGAGACTGCGCCGTTCCGCCAATGGATAGACTTTGAGTTTCGACAGGTCGAGCGGTGGCACCGGCTTCATTTGAGCAGGAGATAATCGAGGAGCGCGATCGCGTCGCGGAAATCCGGGATGGCTGCATCGGCGCCGGCGTCGAAAAGCTGCCGCTGTTTGAAGGCATCCATGATCCCCGACCCATTGTTGTTTTCGTCGCTGCAGACCGCGATCGCCAGACCGCCGAGCTCCTTGGTCGAAGAGATCTCGACCGGTCCATCGCCGAACGAAAGGAGTTGTTCGCCCCGGATGCCTTCCTCCGCGAGGAGCCGGCGAAAGACCGCCATTTTGGAAAAGCCACCCGGGTCTGCGCCGCTGCCGTAGATGTGCGGGCCAAAGTACCCGGTGACCCCAAGCGCCTCGGCTTCTTCGCGCACGCGGTGCTCGACGGTACTGCTGAGCACGATCGGCGTGAGGTCAAGCTGCCTCAACCGCTCCAGCAAAGGCCGCGCGGCAAAGACCACAAAGGCATCCGGCGCCGCCGCCCGGCCGCGAATGGCCGCAAGGCGCGCGGCGATCTCCGCATCGAGCTGGTCCTGAAATTCGCGCCGCAACGATTCCGCCTCCAGTGCCGGTCCGCCGCGTTTACGCATGGCTTCCACGAAACCCTCCATCTGCACGATCGTCGGCCGGCCATTCAGGCCAAAGACGATGTTGCTGAAAAGCTCTTCGCGCTCCTCCGCAGTCTCGCCCGGCAAGGGCGTCACATTCCGGCGGAAGACGCCAAACATGATCTCCGGCCAGCCGTGCCGCACCCAGGAAAGAGTGCCATCGAAATCGAAGACCACATGCGTGATCCCGGCGCGCGGCGCGAAACTCGGACGGAGCGCGACGTCGCCGGTGAAGGTGGGAAGCGGACGGGCCGTCGCGCTCATGCCGCGGACTTTTCCATGAAGGCGTAGCAGATCATGTGGAAGATATGCATGTGCACGTCTTCGACGCGCCCGTAATGCGTGTCATCGACCACGATCACCTGCTCGGCGATCCCCGCGAGCGCGCCGCGTTTGGCGCCCACGAGCGCGATGGTGTGCAGGCCTTGTTCCTTCGCCCAGGTAAACGCCTTCACCAGGTTTGGCGAATTACCGCTGACGCTGGCGGTGATCAGCACGTCGGCGGGCTGGGCAAAGTTCTGGAGCTGCCGCAGGAAGATGTCCTCGTAGCTGTAGTCATTTCCCAACGCGGTGATCCACGAGACGTTGTCCGTCAGCGATTGCACGCGAAAGCGCTTTCCAACAGCGTCCGAGGAGCCTTTGCCCAGGTCGGTGGCGAAGTGCGAGGCGTTGGCCGCGCTGCCGCCGTTGCCGATGGCGAAGATCTGCCGGTCATTTTCCCAGGCGGTGCGCACAGTTTGGGTCGCCTGGGCAACGGCATCGAGGGGCAGGGAATCCAAGGCGCGATGTTGAGCGGCGATATAGGTTTGAATCCAGGTTTTCATAGTTTTTGCGGGGTATGGAGTGTGTGCAGCCGTTCGGCGGCCATGAGCAATGCGCCGACGGGCACGGAATCTTCGCGCAAGCCCGCCAGGCGCACCTGCGGGCCGGGGTGGAAGACATCCATGATAAAGCGTGGCAGCCGTTCGGCAACCGCCGCGCGCAGGGGTTCGCCCAGAAGCGAGACGCCGCCGCCGATGACGATCACTTCCGGGTGCAGGAGTTGGACGACCACGCCAAGCGCGTTGGCCAGATGTCCGGCCTGCGTGGCGAGCAGCGATTGCGCCAGCGGATCCCCGGCCTCGAGCGCCGGTGCGAGATGCCGTGCTTCGCCTCCCGGATCGGCCGCGACCAGTTGCGCGAGCCACGATTCCGGGGCCTTTTCCACCGCCGCGCGAATCGTGCGATCCAGGCTCCAGCCGGCGCAATCGTCCTCCAAAATCCGGTCCGGCCCATGCAAGCGGAGGTGGCCAAATTCCATTTCTCCCGGCGGCGCGCCATGGAAAATGCGCCCGTCCGCGACCAGTCCGCCACCCACGCCACTGCCCATGTTGGTATAAAAAACCGGGTTCATTCCCTTCCCCGCCCCACAGAGCGCCTCACCCAGCGTGGCCAGATTGCTGTCGTTTTCCACAAACACCGGGAGTCCGGTCTGCTTGCGCAGCCAGTCGCCGAAGGGAAAATCCGACCACCCCGAAATATGATAAGAGCGCCAGATGCGCCCCGTCCGCCACTCGACCGGCCCGCCATAGCCCACACCGACGGCCGACGGCTGCCACTTCGCCACGAGTTCCGGCGCCGCTTGGGTGATCTGTTCCCGAATGCCTTCCGCTCCCCGCTCGCGGTCCACCGGGAAGCGGCGACGATCGAGAATCTTTCCATCCGCCGTCCCGGCACAAAGCTGCAGCTTGGTGCCGCCGATTTCGATGGCGACAAAATGCCGGTCACTCATTCCGTCGGTACGTAACCGAAGTCGGGATAGTCGTTCTCGGGAACGAATTCGGGTTCGCGGTCCGGGTTCGGCGCCACCGATTCGGCGGCATGAACGGACAGCGCGGCGAGGCCGAGGCCGGCCACGACTACGCGCTCCAGCGCGGTGCGGCGCGAGATCGATTCGGCGGACGACAGTGATGAATCATTATTTGGTTTCATAAATCAGGCATCGGTAAATGGCCCGGCGTTCCTGGCCGCCAGGGCCTCGCGGACCTTTACGCCATCGAAGAGCGCGACTTCGGCGTTCGCCTTCGTGGCCAGTGCCGCGGCACAACCCGCCGCCTCGCCCATGGCCATCGCGGTGACCGTGACTCGCGAAGACGCCGCGGCTTCCTTGCTCGCGGAATGGCAGCGCCCGGCCACGAGCAGGTTGCTGAGCTTCTTCGTGAAGAGCGTGCGGTAGGAGATGTCGTACGGCTTCGGCTGAAAACCGGACCCGGTCCAGGGCTTGTCGATGGTGGTCTTTTGCGGATGAATATCGATGAACCAGCAGCCGGTGGCGATGGCGTCGTCGTAACGCGTATTCTGCTGCAGGTCCTCGATGGAAAGCACATGCTCGCCGATGAGGCGCCGGCTCTCGCGGATGCCGATGTAGGGCCCACTCGAAATGAAATAGCTGTCCTCGAAACCCGGGACCTTCTCCTTCCATTCGCGGAACATGGTCCAGGCATCGGCCCGGCCTTGCATCTCGGAGCGGCTGAGATCCGCCGCGTCAGTGGCATCACCAGCCACGCGCGTGGCGTGGATATAGGCTTCATCCTTGGCGAAGGCGAAAATGATTCCCGGCCCGTAAAATTCCGGCAATCGACCCGCGTCGTGCGCCTCGAGGAGAGCTTTTTGCGCCGCTGGTTTGGTTTCCTTCGTGGGATAGACGTGGCCGATGCGGAAATGCATCGTCATGGGCATAAGCGGCTGCATTTTCTCGGTCGGGCATCCCGCCCATTGCGCGATGTCCGCGTCGCCCGTGCAGTCGACAACCTGTTTGGCCTCGATGCGGGTGAGGCCGTCCTTGTTCGCCACGACCACCGCAGCGATGCGCCCGTCCTTCACCTCCACGTCGCAGGCGAGGCTGTGATAGAGCACCCGCAGGTTGTCACTCTGTTTTTGGATCAGCGAGTCGGCGAGCAGTTTGAATTCGTCGGTATTCGGAATCATCACCGAACCCCACAGCTTGGTGACGCGATCCGGCTGACAGTCGCCGATTTGCTTTGCGCCCGGCTTGGCCACGCCCATGGCCACGAGCAATTCCACGGCGAGGCCCTGCACGACAAAACGACCCGTCGGCTTGTCGATCAAGCCATCGAAGTAGGGCAGTCCGACGGTGGTGATGATGCCGCCGGCAAATCCCGCGCGCTCGATGAGCAGCGTCTTCGCACCCAGGCGAGCGGCCGAGATGGCCGCGGCGATACCGGCGCAGCCGCCGCCGCAGATGAGGATATCGGTTTGGATCGTTTTCATGGTTGGGGAAGAGTGAGAGAGGAGTCCACGAAATACACGAAAAACACGAAAAAAAAGAGGTCCGCGAATTGCCCCCGTTGCATATTGGGTCCCGCGCCTGCGGGACGGACTCGGCTACACCCGGGGATTTGAACAGGAGGAGACGGACATTGCACCCCGGGTCCCGCGTCTGCGGGACAAAGCCTCGGCTTCCAACATCTCCCTCTCCCGCGTTCGCGGGACGCAACATCCAACACCCAACATCCGATGGATCCGCGGCGAATGCGCAATCACCTGCGCCAATACGGCCAATAGCGCTCGCCATGCTGGAAGGGCTTTGGCGGCTCTGGGATGATGCGCTTGGGCGCATCGTGACCGGTGGTGTCTCCCGCAATTGCGGGATCAACCACCGAGGAGGCGAAGGTGAACAGCGGATGATGGTAACGGGCGAGCAGGCTATCGAACTGGAATGCTGCCGGTATCGACCCGGGACTCGGGGTTCGGAATTCGTGGCGATTTGGGCGACGTTCAAGTATTGAAGACGACTCCATGAAAGCCCTCCGCTTTGAACGCACTGGCAGCCTGGACGCATTGCATCTTGCGGAGATCGACCGGCCGCGGCTCAAGCCGGGCGAGGTTTTGGTGCGTGTCGAAGCAGCGGCGATCAATCCCAGCGACACCAAGAACGTGCTCGGCAAGATGCATCGCACCACCCTTCCCCGAACTCCTGGTCGCGACTTCGCCGGCGTGGTGGTGGAAGGACCGGGCGAGACGATCGGCCGGGAAGTCTTCGGGAGCGGAGGCGATCTGGGCTTCAACCGCGACGGCACGCACGCCGAGTTCGTCGCCGTCCCGGCGGCGGTCCTGGTGGACAAGCCGAAATCGCTTTCCTTCGCACAAGCCGCCGCGCTTGGGGTGGCGCATTTGACGGCCTGGGCCGGGCTCGTCAAGGCGGCGAATCTGCGGCCCGGAGAATCGGTGCTCGTCACTGGAGTGACGGGCGCGGTCGGCAGCGCCGTGGCACGTCTGGCCAAATGGCTCAAGGCCGGCCAGGTATTCGGCGCGGTACGGCGGGCGACCGGGCATGCGGAAGGTTCCCTCGTCGATGTCTGTGTGAATCTGGAAGCGGGGAGTCTCTCGGACGTGGTGATGGCGGCGACGGAGAATCGTGGGGTGAATGTGGTCTTCGACGCCGTGGGCGGTCCCCTTTTTGAGCCGTGTCTGCGTTGCCTCGCACACGGAGGCCGGCAGGTAGCCATCACCTCAACCGGAGACGGCCAGGTGAGTTTCAATTTACGGGACTTCTATCATCGGGAAGCCCGGCTTTTCGGCGCGGACTCGCTCGCGCTGAGCCTGGAAGAGAGTGCCGATATTCTCCGCACATTGCTGCCCGGCTTTGAGAGCGGCTGGTTTCCGCCACCCCCGGTGGAGCCTTACACCCTGGAGGAAGCGCCTCAGGCGTACCGTCGGATCGAGGAGGGCAAGGCGGTGGGAAAGATCGCGATTCATCCGTGATCCAGCGGCCCTACCCCGGGACGATGTGGTTGCGTACCGCGTAGCGCACCAGTTCGCTGAATGACTTGAACCTGAACTTCTTCATGACGGAAGCGCGATACGCCTCGACCGTTTTGATGCTGATGGCCAGGGTCGTGGCGACTTCCTTGTTGCTGAGCCCTTCAGTCAGCAACTGCACGATCTGCCGCTCCCGCTGGGTGAGCCCATCCGGGGAGACTTGCTCGGGGCGGCTGGTGTCGCGCATGTACTGATCCAAGATAAGACGCAAGATGCGGGGTCCGAGATATGGCTGGCCGGTGGAGAGCGCCTTGATCGCCGGGATGAGATCGTCCGCTCGATCACCCTTGAGCAGGAAGCCACTCGCTCCGGCAAGAAGGAATTGGCGCACGAGATTTTCACTCTGCTGTGCGGTGAAGATGAGCACTTCGGTTTTGGGCAGTTCACGTTTGATCTGCCGGGTGATTTCCACACCCCCCAAGCCCGGCATGGTTACATCTAGAATGACGATATCGGGTTTGATCTTCAGCACCCCGGCGAGCGCATCGCGGCCATCCGCCGCCTCACCACAGACTTCCCAACTCAAGTCCGCCTCGAGCAACGGACGGATTCCGCGCCGAACGATATCGTGATTGTCGGCAATGAAGATCCTCTTCTTTTTCATGAGACTTCCAGGGATTTAAGTTCGGCGCTCACTGTTGAGTCACAACCCAACGATCAACCACAGCCGTGGTGCCCGCCATGAGGGAAGACCTTAAATGGCGGGGCGAAAAACCTTAGAAGACGCCCTCTTGCGCGTTTCTACTTCTCAGCCGAAATCAGTCCGGTGCGAATCGCATAGCGCACCAGGCCAGCGACATCGTGGATGTGGAGGCGATTCATGAGCTGCAGGCGGTGCGCCTCGGCGGTCTTGATGCTGATCTCCAGCAGATGGGCGATTTCCTTCGTGTTTCTGCCCTCGGCGATGAGTTGCAGGACTTCACGCTGGCGGTCGGTCAGCTGTTCATACGGACCTCCCTCTCCCCCGGCGCGCTCCAGGTAGTTCTCCACCACGGTTCGCGACACCGAGGGGCTCAGGTAGGTCTGGTCCTGCGCGACGGCCTTAATAGCCAGTCCCAACTCTTCCGCGGCGGCGTCCTTGAGGAGGTAACCGGCAGCCCCGCAGCGCAGAGCACGCAAGACGTACTCCTCGTTCGCGTAGCCGGAAAGAATGAGGACCTTCGTGGACGGGAATTCGCTGGCGATTCGCGGCAACACCTCGAGCCCGCCGAGTTCGGCCATGGAGATGTCGAGCAGGACAATGTTTGGTATCAACTTCTTCACCATATCCAGGGTTTCACGACCGTTCCCCGCTTCGCCCACAACTTCGACGCCAGACAGCTTCTCGAGGAGCACCCGGACGCCGGCGCGCACGAGCGTGTGATCGTCCGCCAAAACGACACGAAGTGTGCTCATGAGCGAGCGGCCGTGACCTCCGCCCGTTGCCGCGCGAACGGGAACCACGCTCGAATTTCGGTGCCACGACCGGGCGCCGACTCAATCTCCAGTTCACCACCCAGCAGAGAGGCCCTTTCCGACATGCTCAACATGCCGATGCTCGCACCGTGCGTGGCATGCTCCTGCCCGGCGGCTCTGTCGAAGCCCACGCCGTCGTCACGCACCACCAAACACACGCCATCGGCCTCCGCCCGAAGCTTCACCGCCACCATGGAGGCGCGCCCGTGGCGGATCGCGTTCGTAATCGCTTCCTGGGCAACACGAAAACAAGCCGTCTGAATCGGCGAATCCACCTCCAGGCATTCCACGTTGGTCGTAAAAGTCACGCGCAGCCGGGAACGCTGTGCCTGCTGGTCCGCCAGCCAGCGTAGCGCCGGCACCAATCCCAGTTCGTCAAGCAGCGGCGGGCGCAGATCGAGCGAAAGCTCTCGCACCTGCGTGAGCAGGCGGTCGAGAAGCTGAATGCTGTCCTTGAACCGGGCGCCGACGGCCGGGGGCACGTCCGGCGCGATGATCTTCAGATTGAGCTTGGCCGCCGTCAGGGTCTGGCCGATCTGATCGTGCAACTCCCGCGCGAGGTGACGGCGTTCCTCTTCCTGAACTTCGAACAGCCGCCCCGAGAGAAGCTTGAGCAAACGGGTATAGCGTGCGAGTTGCTCTTCCGCCCGCTTGCTATCCTCGATATCGATACTTGATCCGTACCATTTGACGATATTCCCCTGTTCGTCGTCCAGGGGCACTTTGCGGTGCAGCATCCAGCGATACTTTCCATCGGCCCGCCGCAAGCGCGATTCGCCCTGGAACGGTTCACCGCTGGCTAATGCCGCACGCCACCTCTTCACCAAACCCTCGACGTCGTCGGGATGAATGACGGCCGTCCACGCCCAGCCCTGCATATTGTCCAAGGGGAGTCCCACATAGTCCAGCCAGGGTTGATTAAAATAATCGAGGTATCCGTCAGAACGACCGGTGTGGATGAGCGCAGGAGTTGTATCCAGGACGAGGCGAAGATGACTTTCAGCCCGTTTCACGGCCTCTTGTGCCAACTTGCGCTCCGCGATCTCCGCGCGCATCTCCTTATTGGCCCGCTGCAGTTCCGTGGTCTGCTCTTCGACTTTCTGCTCGAGTTCCGTGCGTGCCTGGCGAAGCAATCGCTCGCTGTGCAAGCGCGACGCACTAATCCAAAAGACCAGGAGCGCCGCCGCGATGTGATAGGGAATGTGCGCAGGAACAGATACAATTGAAGGGACGACACAGGTCATCGCAAGAAACGAAAGCGTCACCGCGAGAACACCAGGACCGCGTCCGCAATACCAAACCGTGATAGTGATCGCGACAATGGAGGAAGCGGCAAACGGGAACGGACTATTGAAGTGTGCGAAAACGAGTTTTATCCCCAGCGAGATCGCGAAGAACGTAACCGCCAGTCCATAACGGAAAAATGCGTGCTCCGAGGGGGGCTGCCATCCTACGAAACAGGCGCCAATGGTTCCTGGAGCAGTCGCCAGTCTAGCGAGTGTTCTCGAACTGAACTTCATGACAAGTCACGCGTTTGCGGACCTCGAGATTATCTCAAGGTTGGCTCAAAAAGCGAACGATTTCCGGCGCTCGGCTGTTTCGGCGATGGAGTCGCAGGACTGATTGATTGCGGCTTCCCGAGAATTCGGAAAAGATGTAGGTGTGCCGACATGGGAACCCATTCCGCCACGATTCCGCATTCCGAAAGCGGGCGATTCGATCCGTTCGGGCGGCACCGTGCCGGTCCGGTGATCCGATATGCGGCCGCCGTGCTGTTGGTCGGCGCCGCTTTCTTGACCAACACCACGCTTAAGAACTCGTCGCACAGCACCCTTTTTCAAACGCCGTTCTTATTCTGTGCCATCGTCCTCAGTAGCTGGTTCGGCGGCTTTGGAAGCGGGATTTGCTCGACCCTTCTGTCGGGGCTCCTGCTGAGATTTTTCTTACCGAGCCCTCTTTTTCCCGTAGAACACTCGGCGAGCGAAATTCTACGATTCGGCGTCTTTTTTTTCGCCGGGGGATTCATCAGTTGGCTGGGCGGCCGGCAGCGACGGGATGAACTGGCGCTGATGGATGCCCGGAGCGAGCTCGAGGAAAAGGTGGAGGCGCGCACCGCGGCACTCCGGACGACCAATGAAAGATTGACGGCCGAAATTGCGGACCGAAGACAGGCGGAGTTGGAACTCCAGCGGTTGAACCGCGCGTGGCGGGTTCGCAGTGCCTGCAACCAGGCGGTGAATCGATATACGGAGGAGTCGGATTTGTTGGGACAGGTGTGCCGCGAGGTGGTGGCCGTGGGAGGATATCGGCTGGCGTGGGTTGGCTTTGCCGACGTGAACGAAGAAAAATCAGTTCGCATTGTGGCTCGCGCAGGAGAGGCGCAGCGCTATTTGGACGATGTGGACGTTTATTGTGGGGAGGACGAGAGCCAGCTCGAGCCGACGGGAATCGCTCTGCGGACGGCGCAGGCGGTCGCGTATAACGAACTCTCATCCAACCCCAAGTTCGTGCAGTGGCGCGCCCGGGCCGAGGCCTGCGGGATCAAATCGCTGGTGTCGCTGCCCCTGATCGTCGACGGAATGGTTATCGGCGGGCTGGTCATTTATTCGGAGGAATCGGCAGCATTTGACGAGAAAGAGACGGAACTGCTCCAGCAGGCGGCGACCGACCTGACGCACGGGGTGATCCTGCTGCGCACCAGCGTGGCGCGCTACTGCGCGGAAGAAGCCTTGAATGAGACGAAAGAGGAACTGGGTCGAATCTCGCGCGTGACGACGATGGGCGAACTGACGGCGTCGATTGCCCACGAGGTCAACCAGCCGCTGGCGGGGGTGGTAACCAATGCCAATGCCTCTTTGCGCTGGCTCGCCACTGACCCCCCGAACTTGGGCGAGGTACGCGAGGCGATCCAGCGCATCGTCCGCGACGGGAATCGAGCCAGCGAGGTGATCGCACGAATCCGGGCGCTCCTGAGAAAGGGCGAACCCGTCGCGCGTCGTTTGGACCTGAACGATACCATCCGGGAGGTCGTCGCTCTGACGCAAAGCGAGGCGGACCGGCGTGGGGCGTCTCTCCAGGCGGAACTGGCGGCCAACCTCCCGGCCGTGACGGGAGATCGCGTGCAATTGCAGCAGGTCCTCTTGAATCTGATCGTCAACGCGCTGGACGCGATGAACGCGGTCGCAGATCGAGAGCGCGTCGTCTGTGTCCGGACCAGCGCGCCGGAGCCGAAATTCATTCTCGTCGCCGTGGAGGATTCCGGGGTCGGGATTGACCCGGAGCAGGCGGCACGATTGTTCGACTCATTCTATACCACCAAGAGCGAGGGATTGGGGATGGGACTGTCGATCAGTCGCTCGATCGTCGAAGCGCACGGTGGAAGATTATGGGCGACGCCGAATGAAGGACCCGGTGCGAGGTTTCAGTTTACGTTGCCGGTCGAGGAAGGAGCGGGTGCGTGAAGCCGGCGGCGAAAGATGTCGGGAAAACAACGGGTCCGACCGTCCTCGTAGTCGACGATGACGCGTCGGTGCGTGAGGCGCTCAGCAGTCTGATCCGTTCGGTCGGGCTGCGTGTCGAGGTCTTTTCGTCGGCGCGCGAGTTCCTGCGCGCGAAAGCGCCCGACGGCCCCACGTGCCTGGTGCTCGATGTGCGCCTCCCGGGTTTGAGCGGAATGGACCTCCAGCGCGAATTGGCGGCGGCGAAGAGCTGCATCCCGATTATCTTCATTACCGGTCATGGCGATATTCCGATGAGCGTGCGGGCGATGAAGGCGGGCGCGGCGGAGTTCCTGACCAAGCCTTTTCGCGACAAGGATTTGCTGAGCGCCCTCCAGGAAGCGATCGAACGCCACACCAAAGCGTTGGAGCAGCAGGCGGAACTCCGGCAATTGCGCATCCGCTACGATTCGCTATCACCGCGAGAACGCGAAGTGATGGGCCTGGTCGTCCAGGGCATGTTGAACAAGCAAGCGGCTGGTGAACTCGGCACCAGTGAAATCACGGTAAAAATTCAGCGCGGCCAGGTCATGCGCAAGATGGAAGCCGCGTCGCTGGCTGATTTGGTGAGGATGGCAGAGAGATTGCAGCGGGGCGGGTAGACAAAGCGGGCACGGGCGTTTCACCGCAGAGGCCGCCGAGAAGCTAGAGAGGGCCGCAGAGGGGGACGTCCGCGGAGAGCGGGCGGCCTGGCCGGCCTCGACAGACGGGCGGCACGCGGAACTCGTTCATACGAACGTATAATAGATTCCCCGCGCAAAACGCGGCACTTTGAGCCAAGCACGTTCGGGCCAGGCAGAACGTCAATGATTTACTCAACCCAATAATACCATGAATAAAATCGATACTCCCATCTGTATAGTGGATGACGATGTTTCCATCCGCGAGTCGGTGGACGGCTTGCTACGGGCGGAAGGACTTCCTGTAGAGACCTATTGTTCGGCGGGCGAATTTTTGGCGCGGGCCAAGGCGCAGCCACCGGGATGCCTGGTCCTTGATGTGGAACTACCGGGCTTGAGCGGCCTTGAACTGCAGCGCGAACTTTCCCGGGCGGAATCGTATGTCCCCATCATTTTCCTCACGGGCCGCGGCGACATTCCCATGTCGGTTCGCGCCATCAAGGCGGGAGCATTCGAGTTTTTAACCAAGCCGTTCGATCCGGAGGATCTGCTCGAGGCCATCCAGGAGGGATTGCTCACGCGTGAATATCGCGGATCCAAGGCGAGCGATTCTTCGCCGCACTCCGACGAAATCGTCGGCGCAAGCCGCGCCTACCAAACCATGCTCCAGCGGATTGAGTTGGTGGCGCCAACCGAAGCGACCGTTTTGATCCAGGGCGAGTCCGGAACGGGAAAGGAACTCATTGCACAGGAGATTCATAAAATCAGCCGGCGGAAAGAGCAGCCGCTCGTCCGCGTGAATTGCGCATCGATCCCCAAGGAATTGTATGAAAGCGAATTCTTCGGTCATGTGCGCGGCGCCTTCACCGGGGCCATCAAAGACCGGGTGGGCCGCTTTGAGGCAGCCCATGGTGGAACGCTCTTTCTCGATGAGGTCGGGGAAATCCCCATTGATCTGCAGAGCAAGCTGCTACGGGCACTGCAGGAAAAGCAGTATGAGCGGGTGGGCGATGAGAGAACCAAGCGAGCGGACGTGCGAATCATCGCCGCGACCAATCGCGACCTGAAGCAGGAGGTGGCCGCGGGACGCTTTCGCGAGGATTTGTACTATCGGCTGAACGTTTTCCCCATCCAAGCCGCGCCACTGCGAGAGCGCCGGGAAGACGTCCCGCTTCTCGCCAAATACTTCGTGGAAACGCTGGCCAAGGAGCTGAAATGCCCCAGACCGCGCTTGACGCAAGCGGGAGTCGCCAGATTGCAAGACTATGATTGGCCGGGTAACATTCGCGAGCTGCGCAACGTCGTCGAACGCGCCATCATCGTCGCGCGAGGGAAGGCTCTGGAATTCGACCTTCCGACCATGATAGCGGCGCCGGCGTTTGCGCCTCCTCAATTCAAAATCGATGAGACCACGCCGCCGGAATTTTTGACGGAACCGGAGTTGCAACGCCGCGAGCGCGAGAATCTGCGCATCGTCCTGAACAAGACCGGCTGGAAGATCAACGGGGCCGGCGGGGCGGCGGAGCTCCTTGGCGTGAAGCCGACGACCCTGGCCTCACGGATCAAGAAGATGGGCCTAAAACGCGGGGACGTCACGCGCCAGACTCGGCCTGAAGTTAAGGAATCGCTCAGCTAATTCATACGAAGGTATAGCATACGAAGGTATAATTGAGGGGGCCGCCCGCCCGGGGTTAGCTTGGATGTATGAACACAAAAACATCTGGTAACATGGAAACCAAGCGGCTTGGAAACTCGGACCTCCATATTACGCCCGTGGGCTTTGGAGCGTGGGCCATCGGGGGCAATTGGAAATTTGGCTGGGGCGAGCAGGACGATACCGACTCCATGGGCGCGATTCACCGGGCACTGGAACTTGGCGTCAACTGGATTGACACAGCGGCCGTTTACGGGCTCGGGCACTCCGAAGAGGTCGTCGCCAAAGCGCTGGCCGACTGGCCGTATGAGCGTCCCTACGTCTTTACGAAATGCGGCATGATCTGAAATGCGCAGGGTGAGATCGACTACTCCCTCCGCTCCGCCTCGATCCGCCGCGAAGTCGAAAACAGTCTGCGGCGGCTCCAGGTGGAAACGATCGACCTCTACCAAATCCACTGGCCAAGCGACGACGTGCGCGAACTTGTGGAGGGGTGGAGCACCATGGCGGCGTTGCAGCGCGAAGGAAAGGTGCGCTGGATTGGCGCCTCGAATTTCAACGTGGAACAGTTGATGTTGGCGCAAGCCATTGCCCCGGTCACGTCGTTGCAGCCACCCTATTCGCTGGTGCGTCCCGAAGTGGAGTCGGAGGTCCTGCCTTTCTGCGAGGATGAGGGAATCGGGGTCATTGTCTATTCGCCCATGGCTTCGGGGCTGTTAACGGGCGCGATGACCCGGAAACGGATCTCCCAAATGCCCGAGGAGGATTGGCGCAAGAACAGTCGCGCTTTCAACGAGCCACGGTTATCGGCCAACCTGGCATTAGTGGAAAGGTTGCGCACCGTCGGCAACCGGCGCGGCTATGCGCCGGGAGCGGTGGCCGTGGCCTGGACATTACGCCACCCTGCGGTGACCGCCGCGATCGTCGGCGCACGCAGGGCGGAGCAGGTGAACGACGTGGTGGCGGCCACGCAGCTTCACCTTCTTCCATCGGACCTTGCGGAAATCGAAGGTCGGGCGGAACTCGCCGGGAGGAGCTGAGCGGCTTCGCCGCAACATTTAACATTTAACACCCAACATCCAATGCCGAAGTGCTCAGTTCTCAGTTCTTAGTTCCCAGTAAGCGCTCCGCTCCGAAAGCCGACATACCATGAGAATGCAAAACTCACCCAATCAACCATCATCACTCTCACGCCGTCAATGGATACGCACCGGGCTGACCACATGTGGCTATCTCGCAGCGGGCGGCCTCGCCCTGGCTCATGCGGAAGACAGCCCGACGCCGGAGGGTTACACCCGGCCCGGTCCAATCACCGAACGGGGCCGGGCTCCCGGAATGCAGGTCCGTTTGATTGCCGAGAATTCCGGCGGTGAAAAGACCTACGCGGTCATTTTCGGCAAAGGCGACGAGGTCCTCTCCGGCCTCACGGAGTTTGCCGAGCGCGAAAAACTCACGGCTGGCCATTTTACCGCGATCGGGGCACTGCAGGGTGCGCGGTTCGGCTGGTTTGACGCGGGGCAGAAAGCGTACCGCGACATTCCGATCAATCAGCCGGTGGAACTGATTGCACTCATCGGCGACGTCGGCGTGGTCAACGGTGCGCCGCAGATTCATGCCCATGGCGCCGTGGGTTTCCCCGACGGCAAAGTGCGCGGTGGGCATCTGTTGCAAGCCTTCGCCTGGCCGACCCTGGAAGTGTTCTTCACCTCCTGTCCCGCGACGCTTGTCAAGGTCGAGGATAAAGAGACTGATCTTTTCCTCTTTGAACTGAATGCCTGACGGCTTCGCCGCGGTCGCCAAGCTCTCAGTTCTCAGTAGGCGCACCGCTCCCAAATACCCGAAACCCGAAACCAGACGCAACCAAACAACAATCACTCACCTATGAAAAAAGACATATCCTTTAATCCTCAACCTTCAACTCGCGTGCGGCACGGTCTTTCGCGCCGGGAAATGCTCTCTGGCGCCTCACTGGCTGCGCTCGGGTTGGCTGCGGCGGGCGGTTTGGCGAAGGAGCCAACGCCACCGGCACCCGCCACCGGTCCCAGTCCGTCTGGCCGACCGGACGGGCTGGAAGATTTCATCTACGACATCGAAAATGGTTCCGAAGGCTGGCAAGGGCCAGGTGGGACGGCCAAAGAAGCAACCGTGGAGGAATTTCCGGTCTCGCAAAGCATCGCCGGTGTGTCGATGCGCTTGAAGCCTGGCGCGTTCCGGGAATTGCACTGGCATTCGATAGCCGCCGAGTGGGCCTATGTCCTGGAAGGCCGAGTACGGACGACGGTGATTTCACCCGATGGCACCGCCGCCACCGACGATTTCGCGGTCGGCGATATCTGGTATTTCCCGAAAGGGCACGGGCACATGCTGCAATGCGGCGGCAATCAGCCCTGCCATTTCCTGCTCGCTTTTGACAGCGGTCACTTCTCGGAGTTTGGGACCTTCTCGGTCACCGATTGGGTATCGCACACGCGGCCCGATATCATTGCCCGCAATCTCGGGCTCCCGGTCGAGGCAATCCGCGGCGTGCCCAAGAAAGAGCTCTATATCGGGACCGGACCGATCGCGGCTGATGCCAAGCCGCGGTATATCGATGAGGATATCGAGCACAGCCAGAACCCGCATAAGTTCAGCCTGCTCCATGCACGTCCAGCGGATTTCCCCGGGGGCAGTCTCCGCGTGGTTTCGCAAAAAGAGTTTCCGATCAACGGCACGCTCACATCGGCGCTGATGGTCTTGAAGCCCGGAACATTCCGCGAGCTGCACTGGCACCCGAATGCCGATGAATGGCAGTACGTGGTCAGCGGGTCGGGCCAGTTGACGCTCTTTGGCTCGCACGGCCGGGTGAGAACGATG
>Ga0302325_10003982_pt1 | contig 34408 bp, 41 predicted proteins | sample Palsa_T0_2_FD_201948 | JGI IMG/M metagenome (GOLD analysis project Ga0302325, IMG submission 201948) | Peat permafrost microbial communities from Stordalen Mire near Abisko, Sweden - Palsa_T0_2 | ecosystem: Environmental > Terrestrial > Soil > Palsa > Peat permafrost | place: Sweden: Abisko...
TCTGACTTGGATAGTGTGGAATAACGCCACGGGGAATAAAACACATCTTTATATTTTCCATGCTGCATTGCGAGTGGAAACGATCGATTCCAGCTCAAGGCAGCCGCGCTCAACCTCGTATCTCGACTCCGCCTCAGCGACTTCAGATTACATCTGGGCCATCGCCGACACAAGATCCGAAACGACCCACGACATGGACCCCCGGTCGCCGCGCTTGCTCCAACTGCGGAGGTCAGCACATGGATTGGGAACATCCCTATTGTCTAAAATGCCGAACACGAATAGTCGTCCGACGAAGGCTTATTATTTGGATGCTCTGCAGCATAGGATGATCACGATTATTCGCAAGAAGATGTTGCGGAATGCATCGCAGACTACCACGCAGCGGAGGTCGACGAGTCACCCCCCCCGCCTTCATTCATTATAATAACATTATGGCAAGCAGAGGTCGGGCTATTTCTGGGTCGAGCTCCTTTTTTCCGATGTCAGATTCCATGTTGTTATACTCTCCAGGTTTATTTCCCTCAAGCCAGGGAGGGATATCAGCAATATTTCCCCCAAAGTCATGAGATATACAACGCCTAGGAAAATCCAGAACCGCGTATCTCCGGCAAACTCTTGATTCTCAAAGAACAAACTATCCTCCCTTGCCCTTCGGCTCCATCATCTGAGGATGTTGACAACGAACCCCTTGGATATTCACTATCACGAACCTTGAGACAAACAGGCAAGACAATCGACACGTGTCTAACTTCTTTACCCCCTTTGGAGATTGAGATGCCAGACAACAAAGACTAATTCACTTTTGACGAAAGAACTTCGAATTCATTGCGAGAAATCGTATCCCAGAGCGACTCACAATGCATCCCGACGGTGAAGTTCACGGTACACCAGGAATACTATTCTATTCGAAACAACTCTTAGGAACCGACGCATTCTAGACGCACGCGGCCCTTGTCAAATACATTCTTCTATTCAATCTCCAAGAGTACATGAGACCAAATGATCCCCACCGCGGCGCTCCAGTCAATTTTCTGGGAGAGCATGATAAAAATAATACACGACCGCGAACCAGCTGTCGCTCTATTTCCGAAGCCCGATTCAAGGAATCTTTTCCTACCCAGTTCATTCTACAGCCTCCTCTCTAATCATACCAAGACTTACGACTCCAGGTTTCAACAGATTCTATGAAAACACCGCTCAATCTGGATTCAGGCGTCCCGAAGACTCCAACATATGCATCCGCAGTATGTGATGACTCCATATAATACTAGGCAATGGCAAGAGACACATCCCATTCCAGTTGAAGGACTTGCAATCTCACTTGGAACTTTTCGGGGAGATAAATTGCAACGTACGGTGCTCTTTCCCCCCATGCACTGGTTTCTTTGCATGCATCTGATAGTATCCTGGGCTGTCGTGCGAAAACTATGTTTTCATTGGACATATACGAATCAGTAATTGACTGCCGTCTCATGTGAGATGTATTTGGTTCGTTACTTGGTTGAAACGAACAAGACGACAGGGATATTCTAGCATGTCTACATCAGATGGTGCTTTGTGAGACTTACTCCCTGGTCTGGAATGAGGACCCGGGACGGCTGATCCGAAATATGGACAGGCAAAGGCAGGTATTTATATACAGTACCTGAAGATGGCAAAAATTCATTCACGGAAATCGATTAAAGATACCCAATTCCAGGTGAGTTATCTAGATCTTATTTTTCTGATGGAAGGAGAGTCAACCATACCTTAAATTCGATACTTGGAGTTGTACACTTCGAACACTCTCACATTGCCCTGCAAGTCAGACTCAATCTCACTTATTCACGATCGCGAACCGTCTAAAGTTCCGAAGATTCTTGGACCAAGAGGCCGATATTTCAAACGTTGCAGCAGATGCGAGGTTTTGTTTTACCTACAGAGGCGTCCCTTGATGCATTCTATGCTGGTTGTGCGATGTTTACTTCCATTGACAGTAAAACGTGGGCACCATGGGATAGTTCTCACCTCAGACAGGTCAAAGCGCTGTGCAGGAATTGGTGCGCTATCATGGCGAAACGCGAACCTCCTTCTCATGTCGCATGTTGTTATTTCAAAACCAGCCTTGCAATGTACTTATTCGCACGGACGACGAAAAAGGGGGAGAATTGGGCTTATCTGTGTTGAGGCGGGGGGGAAGACACGAACACTTGGCTGATCGTTGAAATCGATGAGGTACATGAATTGCAGGGAAGAGATTACAGTTACTCCTAGAAAGGGTTTACAGAGTGTTCTGTTGGTTCGGGTGGAGGATCAGGACATGTATGTATATGGAGAGAAAAACTATACGGATTGCGGGGAAGAGATTACTCTTCCTGCCAGAAACGGTTTACAGGATGTTCTGTTGGTTCGGATTGAGGATTCAGGAGATACATACTATATATGGACAGATGCGGGCGTTGGTAATCGTATGGACGTTTCACGGGGTGAAGTTCTCCTCATGGCGTCAGAACAGGACGATACGGTTATGTGGCGCGGGGAACTGGGATTCGGTGTTGTGTCGGTCAAGGCAGAAAAGAAATTGGGTCAATCTGCAAGGGATGTCCAGAATGGTCTCTTTGTGATGGATACCTTCTTATACGGAGGAAGTTCAGGCAAAAGGTCATTTGGTGCATTGGACTCTGAGCTGACACAGACCAGGCCGGTGTTTACGACAGGGACAAATGTGTTCAAGATCCGGTATTAGGTGATATGGACTAGGGAGCCGCATGATCAATGCTCACACGAGGCGAACAAACCATGGGGGAATATCTGTCTCTATGGATGGAGGAATTACTCTTACAAAGAAGAGATTCTCATCGGAATTTATATCCCAGACAGCGTTACCTGACGGAATGAGTAAGAGCTAATTCAGTGTATTATTTACGCTTTGTCGATCTCTTTGTTGTAAGGATCTTTGCAAATAAGGGCGGCAGATTTCTAATCCAAGAGAAAACGGGAGTGAAGAGTTAACAGGCTTGAAGATCAGATATCGATATTGCTAAGAGCGACACCCTGGATCCGGGGGAGTGGGACATCACCTAGATATACGTACGTACTTAAGGAAATAAGGTTGCGAACGTGAATTCCCGAGGCGTCACTTAGATAAATCAATGGAATGAGGCATATGCATAACAATCACAAAAGGGAGAGGCCAAAGCCCATTACCTGCGATCGGTATCACAAGCCTGGATCGACAAGCCGCTCTGGGAAATTTGCCATATGTATTTTTCGCTAAGAATTGATTGTGACTCCGACTTTAGACTGTGAGGCACATGTGATATTGGAGACAATCAAAGACATAGTAGCTTGTGTTGATTGCCAATGTATTGGGCCCGCGGTGAAAAATGCTGGTTTCAGAGATGAGGGAATAGAGATGATTGATCACGCTGCGGGGTGCTCGTGATTCGACCGGTCCGGTGCGCGGGATACTGAAAAGGGCGCGTCAGTTGGATAAATCTGACTTTGTCTCTAGTCTTCATCAACATGTAGTCTCCGTTAGATGCCGCGCAGTGTTTGGTCCTTATCCGTAAACTAAATCGCTTTAAGCAAGGTTGAGATGGCGTGTTGTCGGAAGGACTGGCGCACCAGCCAAGGGGAAATTAATGGAGAGGGATACCCGGCAATGGCGCTGATTGGCGCGGGCCAACTGACACGGGATGACCCGCCCATGTCTGCGAGTGAAAAAGCAAAAGCGCAAAAGAGAAAGCGTGGGACATTGGATCGGCCAATAGCGGGAGAGGGCCCGGGCTGCGCATAGTCTAATTTGGCTGGCGGAAGGGTGATTGGCGGGAAATTGTTTGCGAGATCATTTTTCGTGGCAGCTTTTTAATTCACCGTGGGCCTGCTTGCTGCCGCTGCTGCTGGTGGACTTATTACTTCTTAGCAGCTTGCGCTTCCTTCGCCTCGCTCACTCGTCAATCAATCCAAACCGGCCGGAGGTTGTTTTTCCACACTGCGCCTCTCCACCACCACCACCACCACCACCACCGCCAACACCGCCAACGCATCTACCTGACACTGCTCCCTGCGGCTCTCTGCGGCTCCTGTCCCTGTCAATCGCTGCGGCTGCTGTGTGTGTTCTCTCGCCCGAGTGCTGCTGCTTCTCTGCGCCCACTTCGCTTTTTTGGTCACTCGCTTTGGGAAACCGCGGATCCTAGAGCTTATTCCAATCGCCCTCGCAGTCCGCCCGTCTCTCTTGGCAGCAACAGCATCGTCGCCTGCCTCTTTCACCTCGTCGCCGCCTCTTCGTTCTTCTCGTTTCGAGCATCTGGTGTAATAAACAATGTCGTATGGGCTGGCAGGTGGGCATCGGCCCATGGCGTTGGGCGGGGCCGCGGCCCGACTCGAGGAACTTCTTGACCAAATTCGGGTGGCTTTTGATTCTGTCTCGCAGGACGTGGAGCATTCAAAGAGTCAGCACAACGACTATGAGCGCCGAGGTTCGTCGTCGTCTCCCGATGTGTCTGATGATGGTAGTTTCTGCTCAGGTTCAGGAAATGGCGAGTATAAGACAACATCTGTTTGATATTGAGAAAATGCACCACAGGATCAAGGCAGAGTATTTCCATCATCGTTAAAAGGCAACTAATGGATCAGACAAGACGCAGAAATCGCTAGATTGCGGCGCGAAAAGGCGGAGTTGGAGGGCAAACAATCCCCCATCGCCGCTAATCGAGCACCGCCTCCCGCCATTGGCCTCGGATCTGGCATGTTGTTTCCTCAGCTGACGCCCACTGTCCGCGATGGAAAACCGCTCCCTGGCAGTCAGTCTCATAACGACCAATACATGAACGGCGGACCATACGGCGATGCCAATCAGAGTGCAAAACGTGGAAGGCAGGATGATCCTTACTCTAGCTCAAGAGGTACTTTAATAAATGACATGTCTGATTGCAGGTCCCTACCCACCGAGCAACAATGGTGGTCAGCCACCTAAGCGACCAAAGGTCAGTACTCCAGGACCACCAACTCAACCTCCCGTAGCGGAACCTATCCCACCGGTCCAACCTACACCTGCTCCTTTCTCGTTAGTCGACCAAGACTTAGACTCCACCCCTGCAAGTCACAAACGTCAAGGCGAGGACTGGTTTGCCATCTTCAACAAGAATGTCCCACGTCAGCTTGATGTTTCTATCCTGCACACCTTCGAACACCAAAGTGTGGTCTGCTGCGTTCGATTCTCCGCGGACGGCAAATATATCGCGACTGGATGTAATAAATCAGCTCAAATCTTCGATGTCAAGACCGGCGCCAAGGTCGTTACGCTAGTGGATGACAATGCCGAACGGGAGGGTGATTTGTACATCCGCAGCGTCTGTTTCAGTCCCGATGGCCGATACCTTGCGACAGGAGCAGAGGACAAGATAATCCGGATTTGGGATATTCAAAGGAAGAAGATCAAGAACCAGTTCGTGGGACATGAGCAGGATATTTATTCTCTGGATTTTTCGCGAGATGGAACTCGTCTGGCTTCTGGGTCAGGTGATAGAACAGCACGACTATGGGATATGGAGTCTGGTCAAAATCTGCTGACACTGTCCATTGAAGATGGAGTTACGACAGTTGCTGTGTCTCCGGATGGGAAGTTTCTTGCGGCTGGATCCCTCGATCGCGCGGTCCGAGTTTGGGATACGGAGAAAGGCACGCTCGTTGAACGACTTGAAGGCCACAAAGATAGCGTCTACTCCGTTGCATTTTCACCCACTGGATTAGAATTGCTGTCTGGGTCGCTAGACAAGACTATCAAGTTGTGGGAATTGTCGGCGCCGCGAAGTGGACCTGGTATGATGCATTCTGGCACTCCGCGCGCAGGGTCTTGCAAGACGACCTTTGTCGGTCACAAGGACTTTGTGCTCAGCGTCGCATTGAGCCCTGATGGGAAATGGGTTGTCTCTGGAAGTAAAGACCGAGGCGTGCAATTCTGGAATCCTGTGGATGGACAACCGCAATTCATGCTTCAAGGACATAAGAATTCTGGTAAAGCACCTTAGATGTCTGATCTGATTGTAGTCATCTCCGTTGCTCTTGGTCCCGTCATGGCAGGAAAGCTTTTCGCAACTGGAAGTGGAGATTGTAGGGCTCGTATCTGGAGCTACGAGTTGAAGGGAATGTAGTATGGTATAAATGATAGAGGTGGTGAGGAACGTATGGACGCAATTGAGCGAAATAAAGTTATCGGTTGGATTGCAGGGTGCTTTCGTCGGGACGTGGATTGTTTGTTCTTTGAGGAATTTATATGTAGCTCTCCCTGTAGATTTATGGTACACAACTGACATCTTGTTCATTTAAGGAAGTCTGCGTGGTGTTAATCTAGCTATGCGGGGCTGTCCTGGCTGGCTGGCTGGCTGGGGAGATTTATCATTTTGTGCCTTTACATGACAGGTGGTTGTGATTGGAATGAGGGGAGCGAGGTGATCCGCATCGGCTGCAGGGTGTTGTTTTGTGCGCTGTTTGCTCAATGAACTCGTAGCGCAGCGCTGCACCGCCTCCGTCGACGATGGCCAACGCTGTCACTGCCTGCAGAGACAATGCGCCCGCGGACAGGACAACCACCACAACCACCGCCACAGATGCAAACATCGCTGCTGCAATAATGGCCTACCTGGAGACCTCGGCCTCGCAGCCGCTGCCACCGCTGGCCCTTGCACGCAGGACCGGATTATCCCAGAGTCTGCCTCCTGTCCGGAGTCTCCTGCCGCCGCCGTCTGAAGACATCCCATCAGCGCAGGATGCAGCTCCTGCTGCGCGGAATAATGTTTCAAATCGAAAGGTTTTTATTTCCGTAATTGGGAATTAGGCTGAACTTAAGGTTTCATCGATTGCACAGCTAGTTGAAGGAACACTTGCAAATGATAAGGCATCGAAAACCGCTGACAAACCGCTCAAGCGTGGACCCAAGGGGCCGAGAAAGTATTCTGCTCCAAGGCCTCTGGGACCGCTCAAGCCCATCGCCCCAAAGGTCACCCTTGAGGAGAAACTGGAACTGGAACTATCAAAAAAGACCGACGCTTCACCAAAAGGAAAGCCCAAAAAGTCTCCGGCCAAGAAGTCTGGGAAACGTGCAGCTGCAAAGGGTGCTAAGGAAGACTCTAATTCCACTGGAAACGTCCCTGCTGAGTCAACAGACGACGTGAATATTCTGGCTTCCATAAACGGTGGTTCCGGGCTAGAACTGCCTCATTTCAGTATACCAAACTACGCCATGGGTACCTCACTCCTTGGTTCTACTGGGAACGCTCTGGACCAGAACGTGTCTGGACTTTCAGACACCGCAGCCCCATTTCGTGACCTCCATCCTTCGCATTTCACATCTCTCCACAACAGTCCTCATGGTCATCCCGAAAATAACGCTCACCAAAGTCTCATGGCGGCTCTCGAGTACACGCACGAGACATCCTTTTCTCCCCTCTCGGATACAGCACCGGGCAACTTCATTTACTCAAGTCCGGCATTTCCTACAAGTCACAGCGGCCACGTAACCCCTCACTCTAACATATCACCCCTCCACTCCATTCACAACAGTCCCCAGGCCTATCGAGCGACTCTTGACCCTGTTCAGACTATGCAGTCTCCTATACAACAGCTATCATTGTCCTCGCCGGCTCAGATGTTCTCCGCTAGGCTAGGGAACGGACCGACCTCTTTAACCGAACTGATGGCTATAGAGGGAGGCTTCCAGCCGCATCAGCATTACAGTCGGAGTCATGTCAACCCTCTCGACAATCCCGCTCAGGAGTCATCGGGAAAGAGAAAACGCGGGAATGATCCACCCCTGGAACAACCAAAGGGGAAGCGACGGACGTTGAAACCAAGAACAGCTGTCACTGCTATTCAAAGCGTGCTGAATCCGACCAGCGATGGACGAGCTGAAACGAATGGACTAGCACTGTCTGTGCCGACAAATCCACCGAAAGCGCGGTCACCAAAGAAACGAAGAGGCCCCCTGCCAATCAACACAAATGGAACAAACAACACTCTAGACTCCGGGGAGAATGGCTCCATCACACCTAGCCTCATGTTACCTGATACCTCTGTGCATCCGTCAGACGAGCAAAATCAGCACTTCAATCTCCAGACGTCGAATTCGTTGTCTATGGTCCTTAACTCCGAGGCCGGGTCTTCCCTTGCGAGTCCACAGTTGTACGAATTTACATCCCTCAATACATCAAATGATGCTTCGAACGATCTCCTCAACAGCTCGACACAACGAGACCTGGACGGTCGTCTACGTGTGCAAAGCCTGCTCAGTCTTCCGTCGATGTCGTCGCAAAATAACCTCCAGAATAGTCCCAGTATGCAAGTCATGCAGATACAGCCGAATCTGATGGGAGACTCCCAACTTCAAAGTTTCAATTTGATGGATCAGCGAAGAACAGAGAGGTCTCAAGGCGATGACAACAACGATCCGTTCAATCTTCGAATGATGGACACACAATCCCAATTTGGCGCAGGCTTGGCGGATGTTGACGGGAATCAGTCTGCGTCCTGGGATATTCTACTGCAATCCGATTCAAATCCTACGATCGTTTCCGATACGAACGGTCCGTTGTACGAGCAGAATCACGTTTCTGCTATTGATTATCGGCCGCCGAACGCCCCGCCGCCGAGATTCCCTGAGCCAGAAGCGACGAATGAATCATTAAATGGCACAATGGTATCGACCAGTCAACCACAGTTCGTTGATGAATCTAAGGCCCTTGTCGGCGGTACCAGTCCTGCCGAGAGGCGAAGGAAACGGAGAGGAAAGCATTCGCGATACGTTGCCGCCGAAGGAAAAAACGGCGAACCCGATAAAACACACATCGATCTTCTCGTTAAAACCATCCAGAAGACAGAACAATCGCAATCATCTGAAAATGGCGTCTGCACGGACTCTCAATATGATACCAATCTTCCCTCTTCCGTGGATGTTTCTCTGCTTCAGAATTCGCTTCCATCAATCGAAACACTTCAACTTGATTCAGGTCCGAATCCCGGTCAAACCGCCCAAGAAAGGTCACTGTTGGACGGAATGGCTGGTATTCCTTCGTCAGGAGAGCCTTCATCGAATAATGTTTCATTTAATATGATGGATTTTCTTCCCGAGAATATGGAGTGGAATGATATCCTGCTGCCGTCAAGCAACGGGCAAATCCCCCTGCCGCGATTTCCTCAGAGTCAATGGAATCCAACAGATTACCAAGACACACAACCGACGGAACAACCCGCGACCACTCCGGTCATCATTCCTCCCCCGCAGAAGTTACCGCCGGCAAAACGTGGTCGAAAGTCAAAGGAAGAAAAGAAACGCCAGGAGAAGGAGATGGAAAAAGAAGGGGAAGTCAACCTGCCGAAACAAAAAGTTGCGTTATATCATTGTCAATACCCTGGATGTACTTCCAAATTTACCCAGTTCCAACATTTCAAAACGCACGTGGATTCTCATGAGGGAATCAAACCTTTCAGATGCGATTTCGAAGGTTGTCAAAAGAATTTTTCGCAAAAGGGAAATCTAAAGGTATGTTTTCTCACGGATCATCCGCTCACACTAGGCACATCAAAGGAAGCATACCGGAGAAAAACCGTTTGTATGTAACGAATGCGATAAAGCCTTTGCACAAAAGGGGAATTTACAGACCCATAAGATGGTACATACAGGGGCTAAGCCATACGTATGCTTAATCGACGACTGCACGGCTCGGTATTCGCAACGTGGAAATCTCAAGGTACGCTCCCCGCCTCATTCTTCGATTAACTGTCAGATGCACCAGAATAAATTCCATACCGAAACAATTCAACGACTGACCACAAAAGCAGAGGCGTGTTCAAAGGGAGGACCATCATTAAGTCGAGAAGAACAAAAATTGGCAGACCATTTAAAAATATTGTATAAATTTGCGAATAAAGGGATTAAAGGACGCGGGAAGAAGGAGGATCCGAAAACACAATCACAATCACAGCCCCCGACGGAGCAACAAATTCCGGAACGGCCTCTGGCGGCCTTTGCGGATGCGTTCTTGCCACCCCCGACGGGTGTACGGGATGGGCCTTCATTTGGAGGGTTGTCGACGGGATCGTGGTCAAGGGATAGGATGGACGATGTATTTGTAGGGAGTCAGGGGCATTCACAAGCGCAGTCTAATAGTTATTTGGGGATTCCTGGCGATGGAGGTTCGGGAGGTTTAGGTGGGTATGCTTTCGGGAGTATGGGGTAGCGTTGTTGTTGTTGTGCGGGATATCCACGGCATTAATTGTAATCAGTGTCTATTAATATAAATATGAAAGTTTATGAGAGTATCTCGGTATCATGTTGAATGCTCGAATGCTCGATTTATGTTTTCGTAGACGACAAAGGTGATGACGGTCCCTGGCAGTGTTCGTACAATCGATGGCATCAGACTAAAAATTAACTAAAGGGCTCATGCGATATACCCTTTGTAAAACCCCTGAAGTCCTTCCGCGCGAAAAGTTTTTATAACGGCATCGCGTGCAGAAGAATAAGTAGCTTTTGCGTCCACTATTTGTAGACGTGATCTCAGGACTTGATAGGGATATGTGACAATTAACGCGAATACTTTAGATGTTGTGGATGCGACAATCCATTCTGCATTATTCTTCTGTTAGCCGAGCATTGTTCGTATTTACCAGCCTTGGATCCGCTGTCCCTCGTTTCTGGTGTATTCGCCATTTCTTAAGTTCTTCGTAAAACATAAACTGTACAGCTCCATGCGAGACGCCAATCAAAGAGGGCGTCAAACCCGAATAAAACCCCCGTACGCCTTCATTCCTATATATCTGTTGTAATCCATCTTCCGTCAGTCTCTTCACGCCAGGAATTACCAAACAGCCCTGTATACGATCCAGTTGTGTATTTATCGGTGACCACCATGCGGGTTTTCACAACCCAGAAAGGATTGGTGCATACAGCTGTGGCAATCCCCGCGGTTCCTGAGGCAGCAAGAAACTCTGCTGATGACAATTCATGGACACCAATTCCCTGACGAGACGACATATACTTCTTTATTTCGCCATACCTAGTATCAGAGGAAGAACAAGTTTGAAGAACTACCACATAAAGTAGAAACCCCAGCTCGCCGCATTGCCCGCCATGTTCGGTGAAAGTCCGCGATAGAAAGAGAGTAAATTCCGATGTTCGCCATACACTTGCTTGACAATACGTATTACACCGCCCACCTTAGCCGGTCCATGATCAACTACGGGTCAGCATGACTGACATAGATCGCCTGCGGAAGGAGCGCATACCCTGCAAGCGAGTTTTGATCAAGTCGAGAGGATGAGTACATATTGTTGTCACCACTCCCGCTGAGATGCCTGCAAAAAGCTGCTCGACTGCAGCCCATCTGCGTGACTCTTTCGGATCCATCTCTGTTTTGTGTCCTTACCCATCCGCTATAACATAGTCCTGGACAGTTCCGATGCGACTTGGGTTCACATGCACATGTCAAGCCGTTCGGGTGATCGCCAGGATTTTTGGTTCCGCTCGGTCATCAAAATATGATCGGCCCTATTTAGCCGCCTCAGGGGCCCGGCTCAGATTCTCCCACAGAGAGTTATAAACGACTTTCTTTTGGAAATGGCGCTGTCACAGAAAACGAGAAGGATAGTACTTGGCTTTACAAAGTCTCTTCTGCTAGATAAAGATTAACCACAATATCCCCGACCTCGCCTTTGCGCTACGTGGAAACTTCATATACATAATTGTCTGAAAGTCCGTTAAAAACTTGAGATTTGATGCAGTTAAACTCGGGTTTGAATGCTCTGAAACCAAGACTTCCAGATCCCCTTTCCTTCTTCACTGTTAGCGAGCGTGTCTCGATGCCCAACCACTATCAATCCCCTTTTCGCACGAGTTAACGCAACGTTAATTCTCCTTTCGTCGGCGAGAAAGCCGATGTTTCGATGTGCATTATGACGGACCGTGCACAATACCACAATATCGGCTTCTCTCCCTTGGAACGAATCGACAGTAACAACTGTGATTGACGCAACAGTATCGGACTCTGCATTTTTCTCGAGGCTTTTGAGAAGTTTCAATTGCGCGGTGTAAGGTGTCAGAATGGCAATCGACATCTTTCCAGAGTTTGAGCCATTCTGAGGATCAGATGGATTAACAGAGCGGCGTTGTCGAAGTTGTGAAACCACTTGTTTACACAAGTGGGCTTGATCTTCATTTTTCTTCGAACCATGGAAAAAAGACTCTAACCCATCGCATTGTCGAAAAACAATATGGCGTCCTTCCCAATCAAATTCGCTCGCTACGAGCCCTCGTTCGGCTGCTGTGACACCAGAGCTCAACTTTCCACCATAGAACCGAACTGACGGGAATCTTGCAATATCGGGATGCATCCGATACTGCTTGTCCAACTAACTCTGGCGACACCTGCGATATCTGGCGCATTGTACAGCCTTTCAAATAGCGATATATCGTGGCCATAAACTTCGCCGAGCTGAGTAACCGTTGGTCGGAGCTGCACATGATCGCCAGCCAGGACAGACTTTTTACACCCTTTAACGAGTGGGATCAGAGAGTTCGGTTCCGTAATCTGACTTGCTTCGTCGACTATAACGTATGGAAAGGTAACCTTGCGTAGTAGGCCCAGTCCCGCACCAGTGCAAGTTGTAAAAACGATCTTTGAATCCATTACTTTCTGCTGTGCTTCCTTCATTGCAGCTGACGGTCTGTTGATATCTCCTTCCACAAACGCTCCCACCCAATATTTCGCTGCTCCCTTGGAAAGAGCTGATGGTTCCGGACAGACACGTACGATATCTCGAACAAGGCCTCCTGAGACGAATTTCTCGAGAATATTGTCGATCGCATTGTTTGTCGACGCAGTGACAAGAATACGTTCATCTGGAGAGTGCTTTCGCCATTCGTTGATAACGCGAACAACGGTCGAAGTCTTACCTGTGCCGGGAGGCCCGTGGACAAGGGTGAGATCGCTTCGAACCGCCTCCACCACAGCACGCGCTTGCGATGAGTTGAGATTGGTTGTGTCAATCTGAATTTCTTGACTCCCTTGTAACCTTGACGCCGTTCCCTTGATCAAGGTGCCATACAACTCGCAGCACTCTTCCTTTCGTCGAGCGAGAGCACGAATGGCACTGAACATACCCTTTGCTGTAGTATTGTTACCTGCCGGCAATATATACCACGAGCAACGGTCTGGTGGTGGAGGCTCCATCAGACCGATCGTCAACTGGCCCGTGCCTGCTTTTAGAATGAGACCATCGAGAATTTTGGGCCTTCGAAACTGGGCATTTGCTGGTGCACTTGCAGAACGAAGTCTAACGTGATCTCCGATACGAAATGACTGTTTCAGGTCCACACGTGGAAACGCTTTTAATCGAATTTCCCGTTTCGTCAATTGTGATTGCCTCGACCATACAATCCCCTTCCTCGATAATCGTGACACCCCAGTCATCGCACTTGCAAACCTCCTCTGCTTCAGCGCACCGGTCAATAGATACATTTCGAGCAAGCAATGCTAATCGCTCAACCTCCGATTGACTCAGAGCAGATTCATGTCCCGAGCGAGACCCAGTCGCAATCAGATAATCATGAAGGACCGTTATGAATTCAACTGCCAACAAAGTTGAACGAATAGCTATCGGGATGATGGATATCAGTTCGAGAACAGAATCGATCTCAAGTGTCGTTGCGTACTTGAGAAAATTCGTTAACGAGGATATGGCCAATCCGGGGACGTAGTTGGCAGATTTGATCAAGGCAGTGACGTACGCCTTGGTGAATTTAGTTGTCAGAAGACCAGCCCAAATACGACCGTTGTTTGCTTCCTCCTCCACTACATCCGCCATGAGAACACAGAGTCTTGGAGCCGATTCCAGTAAGCCTACCAGTCGCTTTTCCAAATCGCCGACGGATAGATGGCGGAAAGCCCATCGGATCAACGGCACCTGGAGCGCGAAATTTTGAAGCCTGCAACATAGCCGGTCCATCTCTTGTTGTTCCTGGGGACTCGCATCGTTGAGCAAAGCCCACTGTTCATCCTTTAGGATGTTCCGCACGATTGCCGAGTATTTAGACCAGTCAACTGTAGCAATTGTTTCCTCCTCATATTTTGCCGGCGTATTGATAATCCGGGGAATATAGGTTTCCGTAGGAACATAGTTGTGAGATATGTTCAATATCTGACGACCGATCCGATCCCGATTACTGATGGCATAGAACTCGACCCCCAATATTGGATTTCTGAACACCCTTCCAACATTTTTGGCTAGTCCTGCGTTGACTTTATTCAACGCGATGCTAACACGTCCAAGGGGGCCCTGCCCTTCAGTCTCGGGGCCTCGAAAGTGTATAAATGTATCTCCACGACTGGTGTGAAAGAGTTGGAAAACCACTCCATCCCAGCCCAACCGAAACCCTTCGACAGTCCGTTTGTACCTTCCCTCGGATCTGTTATTTGGACGGAACGAAAAAACTGAAATGTTGTCATCGACGACGGTTTCGTGGCGATCATCGTTCGGATTGATGCGCTGCGTGACTAGGATCGCAACCTTCAGCCGAGTATCGACAGTTAGGACGAGAAGTTTACAGGTGAAATCTTCCAAAGCCGTGGCTAGCATGGGTAGAAAGAGCGTCTCTCCGTCTTCCTTTGAACTGTATAGACGCCGCCAATGGAGTTCAGAAGACTGTAAACCATATGTTTCGAGATCATTCTTTGTCAGAATGCTTGACTGTAGCAACCCGTTCTGGAGAAGCCGGTCGAGCTCGCTCGAATCGATGGCTGACACAGACGTCCGTCGTACCCAGGCCTTTTGATCAGCTGTAAAGGCTCCGAAGTCGAAATGGTTGACAAACTGCGACATATTGACATTATGACGCACGGTCCAGGTTCTGACGAGCTGAAAGAGCTCAAACTCGTCGAGGCAAATTTCATCTGCGCCGGCCAAGAGTTCGACGACATCGAGAGGAAGGTCCACTATGCCGCTATTCAGACCGAATTGAATCTTTTTACGCTCGATCGCAACCTGTTCAGCGAGTTTTGCAAGAATGAACGGTTCGGAGCCTGGACCGGGCTGAGGTGGCCGGGAAAGATGCTCAGGTATCCTGATTCGCTCACCATCAACGCAACAAGAAAACAGGTGGTTTAATTCCTGACACTGTTTACTCCCTGCGCCTTCCTTGCCCACTTTGACCCAATCCAGGTAAAGGTTTTTCACCCTCCCCAGAGAAGCGTTATTATATCGGGCGAAGTAACGAAGGAGATCGTCATGCGAGATTTGATGTCTCGGTTTCTCTTTTGCGGCCGGGTAATGATGTGGTTCGTGCACCACTGTGGGTACAAGATCTGGATCCCAAGACACAAAAAACTTGTCGCCATCCAGGTCTCCTCCACTCATCATCGACGGCGCAGGGACCCTCCCCCTTGTGGAAAAGACGATACAGTCGACAAGACGTTCAAGCCTTCTTAAACATCTGACGCGAAGCTTCCTGATATCGCCTGGATGAAGACATGGGTTTCGTGCTACGATGACATAGGCTCCGTCGAGAGACCGGACACCAGCACCTTCGCTCGAAATGCGTACGTGACACTCGTTTGGTTCTAGTAATCCCGGCGGTCCCGTGGGGTCGCAGACGCCGAACAGAATCCGTGACTGGGGTACCATGATGTGGGCCTTCTCCAAACCCTTCTTGTCATACATCTTAGCCCAAGCCGAGTCCTGCGCTGCTTTCAAAGCCGATCCGACAGATTCGAGCCCATTGAGAAGTATACTCTTTGCGGCCTTTTGTTCCCCCATGTACGACATAAAAATGAACGCACTCAAGGGATCTCTGGATGCTCTTGATATCATGTCGAAATATTCACTCTGCTTTTTGAGAAAAACGTCGTCAGTGATCCCCAAGGAAGAAAGAAGGGTTATGAGTTCGGCGTTGAGCTTGCCAAACGAGTAAGGCTTAGAGTACTCCAGAACTGACAATGTGTGATTTTTGCATCCGGCGAATTTGCGCATCGACTTCCGAAAGTAAACTGGAGGCCCGGATTTCAAGTCTGCATTGACCATAAGAATCCCTTTGTAGCCGCGATAGCGAATCTGGATGACACTGGGCGTGTAACGAAGCCCGTGAAAAATAACTTTCTTCTCACTCGCAATACTTGCCGCAAAATTGAGAGACATGAATCCGCACCCGTCAGTGAAAACATGACCATTTGCTTCAATATCCGGAATATCTTTGTAACAGTTTTCAGGTAATTTGAGACCGAGCTCTGCCTCTGAAAACAGCAATCCAATGCGTTTTGCTCTCTTCGCAATTGTTGGAATGCTGTTGAAGTCCCCCATTTTACTGAGTATCCCCTGAGGGTCCTCAGCAGGTGCAAAGGCATAGAACAAACAGCTTCGAGACTTGAGCTGACTATTGCTCCAGCCGAAACACTTGTACAATACCCCATTCAATTGGATTCCGGACTTCAGAAATTTTTCAATATAATCCGCCGTGTTGTCTGGGCCGGTGGTTCGTAATCTGAGTTGGGAAAACGAGACTGCGCAGAATTTGGATGGGCGATCGAGAGTGAGAATGCGATTTAGTTTCTGCTTGTTGAAGGAAAGAGTAATCCCGCTCTCATTACTCAAAGAAATGAACTTAAGAATGATGCTGTCGTCGACTTCAGTTGGGACATGGTCCTGAACGATAGGCAAATCTGGGAGGGTATATATCCATTCGGTATCGTCCTGGGAGAAGGTACTTTGGAGTTGCTTTTGGTATTTCGGAACTTTCGTAGATTTCGACATCGCGACACTACAGGTTAGAAAGCGTCAGCTGCTGGGCGCAAATACCTGTTATCTTTTCCGAGACTCCCAAAATTCAAGCCCTTTATCTCCCCACTGGTCTGCTCAGAGAGTTCAAGCCGTATCCGCTATCTTTGGATAACCCCATTCCATGGCTTGACATAGTACCCAATTTATTCCGCCCTGGCGGTATTACCATGACATCGGATCAACGTATACACCGCATCACGGCGCATTGGGAAACATCGCTGCCCAGGCCTGTCTGAGAATTTCCGCTGCTATGCCCCCTGAAGATCCACAACCAGGACATCAACTACCATGCAGTGTATACATCGTCGGTCCCCAAAGTACGGGAAAGACAACATTAGTCAATGCCCTTGCGGAAGTGTTCGGCAACGTGCCTATTGTCCGAGAAGTTGCACGTGGAGTGATGGCGGAGAAGGGATACTCGAAGGTTGATGTTGACTCCAACGACCAAGAAAGAAAGTTCAGCATGCAACGGGATATATTCACTGCGCAAGTGGAAGCCGAGAGCGCATTCCTAGATCCTACGCAACCCCGATCTTTCCTGTCCGACCGCTCAGCCATCGATCCTCTCATTTACCTCCGGCGGTATTCCGGAACATCCAATTTAGATCGTCTCACTTCGACAGATTTGTGGAACACCGTTCGAGACCGATATCGAGATGCCACTAGATCGTTGTTTTTCCTGTTGCTCCCGGTTGAAGATTTTCTCGTCGACGACGATATCAGATATGTGCCTAAATCTCTCGAAGACTGGTATGCTCTGGCAGAAGAATTCCGCTCCTTTATGGTCGAGGAAAGAATTTCGTTTTGCGAGATAGGCGCTGAGTGTCTGGAGCTGGAGAATCGGATCCAACTGGTATTGTCAAAGTTGCTGCCGTCAAGTGAGGCATTGTAAAGGTGCTAGGCTCAAGGGCGTGTGGAAGAGAAAGAACCAGACACAAGAGGTCGACCAGCCGCCAGCCTTGCGTGGGGTTCAGCGGAGATAGCGTGACCTCATGCTACGGATTGAGGAACATACAGATGTGTTTATTGTCTCTGACAGTGAAAAAGGATATATTCATTCGCTCATTCGACCCTATTTTGGATGTTAGACGCCATTTTGTTCGAAGATGATGGCCAAATGCCCCAGAGTGTTGGCAAGTTATTCATCCCACTCTTCCGCAGCGTAACCTAGATTAAGACCAAAGATCGCTGAGAAGCCAGCGTTCAATGTATCCATACGTATCCATCAGTCTGTCTTCGTACTTTTCTGTCGTCGATCGCGATCAAACAAAACCTCGGTGGTCATGCACGATGAACTAATCTTCCCCCCAAAAAAGGAAAATTCAAACCTAAATACTACCCTAAGAGGAAGCCCGGCCATTTGTTTGTGCCCGCCAAAGCCCAACACCAGAATCACCAAAGTCGATGTCCTACAACCGAGGTCCGTCATATCCTCCCCGAAAACGTCCTCGAGGCGGTACTCTCTCTGACCTGTCTGTCCTGACATAGACTTCCACGATGCAGATCGGTCTCGTGGCCGCCGTTTCTCTCTCGAAGAAAACATCCTGTCCCGTCTTCAAACAGACTTTGTCGCCCTTGCAGATCCAGTACTTTCTCTCCTGGGCTATTGCACGGCAGCGATTGATTGTAGAAATCCAATCCTCAAGCCACGGTTGCAGACGATATGGATTATGTGTCCAGAAGTCTGGTTTCCGAGTACTTGAAAGCAGAGAAAATCAAACCTGGCGTTCAGCAATTGTTGTTTCATTGGTACGCCTGGCTCCCTGCTCGCTTTGGTATTGATGGTAGTGTGACGGAGTTGCCTCCGAAGATTCCGCATTATGCCAGTTTATTTGTTGTTGCGAATGCAAGAAAACAGGTCATTGGGAAAGATACATTGGACTTCACGGTGGGAAAGATCAAAGAGTTGATTGAGACGGGAGATTTAGTCAGGGCAAAGTTGATGTTGAGATTTCTTGCTGGGTTGACGAGAATCGTGGAGGAGAACGGAGTGATGGATATCATTGGAGAGATTGTCTCTAAAATCGAGACAGAAGCACCAAATGTATTCTCCCACCAGGGGGAGCAACTAATGGTAGGCGAGAACGGATAGTTTGGCAAATATGGTGCTGTTGACGCTACCTTATATCGCTGTCTCGTCTAAGAACCACGCAGAGGCATTGGACGCTATAGTTGATCGATTGACGAATTACATGGACTCGCGAGATACCAATGAAACATCCTACATCACGCCATTCATTACTCCCAACGAAGACGTAAACCCCTCTCCCGTTCTTTGCATTCTAACAACAGCCCCTGAACGACTTCTCTAGTCTCCATTTACTATGGGTACAAACGAAAACTCTAAAGGAGAAGCAGTGGGACATCCCGTTCCTCCCCCGTCCATGGTTCGCCTTCCGCACCGAACTCGAATCAAACACCAAAGCTCACCCTATTCCTGCCTTCACACTCGATTTATCATCCACGACCCTCCCATCCCTCGAACCAGAATACTACTTCTCCATCTTCCTTCACCACGAGAAACAGGTGCCCTCCTCCCTTCTATAGCAATGATCGAGACCTAATGTTTTTAGACAGTGCCGCAGTTGACAAATATCGCTTCAACACTGATTCGGGACGTCATAAATGATACAATCTCCCTCCTCGTATTCAATCGCAAAGAAGCAGCCCGTTTATTAATCGACTTACAACAATACTTCCCAACAGGTCTGTTCCACCGATCGGGCATCCCCGTAAAAGATCTCCCGACTCCAAACCCAGCTCGGCCAAAATATAAACTCGAAGATACTCTTGTCGACGCAGTCTTTTCGGAACTATTTCGCCTACCACTGACGAAGGAGAGAGAAGTGTACTACGCGGCTCTTTTGACGGAGATCACTAAACTCGCCCCGCAGGATGTTGCGCCGACTCTAGGACGGGCGATTCGTTGGATATATGAGAGATTAGATACGTTCAAGGGGGAGTTGAATATGCGATTTTCGACGTGGTTCGCTATCCATCTGTCCAATTTTGGGTTCACGTATAAGTGGGAGGAGTGGTATTACCCACAGACAAGGGGCGAGTGTAACGTGTAGGTTGGGTGATTTGGGATTGGAAGAGGGAAAGCCGCGGAAAGTGTTTTTGAGGGAGACGATTGAGAAGGAGGTTCGACTGAGTTATCTTGAGAGGATCCAACGGACTTTACCGGAGGAGTATTTCGATGTCTTCCCTCAGAAAGCAGAAGTTGAAGACTGGCCCGCAATCGCTGGTATCGTCCCCCTCAATCCCCCTTAACCCCCCTCGCTCCTAAATGGAAGTAAGTGTTAATGGGTAGAACGTACGGGAATCGAGGGAGTGGTTCTTGAAGCGATTCGAACGCGGGATGAAGCTCTTGTGACCGCGGAACTAGAATCCGTCCCCGCGCCAATGAAGGGCAAGGTGTTAATTACGGCATTCTTGTTTACATCGCATGAGACTCCTTATTCCCATCCCATCCCCCTGAAAATAGTCGATTTGGTCAAGGAACATAGTACGCCTTCTGCCCTCTATGAAATCATCATGAGTTTCTGGAAACAGCGACCCTCGACGGCTATTGTGTTGATTATGAAATTCTTGGAGGCAGTCAAGAATCCGCTGAATTCGGTGTTCTTGTGGCTTTTGAGTCAAGATGGATGGATGAGTAAATCCTGGGGATGGGAGATCGTTCAGACGTGTCTTGAAAAAGCCGATGGCATGAAACAGCAACAAACGCAGCCTCCAAAAAATGGCCAACAAAATCCCGAGAATAAAGGGATAGAAGATGCGCCTGCGGAAGAGATGCAAGTCGATCGAAATGGAGAGAGCGATGCAGGGAATGAGAGGAAGGGTATGTTGGAGACTATTGTGAGCAATGTGCGGGTTTGTTACGATAGACAAACTGAGTTGGATGGATACTGGTTGAAAGAATGGTTTGCGATGGCTGTAAGGAAGTTTGGTGATGCAGTGGATCAACTTGAGCCTATTGAATCTGCTGTGTGGGTCACGGAGATCTTGGATGGCGCCAAGGAGTATCGGAAACAAGTCGCCTAAGATCTGATCGGACAGTAAGTTGTTCTCCAGAAAGGGAAAGGATATCCTTTGTTAGAAATTTGTGAATTAGTTGCTATGCATGCTTGATCCAATATTAATAACCTTGATATCCCCTCCATACCACACTTGTCCATAACCCGACGTCCCGAAACCGCTACCCCTGAAACTTATATCTCTCGAACTATTCTATACACCCTTGTTTCCGTGTTGTCAGTGCTGTATGTTCTTTATGATCATGATGATGACCATAAGTATTAATAACAAGACACTGAATGAAATGCCACAGGACGCCCCGTACTTGGTATTCAACTTCAACCACTGCACTCTCGTCCAATACATCTTTGGATCCATGATCGAGTTCAACGTGATTCGCTTCCATATCAATATCCCTCCTCCAACAGCCCACAACACAGGAAACAGAATTCCCCAGAGAAATAACTACCATCAGTGTCCATTCTAGTACTGTTGCTGTTGCGACACGGGGCGATGTGAAATGGTACCTTCCGACATATAGGATTGTATGTTGGTGAGAAGATGTCTTCATGGCCCGTAGGCACCTCATCAGGCTGCAACGGTATCGACACGTCTGCGACCTTATATCCCTGCGGAAACCGTCTATCAAACGGCGTCAACGGTAATCCGCGTTCTTCGCGTATCGCCGTGACTTGCGCCCCTTCTTGTTGCTGTTGTTCTTGTCCTGGCTGTGGCGGCCCGTCCTCGAGAATCGCCGGGGGATATCGCCTCAACAGTCGTCTCACCGACGGCGTTAATGACCCTCTTTTCGACAAGGCCGGCTGAGGAGGTTCCAAATGTGTCATTGTTGGTGCACTGTGACAAAGGCGGAAACTGGTTTTTAAGAGAGCAATATGGTTGTAATATGTGTATGAGGCAACGAGGACCGAGAGCGGCGCTCGGGGCGCTTTATGACACGGTCCCGTATCGTTTCACAGACAGAATTAAAGTTTGCCCGCTTGCCACCACGCCGCGATCGGAGTTGAGGAAGGATAGTCCTACATACGTGGCGAAGGATAAATAGAGATGTAGGAATTATAACTTAAAATAAATGAAATGATGTTCGGGGCGGGCGGATGGGTAATTCATTTCCTTCGCCGTAAAACGTTTCCGTGTGATGACACGGGAGAGTATTTTTAGATACAAGTTTGAGATAGGGAGAAGGAAGGGGGAATAATCGCAGTGCTCTATTCTCATGTCATGCTTACAGAGTTGAACTGGACTACCTGCACTGTCAACCGAATAGACGAGCTCTGCGACGCGGCGACTACCCTGGATCTGTAAAAGCATTCTCGGCCTTCACTTACGGTCGGGGGCTTGTAAATGACACGTTTATGGCGAAACGCAAGCTTCAGCTACACTCAAATTCATGAATCACGGGAAAGCTCCAGAACAGTTCGCAATATGGGGATTCGGACTTAAACAGGTGAATTGGGAAATGCGACATTTCCGAGTGGCGGTGAAGTCTAAATTTAGTTCCACAGCGTCTGGAGCCGAGTTCGACGCGAATCAACCTTAAAACGCCCAAGTCCTGGGATTGCACATCGAACAGAGCCACCTTGAGATAAAAGGAACCATGCATAAAGTTCCTATGACTTTGCGTTATTGATATTCTGCTGGTTGTGGTCATGGTTGCGAATCCAGAAAAAAATTCTGCACCGCCACTATGAAATGATCGGCAGGGGCAATAGTAGCTGCGCCGTCATCCCGTACACAAACTGTCAAAAGATTCTATGTATGTAGATTAAAAATGCGTCCCAGCGTACCCTGAGAAGCGCAACGCCTATCTACCAGAATCGAATATATGCTTTTCTTTAAACAAGAATTGCTTAGCCCATAGTAGTTCGCAACAAATATGCACATGCCTAAATACCAACTCCAACTCCCTCCAACCCCATTCCATCCATGAATTACAAAGTGATGCAAGGTATCATATAATAAACATCTTTCACTCCGCTCCATCCTCAATTGCGCTCGCAACCATCGCAACGCCGTCTTCCCGACCAGGTATCAACCCAGGCGTGCTCTGGAACATTCTCTTTTTCGAATTACTGCCTCCACTGGCTTTCCTTTCCGCGGCCCGGGCTTCTGATCGCTGAAGGGACATACTCCTAGCCAAGTCCCTTGATGCCATCGCGGAGGGTTTCTCTTCCACGGCATCGAGGTAGTACCACCTCAAACCATCGGCCAAATCAAATGGGTTATGGTCCTTTGCGGCCGCAGCACCGGGATTGCCAGCAAGATCGACCGTCCGTTCTTCAACTTTTGTGATCCTAGCCAACAACCAATCCCGTCCGCCGCCAAGTCGATGTGCTTCGTTTTCGCGCAAAAAGTAGTGTGGCGCATTGACATTGAATGCAGCCCAAGGACGACCATTATTCGTGGGGAGAAACAGTGCCAGATCCCCGTCTTTGAATTGTCTGAACGCAATCTTATTCTCTGCCTCGTAGGTCGATTTTTTGGATTTGTCGCGGTACATACGAGCTTCCTTTTGCCATTTCTTGGCGTATTTTTCGGCATCCCGGACTCGGTTCGTGATAGCCTGACAAAATGCGTCAAGGTCAATAACGATCCGATTCAAATACCGGGAGTATTTATCGGCTTCTTCGTCGGAGTCGCCCGACTCCATCCAGTAGAGTAAATCAAGATCATCTGGTTCGAGGAAGTCGGATTTCTCGGAGCCGTAGCGGATTAAAGGTGAGCCTGTCGAACTTTTTATTTGCAGGCCAAGTGTCTCGAGGAGTTGTTTGAAGCGCGTGTGTTGGGTATAGAGTCGTTGTGTGAGATCGCGGGCTTTTAGTGTCCGGGAGGCACATAATGCTTTTGACTTGGCGAGTTGATGAGTCAGGGCTTTGGTCTCCTTACTTAGCGTCGCGATTGTTCCGTCGGACTAAGGTCAATTAATGTGACTCAAGGGGCGTACCTCAGAGATATGTTGGTCCTTGGAGGCGAGTTTCTGTCCGATTGCATGGAGAAGAGACTCTGTCTCCCATCGTCGTTTATCCAATCCCAGAATGTCAGCGATCCGTTCACGGAGAATCGATAACTCATTCCGTAAAGCACTGACCACGTCTGTATGTTCTGCTACCGCAGCTGCCTTCTCAGACTCGATACTAGAAGTCCTCTGTTTGGCAAGTCGAAGATCCTCTTCAAGTTGCTCCAACCTATCATGCTCCACCTTCTGCTCATCACTCAACCTTCGAATCTTCTCGAGCTCCAAAGTCGCGTTCTCAGCCGCTGTGCTTGCGTCCCGCAACTCCTCACTAATCCTCTTTTGTTCAGCAGTAGCAGTCTCTCCCTCCCGTTCCAGAACCGCCATTTTGTCCTCTGCCGCTGTTCTAGCGTCTTCCAGTTCCTTTATCTTGGCCCCACTCTCCGTCTGCAAGAGATTCATTTCCCGTAACAGAGTCTGCCGTCCTTTCCTGAGGGTCTCCAGCTCCGACTCCATTTTAGGAACAAGTTCTTCAAAGCGGTTTATTTCTGTCTCGCATCTTTCAACTTCTCTTTCCAGCTCGTTCGTCTTGCGCACAAGATCTTCCCTCTCTCCTTGGAACATTTTAGTCTGTTCCTCCAAGTTGGCCATCAGATCACTTTTAGTCCCCGCCGTTTCGGTGAACCGGTCCAATAAATCCGCTTTCTCTCTTTCGAGTTCCTGGATCCGTTTTTGTAAAGCGGAGACATCGGGACTACCGGTGCGGATTAAGCTTCGTCCAAGGAGAGGATCATCAAAGCCATCAGTTGTGTTGCGAGGACTGCTGGGGCCTGACCCAACGGGTATGGGGCTGAAATTCCGGGGAGGTGTCCGGAATTGTCGATGCAACATTTCCTCTAGGTTTTTGACTCGTGATTCGAAATTACGGGCCCGTTCTTCCGCCCGTGTTTTATCCCGTAAGAGCTGTTCGTAGACGGCGGGACCTTCTCGTGTCTTAAGAGAGAGCATTTCATCTGACGATTCGAGTCGGAGAGGGGAAGTAGCGACATCGATTTGAGGTGATGATTGAACTGACATGACCAGGATTGAAAGATGTTCTTTCAATGACATGGCGACTTTCTCGAACAATGGTGTCTTCGATAGACTGGAAATATACATCTCGATATCCTTTCGACTGACGGAATCCCCATCAGTATCGCCGACGCCATTCCTTATTGGAGACGCAATATCATCATCATCATCAGAAAGGTCAGTGACAAAACCCCATACCACACCCCCGGAAGCACTGACATCGCCCCATGCCTTCCTTGCCCGTCGTTCCTGTTGTCTCAGCATCGAGATCTCTTCCTTGACCCGTTCAAGACGCTTAGTCCGTCGAATCTTCCACAATCCTCTTCGGAATCCCTCCGATAGACCTTCGCCGTACCCTTCTGCAAGGGTCTCCACTTCGTGCAGGAGATCATAACTCTCTTGACTGTGTCCGAATAATTCATCTGCTTCGGCTAGTTGAGGGCCTATCGAGACCATACGCTCTTGGGCCGAAGATAACCGCTGAAGATAGGATTGTGATTGTGTACTTACGCTTTGACGGAGTTGGTATGCTGATTTAAGGGTGTTTAGCAAGGACGCCGCCGCGCTTTTGATGCTGGGGATATATTCCCGTGTATGATTCTGGAATGAGCGGACTGCAGACGATATCGCGGCTGGCGAGTCATGCATCGACGATATATGGTTGAAGTCTCATTAGCAAGGATGACAGGAATAGTACCTCTTTCAATCTTATCCGCAATCAAGGAGATCTCCCGAACATGACCTCCATCTTGGATTGAATCTGGTTCCCATCCTAATACCTCTCCTTTCAGTCCTTCACCTTGATAAATGAACTCCTCCATGGTCTTCTTCAACTCTTTAATCCGCTGTTCCACTTCTTCATGAGTGTTTACGCAAACTTCCCGGGCAGAATCAATCTCATCCTTAGTAAAGAATTCACCCAGTGTTTGTTCCTCCTTTCCGAAAACAGGATGGATCTTAATCGAGTCCAGTAGAGCTAATCCTGCGGGGATCCGACTGAGTAATTCTTTCCGCGCTTGTAGTTTCTTAGCCGCTAACATTTCTGTATCGGCGAACGCTCTTTGAAGACTCCGTGATACATTCCCAAGATTGACCAGCGCGATTTTAGCGGATTTCTGGAGCACTGTGATTTCGCTACTGACGGTGTCGATACGCGATTGTATTTCGGTGGCTTGATTGGCGACTGATCTAGCCCAGACTCCACGGGCCCGTAAGTGCGCCAAATGCGTTTTCAAGGTCGTTCTGGAGGTGATGGAGGAATTATCTGGTGACTGCGGGATACTAGGCAGATCAAGTGCGGAGGATGACGTCGCAGATGAGCTAGACGTCTTTTTCGAGAGAAATTCCCGATCGAATGCAAAGATCTCCGACTACGGTCAGCTCGTTTCTGGGGATGCTGTACTTCGTCCGCCCAGTATTGAGGTTTGACTTGAGACCCTCTTGGAGTCATCAAGACAAGGTATTTCTCTGTAATGCCCAGCTCCTTTGCGATCCATCGCTTTAGCTCAGGAAGACTATGTCAGAGACACACAACAGGGATATACGAATTCACGTTGTAGGGAACGTGGAGAGCCCGCCCTGTATGGGCCGAGTATATTCTCAAGTCCATCGCTAGGACATGCTATGACGGGCTTGCGCGGACTGCTTGATTCAGACCCTGCTCTATTGCGATCTCGACCGATCTACGCTCAGGTCCGATTGTTGTCCCCAGCCACGTATAAATAACGCGTGGAGCAACACACGCCTCATCAAACTTCGCACCCTCGCGTGTGAACTGATCCAAAATCTGCGTCCTTTCTTCACTACAAATGGACCCGTCCACTGATCCATTCTCTCTCCTCGGACAGATACCTGTTGTATCTGTTATCTCTCGATACAGTCATCGCCCCGTCTCTGGTTCTTCGACTCCTTCCTTGCCTGTGCCAGTCACCTCTCTTTCTCTGCTGCTTACATCCCTGCCAATTGTGGTATATGCATGACATGCGTGATCGTAGTAGGTCGGGGAAGCCAGGAGAATCAACACAAGGAGTGATGTTGGTTTTCTGGAAGATTTAACCCTGACCAAACTCGCCGGTGCACATGGAATGGTCATATCTCGAGGACAGGCGAGTGCGATCTGTGTCATTGAACACAGGAGCACTCGGATGTTGCTGTGGCTTTCGTTCTTGATAGGCTCAAGATGAGGGAATGGCCGTTTTGTACGCTGCGCGGTTTCCAGCGGCGGAATGGTAACGACTTGGTAGGGGGTTATTTCCATGTACGATGCAGGTATTAATGACTTTTGGGAGAGTGGTTCTCTGTCTGCTTCAGATAACTTGGCTCATATGGACAACGTCGCCGGAAGTCAGTGTGTCTGATGTCTTGAGACTTGGAATATAGTGATTGCTCCAGCCACGGGATATGAGCTCTCATCGGAATTATTTCAAACTTTCAAGACAACAAGGGAATAGACACGTCTGACGCGACACCGTCCTCCCCAGCTACCCACGGAAGCAGACAAGAAACCAAAACTCTCCCAAGGGTCATCTATACTCCGTACCTTTGAAGTGCATTGTGCATTCGATGTCCGTGGAAATACATCGTACTCCAAGCGTGATGTTACCGACAACATCGAAGCCTAAAGGGCCCAGAATTCATAACGAAACTCGCCCATCCGCCTATCCAACAGACCTCGAAAACCGTCCATGCACTACACCCCCACTGGAACGTGTCCATCTCCCAGCTCTTCTTTCGAGAAGGGCAGGTTCAGATTGTTCACAGCGAAACAGAGCGCGTTTTCACGCGACACAAAAGTCCAGGTCGATCATCTGGCGATCCCAATCGTTGATTCATTGTGCAGCCATTTCTACAATGCAAAATCAAGATTCGGCGAGGTTTGCTTTCTGAATGTCTTGATTCTCCTCATCTCTTTGCTGAAGATAAAAAAACTGAGGACATTCATGGGTAATCTGTAGTTGTACACACACGAACGGTATAACAGGTACGAGGGAGAGATGGATGGACGGGTCGCTTTTGAAGCGGTCAGATATCTCTGTGCTAAGTCTTATGGTTTTGATATCAGTTAAGGAAGGTTGTTGCTTTACTGAGAATGATGTCGGGAAGGGGTTCTTCATGGGACCTGAACAGTCAAGGCTTCGTGCCTCTCCGCGATGATCTCATCTCAACAGAATTCTCAGTGACAGACGACTGGATCTTAGATCACAAAGTGTGGTTCTTGCACACGAGACAGTCTTCTTCGAAGACACAATTTTTTCTACCTGCCTTCGGGCACTATTTTAAATACCTCGATGGCACATCTCCATCGTGGTATTCAAAATAAAATTGGTGTGCGGATCTGATCACATTCCCTAGGGCTCTGTTTTAGGGCTAATTTTCGTCTATTTAAACACCTCCGCCGCCCAATTTTTTTCCTCACCTCGCTCATGGACTCACGATCTCGAATTTGCCTCTTGCCTTTTACCAGCGGCAACCGGGTCTTGGGTTACAAAATGAGTTGTTCAATTTTTATCGTTTCCTTCGGGACATGACTTCTTTTTCCTTGCTATTATCGTCGTGACGATGGTGGCAGAGAAAAAGTTGCTTCTGCTTTTTGTTTGTAGTGTTTCAGTGATGGTAGTGATTGCAACTCCGCTCTAATTCATTAACGCACAATTGGCTTCGCCTGCTCGGGAGCTATGTTATCACACTGCCTTTCGGAAACTCTTGTCAACAGTCTTCCAGGTCTGTTTCCGTCATAGTGTTGTCCTGCGGTGGGCTAAGGATGTGGTGAAGCCGTGATCCGCGATTCGCGCGGAGTTTAAAAATTGGTTGTTTTTTTTCGTCAAGAAGCGTTTCGTCACTCACTTGTCTAGTGCTCTGGCATGCCAACCTCCCCAAAGGCTATGAAACATTCTGCCCACTCTTCAAAACGATACAATTGACCGCGACTCAGGAGGAACTCAACATATTTGTCAACGGAGCCACGTCAGCGTCAGCCGCATACACTCATCACGCACGCTACACCCAGCTGGACGCGTGAAATGCCAACCATTTCTTACAAACATGCAATTGACATTCGAAAACAAAATACGGGTTTTCCTCACCCAAGCGAGCCCGATACTGTCATAGACATACCTCGCCATGTCTCCAGTGACAAATCTCCGTGAAAACCGAACTCATCAGTGATCCCGATTTCCCGGAAAGTGTAGCGATGAAAAAACTGATTCGTTGAGGTATTCTTAACGAGGAGATACTATGGTAGAAGTGACATTCATTGAAATTATCAATTTGAGGTTTGAGCAGAATGTCTGAAATACGATATACCAGCACAGATGCAGTAGTACATATGTTCCGACGAATTTCTTTGTGTCATAGATGTAGGATGCACTGTATCTAATTATTTCCAAATATTACATCTAACGTCGGTGATAGCTATGAGCTCTTTCCTCTTTAATCCTTCACGTCTTAACGCATTGGACATTTCCGACTCAGGCATTAATCACCCTCCCGCACAACCCCCCTTCTCAATCTCACCCCCTCCATCCTATCCACATCACCTAATATACACAATCCTCCAACCCCAATCCCATCTCTCCCACCAACCCCTAAGACCCAACAACACTCGACCTCTGCCACCCCGCAACAGCCCTATCAATTCTCCTACAAATCAGCCTCAAATCCCAATCTTCCCAAAAAACCAAAAAAACAAAAACGAAAGGATTGCCAGCAGGGGGGAGTCTACCTCTTTGCAGCGACCCACTCCATGAACTCAGAGTACTTTGTAGGCAAAACCCGCCTAGTGCCTTCCACACCAAAAGTATACGCAAACGTCCCCGTGGTGGTCTTTTGGCCCGTGTGGACGTCCCGGACTGTTGATTTGACGCGGACTTGGACTCTGCTGGATTCTGTCTCGGGGGTTGCGGTGTCGAAGTCGGAATCACTACTGTTACCGCGGAACTCAAAAGCGGGCGAGAAGACACAGACATAGGGAATTTGACATGAAATTGGGACTCTGGGGGACGCATGGGGGGTACCTTGTTGAGGGGGAGGTGTGGACTACCATCGCCTCGGATTCGAGGATACTTCCTACGGGGACGGGACAATCGAATGTTGTGCTGTCAAGGGATATGAACCGTGGTCGTGAATGGGAGAATCGTGCTGCACAACAATGCGCCAATTCAAATGTTAAACGAAGAATATATCCCCCGAAAATCATCACTGTATGTCTATTCCGGTTCTATTGTTAGTTACATCCGACATCCAAAGAAAAATTGCAACCCGAGGCATCAAGGGAGGAAGAAGGGGCCCGGGTAATGGGGAAGCGGAAGGGGGAGGGGAGTCACTTCAGGTTGCATTATGAGAGTGTTTTCGGTGATGGTTTCCGACATGTAGACTACATCTGAAGGCTTTTCGACCCGTGAATCGGATGCTGATTGTCAATCTCTATTCCGCACAGGGGGGGTACTGTATTCTTTTTGTTCGAGGTACATGTTATGGATTAGTTCTGCTTCTTCTAACGTTGGTGGCCGTTGCGAGAGACGATTCTTCGAAGTCAATTTCTTGATCCGATTATATTCTATGTATGTCAATCGCCTAGGTCACAAGGGACAAATACCTTCAGCACGAGAGAAAATAGTATGTTCTTCCGGAGTCTCCACAATCAACGGATTAACCGGCATTGCCCTAAATACTTAGCCTTGTCCTTTAAACAAAGAATAAAATGGTAGTGGCGGAGGGGGAAGGGGTACTTCTTAGTAACTGGATCTCTGCAGACCATCGTGAAACTGGCCTTCAACACCAGATTCCGTTCCGGAAGAGTAACCAAATCAAGAGAAATCTCCATACTACTTCGACCAGCCCATGTAGTCTGTCCACTGATCTCATAGTCGACAAGTTCACTCAACCCCCCGAGCATAATAATCCGATCGACACTGGCCGTTACAATCGCCGGATGCACATATTCTCCCTCCTTCAAGTTCCGTGGCGTGGCATGTAAATTGGCTACTACCCCTGCATGCGAGTCGAGATCCTCCATCAACTTTCCGATGCGAATCTGTTCATAGGCATTGATATACTCGTCCAGTAATCCCTATCAACGTCAGCGGGGGTCCGACATGCAACACAGCAAAGGAACAGGGCGCTACCTCATCGGTAGAGAAAGGCAATTTGACCGAGTAATGCGACTCGGACATTCGTTTGGGAGTTAGTTCTGCCCGCGGTGGTAGATTGGTGGGATGTTCTTCGCGCTGTCGGATTTCTTTCATTGCTCGTAGCCAGGGCGTCAATTTACGCCCGCGCTGTTCCTTGATCGAGGTCAATGGCGATGGCGCCGTCGAATTGAAGCGACGGAAACACAACGCTTGGGAAGGTGCATTGCGGAAATGGGATACTGAATTGAAGGCTCTGGAGAGTCGCATTGCGGTGATGGGAGTGCTGTTGGGACGTGTGGAGGGCGGGAAACAAATCGCCCCGAGGTTGAGAACTTGAGGCGCAGATCGGATCGGGCGATCACGGGCCGTGAGTAACGTGATGCCGAACGCATCTCGATTCTCGACAGCTCGGCAGTTAACCTACGCGTGGAAGGAGGACTACTAGTTCTGTTAGGTTTGTTATGGTAGCGTGCATTCGTGCATAAACTACGTCTGTGTGCCACAAGTGTCCTTTAAGGTGTTATGGGTATCAACTGTCGCGTTTCCTATCTCACGGCCTGGACAAGGCGTAAAACGATATAAAGTTCTTGTTTTCCTTAGCAGCTTTCTTTGAACTAGAGTTGGTCTTTTAGTCTGTTTCAAGACTAGAGTTCCGCGCCTAATACCCCTCAACTCGTGAGCCCAGCCTATTCCACACTACCTCCGAATGTTATGAACAGATCACCGTTTGGCGGCCCTGACACAACCTCATCAATACCCCAAACCTCTCTTTCGCCCAAACTCTCGCCTCCCAATCCACTGTCCCTTCGCTTCTCCGTTTCATATCTCCCAACCCCAGCCTCCCACCCCCGTCGCAATCTCGTCCATCGCGCCTCCAAATAACCCATCCCCCCATCGGACCCTAACCGCCGCTCTCCCATTGGCTCCCACGCAACGAACAAAGCAATCGGCATCGCCACACGGACCCCTGAATAAATCGCTCCTTTTGTCTCCCGGGGGGAAAATAAGGTGTTTGGGCCGCGCGAGTGTCATATCTCATTCGCTCGTCGCTTTGTGTCAGGGAAGTTTATTTGCATGTGTGGGTCCTTTGATCGCTGGATAGGGGAAGAAGTTCCTTGCAATTGGGGGGGACTGGATGGGGTAACCGAGAAGTATATATTGGAGGGATGTCTGGGGAGAGATAGCTTCACGGAATAGCATCGGTGTGTAATGAAGATGACTCGAAATATTATGATGATGAAGTTGGTTGCGATTTTGGGGATGTTGGCTGCGGAGATGGTGGGAGCGTTGCCGGCGCCGAGTGATGCAACTGTTTCGGGGACACCGACCGCGAGTACAACTCACCCGCCTAGTGCCACAACGACCAGCCTTCTCACCAATTCCGACGTCCCTACCTCCAACTCCGGCTCCTCAACTACAAGGTACCCTCCCCTGCATCCCCTTTCACTCCCATCTCCTCCCTCCATCTAGTCATATATTCCCCTCTCGTCACTCAGTCTAATCAAAGAACCATAATCCTCGTCGTCGTCTTCGTCGTCATCCCCAGTATAGGTCTCTACTTGTGCTGCAACCGCGGCCGCCTCCCATGCTTCAGCGCCCGAAAAGAAAAGAAAAACTACTACAATGCCGCGTATCAAAACCAATTCCCTCCCGGAGGAGTATACCTGGTCCCCGTGAATCAGTTTGTCCCGCCCGATTCAAGGACAGGGTATACTGTTCGAGTGGACACGCCTTCGAATCCGACGGAGATGGCTATGCCGGTGTATCCTGAGTTACATCCGCCGCCACGGGCGGCCAGTCCGGGGGGGAGGGAGAGCGGGAAGAACGGTGGGTGGAGGGGATTGTTTAAGGGGTAATTGAGATGGACACTTATCTGGTGAGTTGGGCTGGGCGGTCTGGGTAAACTTGTATAATGTTTTGCATACGGGGGATAGATTTTGCGCGTTTTGGTATGGGGGAATTATCATTATCAATGGAAAATCAAATATAGGCAAGGAAGGGATAGAATCTAAGAGACGGGGTCTCATATCAAGTTTATTTCCTATTTGCCCATTATCCAACGCCTAAAGTCACCGAAACTCCATTCCCATCCTAATTTGTACTGACTCATTGCTCTTGATTAACTCTTCAATCGCTTCTTCAATCGTCCGGCTTGTTTCGCTGCTTCCTTCGACAGTTCTTCATGGACATCAATTGCTCCACCCTCCTCCTCAGGCCGACTCCTTCCCCCTGCAGTACCGCAAACCCAGTCGATGATTCCCCATATTCCGAAATCCATTTTCTCCCCTCGAGGAGAGTAGTGGCGATCAACCCGTCTGACCGTCCCGCCTAGTAGTCCCCAGAAGATGTCATATCCAGAATATATGAGCGCCGATTCGAGAGATACGATTGCGAGAGCAAGGAAAAATGTAAGGAGATGGACTCGTCGGATGTAAGCTGGTAAGTAGAATGGAAGGAATTGCAGGAGGAAATAATCCAGTGGATGAGCGTAGTGTGCTTTTAATGAAAAGGGAGCGGTCTTTGAGTATTGGTGGTGAACCGAATGACATCTCGGAAGAAAGGAATATCGTTTATTATGGAGAATGAATCTGTGGACGACATAAGTAATCGCCTCCCTCGTCGAAAGCAGCAATATAATATCCGTAGCAACCTTCCAGGGAAAAGGTAATGTGGTCCCTGCATTAAACACCGGCGTCTTCTTCATCAACAACTGCGCATAAACAAATTGTATGACACCCTGTATCCCCGTTGCAATAACCTGATTCATCATCCCATTGGCGCCGATCCACAATTTATCCTTCCAGGGGACATGTTGGCCGCGTCGTGTTTTGAGATCACTTGACAGGCCAGGCATCAAGGTGTCGAACAGGGTGAACAAAAGGGTAGGTATCCAGTAGAAGATTATGCGTATGGCGAATGAGCCGAGGAGTTCGACTCGTAGGGGCGGTTGGGAGAGGATCAGGGTCGCCCAGATCACGTAGAAGGCGAGGAGGTTGAGGGAGGAGGCGACGTAGTTGGAGGACAGGAGCGAGGACAGGCCGAAGTAGCCCATTACCATGTCCATGCTGAAGCACGAGTCAGATGTGTTGCTTAGGGATACGCTCGAGGCGAGGTTTGTTTGGAGGTTTGTTGGTTGTGAGGTGCGATTGAGTGTCGCCGGATTTGTCCAAGGACCTGGCGATCAATCATTTCGGCGATGACGTCACTGCAAACTGTGGATCTGGGGATGCAACTGAATGCACCGGTAGGAACTTTTCAAGTAGATTGACGAGGGTGAAGGCGATGGACAAATATTTGAACTCATTTGAATTTCAAGCGCTTGAGGCGTTGAACCATGGAACTACTATAAGGAGCTCTGCAAAGCTCGCCAGACGGCGGTTCCGACTCGAGGGCAATCCATTCAGGGGCTGGA
>Ga0302325_10003983_pt1 | contig 34404 bp, 31 predicted proteins | sample Palsa_T0_2_FD_201948 | JGI IMG/M metagenome (GOLD analysis project Ga0302325, IMG submission 201948) | Peat permafrost microbial communities from Stordalen Mire near Abisko, Sweden - Palsa_T0_2 | ecosystem: Environmental > Terrestrial > Soil > Palsa > Peat permafrost | place: Sweden: Abisko...
CGAGCGTGCGGTGGATCTGGTGGGAGCTGATGCCCTTCTTGCTCGAAGTCATCAGGTACGCAACGGTCAGCCACTTGGAGAGCGGAATCTTTGAACGCTCAAACACTGTGCCAACTGTTACGGAGAACTGCTCACGGCAGTCAACGCACTTCAGCAGCCCGGGACGATGGGCTTTGCCCTTCAGGGCATACGGCGCCGTCATGCTGCCGCAATGCGGGCAAACTGGACCGTTGGGCCAGCGGATCGACTCAAGGTGCAATCGGGCCTTGTCGTCGTCGTGGAAGTAAGGGGCGTTCAGGGCTGACATGTTCGGATCTCCTATGGATCCAAGTATCCGCCCATTTTCTGGGTTTGTCAAGTATACAAACTGGATGGACATACAGTACGCTATCCGGCACCCTTCCGGCAATGAGCCATCGCGCGTTTCGCTGCCAGCTGTGCGGAAGCGGATTCTTCCGGCCGGTGCTCGTGCCGCGCCCGGACGGTTCGCACTACCGCACCAGCTTCTACGAATGTGCCGGCTGCAGCGTGATGTTCATCGACCCCAAGGCCTTCAACGCCAACGAGCCCGGACCGCCGCAAAGCGCGGGCACGAAACCGGCTGCACTGAGCCCGACCATGTCCCTCGAGAGCTATGGCAAACCGATGGTGCCGGTCAAACCCCCCGAGGGGGGCTGAGCCCACCGACGGCAGTGGCAAGGGGGCACGATGTCTGCTACGAATCCCCGGCCATGGCCAGGATTCTCACCATCGAGGACGATGCGGTAACCGCCGGCGAGATCATTGCCGAGCTCAAGATCCATGGTAACCAGGTCGATTATGTCGCCAGCGGCGGTGAAGGCCTGCGCAAGGCACTGGCCGGCAACTATGACGCCATCACGCTCGATCGCATGCTGCCGGAGCTCGACGGGCTCACGCTGATCATGCGCTTGCGCGAAGCCGGTGTGCGCACGCCGGTGCTCATGATCAGCGCGCTGAGCGATGTCGATGAGCGCATCCGCGGCCTGCGCGCCGGCGGCGACGACTACATGACCAAGCCGTTTGCGCCCGATGAAATGGCCGCGCGCATCGAAGTGCTGCTGCGTCGCGAGCCGCAGACGCAGGAGACCGTACTGCGGGTCGCGGATCTCGAACTGGATCTGATGGCGCGCAGCGCCCGCCGCGCCGGAGCGCCCGTGGAATTGCTGCCGCTGGAATTCAAGCTGCTGGACTACCTGATGCGCCACTCCGGCCAGGTGCTGACGCGCACGATGATCTTCGAGGCCGTCTGGGGCTACCGCTTCGATCCGGGCACCAATGTGATCGACGTGCACATGGCGCGGCTGCGCCGCAAGGTGGATGCCGGCCGCGAGCCCTCGATGATCCGCACCGTGCGCGGCTGCGGCTACGTGCTCGGCGAACAGCCATGAGCGAGCCGGCCAATGCGCCGCCATTGCTCGGCGCTTTCAGCGAGTCATGGCGATCCAGCACCGCCAGGCTGATCCTCGCCTACGGCGCCCTGTTCGCGGCCTGGAGCATCGTGCTGATCGGCGCCATCAGCTGGGAAACCGCGCGCTATCTGGAAAACCTGGTCGATCAGATCCTGCAGCAGCGGGTGCATTTCCTCGCCAGCGTCGACCGCACTCGCCTGCCCGAACTGCTGGCCGCCACCACGGCACTGGATCTGCGCGGGGTGATGTCCTTCGGGCTGTTCGATGCCGACAGACGCTATATTCTGGGCGAAATCGATCAGATACCGGGTGAACTGCCCGTGGACGGGGTGGTGCACGCGCTGCCTCATGGCATACAGCGCGTGAGCGGCGATCGCGGTTCGCGCACGCGCGGTGTCGCCCTGCAGCGCAGCGACGGCCTGGTGCTGCTGCTGGCGCGTGACTACGGCACGGTCGATCGCGTCGGCGCGATCATCCGCGGCAGCCTGGTCTGGGCGATGTCGCTGACTTTGATTCCCGGACTGCTCGGCGGCTTCCTGCTGGCGCGTGGACCACTGCGCCGCGTGCGCGGTATCGAGGCGGCAATCCAGCCGATCATGCGCGGCGATCTGCGCGCCCGACTGCCGATCTCCACGCGACGTGACGAACTGGACATGCTCGCGGCCATCGTCAACCGGATGCTCGATCAAGTCGAGCGTCTGCTGGGTGAAGTCAAGGGCGTGTCCGACAGCATCGCGCACGATCTGCGCACGCCGCTCACGCGCCTGCGGGCGCAGCTGTATCGACTGCAGCGCGACAGCCTCAGCGGCGAGAGCGGCGCGCTGCTGCTCGAGCGCTGCCTGGGCGAGACCGATGCGTTACTGGACCGATTTCGCGCCCTGCTGCGCATCTCCGAACTCGAAGATCTACATCGGCGCTCGGGTTTTCGCGCCGTCGATCTGGCCGATATCGTGCGACGCGCGCACGAACTGTACGCACCGCTGGCCGAAGACAAGGCGCTCGGATTCTCGCTGCAGATCTCACCGCTGCCAGCCGTGCAAGCCGATGCCGATCTGTTGTTCGAAGCCGTGACCAACCTGGTGAGCAACGCCATCAAATTCACGCCTGCGGGCGGACAGATCAGCCTGCGCACCACAGTCGGCGCGCACGGCGCGCAGATCGAGATCAGCGACAGCGGACCCGGCATCGCCCGCGGCGAACGTGAGGCCGTGCTACAGCGCTTCTATCGTACACAGCAGGGGCAGCAGCGCAGCGGCTTCGGCCTCGGTTTGAGCATCGTCGCGGCAATCGTCAAGCTGCACGGCTTCCGGCTTGAGATCGGCAGCAACGAGCCGTCCGGCGCGCGCATGACCATCCATTGTTCGCCGGCGGCGGCCTGAGGGCATCGCGCGCATGAGGTTATGCCGGCATGACAAGATAAAAAAATCTTCATTGAGTTGCGCACCCGCGCTGGCGTGGCGCACCACATAATTGCCGCCACCCTAGGTCCCACTCCGGTACAGCATGTTTGATCTCGTGGGCATCGCCCTGCGGCGCCCCTATACGTTTGTCGTACTGGCGCTGTTGATTCTGATTGTCGGCACGCTCGCGGCCATGCGTACGCCCGTGGACATATTCCCCGAGATCCGCATTCCGGTGATCGGCGTGTCCTGGCAGTATGCCGGACTGTCCCCGGATGAGATGGCCGGCCGCATCGTGACTCCGTACGAGCGCGTGCTGACCACGACCGTCAACGACATCGAACACATCGAGGGCAACTCCTACAGCGGCTTCGGCATCGTCAAGATCTACTTCCAGTCCAACGTCGACATCCGCACGGCCAATGCCCAGGTCACTGCCGTGTCGCAGGCGGTGCTCAAACAGCTGCCCGTGGGTACCACGCCGCCGCTGATCCTGAACTACAACGCCGCGACAGTGCCGATCATCCAGCTCGCGCTCTCCGGCAGCGGACTGACCGAGCAGAATCTGGGGGACCTGGGACTGAATGTGATTCGCACGCGCCTGATCACGGTGCCGGGCGCGGCGATTCCCTACCCGTTCGGCGGCAAGAGCCGTGAGGTGCAGATCGATCTGGACGCCAATGCCATGCAGGCGCGCGGGCTGGCCGGCCAGGACGTGGCCAACGCGCTGGCGGCGCAGAACCTGATAACGCCGATTGGCACGGAGAAGATCGGCGACTTTGAATACAACCTGCTGCTCAACAACGCGCCCACTCAGATCGAGGCCCTCAACGATCTGCCGATCAAGACCGTCAACGGGGCGCTGGTGTATCTGCGTGACGTCGGTCACGCCTACGACGGAAATCCGCCACAGACCAACATCGTGCATGTCAACGGCAGCCGTTCGGTGCTGATGTCGGTGCTCAAGAACGGCGCCATCTCGACGCTATCGATTATCTCGGGCATCAAGCAAAAGGTCGTGGAGATCAAACCGGCGCTGCCGCCACAGCTCACCATCACGCCGATCGGCGATCAATCGGTGTTCGTCAAGGGTGCGATCAGCGGCGTGGCGCGCGAGGGTGTGATCGCTGCGCTGCTGACCAGCATCATGGTGCTGCTGTTTCTGGGCAACTGGCGCTCGACACTGATCATCGCCGTGTCCATTCCGCTGTCGGTGCTGGCCGCGATCGCGATGCTGGCGGCCTTCGGCGAGACCCTGAACATCATGACCCTGGGCGGACTTGCGCTGGCAGTCGGCATCCTGGTGGATGACGCCACTGTGACGATCGAGAACATCAACTATCATCTGGAACTCGGCAAGGACGTGCAGACCGCAATTCTCGACGGCGCGGCCCAGATCGTCACGCCGGCGTTCGTCTCATTGCTGTGCATCTCGATCGTGTTCGTGCCGATGTTCTTTCTCGAGGGCGTGCCGCGCTTCCTGTTCGTGCCGTTGGCTGAGGCCGTGATCTTCGCCATGGCCTGGTCGTTCCTGCTTTCGCGCACGCTGGTGCCGACCATGGCCAAATACATGCTGCACCCTCACGCCAAAGCCGGGAGCGCACCCGCTCAGGCAGCCCCGCCGGCTTCGCGCAATCCCCTGGTGCGCTTCCAGCGCGGATTCGAACGGCGCTTCGAGCGCATCCGCGGCGGCTACCGGGCGCTGCTGGCGCGCCTGATTGCGCATCGCCGGGCCTTTCTACCCGTGTTCTTCGCCTGCGTGCTGCTATCGTTCCTGCTGTTGCCGTTCCTTGGCCGCAACTTCTTCCCGTCGGTGGATTCCGGTCAGATCCTGATGCACGTGCGCACCCAGGTCGGCACGCGCGTGGAGGAAACCGCCAATCGTTTCGCCGATATCGAAGCCGCCGTGCGCCAGATCATCCCGCCCTCGCAGCTGGCGGCCATGGCTGACAACATCGGCCTTCCGATCAGCAGCATCAACATGACCTACAACAATACCGGCCTGATCGGCTCGCAGGACGGTGACATCCAGATCGCGCTCAAACCCGGTCACGCGCCGAGCGATGACTACATTCGGCGCATGCGTGAGCAGCTGCCCAGGCGCTTCCCCGGCATCAGCTTCGCGTTCCTGCCGGCCGACATCGTCAGTCAAATCCTCAATTTTGGCTCGCCGGCGCCGATCAATCTGCAGGTGCGTGGCGCGACCATCGCGGCCGACATGGCGTATGCACAGGAGCTGCTGGCGCGAGTGCGCCACGTGCCGGGCGTAGCCGATGCACGCATCCAGCAATCTCACAGTGATCCGGCATTCCAGATCAATGTCGATCGCGCGCGCGCCCAGTATGTCGGCGTGACCGAGCGTGACGTTGACAACAGCCTGGTGGTCAATCTGGCCGGCTCGAGCCAGGTCGCGCCGACCTTCTGGCTCAGCCCGCAAAATGGCGTCTCGTACGCGATCGTGATGCAGACCCCGCAATACCAGATCGACTCGCTGCCGGCACTGCAGAACCTGCCAATCACTCCTTCCGGCGCAGGCTCACCGCAGGTGCTGGGCGGCATCGCTGATATCGTGCGCACGACCTCGGATGATGTGGTGTCCGAATACAACATTCAGCCCATGGTGCAGATTTTCGCCGCCACACAGGGACGCGACCTCGGCGCGGTAGCCTCTGATCTGCAGAAGATCCTCGATGACACGGCGAACGATGTGCCCAAGGCGGCCAGCGTCGCCATGTTGGGCCAGGTGCAGACTATGCGTAATTCATTCTCCGGGCTGCTGTTCGGACTCATGGGCGCGATCGTGCTGATCTACCTGCTGATCGTGGTGAATTTTCAGTCCTGGAGCGACCCGTTCGTGATCATCACGGCGTTGCCCGCGGCGCTCGCAGGCATCGTCTGGACGCTGTTCGCGACCCACACGCCGCTGTCGGTGCCGGCACTGACCGGCGCAATCATGTGCATGGGCGTTGCGACCGCCAACAGCGTGCTGGTGATCAGCTTCGCGCGCGAGAAGCTCGATGAACTCGGGGACGCCACCGCGGCGGCGCTCGAGGCCGGCTTCGTGCGCTTTCGCCCGGTGCTCATGACGGCGCTGGCCATGATGATTGGCATGGCGCCGATGGCGCTCGGGCTCGGTGATGGCGGCGAGCAGAACGCGCCGCTCGGGCGCGCCGTGATCGGCGGCCTGTTGTTTGCAACCGTCGCCACGCTGGTTTTCGTTCCGGTGGTCTTTAGCATCGTGCACGCGCGACATGGCGAGAAGCCGTTGCCTTCCGCGCATGGAGAACTGCATGTCCCCGCCTGAGCCCAATCCCTCCCCGAATGCGCTCGTCGGCGGCGACGGCGCCGCCGCAGTGGCCGCCCCATCACGGCGCGCGTTGCGCTGGGCCGCCATCATCGCCGGCAGTGTCGCCGCGCTGGTCGTCGTGATCGGCCTGGTGACCCGCGCCTCGGAAAGCGCGCAGCTGCGCGACTGGACCGATGCGCAGGCCATCCCGACCGTGGCCGTGGCAACGCCGGCGGGTGCCGGCAGCGCCGCGACGCTCGATCTGCCCGGGCGGCTGGAAGCATATACCCGTGCTCCGATCTATGCGCGCGTCAGCGGCTATCTGAAGTACTGGAAGTTCGACATTGGTGCCTCGGTCAAAGCCGGACAGCTGCTGGCCGAAATCGAAGCGCCCGATCTCGACCAGCAGCTGGCGCAAGCCCAGGCGGACCTGGCCACTGCCCAGGCTAATCTGACCTTGTCGGCCTCCACCGCCCAGCGCTGGCAGTCCATGCTCGGCAGCAATGCGGTATCCAAGCAGGAAGTGGACGAGAAGGCCGGTGATCTGGCCGCGAAGCAGGCGCTGGTGAAAGCCGCCCGCGCCAACATGGAACGTCTGCGCGCGACCGAAGGCTTCACGCGCATCGTCGCGCCGTTCGATGGCATCGTGACCGCACGTGACACGGACGTGGGTCAGCTCATCCAGGCCGGCGGCGCCACCGGACCGGTATTGTTCGAGGTCTCCGACGTGCGCAAGCTGCGCGTCTATGTGAGTGTGCCGCAGATCTATGTGCCACGAGTGCCCCCGGGCACCCAGGCCCGGATCAGCGTACCGGAGCATCCCAACAAGAGCTACACCGCCACCGTGGAATCCTCCTCGCAGGCGGTCACTGCCGCCTCGGGCACCACGCTGATGCAGCTGGCGGTCGACAATGCCGCGCGCGAGCTGTTGCCGGGCAGCTATGCCGAGGTACGACTGGATCTATCCCATGATGCCAGCACGCTGAGCGTGCCGGCGAGTGTCTTGATTTTCGACGCCCAGGGCCTGCGTGTGGCCACCGTGGACGCCAATGACCGGGTCCGTCTCAAGGCAGTCACCATCGCACGCGATCTCGGCGCGACCGTCGAGATCAGCTCCGGGCTGACGGCGACGGATCGCGTTGTCCAGACTCCGCCCGATGGCCTCGCGGAGGGCACCGTCGTGCGCATCGCCGGAAATGCCAACAAGGCGCTGGCCGCGGAAGCGCCGCCGGAGAGCCGCCCCGCCCAGGACAAGCATGAACGCGGCTGATCGGCGCACGCCCTGGCCTGCATTGCGGCGTGCTGCGCCGCTGCTGCTGTGCACTCTGACTGCCTGCTCATTCGCCCCGCGCATGCAGACCCCGGCGATTGCGGTGGCGGACGCATACAAGGAGCTCGGCCCCTGGATTGCCGCCGAGCCCGCCGATCAGCTGCCGCGCGAGCAGTGGTGGCGCCTGTACGATGATGCGCAACTCGATGCGCTGCAGCGGGATCTGATCGCGAACAGCCCGGACCTCGCTGCGGCGCTGGCCCGCTACCGCCAAGCCCAGGCGGTCGCGAAGCAACTGAATTCGGCGCTTTTTCCCAGCGTGCAAGGCAATGCCAGCATGCAGCGCAACCACGACGCACTCGATACCCCGCTGCTGCACCTGACTGCGCCGCTCGACTACGATACCGACATCGTCGGCCTGCAAGCCGTCTACGAGCTGGATCTGTGGGGCCGTGTACGCAACACCGTCGCCGCCGGCAATGCGCAGGCTGCCGCCTCGGCCGCGGATCTGGAGTCCGCTCGACTGAGCCTGCAGGCCCAACTGGCCGATGACTACATCGTACTGCGCGAGCTCGATCAGGAGATCTCACTGCTCAATGACACGGTCGAAGCATATCGACAGGCATTGGATGTGACGCGGCAACGCTTCGACAGCGGCATCACCTCCGGGTTGGATGTCGCACGAGCGCAGAATCAACTCGATGAAACGCGCTCGCAAGTAGCGCAAACCCAGGCGCAGCGGGCGCTGCTCGAGCATGCGATCGCAGCGCTGGTCGGCGCCGATGCGTCGCAGTTTTCGCTCGCGCCGCAGCAGGTCAGCTTGACGCTGCCGCGGGTTCCGCCCGGGCTGCCTTCCACGCTGCTGCAGCGACGGCCCGATGTCGCCGCGGCCCAGCGGCGCATGCAGGCAGCCAATGCCGGCATCGGCGTGGCACGCGCCGCGTACTTCCCTGACATCAGCCTGAGCGCCGCCATCGGCTATGAGAGCGACCAGAGCCGCGGCTGGATTCAGGCCCCCAACGCCTACTGGGCGCTCGGACCGAACCTGGTGCTCGACGTGTTCGACGCCGGCAAGCGCAAGGCGCAGGTGGCGCAGGCGCACGCGCAGTATGACGAGGCCGCGGCGCAGTATCGCAGTGTCGCGCTGAGCGCCTTCCAGCAAATCGAGGACAATCTGTCGCTGATTGAGCGCTACCATACTGCCGATGAGGCCGAACGTTCCGCGGTCGCCGCGGCACAACAGGCGCTCGATTACTCGATGACACGCTACCAAGCCGGTGCTGTGAACTATCTGGATGTGGTGGTCTCGCAGACCGCGGCCCTGCAGTCACGCATCGAGGCACTGGACATCACGACGCGGCAATTGCGCGCCAGCGTGCAGTTGATTCGCGCGCTGGGCGGCGGCTGGCAGAACACGGACACGGTGGCAGCGAATTGATCGCCGCGCTATCGGATCGGCTGCCAACGCCACGACCTCAGCATGGCGTTGAGGTAGCGCCTGTCCCGCTCGTAACGCTCGGGCGTGCTCTGCAGATCCAAGCGATAGATTTCGCGGTCGCGCAGCACGATGATTTCCTCGTGTACCGTGAGCGCGGGCTCGCCATGACACTGCACACGCATGAGGTAGCGGCCGCCTGGCACTTGCGCCAGTGCCGTCTGCGCCACGCTCTCGCTGAGCACGCTATCGTGAAGGCGAATGGCGTTGAGATCGCGGCGATGCACACCCTGCGCGGTAATGTCGTAGAACGCATCGTATGAAGCATCCACGCTCAAATACACCTGCGGCCCGCTCGACAGGCCGATGACGAAGCCGCGTTCGGGCCCGCTGGCAGCCGTGAAGGCGGTCAATCCCGCGGGAATGATCAGCGAATAGCCATAGATTTTATTGAGGTAGCGGCCGGTGTGCGCCGCGCTGGGCGGCTGATCGAACCCGGGCGCCAACCTGGCGCCGCAGTAATCCTCGCGGCTCTGCGCGCGGGCAGCAGGGGTTGCCAGCGCCAGCGCCAGACTCATGCACAGCGCCGTGCCGGCGCGCCCTATATCAAGTGCCTTGGAAAGAATTGGCCGCCGGCCGTTGATTTTTCGCTTCTTATTTTTCATTTGACTTAATAACATCTGATGCGCTGCAACGCAGCGCGCCGGGAGCCCCACGGCCGCGCCCACGGCCGCGCCCACGGCCGCGTCCATGGCGGCGCTTGGCGACAGCTCACGCGGCCGCCCTTTCTTTGATACCTTGCGTAGGACAGTTTCCCCGACGCGTGCGGCTTGCCATAGTTAACCCGCACGCGATGCGGCGCTATCGTTCATCGATCATGGCAGCAACGGCCGATATGCACAGCGACGCGCTTCCCGAAGGTGATGATGAACTGCGTTCACTCATCGGCGTGATACTCAGTGGCGATGCGGACGAGGAAATCTACCTCAGCGACGTCGCTTCGATCTGCCGCAAACCGGAAACTGCGCGCGCACTGCGTGCACTCGTTGACCGCTACCACCGTTCCGGTCGCATGCCGCCGGGACAGCATCGGCGTATCCAGGCCAAGATCGAGCAGACCGTGGCAGCATACCGCGGCCAGCACGCACCGGCGGCCCGTGGCGATGGCAATCTGTTTGAGGATCTCACCTGCGATTTGAGCGCTGAACCGCTGATCGTCTCCGAGCCGCAGGCGTTCGTGCGTGGCGAAGACCTGGTCGACCCGAACCCCACCTTGGAGAGCCCGGTGACCCCGGTTCCCCGGCTGGTACCGCGCGCCGCGCCGCCAGCGCGCTCGCCCGCGGCAATCACAGCAAGGCTTGCGGCGATCGCGTCGGCCGCGCCTGCGGCACCTGCGCCGGAGCTCATGCCCGCAAGCGCCGCCGCCACCGCAACCGCAACCACTAGCGCAACCGCTGCCGAACCGCAGGCGAGCATCGCGGTCGGCCATGTGCTGCACGATCGCTACGAGCTGCAGCTGCTGCTGGGCCGGGGCGGCATGGCGTCGGTATACAAGGCCCTTGACCGCGATCGCGTCGCACTCGGATTGGCGGATTGCTTCGTGGCCGTCAAAGTGGTGCCCGCGAATAGCCCGAGGCAGACGAGCCGAGCCGCTCTGGCACAGGAATATCAAAGTGCGCAGCGGCTCTCGCATCCCAATGTGGTCAATGTCTTCGACATCGCTGACGACCGCGATGCCACGTTCTACAGCATGGAATTGCTATCCGGTGCGCGGCTGAGCCAGGTGCTGCGCCGCATCGATGGCGCGGTTCTGCAGCGGCGCTTCGCCCTGGCGATCATTCGCGACATTGGCGCCGCAGTGGCGCACGCGCATTCGCGCGGTGTCGTGCACGGCGATCTCAAGCCCAGCAATGTGATGATCACACTCGACGGCGAGGTACGCGTGGTGGACTTCGGCGGCGTCAGCATGCCGACGCGCGAACCGTGGGTGTCCGAGGGCGATGCCGATGAGGCCTACCACGCCGCGACCCCCGCCTATGCCAGCTGCGAGCAGCTCGAGCGCCGCCGCGCCGACCCGCGCGATGACGTTTATGCGCTGGCCTGCATCGCCTATCTGCTGCTCGCCGGGCGGCACCCATTTGATCAACTGTCCTCGCTGGTCGCGCGCTCGCGCGGCATGCGCGCGCGTCGGCCCGCCCGCATGCCCCTGGCACAGTGGCGGGTGCTGAGTCGAGGGCTCGCCTGGGGTCGCGAACAACAGACCATGGCGATCGAGACTTGGCTCGCGAAACTGCGCCTCCATGGCGCCGCGCGTACTTTGCCGCCGTTGGCCGAGTTGACCGCCGCAGTCGCGCCGCGCCACTCCTGGCAGCGAAGCGCTGCGCTGGCTGTATCATTGCTGGCCGCGGCTGTCGGGCTGTGGGCGCTGCAGTCCCAAACGGACATCCACTGGACCCAGCGGCTCAGCGCCGCGTGGAATGCCGCGCAGGGCAGATTGCGCGAGGCGTGGCCGGCGCCGCAGCCACGAACAAGCCCATCGCCTGGCGCGGTTGCACCCGATCATTCAGCGCGCCCCCTGCTCGCAGCGCCCGCGCTGGCCACACCACCGCCCGCGTTGGTCGCAGCGCCGGCACTGGCGCTGCCGGTGCCAGCCGGTGCCGATAATAAGGTGCTGGCCAGCGGCGCTGGCGCGGCTGGCGCGTCGGCCGCCGGTTTGAGTTCGAACACGGCGCCGCACGTTGCGTTCGCGGCCCAGAGTTACGCGGTCAGCGCCGGGGATCCGGCCGCGCGCATCGTCATCCAGCGCGTTGGCGACCTCCAGGGCGAGCTCAGCTTTGTCTGGTGGACCGAGGCCGCCTCGGCCGAACCCGACGTCGACTATGCCTCATTCGGCCTGCGTACCGAGCATATGGCCAGCGGCCAGGACAAATTGACGGTCTATGTGCCGATCATCTCCAACCCGCTGCGCACATGGTCCACGCAGTTCCATGTTGCCCTCAGCGCTGTCGGCGGCCACCGCGCAGAGGGCAGCGCACCGAGCCCTCGCGCGACGGTGACTATCGAGCGCGGCGGTCAGACCTGACCGCCGGCTCGAATCTTGGGATCAAAGGGCCGCGGACAATCGCAGACCGGCGTAGCGCACGGAATCGCGCGCCGGCTGGCCGATCACGGCATTGCCACCCCACGGGCCGCTCCAGAAGTCCTCGACGTCCGTGAAGTAGTGGTGATTGCCGACGTTGTTGACGAACGCGGTCGCGGAGTATTTGCCGTCCGTGCTCTGGAAAGCCGCGCTGAGATTGACCAGTCCGAAAGCGCCCTGAATCGCGTACGGATTCTGGTCGGGCAGCATCTGTGCCGAGGTGCGATAGGTCCAGGTGCCGTTGAACACCAGCTGATAAGGGATCGTGGGCAGCGGCACACGCTGCTCGGCGCCGAAGGTGAACTTGAGCTTGGGCGAATTGGGCATGGTATCGCCTGACACGTTCTGACTCGGGCTCGCACCGGCCGGACTGTTGCACCCTTCAGCCGCGGTCTGCAGGCCATAGCAAGGCGCGCCCGTATAGTTCACGAACTTCGCGTCGATATAGGCCGCGCTGAGGTCCAGCCTGGTGGTGTGTGTGGCCAGCCAGTCGGTGCTGACCTCGACGCCCTTGGTTTCAGCCTTGCCGACCGAGGTCAAATTCAGCGGCGGTGTCAGCACACCGGGCGCATAGGCATAGCTCTGAATCTGATAATTGGTATAAATGGTATCGAAGATGTCGGCGTTCAAGGTCAGCGTGTGGTTCAGATACGTGCCCTTGGTGCCGAGCTCGTAGCTGTTGATGCTCTCCTTGCCGACCGGGGCCATGGTCGCATTGCTGGTCAACACCGCCGAGGTGTTGTAGGCCGCCGGTGAATAGCCGCGCGCGTAGCTCAGGTAACCCATCGAATTGTCGCTGAACTGCTGCTTGAGGCTGACGTCGCCGACCAGCGTGTTGGAGTTGCTGCTGCCGACGCTGTACCACGCCGGCGGGGAGGACGGCGGGGTGACGTACTGGTTGTACTGGTAGCTGATCTCGTCGTGATTGAAGCGCAGGCCCGTGACCAGCGAGGTCGTCGGCAGGAATTTCCAGGTCGAACGCGCGTACAGGTCAGCGGTCTTGGTGTCCGGGACCACATGATCATCCAGTCCTGCGGGCGGCAGCGTGCGCAGGTACAGCTCATCGACATTGACGTCAGAATAGAACGCGCCGGCCAGCCAGCTGAAGTTCTGATCGCTCGGGGAGACGATCTTCAGTTCCTCGCTTTCCTGCCGAACGGTCGTGGTCTGCGACTGTTCATTGTCAAAGGTCGCGTGACCGCCGGTCAGTTCCGTAAAGAAGTAGCCGTCCACCGCAAACAGATCCTGCACCTGGCGCTGGTCTTCCTGCTGATAGGCGCTGGTGGATGTGATCGTGTAGCCGCCGGGCAGCCGGTATTCGAGAATGGCGCTGTAATCGTTGTCCCGGTGATCGGCGCCCGCGCCCGTCACCGGGCTGGCGTAATCCAGGTTATTCCAGGACGGCTTGATGCCAGGCAACAGCACCGCCTGCGACAGAAATGGTGGCGCTCCCGGGGCGGGTCCGAGCAGGATCGAATTGCCGGGCGTGATGTAGGCATAGACGAAATTGAAGCCCTTGCCCTGCGTCAGCTCATCGTGTCCCATCAACGTGATGTCGAAATCGTCAGTCACGTGAAACAGCAGCTTGAGGCGCGCGCCGGACACATCCTGCGTGGTCTTCTCACCCAGCGCGGTATTGGTGATCGGGTACGGCGTGGTGGACTTGTAGGCCGACAACGAGGCGTCGATGCGCGGGGCGATCGGACCGGAAAGGAAGCCCTCGATACGATACTCGCCATCGTCGGTGACCGTCGTGGTCGCAAACCCCTGCAAGGTGTCGCTGGGTCCGCGCGTGGTCAGATTGATCAGGCCCGAGGCGGCGGTGCGTCCGCCCAGGGTCGACTGCGGACCGAGCAGCACTTCGACGTTCTGAATGCCGGCCACGTTGTTGGCATCGAATGAATCCGAGGGCACGGGTACGCCGTCGATGTTGATCGCGACGCCCGAGGAGATACCCACGGTCTGTTCGTTGGAGACGCTGGAGATACCGCGCACGCCGGTGGGTACACGGCCGTTGATGGTGCCGTTGAGCTCCACCGAAGGGACCAGTTTATTCAGATCCGACAGATCGGCGATATCGGCGGCGGCGAGGGTTTGTGCGGAGACCACCGATGCCGAGACTGGCACGTCCTCGAGCCTCTCAGTTCGCTTCTGCGCGGTGATGACCACCTCTTCGAGCGCGCCGCCGGACTCGGCGGCGTTGGCCGAGGCATCGGGCGCCGTCTGAGCGTAGATGGCCGGCCCGTAGAGGGCGAAAGCCACGGCCGCGGCAACACTAATCGTCGACGAACGCATCGAATCCATTATGTATCCCCCTTCAGACAAAGGCCTCGCGGCCCCGTTGTACCGCGTTGCGGCCCTTGTTGCTGCCATACAACGCTAGTGAAATTCTCGGGAGCGAGAGTATCGCGATTGGGTATATTTGTGGAAATAATTAATATAAATTCAATGCATCAACCGCGCTAATTGGTCAGGCGGCTGTTGCAGGAGATTTTACGTGCGATTGAACCACTTCGATCTGAATCTGCTCGTGGCCCTCGACGCCCTGCTGACCGAGCAAAGCACCACGCGCGCGGGCAAACGCGTCAACTTGAGTCAACCAGCCATGAGCTGCGCATTGGCGCGGCTGCGCAGCTATTTCAACGATCCCCTGCTCAGCCAGGTCGGGCGCAATCTGGTGCCCACGCCCCTGGGCGCGAGCCTGGCCCAGCCGGTGCGGGAGCTGCTGCTGCGCACCGAAGCGACGCTCGACAGCCGACCGATTTTCGATCCGGCCACGGCCCGACGCACCTTCAAGCTGCTGATGTCGGATTATGTATCCACCGTATTGATGGCTGAGCTCACGACGCGCGCTGAACAGATCGCCCCGCATCTGGCGTTCGAGATCCTGCCGCTCGGCCTGAACTCGATCAGCGCGATCGAGAGCGGCGACGTCGATCTGCTGTTGATGCCCGATCAGTTCCTGCCGCCGGGGATCCGCTCGGAGGTGCTGTTCGAGGAGCATTATGTCTGCGTCGCCTGGTCGGGCAATCCGCACGTCGGCGATCGCATCACGCGCGCTCAGTACCTGCAGCTCGGCCACGTGGTCGCGCGCCCGGGTGCGCACCCGCGCCGGCAACCGGCCGTGGACGAGCTGTTCTTTCAGCGCCAGAGCCTTGAGCGGCGCATCGAAACCGTGGTGGGGGAATTCAGCGTGCTGCCGCAATATGTCGTGGGCTCGACGCGTATCGCCACGATGCACAATCGTCTTGCCCAGCTGTACGCGGGCTACATGCCATTGAAGATCATGCCGATGCCGTTCGATATCCCGATCATCCGCGAGGCCGCGGCCTGGAACCGGCATCGCGATCAGGATCTGGGCCTGGCGTGGGTGCGCAACCTGCTCAAGACGACCGCCGAGCACCTGGCGCAGGCGCCGCGCAGCAAGCACACGCAACGACTCATGCGTGTGCCGCTGGCGCGGATGCGGCTGGCGGCCCGCGTCGGCTCGAAATCGCCGTGAGAGCGCGCGCGCAACAGGCGGCATCAACCGCGCCCTTGAGACACTTCAGCGCGGCCCGCGCGCGCCGCGGCGCGTGGCGAGCAGTGCACGCCGACGATATAATTCTGGCGCAATAATTCTGGCGCCCCCGGGAGTATCGCCATCAGCAAACACATTGTCGTCCGCGAGATCGCACGCGCCAGCAGCCATGACCTGCAGGTGCTGGGCGAACATGGTGTCGCCACCGTGCACGAGGCCCAGGGACGCATCGGCCTGCTGGCCGAATACATGCGCCCGATCTACCGGCCCGTCAGCATTGCCGGTAGCGCGGTGACCGTGCTGGTGCCGCCGGGGGACAACTGGATGCTGCACGTCGCAGTCGAGCTGTGCCAGGCCGGCGACGTGCTGGTGGTGGCGCCGAGCTCACCGTGCTCGGACGGCTACTTCGGCGACTTGCTCGCCACTTCGCTGGCGGCTCGCGGCGTCAAGGGGTTGATCATCGATGCCGGCGTGCGCGACATCGCCAGCCTGACGCAAATGCAGTTCCCGGTCTGGAGCAAGGCCGTGTTTGCCCAAGGCACCGTCAAGGCGAGCCTGGGAGCAGTCAACGTGCCGATCATCTGCGCCGGGGCGCGCGTGGAGCCGGGCGATGCCATCGTCGCCGACGATGACGGCGTCGTGGTCGTGGGCCGCGCCCAGGCCGGCGCCATCGCCCAGGCCGCCAAGCAGCGCGCCGCGAACGAAGAGGACAAGCGCAGGCGTCTGGCCGCAGGCGAACTTGGCCTCGACATCTACCAGATGCGCGAGCCGCTCAAGGCGCTGGGACTCGAGTATCGTTGAGCGCCCGGGCGCAACGCATGCCAGTCAGACAGACCGCGATACCGTGCACGCTCATGCGCGGTGGCACCTCCAAGGGCCCGTTCTTCCTGGCCACCGATCTGCCCGCTGAGTGCGCGCTGCGCGATCGCGTGCTGCTGGCGATCATGGGCTCGCCCGATCCACGACAGATCGATGGCGTTGGGGGCGCCGAGCCGCTGACCAGCAAAGTCGCCATCGTCTCCCGATCCCAGCGGCCGAACGTTGATGTGGATTACCTGTTCGCGCAGGTCGTGATCGACAAGCCGCTGGTCGATGTCAGTCCCAACTGCGGCAACATGCTGGCCGGCGTCGGCCCGTTCGCGATCGAGCGCGGCCTGGTGCCTGCCTCGGATCCGGTGACGCGCGTGGCCATCCACATGGTCAATACCGGCAATCTGGCGCTGGCGAGCGTTCAGACCCCCGGCGGCGTGGTGCGCTTCGACGGCGATGCCGCCATTGCCGGCGTGCCGGGCACCGCGGCGCCGATCAGCGTCGAATTCCTCGACACCGCCGGTTCGGTCTGCGCCGGGCTGTTGCCCACGCAGCACGCCCGCGATCTGGTCTGCGGCATCGAGGTCACCTGCATCGACAATGGCATGCCGGTGGTCGTGATCCCGGCGCGCGCGCTCGGCAAGAGTGGCTACGAGTCGCCCGGGGACCTGGACGCCGACCAGGAATTCAAGGCGCGGCTGGAACGCGTACGGCTGGCGGCCGGCCTGCTGATGGGTCTGGGTGATGTCAGCAGCAAGGTGGTGCCGAAGATGACGCTGATCGCCCCGGCGCAGGCCGGCGGCCATGTCAGCACGCGCACCTTCATCCCGCATCGCTGCCACGCCGCGATCGGCGTGCTCGGCGCGGTCAGCGTCGCGACTGCCTGCGTCATGCCGGGCTCGGTGGCCGAGGGGATCGCAGACATTCCGGCCGGCTCACCGATCGTGATGTCGGTCGAGCACCCGAGCGGCGAATTCACCGTGACGCTCGAAGTCACGGGCAGCGGCGAACACTTCAGCGTCGGTCGCTCCGGCATCCTGCGCACGGCGCGAGCGCTCATGGAGGGTGCCGTGCTGATTGCGCATTCGGTCTGGGACGGCGCGCGCTAGCCGCCGCGCCGCTCACCCGGCGCGTGTTGCCGGCAGCGGCAATGGCCCCGCGCCAAACACGAATACATAGATCAAACCGCCGACCATGACAAAACTGTGGAAGAAATTGTCGACCATGAGCTGCCAGATGGCCTCCGGCACCGTCCAGAACTGGTGAAATACCAGATTCAGCACAAAGGTCCAGATCGCCAGGATCAGGGCCGCGATGCGGCAGTAGCGACGCGTGAGCAGCAGCGCGGCACAGCCCAATTCCAACAGGATCGCGCACGGCATCAGCGCGCTGGCCAGCGGTACACCGGCGGCCGCAGCGAACGCGCAGACTTCCGGGTATTTGAATATCTTCTCCAGGCCCGAGAATACGAACAGCGTCGCCATCAGGGCTCGCGATAGCCACAACAGCGCAGCAGTGTGTCTTGCGCTCATGCGCCCATGCGTTGACCGCTAATGGGTCGGTTTGGGCGCTGCCGGCACGCCCTGGTATTTCTCGGCCCGCTGAAAACGTACCGCCGCCTGCTCGGCGCTGAGCTGCTCGGCGATGCACAGGTTGCGCTGGCTGCCCAAGCCGGTGATGCTCGCCTCCATGAGATCGCCGGGCTTCAGAAAGCGCTGGTAGTGGGTGCCGTTCCCGGAAGGTGACCCGCTCAGCAGTACATCTCCAGGCAGCAGTTGCACGTGCGTGGAGGCCCATTCGATCAGGCGCGCCACCGGATGGATCATGTCGGCCGTCGACTCATCCTGCATGATCTGGCCGTTGAGTTTGAGGGTGATCTGCAGCTGCTGCGGATCAGCGACGAACTGCGCCGGCACGATGTACGGACCCAGCGTCTGGAAGGTCGGCGCGCACTTTCCGGCCACCCAGTCATGGCCCATCGAGGGTATGTCGGGCCGGCCCAGCATCTCGCGACCGGTCAGATCGTTGCCGATGCTGTAACCGGCGACGTACTCGAGCGCCCGCTGCCTCGATACCCGGCGCGCGGGCCGGCCGATGATCGCGGCCAGCTCCAGTTCCCAGTCCGGCTGTTGCATGTCGACCGGCAGCACCACCTCATCGCGCGGCCCGATCAGGCACGAGGTCAGCTTGGAGAAACAGAACGGCTTGCCGTGGGCGGCGCGATGGTCCATGAGCGCCTCGGCATGGCGCCGCCGATCCTCCCTGGGCACGCCGGCATCGACCGTGACCGGTTGATCGATGATCAGATCGATCACGTGTTTGCGGTAGTTCGCCCCGGCGCACAGGATCTGGCGCGGCTGCACCGGTGGGGCAACATGCAGCTGCGCAACCGGCACCGCCAGCCGGGCCACGGCCGCGCCGGCACTGGTCTCCAGCGCCGCCGCCAGCGCGCACAGCGCCTGCAAGTTGTGCGGCCAGTGCTCGAGCAGCTCCAGCATGCTCTCGCCGAGCAGGCCGCTGCCGAGCTGCCAGGACAATGGGCGCAGCGCGTGCAGCGCGATCACGCACTCATCGATCACCAGCCCGGGAAACGGCGCTGAGCCCGCGGCTGAGAACGTTCCGAGTGCAAAGGGGCGCTGCTCGTTCATGGGCTACCTGCGCGCTTCGCGCCGGCGGCGTGCCGGGCGATAATTCCTCACAGCATGAATATCCCGCGCGCAGGCGTCAACCCCGGCGCTTCAGATACCCGCGGCGGCCAGCCGGGCCTGAAGCCGCGGATACACGCGCCGCGCATTCAGCGAGTACAGGCGCTGCCGGTCGGGATCGCTCAGCGGCAGAGCATCGACATAGCGCTTGGTATCGTCGTAGTAATGGCCGGTGCGCGGATCGATGCCGCGCACCGCGCCCACCATCTCCGAGCCGAACAGTATGTTTTCCAGCGGCACCACCTTGCACAACAGCTCTATGCCCGGCAGGTGATAGACGCAGGTGTCGAAATAGACATTCTTGAGCAGCAGCTGCTCGAGCGGCGGTCGCTTGAGGTCCTGCGCCAGGCCGCGAAAGCGTCCCCAATGAAACGGCACCGCGCCGCCGCCATGCGGAATGACGAAGCGCAGCGTCGGGAAATCCTTGAACAGATCCGAGGTCAGGAACTGCATGAACGCGGTGGTGTCGGCGTTCAGGTAGTGCGCCCCGGTGGCGTGAAAATTTGCATTGCAGGATGCGCTGACGTGCACCATGGCCGGCACGTCCAGTTCCACCATCTTCTCGTACAGCGGATACCAATGCCGGTCGCTCAGCGGCGGGGAATTCCAATGCCCGCCGGACGGGTCGGGATTGAGGTTGCAGCCGATGAAGCCCAGTTCGCGCACGCAGCGCTCGAGCTCACCGGCGCTGTCTGCCGGTGCGGCCCCTGGGGACTGCGGCAGCTGGCAGACGCCGACGAAATTCTGCGGATACAGCTGGCACACGCGATGGATCAGATCGTTGCAGATGCGGGTCCACTGCGCGCTGACCGCCTGATTGCCCAGGTGATGCCCCATGGCCGAGGCACGCGGCGAGAAGAGCGTCAGATCCGTGCCGCGCTCGCGCTGCAGCTTGAGTTGGGCATTCTCGAGACTGGCGCGGATCTCATCGTCGCTGATGCTCGGGTCCGGCAGCGCCGCGGCGCCCGAGCCCTTGAATGCGGCCAGTTGCGCCTCGCGGAACACCTGCAGCGGCGCCGGCGCGGTCGTGTAGTGGCCGTGGCAGTCGATGATCATGCTGCGATGATCATGATTGGTTGAGCCGCTGCTCGAGCTTATCGAGCGTCTGCATGGCGCTCAGGCATTGCGCCACGCTGGCGTTGGGTTCGCGCCGCTCGCGGATCGCGGCGAAGAACTCCCGGTCCTGCAGCTCGATGCCGTTCATCGACACATCGACCTTCGACACGTCGATCTGGTTGTTCTTGCCGTCGAACAGGTCATCGTAGCGGCAGATGTAAGTACCGTTGTCGCAGATATAGCGGAAGAAAGTGCCCAGCGGGCCGTCGTTGTTGAACGACAGCGACAGCGTGCACAGCCCCCCGCCCGGCACCTTCATGCCGATGCTCATGTCCATGGCGATCCCGAGCGTTGGGCTGGGCGGACCCTGCAGCGCATAGCACTGCGAGACCTGCTGTCCGCTCTGGTACTGGAACAGATCCACCGTATGGCAGGCGTGATGCCAGAGCAGGTGATCGGTCCAGCTGCGCGCCTTGCCCAGCGCGTTCATGTTGGTACGGCGGAAGAAATAGGTCTGCACGTCCATCTGCAGCAGCGTGAGTTCGCCGGCGCGGATGCGTTTGTGCAGCCACTGGTGGCTGGGGTTGAAGCGCCGCGTGTGCCCGCCCATGGCGACCAGACCGCTGCGCCGTTGCGCCTCGAGCACGCGCTGCGCATCGGCCAGCGAGTCGGCAATCGGGATTTCGATCATGACGTGCTTGCCGGCTCGCAGGCACTGTATCGCCTGCTCGGCGTGCAGCTGCGTCGGCGAGGCCAGCAGCGCCGCCTCGACCCCGCTCTGCGCCAGGCTTTCGGCCAGCTCGGTGCTGAAGTGCGGAATGCGCCACTGCTGCGCCACCTCGGCGGTTGTCTTGGGGTCGCGGCTGACGATCGAGACCACCTCGATGCCGTCGATCCGGGCCATCGCCTCGAGATGCTTGATACCGAACGCGCCGGCGCCGACCAGAATGACTTTCATGATCAAACCTGATTATCGAGCAGTAAATGCCCCACGGCGGTGTTGGAGGCTGGCACGTGATAGAACCGGTGCAGCACCTGCACGCGCTCATGCAGCGCCCCGCGCATGATCAGCCACATGACCAGCTCGATGCCCTCGGATCCGGCCTCGCGCAGATACTCCAGCGGCTGGATGCGCACCAGCGACTGCGGGTCCGGGCCGATGGCATCGAGAAAATGATTGTCGAACTGCTGGTTGATCAGGCCCGCGCGCTGTCCCTGCAGCTGGTGCGACATGCCGCCGGTACCCCAGATCATGACCCGCAACTGCTGCGGATACGACTGCACTGCCCTGGCGATCGCGCGACCAAAGTTGAAACAGCGATTGCCGGTCGGCGGCGGGAACTGTACGACATTCACGGCCAGCGGGATCACCCGGCATGGCCACGCCGCGGGCTGACCGAACACCAGCGACAGAGGCACGGTCAGCCCGTGATCGACGTCCATGCGGTTGACGATGGTCAGGTCGAACTCATCCAGTATGACGGACTGGGCGATATGCGCCGCGAGCTCGGCATCACCCTGCACCACCGGCACCGGGCGCGGTCCCCAGCCTTCATCGGCCGGCGCGAACTGATCGGCGCAGCCCAGGGCGAAGGTCGGGATGATCTCGAGGGAAAATGCCGAGGCATGATCGTTGTAGACCAGGATCACGACATCGGGCTGATGCTGCGCGATCCAGCGCTTGGTGAATTCGTAGCCCGCGAACACCGGTTGCCAGTAGGGTTCGCCGGTCTTGCCGAGATCGATGGCCGCACCGATTGCCGGTACGTGCGAGGTGCTCAGCCCGGCATAGATGCTAGCCACGATTCTTCCACTCCGACTTGCTGCGATTGCCGTCCGGCGTGCGGCCGCCGGCGAGCATCATCTGCGCATACTGCTCCTGGCTCATGCCGGTCATCTGCGCCGCGGTGAACTGGAACGATTTGCCGTCGGTGGAGAACAGCTTGGCGAGAAAGTAGATGTTGCCGCCGAGCTCGATCATGCGGTTCCAATCGCGCTTGAGCACCGCCTGGCGCTGCTCGGGGCTCATCGGAAAGCGCTCGAGGAACTCGGCCTCGTTGGCCTTGAAGGCGGCACGATTCTCGGCCTTCATGAGCGACATGCAGAACATGTTGAGGTGATAGCCGCGGCGCGAGCGCTCGGCATCGAACACCGTGGTGCCCGGGATGTCGTCATAGTCGTGGCGCGATTCCATGCTGGCTGCCGCTCAGGCTGCGAACTGATAGAGACGATGCGGGTTATCCACCAGGATGCGCCGTTGCATCGCCGCATCCGGCATCATCAGCGCAATCAGATCGACCAGATCACCGTCATTGGGCATGTGCTTGGCGATGTTCGGGTGCGGCCAATCGGTACCCCAGAGGATGCGCTCCGGGGCTGCGGCGATCAGCGCCTGTGCAAACGGCACGGCGTCGGTGAACGGCGGCCCGGCGCTGGAAATGCGCTCCGAGCCGCTGATCTTGACCCAGCAGTTCTGGTTGCTGCGCGCGAGCTCCAGCAGCTGCTTGAACGGCGGCTGCTCCAGACCCTGCGCGGTCGGCACGCGGCCCATGTGGTCGATGATGAAGGCCAACGGCAGCGCCCGCAGCATGCCGTCGAACTCGAGCAGATCAGCGGCGTCGAAGTGCAGATCCACGTGCCAGCCAAGAGGCCTGATGCGCGCCAATACCCGCTGGAATTCGCCCATATCGGGCACGCCACCCAGATGTTTGACGAAATTGAAGCGCACGCCGCGAAAACCCTGGCCGTGCAGGGTTTCGAAATCACGCTCGCTGAAACTGTCATCGGCGTTGGCCACGCCACGGTACTGACCGCGGCTCTGCGCGATCGCATCGACGATCACGCTGTTGTCGCGGCCATGACAGCTGGCATTGACCAGCACCGCTCGGCTCAATCCCAGCGTGGCCTGCAACGCCTTGAAGCGCGCCAGCGGTGCATCCGGGGGCGTATAGCTGCGCTCGGGCGCGTACGGGTAGCGTTCAGCGGGTCCGAAAATATGACAATGCGCATCGCAGGCGCCGCTCGGCGGCCGATATTGCGGCGTGCGCGTGTTCGGATCGGGAGCCTTGCAGGTCGGTATGGTCGCCATGAATTTGCTATGTTAGCGGCCCCCCTTTCGGTAAACAATGACTCGGGGAGCTCGCATGGTCGCTACTGGCGCTGCAAACATTCAGCCGTTGCGCACCGATTTCGCGCAGCTCATCGATGGCGAACTCATCAGCGGCACACCGGCGCTCGATGTGATCAACCCGGCCACTGGCGCGGTGTTCGCGCGCGCACCGCGGGCCACTCGCGCCGATCTCGAGCGTGCGGTCACGGCCGCGCGCCGCGCCAGCCACAGCTGGCGTGAGCGCTCATTCGCGCAGCGACGCGCCTGCATCGAGCGCATGAGCGCCGCGCTGCGCGCGCAGCAGAGCGAGCTGGCCGAGCTGCTCACGCGCGAACAGGGCAAGCCGCTGCCGCAGGCGCGCGAGGAGATCGTGCGCGCGGCTATCCAATCCGAGGGAATGGCCGCGATCTCGATCAACAGCGAACTGATTCTCGATGATGCGCAGCGGCGCATCGAGCTGCACTACGTGGCACTGGGCGTGGTCGGCATCATCACGCCGTGGAACGCGCCGATCAATCTGGCCGCCGGGCCGCTGACCATGGCGCTCTATACCGGCAACACCGTGGTGCTCAAACCCTCGCCTTACACGCCGCTTTGCACGCTCAAGCTGGGCGAGTTGCTGCGCGATATTTTCCCCGCCGGAGTGGTCAACGTGCTTGCCGGCGGCGATGACTGCGGCCAATGGATGAGCGAGCATCCGGGCATCGACAAGATCTCCTTCACCGGCTCGATCGCCAGCGGCAAGAAAGTCATGGCCAGCGCGGCCGCCACGCTCAAGCGTGTCACGCTCGAGCTCGGCGGCAACGATGCGGCCATCGTGCTCGACGACGTCGATCCGCAGGCCATTGCGCCCAAGCTGTTCTTCGCCTCGTTCGTCAACAGCGGCCAGGTGTGCATGGCCATCAAGCGCATCTACGCGCACGAGCGCATCTATCCGGCGCTGTGCGAGGCGCTGGCGAGCGAGGCGCGCCAGGCGCGGATCGGTGATGGCCTGCAAGCCGACAGCCAGTTCGGGCCGATCCAGAACCGCATGCAATACGAGCGCGTGCTGGGTCTGCTCGCGGACAGCCGGCGCCGTGGCGGACATATTCTCGCCGGCGGGCAGACGCCGTCCGGTCCGGGTTATTTCGTGGCGCCGACGATCATCACCGACCTGCCCGAGGACGCGCGCCTGGTCACGGAGGAGCAGTTCGGTCCGTTGCTGCCGGTGCTGCGCTTCAGCGACGTCGAGGATGCGATACGCCGTGCCAACGACACGCGCTACGGGCTCGCGGCCTCGGTCTGGAGCAACGATCTCGAGCGCGCCAAAGCCATCGCCTTGCGCCTGGAAGTCGGCACCGCCTGGGTCAACCAGCATCGTGCCACCGCGGCCAACGTGCCGTTCGGTGGCATCAAGGAATCCGGTATCGGCCGCAATTACGCCGAGCTCGGCCTGAAGGGCAACATGGAAGCGCGCGTGCTCAGCGTACTGAAGGCCTGAAGACATCGATCAGCTCGAGCCAGGAGAGCAGCGCCGCGCTGACCGCCGCCGGCCGCTCCATCGGCGACATGTGGCCGCACTCCGGCACGCCGGTGTAGCGGCTGCCCGCAATGAGCTGCGCCATCTCGCGATGCTGCGCCGGAGTGGACCACTGGTCCTGCTCGCCACAGAGCAGCAGGGTCGGACAGCTGATCCTCGCCAGCACGTCGCTGGCATCCGGCCGCTGGATCAGCGCCCGGATCTGCGCCGCAAACTGCGTCACGCTGCCGCGCTCGAACATGTCCAGGATGGCATCGATCAGGCTGCGATCCTGCAGGCGATCCGGATGCACCATGCCCTGAACCCAGCTCGCGGCCATCGCCCGGATGCCCTCGGCGCGGGCCTGCTCGAGCAGGCGCATGCGGGTCGCGAGCTCGCGTTCTCCGCCCTGCCCGGTCGCCAGAGGCCTGAAGCCGGTATCAAGCAGTGCCAGCCCGCGCAGCCGCGCGCCCGCCAGCCGCGCGATTTCCAGTGCCACCCGCCCGCCCATGGAGTGACCCACCAGCGCCAGTGGCCCGGGGTTCGCCGCCAGCACGGCCCTAGCCATGTCCGCCAGGGAATCGGCCACGCCAGGCTCCGCAACCGTGAACTCTATCCCCAGAGCGCGCAGCACCTCGGCCTGTGCGGCCCAGACCCTCTGATCGCACATCAATCCGGGAATCAATATCAGCGCCGGCAGGCTCACGGTGCAGCCTCAGCGCTGATTCTGGCTCTGGTACGCCAGAATCGGCGTGATCGAGGAGACCGGCGCGCTGTGACCGACAAAGTAGATCCGCGCCAGCTCGTCGTTGGTGCGCGCCAGCGACAGCTGCAGCCGATCGATGAATTCGTGCAACTCGGCCTGCTCCAGCGCCTCGAAGCGCGTGTGGTGGATGGCGCGGCGCATGCGCGCCACACGCCGCAGCAGCGGCTCGCTGTTGGGCAGGTGGTGCAGCACTTCCTCGGCGCGGCGCAGACAGCACACGCAGGCGCGCGGAAAATGCTCCTCGGCCAGCAGAAAGCGCACCACCCCGGGGCCATAGACGCGCTCGCGCGTCTGCAGCCGATACATCTGGTAGCCCGACAGCGAGCGCAGCACGCTCATCCACAGCACGCTCTCGAACGGCCGTAATTCCTCGGCGTTGGCGGCCAACATCATGGCGGCCGCCCGCACATCGACGATGCGGCTGGTCATGTCGGCGCGCTCGATATTGCGGCCGATGGTCAGGAACGAGAGCGCATCGCCCTCGCTGAAGGTGCCTTCGAACATGCCGGTGAGCGTCTGGGTACAGGCCGTGACATGTTCCAGAAAGGCATAGCGCGTGCGTTTGGCGGCCGCTTCGGCCGCGTGCTCGCCGACATACAGAAACAGCTCGTTGATCTGCTCCCAGACCTCGCGCGGCAGGATATCGCGCACGGTGCGGGCGATCTCTCTCGCGCGCGCGATCGAGGTCAGCATCGAGCCGGGATTTTTGGGCGCCGAGACCACGAAGCTGACTACCGAGCGCTCGCTGTAGTCGCGGGCATGTTCGGCGTACAGGTCCTCGTTGCCGGTGATCGACACCAGCGGCTGCCAGCCTGGCCGCAGCCGCTGCGGCAGATCGAGCATCAGGCTGGCGCTGACATCCACCAGACGGGCCAGATTCTCGGTGCGCTCGAGGTAGCGCGCCATCCAGTAGAGGTTGTCAGCTACGCGCGAGAGCATGATCAACCGAGGTGTCGACGATCCAGGTGTCCTTGCTGCCCCCGCCCTGCGAGGAATTGACCACCAGCGAGCCCTTGCGCATGGCCACGCGTGTCAGCCCGCCCGTGGTCACCTGCACTTCGCGGCCGGAGAGGATGAACGGACGCAGATCCAGGTGCCGCGGCTCAATGCCGTTTTCCACCAGCGTCGGCGTGGTGGACAGGCTGATCACGGGCTGCGCGATGTAGTTGCGCGGATTGTGCCGCACCAGTTCGGCGAATTGCCTGCGCTCCAGTTCGCTTGCTTTCGGGCCCATGAGCATGCCGTAGCCGCCCGACTCGTTGGTCGGTTTGACCACCAGCGTCGCCAGATTGGCCAGTACGTGCTCGCACTGCTGCGGCTCGCAGCACAGGAACGAGGGCACATTGGGCAGGATTGCCTCCTGGTCCAGGTAGTAGCGGATCATCGCCGGCACGAAGGTATACACCAGCTTGTCGTCGGCGACGCCCGCGCCGGGGGCATTGGCCAGTGCGACCTTGCCGGCACGCCAGGCGCGCATGAGTCCAGGCACGCCCAGCGTGGAATCGCTGCGAAATACTTCCGGATCCAGAAACAGATCGTCGATGCGGCGGTAGATCACATCCACGCGCTGCCAGCCGTCGATGGTGCGCATCTGCACCACATCATCATCCCCGACCGCCAGATCGCCACCCTCGACCAGCTCGCAACCCATCTGCTGCGCGAGGTAGGCGTGCTCGAAATAGGCCGAATTGTAGATTCCGGGCGTCAGCACCACGACCTCGGGCTGCTCGACATGCGCCGGCGCCAGCGCGCGCAACATGTCGTAGAGCTGCGAGGGATAGTCATCGACCGGCAGGATCCCGGCCGCCTCGAACACCTCGGGAAATACGCGCTTTACCACCTGGCGGTTCTCGAGCATGTACGACACGCCCGAGGGCACGCGCAGGTTATCCTCCAGCACGTACATGGTGCCGTCGGCCCCGCGCACCAGGTCCGAGCCGCAGATGTGCGCCCAGATGCCCTGCGGCGGATCGATGCCGACGCATTGCAGGCGATAGTTGACCGAATCGGCCAGATAGGCGCGCGGGAATACCCCGTCGCGCACGATGCGCTGCGCATGATAGATATCGTCGATGAACAGATTGAGCGCCCGCGCGCGCTGCTGCAGGCCGGCTTCGATGCGGCGCCATTCCTCGCGCGCAATCACGCGCGGAATGATGTCGAGCGGCCAGGCACGATCGATCGAACCGCCCTCCTCGTGATAGACCGTGAAGGTGATGCCCATGCTGCGGATCGCGACCTCGGCGGCCTTTTGCCGCGTGACGAGTTCCTGCGGACCCAGCGCGGAGAGGAATTCGATCAAAGCGCCGGCGCCGAGCCGCGGCGAGCCGCCCGGTGCGATCAGCTCATCGAAACTTGCCGCCGCGGGATACTCGTCCCAGGCTATGCGCATGCTGTGTGTGAGGCTCTCTCTACCGGACTTGCCGGTACAGTAACAGGGCGGCCGCGCTGAATGAACACTTGCCGGCGGCTGCGGGCAAAAAGCACATTTCCGCTAGACTGGCGCCCACTCGTGGTGCAACCGCGCTCGGGAGCCGTGAATCGACCATGACCTATTGCCTGGCCCTGAAACTGCCCGACGGGCTGGTGTTCGCCTCCGACTCGCGCACCACCGCCGGAGTGGACTACATCAGCACCTACCGCAAGATGCATGTGTTCCAACCCAGCGCCCAGCGTCTGATCGTCGTGCTGAGCTCGGGCAATCTGGCCAGCACGCAGGCGGTGCTCGACAATCTGCGGCGTGATCTGAGCGAGGCTGCGGCGCGCGCGACACTCATCGTCGGCGGCCAGATCTCCGCTGCGCCGCCCGCGCCGGGGGGCTGATGGAACCACTGGCGGATCGCGTGATTGCCGTGGCCGAGACGCGCGAACTGGACGTGTTCGCGGCACTGCTGGAGCGCCGCGGCGCCCGAGTGTTGCGCTATCCGCTGGTGCAGATCATCGATGCGCCGGACCCGCAGCCGGTGCTCGTCTGGCTGCGCGCCTTTGCCCAAGGCAGCTGCGACGATCTGATTCTGCTCACTGGCGAGGGTCTGCGTCGCCTGCTGCGTTGCATCGAACGACACGAGCCGGCGCTCACGCCGCCGTTCCTGGCCGCGCTGCGCGCCGTGCGCAAGATCACGCGCGGCCCGAAGCCCGCGCGCGCGCTGCGCGAACTCGGGCTGGCCAGCGACCTGCCGGCGCCGATACCGACCACGGCCGGCATCATCGAGTGCCTGCGCGACACGCCGCTACAGGGGCGGCGAGTCGGGGTGCAGCTTTATGGCGGGGAGCCAAACCTGGCGCTGATCGAATTCCTCGAAGCAGCCGGCGCCAGTGTCGCCAGCGTGGCGCCTTATCGCTACGCCGAGGGTGCCGCGGCCAGCGCCGTCATCGAGCTGCTGAGCCGACTGCGCGCCGGACAGATCGATGCCATCGCCTTCACCAGCAAGGCGCAGGTGGAACGGTTGTTTGCGGTCGCCGAGGCCGATTCGGTTCGGGCAGCTCTGGCCGCGACCAATGTCGCGGCGGTCGGCCCGGTGGTGGCCGCAACGCTCGCCGCCCATGGCGTGCTGGTCAAAACCATGCCGGAGAGCTCGTGGTTCATGAAGCCTCTGACGGCGGCGCTGAGCGAGTTGCTGGCCGCGCCCGAATGATCGCTCGCCGGCGGCCTCACCGGCGGCCTCACCGGCGGCTCACTCAGGCATACATGCGCTGCAGGAAATCGAGGAATTGATCGAGCTCGGCCTTGTTGAAGCGGCTGGCCATGTGCCTTTCGAGCTGCCGCACCTGCGCCATGAGCGCCTCGAGCTCGCCGCTGCCGGCCTCGGTCAGGAATATGCCCTGGCGCCGCCGGTCGCGGGTCGAGCGCCGGCGCTCGATCAGGCCGGCGCGCTCGAGCCGGTCGAGCAGCGCGACGATGCTGGCCTTGTCGACCCCGAGGTGCGTGCCCAGCTCGATCTGGGCAATGCCCGGATTGGAGCGGGTCAGGATCAGCAGGCTGAACAGACCCGGCCGGATCTTGTTTTCACCGATGAAGCTGACGTAGGTGCGCCAAGCGGACTGATGCGCCCGGCGCAGGTTGTAGCCCAGCAGCCTCGGCAGCATGCCGAGGTCGACCTTGGCGCCGGCGGCGCGCTCGCGTCGGACGGGCACTCGTTTGTCGCGTGCACGCGCGCCGTTACTGCCTACTTGTTCCATGCGGTCGTCACTCCAGCAAAAAAGTCCAAAGACGAGTCCTATCATCGCGGAACGGCTGCCGTGCCATCAGTATATTTTCGTTACAGTTCGCACTGCAAATGGATAACCAGTCCACTTATTCGCATCCCGGCCTACCGCTGAGAGTACCCAGCGGCGCATACAGCTCTGGGCGGCGATCCCGGAACACGAACCAGTTGTCGCGCGCCGCCTGCAGCGCGGCCAGATCGAAGCTCGCGGTGATCAGCATTTCGCTGTCCTGATCGGCCTCGGCGAGCAGGCCGCCGCTGGCGTCGGCGATGAACGATGAGCCATAGAAGCGGATCTGCAGGGACTGCGGATTCTGTAAAGCGTGCTCGGTGCCGATGCGATTGCTCGCTACCAGCGGTATCAGGTTTGCGGCCGCGTGCCCCTGCTGGGTACGCTGCCAGTGCAGCCGAGAGTCGAGCGGCGGGGCCGGAGGCGGTTCGCTGCCGATCGCCGTCGGGTACAGCAGCAGCTCCGCGCCCAGCAGCGCCATGACGCGCGCGCTCTCCGGGAACCATTGATCCCAGCAGATCCCGACCCCGAGACGTCCGTAGCGGGTCTGCCAGACGCGAAAGCCGGTGTCGCCGGGACTGAAATAGAACTTCTCCTGATAGCCCGGGCCGTTCGGGATATGCGATTTGCGGTAGATCCCCAGACGCCGGCCGTCGGCGTCGAACACCGCCAGCGAGTTGAAATAGGCGTTGCCGGCGCGCTCGAAAAAACTGATCGGCAGCACCACCGCCAGCTCGGCCGCGAGCGCGCCGAAGCGGCGCAGCAGCGCGCTATCCTCTGCGCTCTGGGCGAGCTGCAGATGTCTTGCATCCTGCTCGATGCAGAAATACGGGGTCGCGAACAGCTCCTGCAGCAGGATCACCTGCGCGCCGCGCGCGTGTGCCGCGCGCACCATGCCTTCGGCACGCTCAAGGTTCGCGGGCAAATCCCAGCTGCAGGCGAACTGGGTGGCAGCCACCGTGATGCGGCGCGCGCCGGACTCAGGCATGCGCAGGCTCCGCCGGCGCGGCCAGCACGCGCTCGCTGATCGCAATCGCCGTGCGCAGCGCCCGCTGCCCGTCCTCGCCGCTGACCACGACCGGCCCGTGGCCGGCAATCGCCGCCAGGAAAGCCTGGATTTCCGCCAGCAGCGCATCGCCCTGTGCGAACGACTGCTCTTCGATCTGCACCGGCAGCTCACCGCTGCCTGCGGCTGTGGTGCGCTTGCGGATCACGGTCAGGATCTTCTGGTGCAGATCGATCGACAGATAGGTGTCGTCGCAGAACACGCGCAGCTTGCGCTCGGTCTTGAGACTCACGCGGCTGGCCGTGACGTTGGCGACGCAGCCGTTGTCGAAGCGCAGCCGTGCATTGGCAATGTCGATTTCCGGGGAAAACACCGCCGTGCCGATCGCATCGAATGAGGCCACGGGGCTGGCGACGATCATCTGCACCAGATCGATGTCGTGGATCATCAGGTCGAGCACCACATTGACTTCGGTGCCGCGCTCCTTGAACGGCGCCAGCCGATGGCACTCGATGAAGCGCGCGCTCGTGAGCAGTGGCTCGGCGGCCAGAATGGCCGGATTGAAGCGCTCGAGATGCCCTACCTGCAGCACGCGGCCGTGTCGCCGCGCCAGATCGATCAGCTGCTGTGCCTGCTCGCTGGTCTCGGTAATCGGCTTTTCCACCAGCACATGAGCGCCGGCGCGCAGCAAGCCGGCGGCGATCTCGGCGTGGCTCGGAGTCGGGGTGGCAACGCTCACGGCATCGACCTTGCCGAACAGCTCGCGAAAGTCGCTCAGCGGCTGCACCCCGAGCTCGGCGGCGACCCGCGCGGCCACCTCGGCATCGGCATCGACCACGCCGATGAGCTCGCATTGGTCCAGCGCGGCGTATTTCTGGGCGTGGAAACGTCCCAGGTAACCCACGCCGATGACGGCAGCTCTGATTTTCTTCATGCGGCGGCTATTATGCCTGCTCTGCGTCGCCAGCTCTCTGGCAACCTCAGGGTGTGCATCGTGATCAACCTCAGCAATCGAATGCGCCGCATGGCCCTCTATTATCGCGGCGCGCGCGGCCTATGGCGCGAGCTGCTCAGCGCCACGATCTGCCTGGGGCTCGGCGTGCTGGTCATGCCGTGCCTGATCTTCGCCGCCGGCCGAGTGGTGCTGGGCCCGTACGCGCACGGCAACCTGTTGGCGCTTTGGCGCGATTATCTGCAGGGCCTGATTTCCGGCTCCGATGCCGACTGGTGCATCGCCATCGGGCCCTACTTGCTGCTGTGGCTGCTACGCGGCGGGCGTCGCTTGCTACATAACTGAACCGCGCCGGCGGCACACAGTGATGCCGCTCACACTTTCGCGCCGCCCGGCCGCGCCGCCCGGCCGCGCATGCCATGCTGATTGCCAGGGAACCGCGATGCGCGCACTTGCCGCATCAACGCACCCGGTCAGAGCTAAGGGTTGAAGGACGGAGCATATGAACAAACCAATGGAACGGCGCCGAGTCGAGCGCGTCAATACCGGCACCGCGCCGCAACGCCTGGACGAGGTGCTCAAGGTGGTAAAAATGGAGCTGGTCAGCGGCAGCACTGCCGTGCACGAGCGCGGTCGGGGTTTCAACCCCTACGACGGCCGACTCGGCCGCGACAGTCGCGACGTCTGGGGACGACGCCGGCGCAGCTGAGCAGCGCCTCAGGGCCAGTAGATCCAGCCCAGCGCGGCCAGCATCGCCGCCAGAATCACCTGCGCGCCGTAGCGCCAGGGCCGATTGCGCAGTTCGCCGATGAAGCTCGCCGCGGACACGGCCGACAGGCTCCAGCCCCACAATAGACCCTTGAGCAGCGGCAGGCGCTCGCTCGCCAGCCGGGCCGAATACTCCGGCAGCAGCACAAATACCACGGCACTCATGCTCAGCGAGGCGGTCAAAGCCACTGCCGAGCCCATGATGATGCCCACCAGGACTGCCATAGGACGCATGCCGGGGATACCTCAGAGGAACGAATTTGTCGGCAAAGAGCAATTGCGGTGCGGGGCGACTGCCATATGGGCCGCAAAGATGTCAGACTTCATCAGCCGATCCGGTTTTCCAAAGGCCCCCTCGCAGCATGTTGCACACGCCCGGTAGAGCCCGCAAGTTGTTTACGCCCCTCGCCCTGAGCGCCGTGGGCGTGCTGGTGCTCGCCGGCGCCGGCTCGAGCTGGGCGCCGGCGGCCACCGGACTGCTGCCCGATCAGGCGCTGGCCCCGACGGCCCAGGAGCGCTCGCTGGCCCCGCGTGTAGCCAGCATTCTCGAGCAGAACCACTATCGACACATCGCCATCGATGAGCGGCTCTCGCCGCTGGTGCTCGATCGCTATCTGACCGCGCTCGACTCCCAGCACAGCTATCTTCTGGCCAGCGACGTTGCCGGCTTCGACCGCTGGCGATTGAAATTCGGCGACATGATCCATACCGGCGAGATCGATCCCGCCTATCTGATCTTCTACGTGTTCCAGCAGCGCAATCGCGAGCGCATGCAATACGCGCTCAAGCTGCTCGACACCGAACCGGATTGGACGCGCGAGGAGAGCTTCACATTCGATCGCGAACACGCGAGCTGGCTGGCCGATCTGACGGAGATGAACGAGCTGTGGCGCCTGCGGGTCAAGAGCGATGCGATATCTCTGATGCTGACCGGCAAGAGCTGGACTGACACCGCCGACACGCTGCGCAAGCGCTACCAGCGCGTGCTCGCCCGACTGGACAAGATCTCCCCGGAGGATGTGTTCGAGGCGCTCATGAACGCCTACGCCGCCACCTACGACCCGCATTCCAATTACTTCTCGCCGCGCAGCTCCGAGGAATATCGCATTCAGATGAGCCTGAGCTACGAGGGCATCGGCGCCTCGCTGCAGCTCAACGACGACTATGTCACGGTCACCAACGTGCTGCCCGGCGGCCCGGCTGCGGCCGACGGCACGCTCAAGCCCAACGACCGCATCACCGCGGTCGCCCAGGGCAGCGACGGCGCCATGACCGACGTGATCGGCTGGCGGCTGGATGATGTGGTGCAGCTGATCCGCGGCAAAGTCGGCACCGTCGTGCGCCTGCAATTGCTGCCCGCCGGCGCCACGCCCGGTACCACCGAGCGCACGCTGCAGCTCACGCGCAATAAGGTCACGCTCGAGGCGCAGGCCGCGAAGAAGGAAGTGCGCACGCTGCAACGCGACGGCCGCAGCTACAAGATCGGCATCATCACCGTGCCGAGCTTCTACAACGACATGGAAGACGGTGGCGCGGGCAATGCCGAAAACCGCAGTACCACGCACGACGTGCGGCGGCTGCTGCAACAGTTCACGGCCGCCGGCGGCGTCGATGGCCTGGTGCTCGATCTGCGCGGAGACGGCGGCGGCTACCTGCCCGAGGCCATCGGTCTGACGCACCTGTTCATCAATCATGGCCCGTCGGTTCAGCTCAAGGACACGACCGGACAGCTCGAAGTGCTCGATGAGCCCGATTCGGGCCAGGTCTATTCCGGGCCGCTGGCCGTGCTGATCGATCGCACCAGCGCCTCGGCCTCGGAGATCTTCGCCGGCGCAATCCAGGATTATCACCGCGGCCTGATCGTCGGCCAGACCAGCTTCGGCAAGGGCACGGTACAGAGCGTGATTCCGCTGGATCGCTGGTCCGCCAAGCCGACCGAGGGACAGTTGACCGTCACGATCGGCAAATTTTACCGAGTGACCGGCGAGAGCACACAGTTGCGCGGCGTCGCACCCGATCTGGCGCTGCCCTCGGCCGTG
>Ga0302325_10003984_pt1 | contig 34395 bp, 33 predicted proteins | sample Palsa_T0_2_FD_201948 | JGI IMG/M metagenome (GOLD analysis project Ga0302325, IMG submission 201948) | Peat permafrost microbial communities from Stordalen Mire near Abisko, Sweden - Palsa_T0_2 | ecosystem: Environmental > Terrestrial > Soil > Palsa > Peat permafrost | place: Sweden: Abisko...
GCCTTATCGGCGGCGAGGATCTGATCGCGCTCGGGATGGCGCCCGGACCCGCGTTCAAGGCGATTCTGAAAGACGTCGAGGATCGGCAGCTCGACGGTGAGCTCGGATCGCGCGCCGAAGCGATCGATTACGTGCGCACGACCTATCCCGCCGCGCCGCCGGAGCAGTCCGCCTGATTCCTCCGCCTGAATCCGATCTGATTGCCGCCGGGCCGGCGCCGCTGCTCGCGGCCCGCAACATCACCAAACGCTTCGGCCCGACCCTCGCGCTCGACCGCGTCGACTTCACCGCGCAAGCCGGCGAGATTCACGCGACCCTCGGCCAGAACGGTGCCGGCAAGACCACGCTCATGTCGATCATCGCGGGCGGACTCGCGCCCGACTCCGGCGAGATCACGCTCGACGGCCGTCCGATTCGTCCCGGATCCCCCCACGCGGCTCTGGAAGCGGGCGTGGCGGCGGTCCATCAAACGCCATTATTGTTCGACCATCTGACCTGGGAAGAAAATATCGCGCTCGGCGGCTTCAGCGCGAAACGCTTCAATCCCGTCGCGGCGGCTTCGGCAGCCGAATCGCTGGCGGCGCGGCTCGGCTTCAAACTGCCGCCATCGGGCGGCCGCGTCGATGATTGCTCGCTCGGCGAGCGCGTGCGCCTTGAGATTATTCTCGCGCTCAGCTTCGACCCGCGCGTGCTGGTGCTCGACGAGCCCACCGGGATGCTCGGACCCGGCGAGATTGCCGCGTTTCTCGATTTGCTGCGGGCGCTGCGCGCCAGCAATCGCGCGGTCATCCTCGTTACTCACAGGATTGCGGAAGCGCGCGCAGTAGCCGACCGGATTACGATCCTGCGCGACGGCCGCGTGGTAGCGTCGATAGCTCCAGCCGATATTGACGATGCCGGAATAGCCGCCCTGATGGTCGGCCAGATTCCCGCGCGTTCCGCCCACCGCCGCGAGACAGCGTCCGACTCAAATCGGCCGGCTCTCGAAATTACCAATCTGTCAGTCGAACGGGACGGTCGCCGCGTGCTCGACGGGATCAATCTCGCGGTGCGGCCGGGCGAGATCGTCGCGATGGCCGGTGTCGAAGGCAACGGCCAGACCGAACTGGTCGAAGTGATAGCGGGAGTGATCGCGGGAACCGCCGGCAGTGTCACAGGCGACGGCTTCGCGATAATCCCGCAGGATCGCGATCGCGACGGCCTCGTGTTGATGTTTGCGCTGTGGGAGAACCTGCTTCTCGATCCCGCCTGGCGCGCGCGCCTGAGTAGCAACGGCCGAATCAAGCGCGCCGAGGCGATCGCGCAATGCCGCCAGCTTACCGAGAAATATTCGATTCGCGCTGCGGGTCCATCGAGTACGGCGGCCTCGTTGTCGGGTGGGAACCGGCAGCGGATGCAGGCGGCGAGGGCGATTGCCAGCGGACGTCGCGTGATCGTCGCGCACGACTTATGGCGCGGGCTTGATGTCGCCGCGACCGCGTCGGTCAGCGCTATGATCGTCGACTACGCAGCGGCGGGCGGTGCGGTGCTGCTGGTGGGCGGCGACCTGGATGAACTGCTCGCGATCCGCAACCGGCTGTTCGTGATCAACACCGGGCGTATCCGCGAGGCCGCTCCCGCCGATCGCACCGCCGACCGCCTCGGCCTCCTGATGTCCGGCCCCGCCAACTAACGACTGGCCCGCTTTTCACACCGCGAGGATGGGGGTGCGTTCGAGGCCCGCGGCCTTTACGACGTGATTCGATGCAGCTCTGCATTTCGCCAGGATCTCCTCGACGTTGGTGCCGGCGAGCTGGCCGCCGCGCTTGAGCACTCGCCCATCGACGATGACCGTATCGACGTTGCGCGGCTGCCCGCTGAATACCGTCTGCGCAACGAAATTGTTGAGCGGTGCAAAATTGATCGTGTCCGGATTGATCAGAATCACGTCGGCCTTCGCGCCCGGCTTGAGCACGCCGACGTCGCCGCCGTCACCGAGCGCGCGCGCACCCTCGACGGTCGCCATCGCGAGAACGTCATCGACGGTCACGCAGTCGGCGCTCATATGGCGCGCCCGCTGGAGTCCGGCCGCCGCGCGCATCAACGCGAAGAAATCGTTGTTGTCGCAGCACGCCGATCCGTCGAGCCCGAGCGCCACGCCCATTCCGCGCTGGCGCATCTCGACCGTCCGGCAGATACCGCTGCCCAGCCGCATGTTGGAGAGTGGGTTGTAGCTGACGCGCGTGTCGGTGCGGGCCAGAATATCGAGCTCGTCATCATTCATATGGATCGCGTGGGCGAGCAGCAGATGGGGTCCGAGCACGCCCCATTCGTCGAGCTTGCCGACGACGCCGACCGAGTCCGCGTTGACCTCGCGCAGATGAATATGAACGCTCAGGCCGTAGCTGCGCGCGAGCGCGAACTCCTCGCGAAAGCGCGTCTCGTCCTGCAGCTCGGGACCGCCGAGTCCTGCCCACAGCCGAATCCGGCCGGCCCGTTCCGCACCGCCGAAGAGTCGCGCACGGATATCTTCAAAGTCCGCAATCCTGATATCGAAGTCGGACAGACTGCGGACCATCCCGGGGCCGTAGGCGAAGTGCACGCGCATCCCGCTGTCGCGCATCGCCTCGAAGGTCGCCGCCGCGTGCTCGGATCCGTGCAGGTTGAACGACCAATCCATCGTGCTGGTCACGCCCGACTCGATGCATTCGGCCAGGCTCAGGCGAATCGACCAGTAGAGATCTTCGGGGCGCAGATGGACGCCGGCGGGCAGGATGCATCCTGACAGCCATCCGGGCAGCCGATCGTTGGGCGACATGCCGCGCAGAAGGCTCATGAACAGATGATGGTGCGCGTTGACGAAGCCGGGGAGCGCCACTTTGCCGCGGCCGTCGATAACTTCGACGTCTGACCGCTCTGGGGCGGGCGGCGCGGCGAGCGCCGGGCCGACATGCGTGATGCGATCGTTTTCGATATGCAGGTCGCCCGCGGAAATCACGGCGCGCTCGTCGTTCATCGTGACAATTCCGCATCCGCGGATAAGAATGCCAGCCATCGGGAACCTCCGACTGATACAAAAAATAAAAATCCGGGATTGAACGCGACGGCCGCGTCATGTTCAACTCACGGCGGCGCCACGCTACCAAATCACCGGCAGATCTGGAAAACCCAACGCGGCAATGAACTCCGATGCGCATCAGAACCGGCGTCGGAAGTTGACAACGCTATCGCGCTCGATACGGACGCTCGCGCGGCCGATGCTCGCGATCGCGGCATCGGCCGCGATTGTCTCTATCGTCCTGATGGCACTCGGCGCGTCGCCGATCGCGGTCGCCGCGACACTGATCGAGGGCGGCTTCGGTAGCTGGCTGACTTTCAGCGAAACCCTGGTGCGGAGCACGCCACTGATCTTCACCGGGCTCGCCGTCGCGATCGCGTTCGAAGGCGCAATCTGGAATATCGGCGCCGATGGCCAGTTGATAATGGGCGCGATGGCGGCGGGCGCGATCGGCCCGGCGCTCGGCGGCTGGCCGCACATCGGGGCCGTGGCGATCGTGCTCGTGCTCGGCGCGGTGGCCGGCGCGGTATGGGGCGCTCTCTGCGGATGGCTCAAGGCGGCGCGCAACGTCAGCGAAATTATCAGCACGATCATGCTGAACTTTGTCGCCGCGCAACTGATTGCGTGGGCGGTACACGGTCCGCTGATCCAGCCGTCGCGCGCCTACCCGGCCAGCGCACCGATCGCCGACGCCGCGTGTTTCGCGCATTATTTTCTCCCGAGCCGGATGAACTTCGGCATGGCGATCGCAATTGCCTGCGCGATCGCATGCCAGATCGCGCTGTTCCATACGACATGGGGCTTCAAGGTGCGCGCGATCGGCCGTAACGTCCGCGCGGCGCGCTTTTTCGGCATCGCGACGGGACGGCTGACCGTCGCCGTGATGGGGCTTGCCGGCGCGTTCGCGGGACTCGGCGGCGCGGTGCAGGTCGCGGCGTATAACCATCGGCTGTACGAAAATTTCTCGCCCGGATGGGGCTACGAGGCAATCGCGGTCGCGCTCGTCGCGCGGCTGAGTCCAATCGGTATCATCCCGTGCGCAATCCTGTTCGGCGCGCTCGACAACGGATCGCAAACGCTACAGAGCGGACTCGGCGTGTCGCCTGAAATCGTCAACGTGATCGAAGGGCTGATCATTCTGATCCTGCTGGCGATCGATTCCAGTACCTGTGCGGCGCGGCGGATCGGCGACGATGCGGCTGTGATCGATTCCGCACCGGCAGGCGATAATGCCCCGGAGGGCGGTCGTGTTTGACACTTTCGTGGCGGCAACGATCACGATGGCGACGCCAATTCTAATCGCGGCGCTGGGCGAACTGATCGTCGAGCGCAGCGGAGTGCTCAACGTCGGGATCGAAGGCGCGATGCTGATGGGAGCGTTCTTCGCGATGGCGGCGGCGTGGTTCAGCGGCAGCCTGATGGTCGGCGTGATCGCAGGAGTCGGCGCGGGCGTCGCGCTCAACGCGTTGTTCGCCCTGATGGTCGTGAACCTGGCGGTGAATCAGGTGGTGGCCGGGACGGCCCTCGATATCCTGGCGCTCGGCCTGACCGGAGTTTTTTATCGGCAGTTGTTCGGCGTGACCGGCGCCGCCGTAACGATTCCGACAATTGGAAGGGTTGCGCTCGGTCCGCTGGCGCGGCTGCCCTACGTCGGTCGAGTGCTTTTCAATCGCGATCCGATCGTCTATCTCGCCATCATACTGGTGCCGGTCGTCGCGTTTGCGCTCTTTCGCACGCGCCGCGGACTCCGCCTGCGCGCGGCCGGCGAGAATCCTGCCGCGGCCGATGCACTGGGGCTCGGCGTGTTGCGAATCCGATGGATAGCGCTAGTGATATCGGGCGGTCTCAGCGGGCTCGCCGGCGCCTACCTCACGCTCGCCTGGACAGGCACCTTCGTCGAGGGAATTTCGGCGGGACGCGGCTACGTCGCGCTGGCGGTCGTGATCGTGGGGCGATGGAATCCGTGGGGAATCGCGGCGGCCTCGATACTGTTCGGCGCGGCAATGGCTCTTCAGTTCGCGTTGCAGGCGTTCGGCACGGCAGTGCCGTATCAGATTTTTCTCGCCCTGCCCTACGCACTCACTGTGGTTGTACTGACGATCGCCGGCGGTGACATCCGCGCGCCGGGCGCTCTCGGCGAACCTTATCGGCGTCCATGATGCACACGAAGCAATCCAGACAGTCGACGCCGCGTGCTTCATTTAGTATACATGTGGCCAACGCGATTTATCGCGTTCCTTGATATCGGGTTCGATCGCAATGGCAGCTGCAAGCGCAACTATCTCAACCGCCTTCCCGATGGCGCAATGCCCGTCGTGTGCGAGCGAAGTCCTGACCTGGATCGATTTCGATGAAGCCGGCGCCGAACTCCGCCGATGCGTCGATTGCGATGCCGCCGTCACGACCGACGCAACCTTGGGATGGGTGACGGCCGCCGAGCTCGAAGCGCGCGGCTACGCGTTTGGCGAGCCGCCGCCGAAGGCCAAAGGATGCGGCGGCGGATGCAGCGGCTGCTCTATGCGTAAGTAGTCGGCGTAAGTAATCGGCGTAAGTAGTCGTCTCCGCGAGTCAGCCGAAACCTTAATACATCGCGTTAGCGCAGACCTTCAGATTCCATCACGCCAAGCTGGCGCATCGCTTCGTAGACGACAATTGACACGGCGTTGGAGAGGTTGAGGCTGCGTACCCCACTTTCGAGAATCGGGATGCGATACGAATCGTCGGCTCGCTCGTCGATAAATTCTCGCCCGAGTCCCTTCGTCTCGCATCCGAATACCAGGTAGTCGCCGGACGCATAGGCGGCGTCGGTATAGATGCGGTTCGCGTGGGTGGAGAAACATTTCAGCCGCGCATCCGGATTGGCGCCGACGAATTCATCCCAGCCGGCGTACGTTACCAGATCGATCAGCGGCCAATAGTCGAGACCGGCCCGCTTCAGATATCGATCTTCTAGCGAAAACCCCAGCGGACCGACCAGGTGAAGCCGCGTACGCGTGGCAGCCGCCAGCCGGCCGATCGATCCGGTGTTCTGTGGGATTTCCGGGCGCACCAGGACGATATTGAGCGCCGGCGTCGTCTCATCAGATACCTTGCCTGCCAATTTGCCTAATATTTCGCTCAAACTTCAGCTCCGCAGCCTTACCGGATAGCGGCCGCCGCCGAGGCGGATGCAGAAGCCGGCGCCGTCGGGCTCGAATCGCGGGGCGAGATGGTAGTAGGCGGGGCGCAGGAAGCGCGCGCGATGCTCGCCGCTGCGGACGCTGCAGTAGAGCACATCGTCGGGCGCGACTTCGAGCGTCGATGGATCCAGCGGCTCGCGCGAATCGTCGTTAAGAATCAGCGTGACGGAACCGTCGGCACGATCTTCGATAGTCCGCACCACATATGGCGTGTCCTCGACGGTGATCGGCGCACGCTCGTCGCCGACTTGCAGGAAGTACGAGCCGTCGGACGCGCGCTTGACGCTACGGCTGAACAGGAGCGCGATGCGCGGGTTGTCGATACGATCGTCGTCGTTGTACCAGTTGCCGTCGCGGCGAAACGATATCCGGCCGGACTCGACGGCGTAGAATCCCGCGCGCGCCATCTCAACGGCTCTTGCTGTCGATCATAATCGTGACCGGGCCGTCGTTAACCAGCTCGACCTCCATCGTGGCGCCGAATTCGCCCTCTTCGGTATGGATACCCGTCCGGCGGACCGCGTCGATGAAGGCTCGATAGAGCCGGCGGGCGTCGTCGGGAGCCGCGGCTGCCGTAAACGATGGCCGGCGGCCGTGACTCGTGTCAGCCATCAGGGTGAACTGCGAAACTATCAGCATCGCACCTTCGGCGGGTCCGAGCGCGAGGTTCATCTTACTGTCGGAATCGGCAAAAATCCGCATCCCGACGATGCGATCGGCCATAAAAGCGGCGTCCTCGCCTGTATCTTCGCGGCCGACGCCGATCAGCACCATCAGGCCGGCGCCGATCGTACCGCGCGTCTCGCCGTCCACTTTCACCGTCGCGCTGGTTACCCGTTGAACAACCGCCCGCATAATTTCGTCCACTATATGGTGACCACGCGCCGCCGCCAAAGCGCAGCCAGTGGCTAGCGGCCTTGCGCCTACGTATGATTGGATGAAATCGCGATGATACCCATTTTACTGCACCTCGGGCCGCTGACGATCTACAGCTACGGCCTCATGATGGCGCTCGGCTTTCTGGCAGCCGACCTGGTGATTTCGCTCGATTGCCGCCGCCGGGGTATCGATCGCGACTTTTCCTCCGCGATGGTCGTATGGTCCGCGATAATCGGTATTGCCGGCGCGCGCCTGCTCGATGTCCTGAACAACCTGCCCACCTATCTCGCAAACCCGAAAATGATCATCTTTTCGGGCTCGGGATTCGTCTGGTACGGCGGCCTGATGGGCGGCATTCTGGCGAGCTATATGGTGTCGCGCCGATGGCATCTCAGCTTCAAAGTGACGGCGGACATGGCCGGCCCGGCACTCGCGATCGGGCAGGCGATCGGTCGCATCGGATGCCAGCTTTCGGGCGACGGCGACTGGGGCCTGCCGTCGAAGGTGCCGTGGGCAATGGCGTATCCGCGCGCGATCATCGGCTGGAACAGTCAGACCGTCTTGACGCTCAATGACAACGGTCAGCTCATTTCGGGCTACTTTCCCGGCGTGCGGGTGCATCCGACTCCAGTTTACGAAACTATTCTCTACACAATCGTGTTTTTCGTGCTGTGGCGCTTCCGTCTCCATAACCGCGTCGATGGCCGTGTATTCTATCTTTACCTGATGCTGGCCGGGGCGAGCCGCTTCACCGTCGAGTTCTTCCGGATCAATCCGCGAGTGGCATTCGGCCTGCTGTCGGAGGCGCAACTGATCGCGCTCGGAATGATCACTCTGGGGGTGATCGCGTGGGTCGTGTCCGGGATGGGCCGCTCACGGCAGGATGCGCAAGCGGGCGTGACCGGCGCCCAGGCGGGCAGCGCGGCATAGCACGAAATGGACAATCTTCTGATGGACACCTGATCAATGACGGGCAACGGCAAATATCTATCGTATCTGGCGGTCGGGATCGCGGCATTGGGTATCGTGCTGGTCCTGTGGCTGCAGATCTTTCATCGTTCGGCGGCAGAAAACGGCGGCGAAGGTGGCCCGGGATCGCCTCCAGTATCGGCCGGCGAGGTGGCGTCGCCGTTCACGCTGCGCGATCTCAACGGCAACACCGTCTCTCTGAAGGAAATGCGTGGCAAGGTCGTCTTTCTCAACGTATGGGCCACCTGGTGCGGGCCGTGCCGCGAGGAAATGCCTTCGATCGAATCGCTCTATAATGATTTCAAGCAGTATCCGAATTTTGTGATTCTGGCCGTCAGTCAGGATACCGGCGATCCGCAGGACGTCGCGTCATACATCGCCCAGAACGGCTACCATTTCGATGTGCTGCTTGATCCGACGAACACGGTCGGCGACTCCTACAACGTCGGCGGCGTGCCTGAAACCTTTATTATCGATCCTAACGGGCGCATCGTGGCGCATCATATGGGTGCGTTCAACTGGTCGCGGGCGGATTTCCGCGCGGCGCTCAAAGAACTGATCGAGGGACGGACCGAGAGCTAGCAGCCGGGCGACGGCGTTTGCTAACCTCACTGCACCGGCCGAGGCATTTCTAGACGGATTTTAAATGACAGCAATCAAGCGCAATCGATGGCTCATAACGGGACTGATCTTTCTGGTCGCCTGCGTCGTCATAATCGGCGAGCTCGAAGTCAGGCGCGCGCAGGCGCTTTCCGACGATACCTACAATGAGCTGCAGACCTTCGCCAACGTGCTCGCGATCGTGCAAAAAAACTACGTCGAGCCCGTCACGACCAAGGAACTCATCAACGGCGCGATCACTGGCATGCTGGCCTCGCTTGATCCGCACAGCGCCTACCTGACTCCCGATCTCTACCGCGACCTGCAGATCGAAACGCGCGGCAGTTTCGGCGGCCTCGGTATCGAAATCACCATCCGCGACGGCATTCTGACCGTGGTTTCGCCGATTGACGATACTCCTGCCTATCACGCCGGTATCAAGGCCAACGATCAGATCATCAAGATCGACAACGATTTCACCAAGGATATGACTCTTACCGACGCCGTAAAGGAGATGCGTGGGCCGCAGGGCAGCAAGGTGACCCTGCTGATTCATCGCGCCGGCGTGCCCGAACTTTTCGACGTTACGCTTAAGCGCGACGTCATCAAGATTGCCTCGGTGAAAGATAAGGAACTCAAGGGCGGCTACGGCTACGTGCGCATTTCGACCTTCCAGGAGGGTACCGCCGAGTCCGTGCAGACGGCGCTCGATAAATTCACCAAGGCCGACAATGGAAATCTAAAGGGCGTCGTGCTCGATCTGCGCGACAATCCCGGCGGCCTGCTCGACCAGGCGGTGCGCGTCTCCGATGAGTTTCTCGACGGCGGTATGATCGTGTACACCGAAGGCCGCACCGAGGGACAGGAGCAGAAGTACTTCTCGCATCAGAAGAAGGATTTCACCGACTATCCGATGGTCGTGCTGGTCAACGGCGGCAGCGCGAGCGCATCTGAGATCGTGGCCGGCGCGCTGCAGGATCAGGGCCGTGCAATTATCGAAGGAACCCAGACCTTCGGCAAAGGATCGGTGCAGACCATCCTTCCGCTCGACGATCATTCCGCGCTGCGCCTGACCACGGCACGTTACTTCACGCCGAACGGACGCTCGATCCAGGCCGTCGGTATCTCGCCCGACGTCGATGTCCCGCTGCCCAAGCCGACGCTTGCGATGCTCCTGCAGCAGCCCGATACGTCGATCGATGAGGAGCCCACAGTGCGCGAAAGCGACCTGCCCCATCACTTCAAAAACGGCCAGGGCAAACATACGCCGAATCAGCCGGGGACCGACAATCAATCCGCTCCGGCGGCCAAGCCGGCAGGACAATCCTCGGCCGCCAAGCCGACCAAGGAGACCGACATCCAGCTGGCCAAGGCGATCGAGATTCTGAAGCACTGGAGCACGTACAAAACCGAACTGGCGCGCAACGAGGGTACGTCCACCGGAGCAACCACCGCGTCTGCCGCCGCCTCCAGCGCCGCGCCCTGACGCGGCCCGCTCCCGACTGCGCGTATGAGCCTGCCCGTCTAGGTCGTGCGGGCGCGCTCTGGTAGGCTTGCGCGATGGCCGGGCAGCTCGATTTTCCGCTCGGACACGCGCCGTCAGGCGCGCTCAGAGTAAGCCAGCTCGTTCGCGCAATCCGCGAAACGCTTGAGCTGACGATGGGCGACTGCTGGGTCGTCGGCGAAGTGTCCAACGCGCGCCTCGCCCCGTCGAATCATTTCTACTTCACCCTCAAGGACTCTGACGGCGCGATCAACGTCGTGATGTTCCGCTCCGCTCATCGGCGGGTGCGCTTTCGCGTGACCGACGGCATGGAAGTCGTCGTGCGCGGGCGCGTCAGCGTGTACGAGCCGCGCGGCACCCTGCAATTCTATGCCGAGGAGCTCGAACCGCGTGGCGTCGGCGCGTTGCAGCTCGCCTTCACGCAGTTGAAGGAGCGCCTCGCGCAGGCGGGGCTTTTCGATCAGTCGCGCAAACGTCCGATCCCGTTCATGCCGCGCACGATCGGTATCGTCACCGCGTTCGGCGGCGCCGGGCTGGGCGACATGCTGACGATCATGCTTGGCCGCTTTCCCAACCTTCACGTGATTATCCGGCCCGCGCGCGTGCAGGGCGACGCCGCCGCCGGCGAGATTGCGATGGCGATTGGCGATCTCAACCGCGACGGCCGCGCCCAGGTGATTATCGTCGGACGCGGCGGCGGCTCCCTCGAAGATCTGTGGGCGTTCAACGAGGAGCGCGTCGCCCGCGCAATCGCCGCCTCCGCGATACCGATCATCTCCGCCGTCGGCCATGAGATTGATTACACCATCGCGGATTTTGTCGCCGATTTGCGCGCGCCAACGCCGACTGCCGCGGCCCAGATGGTCGTGCCGATTCTCGATGAAGTGCGCGCGCGGATGGACGATCTGAGCGTGCGGCTGGCCGTCGCGATCGGCAATGCGATCGACACCGAACGTCTCAGGCTCGATCAGATGACCGCACGCCTGCGCCATCCCGCGGGCATGCTGCGCGATATCCGCCAGCGTCTCGATGAAGCAGCCACCGGACTGGGCGACGCCGCCGCCCATGGACTCGCCGACGCTCGCACGAACGTCCGCGCGCTGGGCCTGCGCCTGCGCGGACCGGCCGCGATGGTGCGTGAGAGCCGCCGCGCAATCGCGCGGCTTGGCGACACGCTTACCGCCAGCGGTATCGATGTGATCGACAAGCGCCGCCGCGCTTTGGGAGCTCTCGCTACGCGGCTCGATTCGTTGTCGCCGCTGCGCGTGCTCGAACGCGGTTACGCCGTCGTCGTGGCGGTCCGCGACGGGCGAGCGGTGATTGACGCCACCACCGTCGCGCCGGGCGACGATCTTGATATCCGTCTTTCACGCGGGCGCGTTTTCGCGCGCGCAACCCGCCGGGAGATCTGAAACGCGATGGCACCGAAGGCGAGAAAGTTCGAAGACGAGCTCCGCGATCTCGAAGAGATTGTGAACCGAATCGATTCCGGCGACCTGTCGCTCGAAGAATCGATCGCCGCCTTCGAGCGCGGCGTCGCGCTGGTGCGCTCGCTCAACCTGAGGCTCGATGAGGTCGAGCGCAAGGTCGAAGTGCTGACCCGCACCGCTCAGGGCGATCTCCGTACCGATCCGTTCGACGACATTCCCCGATCGTTATCCGCGCAATCGGCGCGCGAAAATTCGCCGTCAGCGGATTCCTCGATCGACAGTGCAGTCGAAGATGACGAAGGCGCATTGCGCGGCAAGGACGACGACATCCCGTTCTGAGTATCCATTCCGCATCCGATAGTTAACCGCGATGGCTGAAAAAAAAGCCGGACGGAACCGGCTCGACGTCGAGATGGCGCGCCGGGGGCTCGCGCCCAGCCGCGAGAGTGCGCGCCGCTTTATCATGGCCGGCCGCGTGCGCGTGAACTCGCGTCCGGCCGGCAAGCCCGATCTGATGGTCGGTAGCGAGGCCGATATTGCCGTAATCGGATCGGGCGATGATTACGCCAGCCGCGGCGCGCACAAGCTGATTGCGGCGCTCGATCACTTTGCGATCGACCCGGACGACCGCCTCGCACTCGACGTCGGTGCGTCGACCGGCGGCTTCACCGATGTGCTCCTTCGCCGCGGCGCGCACCGCGTGGTAGCACTCGATGTCGGCTATGGCCAGATAGTCGATCGAATTCGCAACGACCCCCGCGTGACCGTGCTTGATCGGATCAACGTGCGGCTCGCGCGGCCCGGAATTCTGCCGTACGTCCCCGACCTGGTCACGATCGACGTCAGCTTCATTTCATTGAAGATGGTCCTGCCGGTGGTGATCGAACTGAGCGCCGCGCGGGCCGATATTATCGCGCTGGTGAAGCCGCAGTTCGAAGTGGGCCGGGGCAAAGTCGGCAAGGGCGGTATTGTTCGCGACGACGCCGCGCGCAATCAGGCGCTCGCCGGAATTGTCGAATTTGCCGGCGGGCTCGGCCTGGAAACTATGGGGACGATCGAATCGCCGATCGCAGGCGCGACGGGAAACCGCGAATTCCTCGCGCTTTTCCGTAAATTGGTGTGAATGCGATATATTTTCTCGCGCCCTGTTATCGTGCAGGCCGCTAATCCTCCTAATCTTTGCTAATTTCCTCTAATCTCGGCTAATCCAGACTGTTCTCGGCCGATCTCAGACGTTGGCTTAGGCGCGCCATTCGACTAGCCTGAATGCGGGCGTGTCTGGATTTTTTTATGAGCAGGCCACAAATGATCGCACGAAAAGCCGCAGCCTTTTTTGCGGCATTTCTTGTGATTGTGCTCGCGCTGGCCGTGGGAACCCGTGCGTTCGCCCAAATTTCGGAGTCCGACGAGCCCGCCGAATCGTCGCCGCCATCGGCCCAAACGCCCCCGTCTTCGGTCGCGCCGGACGAATCGGAAGACGCTCCGCAGCCGCCCCCGGCGCAAGCCGCGGAGCCGGATCAAGCCGGAGATTCCGATCAGGCCGCCGCGCCGGCACCCGCCCATGCGTCCGTCAGCCACAGCGGCTCCTTCCAGTACACGGTTCGCCCTGGCGACTCGCTGGGATCGATCTCGGCGGCCTTTGGCGTGCCGGTCGCGGATCTTGCCTCGGCCAATCGAATCAGCGACGACACCGTTCTGATGGTCGGCAAGACCCTGCACATCCCGAACCCGTTCGCCGCGCAGATGCGCACGCTCAACGCGCAGGTAGAAGAGCTTCAGACCGAAGCCACCGCAGCCAGCGGCAAGACCGATGCCGCGCTCCAGCACAATCGCGATCTGAAGGCCGATCTGGATTCAGTACGCGACGAAAACAAGGATCTTCGATACAGCGTGCGGGTGCTGCCGTGGTGGCATACGATGGCCGTGACGGCCGTGATCGCCGCGCTGCTCCTGCTCGGCGTCACGCTGCTGGCACTCGCCCAATGGTGGATTCTGCGCGGCCGCTTCGCCGAGTTGGCGGAACTCAGCGAATCGCTCAGCCGGCTCGATTACAAGTACAAGTCGCTGATGGCCAAGGCTGAGCTGCGCTTCCAGCAACTCTACGGGCGCCGACGCCAGGGCGGCGACGGGCTCGACCATGGCAGGACGCAGGAAGAGGTCGAGATCGAGCGCCTCAGTATCGAGCTCCGCGACACGCTGCACGCCCATCTGCGACGTCTCGGCCTGGCGCATTCGCGATCGCGGCGGCGCGCGGACTCCGGCGATATGCTGGGCGATTCCGACCCACGCGTCGAAGTGCGAACAGCGCGGCGCTGAACGTTTTCTTCTTCCTTCGTCCAAAATTACGCATCCCGGTAATGGCGGTAACCTCGCAGGCACGCAATAGCGCTGGCGGGTGCGGGGCAAATCCGGAATAATCCTCGGATAACACAACCGAGTTGGCTTGCGGCCAATCGAAGAGGAGCTCGAGCATGAAAAAGGCGATAATAGCCGGTTTGGGCTTGGCGATGGCGTTCGGTGCCGGCGCGATGCTGCAGGCGGCGGACTCGACCACCGTGACCGGTCATCTGCGCGACGGCTACTGTTACACGATCATGGGCGCCAAAGGCCCCAGCCATAAGCAATGCGCAATGGGATGCGCCGGCAAGGGAATTCCCGTGCTGCTGGTCGAGGACAAGACCGATAAGTCTTACATACTGCTGCCGCCCAAGGATGATTCGAGCCTGCCGCCCGAAGTCATCAGCAAGATGGAAGACGACGTGACCGTCACCGGTAAGGCATACCGGAAAAACGGCATCAGCTTTTTCCAGGTCGAATCGGTCAAGTAGCGCGTGCTCGGGTCACTGCTGCCCGGGCTGGATCATCTGCAGAATATCCATCCGCTGGTGGTCCATTTTCCGATCGCGCTGCTGACCGTCGCCGCGCCGATTTATATCGTGGCGGCGATTGTGCGCCGTGAATCGTGGGCATGGACGGGCCTCTGGATGCTGACGCTGGGAACGATCGGCGCGGCTGCGGCGGTCGCCACTGGCCTGTACGGTGCCGAGGGCGTGATGGTCGCCGTGTCGGTGCGCAGCAATCTGCTCGAGCCCCATCGCAACGTCATGGTGGGGGTGCTGGCGTTGAGCGTGGTGCTGTCGGCGTGGGCGTTGATCGGCCGTCCGCTTCCAATCCGCGGAAGATTCGTATTTCTTGCTCTCATGGTTGTGCTGATTGCGATGCTGGCCAGGGGCGCCGACTACGGCGCGCGCATGGTTTATGACTATAACGCGGGCGGCTACGCGTGCGGCCAGCCGATTGACTTCACCCACTGAAATAGTGATCACGCCGTCGATTCCTAATCGCATCCGCTCTGTTTCTAATCCCGTCGGCTCTGGCGATCGGTCTTCGAGCAAGCGTGCGCGGCGACGATTGTCGCTGCTGGTAATCCTGCTGGCGGCCGGCGTCTGCTCGTGCTCGGTAATCCACAAATTAACTGGTCCTTCGGCAAGCGCCACGACCGCCGCGACGGTCGCGGCGGCGGCGTCACTATCGCCGAGCGCGCCGACCATGTCACCCTCAGCGAGCGCGCCTGCCGCGTCAGCGTCACCGGGAACCGACACGTCGGCGTCGTCATTATCCGCGGCGGCAGCGGATTCGTCGTCGCTGCCGGCCGACTCTTCAGCGACTTCCGCCGACTCGAACCAACCGCCACCGCCCGGCGCCTCGATCGATATCAGCTACTCCCATCCGGGCGACTATCTGCTCTCTTTTTCGGTGATGAAATATGCCGACGCGCGTCCGATCAGCACGCATACGATTGGACCGAACCAGATTTCGACGATTGCGATTCTCGACGGCGGCGTGCCGGTATGGCAGTTCAGCGCCGATACCGGACTGCTGAGCCATTTCGGTTTTGACAAGTCCTTCAGCGTATCGAAGGTCACCTACGGAAATCTGCCGAAGAACTTCAATCAGGACGCCCCGAATTCGGGACCGCCGGAGCCGCTGGAGACCGGCCACTACTACGTCGTTTCGGTCACGCGTGGGTCGGGTTCGCAAAGCTATTCGGTTGTGCAGGTCAATCAGGACGGCAGCCTGTCCGCGTACGCGGCGCAGCCGCTTATTGGCAACAGCTATGAGATTTGCTGCAACCTCGGGCCCGACTTTTTCTCTTCGGCCGCGCCGGAGTCACCGGATTCGGCGCCGCAGCAGTAGCCGCATCGCATAAGCAGTTCGAACTACCGTCTTATCCGATCGCCAGCGGCAGCGCCGTCTTATCCGATCGCCAGCGGCAGCGCCGCCAAGCCGCGCAGAAAGAACGACCCCTTATATGTCAGGCGCGCATCGGGATCGGCCATCGCAAGGTGCGGAAAGCGACTGAGCATCGATCCGATTGCGACCGCCCCTTCGAGCCGCGCCAGCGGCGCGCCGATACAGAAATGGATACCGTCGCCGAAGCCCAGATGGTCATTCGAGTCACGCTTGATATCGAAGCGGTCGGGATCGGGAAACCTGGCGGGATCATGGTTGGCGGCGGCGAGCAGCAGGAAGATGCCGGCCCCTGCGGGGATTTCAACGTCTGCGAGTTTCGCCGCGTTATGCGCGAACCTCACCGTCCCCTGCACCGGGCCGTCGTAGCGCACGATCTCTTCGACCGCGTCAGTAATCAGATCGGGCTCACGTCGCAATAGCGCAAGCTGATCGGGATTGCGCATCAGCGCCAGCATTCCGTTGCCGATAAGATTGGTGGTGGTCTCATTGCCGGCGATCAGCAGGAGCAGGATCAGCGCCAGCAGTTCGTCGGCGCTGAGCGCTTCGGCGTCATCGTGGGCGACCACTAGCGCGCTTACCAGGTCGGGTCCAGGATTGCGCCGGCGCTGCTCGATAGCCTCGCTGAAATAGGCGCGCAACTCGGCAGTCGCCGATATGAACTCGGCCGGCAAGTCGGAGCCCGCCGGCGTGTTGCCAAGGCCGCCCGCCACCACCGAGTCCGACCACGCCTTGAACTTGCCGTAATTTTCCGACGGCACACCCAGCAGCTCCGCAATTACCATCACCGGCAGCACGTTGGCGACGTCGGCCATGACGTCGAGGCTGCCCTTGCGGGCGGCCTTGTCCAGCAGATCGTCGGTGATCGCGCGGACGCGCGGCTCAAGCTCGGCGATTCGCCGCGGCGTAAAGTCGCGGCTGACCAGGCGGCGAAGCCGGGTATGGACGGGCGGATCGGAAGTAAGCATCGTCAGCGCGCCGGCAAATGGTCCGCGCTGGGAGATTTCGAGGTTGGCCGGCCGCACACTCGAGAAATCCTTGTGACCGCGCAAAACGGCGTGCACGTCGGCATAGCGGGCGACCAGCGCGATCGGACCGGCGAGCTGTATAATCTTCGGCGGCCCGTCGACCAGCGCCCCATAATACGGATAAGGATTGGCGCGAAACTCGGGATCCCACGGGTTAAAATAAAATGCGCTCATAGCCCCTCTGGTATGACGCTATCAGAATCGCGCGCCGCAAGTGGCTTTGGCGCGCTACCCCTGTATCTTCAGAAAAATATCGCGTGCCCCTTCGGCGGTGGTCAGCTTGCGCACCGAGGTGATCCGATCGCTGAAAGCCGTGAGCGTGGATGCCTGGCTGGAGGCGATATCAACCAGCACCGAAAAGACCGAAAATTGCAGCGCCTCCTTGCGTTCGCGCAGGTTGGCGATAAATTCCGCGCTCAGACTCGCCTCGCCGTCGGTTATCATCACGATATCCGCGCGCTTGAGTCCGCGATGCTCGATCAGCTCCAGCGCCGTAGTCAGCGGCCGTTCGAAATCGGTGCCGCCGCCCGGAAAATACTCGGCCATCTCGAGCACCTTGGGCAGCTCAGGTTGATAACGGCGCTCACGATTCAAATCGAGCACCTTGAGCGTCTGATCGCCGGAAGAAAACAGTATCGCCCGAAACAACCGGCGCTGACGCCGCGCAATATCCATCAGCGTCAGACTGACCGCCTTGGCCCATAATTCCTTGTCGCCCTGCATCGATGAGCTCACATCGATACATACGACCATCGGGCCCTTGCCCCGCTGATCGCTGTCGCGCAGGCGGTACTGGAGAACGTCGCCTTCGATCAGGCGGCGGCGGAAGTCCATCGCAAGGCCGGGATGATGAAGCGCGAGCAGCTCGGCGGGAATCAGGCGGCCGATTTCGCCGCCGCGTTCGATATCGTAGGCCTCGATAGCGCCGTGCTCGAGCGTGCGCTTTTTGAGCGCGCGCGCCTCCTGCTTAAACCGCCCGACCATCCGGGCGAGCTCGCCAATCTTGCGATTTCGCGCAAGGCGTTTGCCGAGCTCCAGCCGATCGCCGGCCGAGACGCGTCCGCCTTGTCCGAATTCACGGCTGAAGTCGCGGCTGTCCTCCGCAATCCGATCGATCTCGGCGGTGAGCTGGCCGCTTTTCAGTTCGAGCTTGCGCAATTCGCCACGATCGGCATTGCCGATCTGGCGCTCGATTTCGCGGACCTTCTGATTGAGCCGCGCTTCGGCGACCTGGGCGGCGCGTTCGGCGGTCTCGCGGAACTCGTCGAGGTTGCGGCGTATCCGCTTTTCTTCCGCCTTGTTCGCCTTCTTGTTTTGCGCTGACTCTTCGGATGCTTCTTCTGATTCCTCGCCGGTTTGTTCTTCCGATTGCTCCTGCGCTTGCTCTGGCGGCTTCTCGACGGGCTTTTCCGTCAGTTCGACGGCGCTCTTGAGCGATTCGATCTTCTGATCGAGGTCGTCCTCGCGATGCTTGAGATCCCACAGATCGAGCATCTCGCTGCGGTTGAGCAGTTTTTCGGCGTGCAGAGTCTCGAGCACCTGCTCGGCCAGCACCAGGGCGGCGATCGCGGCCTTGTCCTCTTCGAGCAGGGTGCGTTCTTTCAGAGCGGCGAATATAGGCGACGGGATGAGCGCCTGCAGAAGTGTGCGGTTCAGGATCGCGCTGCGGCGGACTTCATCGGGCTTGTTCCAGACCAGGTTGTATTTGAAGAGCGCGAGAAAAAGATCTTCCAGGAATGCGCCGAAGTGCGGGACCAGTCGTTCGCCGGCCTCGGTAAGATCGCCCACAGTTGTCGCACCTGCGACAATCTCACTCCATGCCCGCCGATCGTAGCCGTCATTTTCCAGCCACAGGGTGCGCGTCGCGGCGGCCGGAATGTAGACGCGCCGCGGCCGGATCGCTTTGCGGCTTCGCGCCATTGGTACTCCATATCACCCTAGCAGGCGCGCTCAGCGCCGCGAAGCTAGCAAGCCGCTTGTACCGACAGGCATTGGAAGGTCACAATCATTACGGCACAATGACGAGGCGGCGAGGCGCTCATTAAACGCGGAGTTAGCGAAGAGGGGCACCGATATGGATTCCGGGGCCGGCACTAAGGATTTCTCCTCGCGGCAGGAGAACCTGCTGATGGCGATGGTCGATGAGTTTATCTCGACGGCTCAGCCAGTCGGATCCCGTCAGATTGCCAAGCACTACCAGCTCGGCGTAAAAGCCGCCACCGTCCGCAGCCTGATGACCGAGCTCGAGCAGGACGGCTACCTTTCGCGGCCGCATGCCTCGGCCGGACGCGTGCCGACCGAAAAGGCCTTTCGATGCTATGTTGACCGCGTTCTGCCCCATCACCAGATAGGATTCCGCGATCGCGCCCAGATTGAGCTGCATTATTCGGGACATCGCACGATGTCCGACCTTGACGAAGTGATGCGTCAGACCTCGCGCCTGCTCGCGCTGCTGACTGGTCAGGCCGCGATGGTGATGGCGCCACGGGTGGAGGCGCGCGCGCTCGAACGGGTCAATTTTATCCGAATCAGAGAACGGCAGGTGATGGCGATCTTCGTCGTCTCCGCCGGCGCCTCGCAAAGCCGGATGGTGGAGCCTGAGCGCGACCATTCGCAGGACGAACTCGATCGGATGGCGCGCTATCTGAACGATTCGCTGCGCGGACGAACGCTCGATCAGGCTCGCGCGTGGATTACCCAGCAGCTTGGCGAAGAGCGCGCCCGCTACGACCGTTTCGTACGCGAGGCGCTATGGCTCGGCGGCGCGGTCGCGACATCGCCGAAAGCGGTCGAGCTTTACGTCGACGGCGGCGCTCATGCCAGCGAGCAGCCGGAATTCAGTGACCATCGCAAACTCCGCGAGCTGTTTCGCGCGCTCGAAGACAAGACGGCCCTGCTCGACCTGCTCGAGCGCAGTATCGGCCGCAGCGGACCGACGGTCTCGATCGGAACCGAGAACTACGACGCGCGGCTGGCCGATTTCAGCGTGGTGGCGGCTTCGTACGTCAACGAGAAGACTCCCCCGGGCAGCGTCGCGGTGCTCGGACCGCTGCGGATGGACTACCAGCGCGTTATCTCGCTGGTGGACTACACGGCGCGCGCCCTGTCGCGGCTGCTCGACGATTGATCCCCTGATCCTGACCACCTGATTCGACCTTATCCGGCGATTCCAGTCGGCATCCCGAAATATCCTCCATCAGCCCGGTACCAACCGGACTTCCGACAGCGTGGGACTGGCACGACCGCCCGGTGATGCTTAAGTTCTCATCCGGTAAACGACGCTTTTGAGAGAAATTGGAAGATGATCAAACGTTATACGGATGCAGATGGAGAAGCCGGCCCGGGAGAGAATCCTGAGCACCACTCGCATGAGCCCGGCGAAAACGCCGATAACGCGGCCGAAAAAGAACTCGCAAGCCTGAAGTTGCAGATCGAAGAGAAAGATAAGGAAATCGGCGAGCTCAAGGACAAATACCTCCGCACACTGGCCGAGGCGGACAATACCCGCAAGCGTATCCGTCAGCAGGGCGAAGAATCGGTCCGTCTTCAGCGCGAAGGATTGCTGCGCGATCTGCTGCCGATAGTGGATAACCTCGAGCGAGCGGTCGGGGCGGCCCAAGGCGGCGGCAACGGCAAATCGATCGTCGAGGGCGTCGAGATGGTGCTCGGCTCGCTGCTCGATTTCCTGCGAGTTCAGGGCGTTACTCGGGTCGATACCGTCGGCCAGCCATTCGATCCGCGTCTTCACGAAGCGGTCGACCATCGGGCGAGCGCGGAGCATCAGCCGAACACCGTAGTCGAGGAATATCACCGCGGATATGTGACCGGCGATCGGGTTTTGCGGCCGGCGCGGGTGGCGGTGTCGAAGGCCCACGGACCGGGCTCGACCGGCGGCACAAATGACGACGAGACGTAGCCGCGTGCGCGTTGAAATACGCCAAAACGTGGTTATCCATTTAGAATAGAGGTTTTGCGGCAATGGCTAAAGTAATCGGGGTCGACTTAGGTACGACCAATAGTTGCGTGGCGGTAATGGAGGGGGGCGATCCGGTTGTGATCCCCAACTCCGAGGGTTCCCGCACCACCCCGTCGGTGGTGGCGTTCACGGAATCCGGGGAGCTGCTGGTTGGGCAGATTGCGCGCCGCCAGGCGATCACCAATCCAACCAATACGGTTTTTGCGATAAAGCGCCTGATGGGGCGTCGTTTCGACGATCCCGTCGTTCAAAAGGCCATGAAAGTGCTGCCTTACAAGGTCGTCAAGGCGCCGGACGGCGCGGCGGCGGTCGAGATTCGCGGCAAGCTATACAGTCCGCCGGAGATTTCCGCCTTCGTCCTGCAGAAGATGAAGCAGACGGCGGAGGATTACCTCGGCGAAAAGGTCACCGAGGCCGTCATCACGGTGCCGGCGTATTTCAACGACAGCCAGCGCCAGGCGACCAAGGATGCCGGCCGGATCGCCGGATTGACCGTTCTGCGGATTATCAATGAGCCCACTGCGGCGTCGCTCGCCTACGGACTCGACAAGAAAAAGGACGAGAAGATAGCGGTATTCGACCTGGGCGGCGGCACCTTCGACATTTCGATCCTCGAGATCGGCGACGGCGTGTTCGAAGTCAAGGCGACCAACGGCGATACGTTCCTGGGTGGCGAAGATTTCGACCAGCGCATAATCGACTACCTGGCCGATGAGTTCAAAAAGGACCAGGGAATCGATCTCCGCTCGGATCGGATGGCTTTGCAGCGTCTTAAGGAAGCCGGCGAAAAAGCCAAATGCGAGCTTTCGACGGTCACCGAAACCGACATCAATCTGCCATTTATCACGGCCGATCAGAACGGACCCAAGCATCTGCAGACCAAGCTGACGCGGGCCAAGCTCGAACAGCTTTGCGGCGATTTGCTTGATCGGCTCGAGCCTCCCTGCACCACCGCGTTGAAGGATGCCGGTCTCAAGACCAGCGAGATCAACGAAGGAGTTCTGGTCGGCGGCATGACCCGCATGCCGGCCGTACAGGAGCGCGTCAAACGGCTGTTCGGCAAGGAAGGCCATAAGGGCGTCAATCCGGATGAGGTCGTCGCGATTGGTGCGGCGATTCAGGCCGGCGTGCTCAAGGGCGAAGTTAAAGACGTCCTGCTGCTCGACGTGACGCCGCTTTCGCTCGGAATCGAGACTCTCGGTGGAGTATTTACCAAGCTCATCGAGAAGAACACGACGATTCCGACGCGCAAGAGCCAGACCTTCTCGACCGCTCAGGATAATCAGACGGCGGTTACGATCCGCGTCTTCCAGGGCGAGCGCGAAATGGCGGCGGACAACAAGATGCTCGGTCAGTTCGATCTGATCGGAATCCCGCCGGCACCGCGCGGTCTGCCGCAGGTCGAGGTTACCTTTGATATCGACGCCAACGGTATCGTCAATGTCCACGCCAAGGACATGGCGACCAACAAGGAGCAGTCGATCAAGATAACCGCCTCCTCGGGTCTGACCGAAGAGGAGATCAAGCGGATGGTGCGCGAGGCGGAGCAGCATGCCGCCGACGACCATCAGCGGCGACTGGTGGCCGATGCGCACAACAAGCTCGATAACCTGATCTATACGACCGAAAAGACGCTCAAGGAAAACGGTTCGGTGCTCGATGACGACTCACGCAAGGTGGTCGAGGACGCGCTGACCGAGGCCAAGAGCAAGCTTGAGTCGAAAGACGCGGCTGAGATGGACAGTGCGGCCGAGGCGCTCTCGCAAGCGTCCCATAAATTGGCCGAGGCGATGTACAGCAAGACGCGTCAGCAGGGTCAGGATGGTGGCGGCGCTTCGGCCGGGGCCGACGGTCACGCCGACGGCAACAGCGGCCAGAGCCCGAAAGAAGACGTCGTCGACGCCGACTTCAAGGAAGTCAAGGAATAAGACCGCTGGCGTCGATCGGCATGAGACAGAGTAATTCGATACGGGCCGCTTACCTAAGCGGCCCGTATCGTTTAGTATTGTTGTCCGATGCCGCCGAATAGTAAGCGCGATTATTACGAAGTGCTGGGCGTAGCCCGCGGCGCCAGTGACGAAGAACTCAAGAAAGCCTACCGCCGGCTCGCGATTCAGTTCCATCCCGACCGAAATCCCAACGACAAGCAGGCCGAGGAGCGCTTCAAAGAAGTCAACGAGGCGTACCAGGTCCTTTCTGATCCGCAACGGCGCGCGCAGTACGAACGCTACGGCCACGCCGCCTTTGAGGGTGCCCGCGGCAGTGGCGGCGGTTTCGGCGGCTTCGATTTCACGCAGGGCTTCGAAGAAGTTTTCGCCGATATCTTCGGCGACTTCTTTGGCAGCGGCCGCGGCCGTTCGCGCACGCGCAACCGCCGGGGCGACGATCTGCGCTACGACCTCGAAATTGAATTCGAGGAAGCCGCCCGCGGCGTCGAAAAAAATATCAGCTTTCAGCGTCTGACCACCTGCGATGCATGCGGCGGCGCAGGTGCCCGTGGCGGCGAAGGCGCGCGCACCTGTCCGAATTGCCGCGGCGCGGGACAGGTCAGGACCCAGCAGGGCTTCTTTTCGATCGCGACCACCTGCGGCCAATGCCGCGGAGAAGGAACGATCATTGCCGACCCATGCCCGCAGTGTCAGGGCCAGGGACGAGTCCGCCGCGCGCAATCGCTGTCGGTCAAAATACCGTCGGGGGTCGACAACGGCTCGCGTCTGAAGCTCCGCGGCGAGGGTGAAGCCGGTTTTAACGGCGGCGCGGCCGGCGACCTCTACGTCGTGGTCCACGTCCGCGAGCATGAGCTCTTTGCCCGCCAGGGCAACGACGTCGTTATCGAAGTTCCCGTCAGCTTCGCGCAGGCCGCGCTCGGCAGCGAGATCGACGTGCCTACGCTTGAGGGCAAGATCAAACTGAAGGTTGCCGCCGGCACACAGTCGGGCAAAGTGATGCGCCTGAAGGGTGGCGGCTTCCCCGATCTGCATGGCTACGGACGCGGCGACCAACTGGTCCGAATCGTCGTCGAGACGCCGCGGCGCCTCAACGCCCGCCAGCGTGAATTGCTCGAAGAATTCGCCAGCACCAGCGGCGAGAACGTGCATCATCCGATGGCCAAAGGCTTCGTCGACAAGCTCAAAGAGATGTTCGGCTAGCCCGTTCCTGCTCTTGCCCGTCATACAGTAAAATTCGTATTGGTTGATACGTACGCCGGCTCGTCATGGCGGCGCACCGGGGACTTTCACGCGATGGCCCGCTGATGCGCCTTTATGCGTCGGCTGCGCCGTTCCATTCGAGTCGAACTTACCGGCGGTGGGGAACCGTCGCGCCAACCATGGGGTGTAACGTGAAACAAAGTACCGAACGAATTCTCACGACTCACACCGGCAGCCTGCCGCGTCCCGAGCCACTCGTCGCGATGCTCAAGGACAAGGAGGCGGGAACCTTGCGCGACCATGCGGCCTTCGACGTCGCCGTCAAGATTGCCGTCAAGGATATCGTCAAGAAGCAGCGCGACGTCGGTATCGACCTGGTCAATGACGGCGAGATGAGCAAGGTCGGCTATTCGACCTACGTGACCGACCGCGTGACCGGCTTCGAGCCTAAGACCGCCAGCGACATGCTCCGCGTCGCCGACGTGGCCGACTACCCGAACTTTGCGAAGCGATGGGCACAGGATAAGTCCGTCACAACCCTCAAGCGGCCCTGCTGCACCGGTCCGATTACCTATCGCGGGCAGGCGGAACTCGAGACCGATATCGCGAACATGAAGGCGGTCATGAGCGCGGCCGGAATCGACGAGGCGTTCATGAGCGCGGCGTCTCCCGGCGTCGTTTCGATGTTTCTCGATAACCATCATTATCCGACCCACGAGGCCTATATCTTCGCCGTCGCCGAAGCGATGAAGACCGAGTACGAGGCGATCCATCGCGCGGGCCTGATTCTCCAGCTCGATTGTCCCGACCTCGCGATGGGCCATCATATTCACTTCGTCGGCACCACCGTGCCCGAGTTCCGCAAAATAGCGGCGACGCATGTGGCGGCGATCAACGCCGCGACCGCGAACATTCCGCCCGACCGGATGCGGATGCATCTGTGCTGGGCGAATTATCACGGACCGCATCATCACGACATCGCACTGTCCGACATCATCGACATCATCTTTGGTGGACGCCCGGCGGCGATTTCGTACGTCGCTGCCAATCCGCGTCACGAACACGAATTCGAGCTCTTCCGCGATCTCAAGCTGCCAGCCGGAAAGATCCTGATTCCCGGCGTGATCGATTCGACCTCGAACTTTATCGAGCATCCGCGGCTCGTCGCGCAGCGAATCGTCAACTTGGCCAAGCTGGTCGGCCGCGAAAACGTGATCGCCGGAACTGACTGCGGCTTCGGCACGTTTGCCGGCAGCGAGACCGTCGACGCCGACATTGCATGGGCCAAGCTTTCCGCGATGGCCGAGGGCGCCCGGATGGCTTCGAAGGAACTCTGGGCATAAGCGGCTGCCGGATAGCGGCGCGCATTCTGTTGGACGTCTCGTTTCGAGCGGCCGATCGCATCTGGCGATCGGCCGCTTTTTTTGTGGCAACGCCTCTTGACGATCCGCTCGCCGGACTTATTTTTTCATCAGAAATGGGGCTTTTGGGCCCATAATCAACACAGATTTCGATGGGAAAAGGAGGATGCTGCGATGGCACTTTCGAGCTTCGAGCCGAATCCGGTTCCAACGGGCGGTTTGCTCTCGCTGCAGGATGCGCTCGAGCGCTTTCTGCGCAACCCAGCTTTCAGCCTCGGCGTTTCCGGATACGGCGCCTATCCCCCCGTCAACGTTTTCGATGACGGCGACGGACTGGTCGTGATTGCCGAACTGCCGGGCTTTGAGCCTTCGGATGTCAATGTCACCGGGCAGAACCGCACGCTCACGATAACCAGTCGCCGTAAAGGCGAATCGGGCACGGGCGTTGTCGGATTTCATCGGCGCGAGCGCGCACTGGGTGAATTTTCACGATCGATTCAACTCCCCGATGAATTTGACCTGAGCCGAGCCGCCGCGCGTTATGAAGCCGGTGTACTCAAGATCCAGGTCCCCCGCCGAGAAAGCGCCAAGCCGCGCCAGATCGGCATCCAGACGGCATAGGAGGCCTCAGTCATGGTCGAGCAAACTCTTCCCAACAGAGAAAAGCAGCCGCTGCAGGGCCGTGAGCAGACGCGCCCGGGACGCCACTTCGTGCCCGATGTGGACATCTGCGAATATGAGCACGAGCTCCGGCTATGGGTGGACATGCCCGGCGTGACCGAACGCAACGTGGCGGTCACGCTCAAAGACGGCGTGCTCGTAATCGAAGGATTTGTGGATCCCAGTCTCTACGCGGGACTGGTGCCGCGCTATACGGAATATAACGTCGGCAACTTTTACCGTCAGTTCAGCCTGAGCGAAAATGTTGACGAGTCTCGTATCGGCGCGAAGATGCGAAACGGGGTGCTGGAACTGACGCTCCCGAAGGCCGAAAAGGCGATGCCCCGCCGGATCAACGTGGCCGCGGCCTGAGAGCATCCGGATTCGCGCGATGCGTCAGGCGCGTCCCAGCCGCTCCAGGAGCGCCTGACGCATCACTTCAATCGGAGCGCTGACTCCATTGAACAAGCGGAAGGCCAGCACGCCCTGATGAAGGAGCATGCCGGCACCGTCTGACGTGCGCAGGCCGAGCTTGATCGCAGGCGCGAGAAACGGCGTCGGCCGGCTCGCATAGATCAGATCGTAGAAGAGGCAGTCCGGGCGGGCGGTGGCGTAATTGAGCGGCGGAAACTTGCCGCCGCCAAGACCGAGCGGCGTCGCGTTGACAATGATCGACGCGCCGGCGATCAGATCGCGATCGCCCAGAGCGTCGAGGCCGCGTACCTCGAAAGCCGCCGAGGCGGCGGTCGATTTTGCGAGCTGCCGAACCATCGCACGCGCACGTGCCGGCGTGCGGTTGACGACAACGATTCGCCGCGCGCGCAGTCTCATCAGGGTAAGCGCGGCCGCGCCAGCGGCGCCGCCCGCGCCGATCAGAACGGCAGTCTTGCCTGCTATCTTGACATTCTGTTCACGAAGGTCGCGCTCGAGGCCGCGGGCGTCGGTATTGTCGCCGAAAAGACCGCCCTTGCGCGGCACGATACAGTTGGCCGCGCCGAGTATCCGCGCCTCGGCACTCAGATCGCGCACGACTCGCAATGCAACCTGCTTATGGGGCACCGTCAGATTGACGCCGGCGAAGCCAAGCGCAGCCACGCCGCGCAGCGCTTGCGGCAGTTGGTCAATGGTCACATCACAAGCGAGATAGATGCGGTTCATTCCCAAGGCACGGTACGCCGCGTTATGCATCGCGGGCGATAGGGAATGCTCGACCGGATGGCCGAAGACGACGGCGGTGCGAGTCGAACCGTCGATTAGCGGCGACACGGCGCCGCTGCGATCGCTGGGGGAAGCGGGACGTTTCATGTGGAGGCGGCCGATTCGCCGCGCCGGCTAGGCCGACTTGCGCGCAGCGCGCACTTCTTCGGCTTCGAAAAGATAGTGATAGTCGAGGCCGGCCTTTTTGAAAGCGTCGCGGGCACCTTCGCCCCGGTCGACGATCGCCAGCGCCGCGACGATATTGCCGCCCGCTGCGCGAGCCGCTTCGAGCGCCTGCAGGGTCGAGCCGCCCGTCGTAATCGTATCGTCGATCATCGCGCTGCGAACGCCTTTGCGAAATGCGCCCTCGACCTGCTGCTGAAGGCCGTGCGGCTTTATTTCCTTGCGCACGAAGAACCCGGTGATCTTCTGCCCGCGCAGCCACGCCGCGTTGATCACCGCGTCGGTCACCGGCAACGCTCCGGCGGCCATCCCGCCGAGCTGCTCGATATCATTCGCAAGCATCAGGTCGAGTATCAGTTCGCCGGCCAGATGCGCGCCTTCTGGAAGATAAAGCGAGCGCTTGCAGTCGATGTAGTAGTTGGACGAGCGGCCCGACGCGAGGGTCAGGCCGTCGCGTTCGAAGAAAGATTCGCGCGCCAGCAACTCAAGCAATTGATTTCGGAGATCCTGACTCATGATTGAGCCGCAATTTAGACCGGCCGCGACGATGGAACAAGCCTCCGGCCCCGGTTCGCGCGACGGTTGTCCCCATTGCGGGTTCTTCCCAGAAGGGGCGCCTCAATTAGAAGTTTCGCGATCGCCTGCTATTATCTGCCGATGCTCTTCGCTCCCTTTCTCTTCTTCTACGCGATCATTTTTTTCGTCGTTCTGGCCTTCCTGTTCGTCCTCATCGAAGTCCATATCATCAGCTATGCTTTTCAGGCGGTCGGGCTGCCACCCCAGCTGGCGTTCTTTGCACTGCTGATGAGCCTGGTCGGAAGCTGGGTTAACATTCCGATAATACGGATCCGCGGCGACCGCATTAGTCAGGAGACCATGATCAGCAAATTCGGTGTGCGCTATCGTCCGCCCTCGAGTGTGACCGGCTCGACGATGGTGGCGATCAACGTGGGCGGCGCGATTGTGCCGATCCTGATCTCAATCTACATCCTCAACCGCAGCCCGTCGGCGCTGATTCCGTCGATTCTGGGCGCGGGGATCGTCGCGATCGTGGTGAACCGCTTCGCCCGTCCCGTTCGTGGTCTTGGAATCGCGGTGCCGATGTTTATCCCGCCGATCGTCGCGGCGCTGGCGGGTTACTTCCTGGGAAAACATCTGGGCGCGCCGGGCGGCCGCGACGTGGTCGCTTATGTAAGCGGCGTGGCCGGCACGCTGATTGGCGCGGACCTGACCAACCTCGGTAAGCTGCGGTCGCTGGGCGCGCCGGTCGCGTCAATCGGCGGCGCGGGCACGTTCGACGGCATTTTTCTTACCGGAGTCGTCGCCGTGCTGCTGGCCTGATCGCGCAATCAGGCCGGCTTGAACTTGACCAGCGTCGTCTCCGGCGTAACGTCGTCAAAACTCACCGTGACCGGCATGCCAACCTTTACCTGGTCCGGCGCCACCAGCACGTTGCTGGTCATCCGCACGCCCTCCTCCAGCTCGATGATCGCCAGCACATAGGGCTTGTCGGCAAAAGCCTTGGTCGGCGTGCGCCAGACGACGGTGTAGCTGTAAACCGTGCCGCGGCCGCTCATCGGCTTCCATTCGAGCTTGTCCGACATGCACTTGGGACAGCGCGAGCGCGGATAATAGATGTGCGCGCCGCATCCGGCGCACCGCTGAAGGATCAGTTCATGCTTGCGCGCCGCATCCCAGAACGGACGGCTGACGGCGTTGGGATGGGGGACAGGCTTGGTGTAGCCGCTCATGATCGCCGCTCCAATACGAGCCCGCACTGCTCCGCCATGATACCGCCGTTGCCGTTGACGTAAGCGAGCTTCGCGTCTTTTACCTGACGCTCGCCGCCGCGGCCCATCAGCTGTCGAATCCCTTCGGTCACGTGGCTGAAGCCGCCGGCAAAGCCCGCCTGCCCGAAGGAGAGCTGGCCGCCATGCGTGTTGCAGGGAAAATCTCCCGCGTAGGTGAGATCGTGTTCGGCGACGAACGGGCCGCCCTGCCCTTTCTTGCAGAAGCCGGCGTCCTCGATCGTCACCAGCACGGTTATCGTGTAGCAATCGTAGGGGCTAATCAGATCGATATCCTTGCGATCGACGCCCGACATCTTGAAGGCGGCGTCGGCGGCCGGCTTGACGGCGGATTCGGTAAGCGACGGCGCAAAGGCGATCGACGAATGGTCGGTAGCCTCGCCCGCGCCGAGCAGCCATACCGGCGGATGCTTCGAGCGCTTGGCGATTTCCGGCGACGCGACGACGAAGGCCGCCCCGCCGCAGCTCGGGCTTACGATTTCATAAAGATGCAGCGGATCGCAGATGACCGGCGACTTCATCACCTCTTCGATCGTCAATGGACGGTCGTAGAAGCGGGCGTCGGGATTATGATTCGCGTTGCGGCGCTGATCGACGGCAATCTTCGCGAGCTGCTCGGAGGTCGTGCCGTATTCATACATATGGCGCCGCGCGATCAACGCGTAGCCGCAGTTCGGCAGCGTGTTGCCGTAGGGAACTTCGAACTCATGTTCGAGCGAAACGAACGGCGAGAAATCGGGAAAGTTCGGATTGGCCAGCGTCGTGTCGGCCGCTAGGCATAGCACCGCGCTGCAGATACCGCCGTCGATCGCCGCCGCCGCGCGCCAGAACATTCCCGCGCCGCTGGCGCCACCGATATCGACGACATCGAACATCTTAGGCCTGATACCGACATACTCGGCGACCGCCGCCGGATAGAACATGCCCGGCTCGGCAAATGCGACCGAGGTCAGCAAGCCGTCGATCTCGCGCTTCTCGAGGCCCGAGTCATTTATCGCCATGCTCGCGACGTCGGCCATCAGGCCGAACGCGGTCGCGTCACCCGGGTCGCGAAACGGTTTAAGCTCGCCGATTCCTATAGCCGCGGCTTTGCCCTTTAGACTCATCGATTGGCACCCCCAAAGCGCCTGATTTCTGCGCTACCGTTACCACATAATCCGGTTCTTTTGCATACCGGCAATCCGCGATAGAGCTGCGGCGCCTGCCATATCACAAAGGCGACGGTCGTGCGCGCGCCGACCTCATTGCGGTGTCACCGACCCGCAGGTACTATTCCCCGGCGGGGTGGAGCAGTCTGGTAGCTCGCCGGGCTCATAACCCGGAGGTCGAAGGTTCAAATCCTTCCCCCGCAACCATTCTACATTCTCTCAGAGATTTCTTTGGTTCCGCTCGGATTCGGCCGAAGTCTGGGGTCGCAGACGGGGGTCGTAAAGGGCTGATTCATTGCAGGCAACCGGTTCAACTCACCTTGAGTCCGACTCGTTCGAGATATGCGTCCAGCTCGGACATGTGGTCCGACGACACGATTGAACCGACGTAGGCGTCCGGCCGTACCAGAACCCAGTCGCCGGGGCGAACGCCGTAACCGTCACGGACATGGTCGCCGTAATCAACGATATCGCCGCGTGGACCGACCGCGTGGATGTGAAGGCCGGCGCGCGGCGTGGCCCCGGAGAGCCGGTCGACTTCGTAGCCGATCAAAGTCCAATGAGGTCCTTTGAACAGATTGAACAGGCGGGTCGGCAGACCGCTCGCGCCGCGTATGGGCGCGTCCGGCGCCCGGTCCCCCGCAAGGACGCCGCCCTGCCGAGCGGGCTTCTCCAATGCGAGCGATGAATCCGGGTAGCAAAGATCGAGCTGATGCACCTCGCGGCCGCGGCGCATTGAACCGGCCTTCGCGGCGTCCAGCAACTTGGTCGCGAGGCCGAGCATATGGGCGGCAATCGGCCGGCGCTCTTCCTCATAGGTGTCCAGAATCGAGTCGGGCGCGCCGTTCAAGACCGCGGCAATCTTCCAGCCGAGGTTATAAGCGTCCTGGACACTTGTATTGAGTCCCTGTCCTCCCGTCGGCGGATGCGTATGCGCCGCGTCGCCGGCGAGAAATACCCGGCCGACGCAGTAGCGGTCGGCGAGGCGCGCATTCATGTTGAAGGCGGACGCCCATGAGACCGATTGAATCGTGATATTGGAACGACCACTTCGATTCGCGACCAATACGGTCAATCCCTCCGCGGAGAGATCAATATCGCCCTCCAGTGGAATCGGTCCCTGCAACTGGAACATCTCGGTGCCGGCGAGCGGACAGAGTGAGATTTGTTTTTCCATCGATCCTTCGCTGAACCGATGCCACGCGTCACGGCTGACGCCGGTGGCAATCACATCCGCCACCACGGCACGCACGCCCAGCGTCTTGCCGGGAAATTCGACTCCAAGCACATGGCGCACGAAACTGCGGCCGCCGTCGGTGCCGACAAGATAACGGACGCTGAGCGTCTCTTCGCCCGTCGGGCCGATGATTGTCGCATTAACGCGCTCTTCATCCTGTTTGAAACCAATTAGTTCGTACCCGAATTCCGGCCGATGACCGAGTTCCGTCAAGCGTTCTCGCAGCGCGGCCTCGGTCATAAACTGCGGAAGCATCACTGGGGTCCGATAGGGCTCCGCCGGTGTCGGATCGGAAATCTCGACGATACGGGAATCTTCATAGCTGCCATCGTCGCGATACTCGCGCTGCGGGGGATACACGCCGCCGGACGCCACGACACGATCGACGATCCCAAGATCCTCGAACACCTCGAGGGTCCGCGGCTGAATACCCTTCCCGCGCGAGCCTCGGAAGGGGTCCGACAGCTTTTCGATCAAACGGAAATTTACGCCTCGGCGGGCAAGCTCCACGGCCAGGGTCAGTCCGGCGGCTCCCGCGCCGCAGATCACGACGTCAGTGGAGAAGTGCTGGTTCATTGCGATCCTAAATATATGTGTCGCCGATCTCGTCCGGTTTCTGCGGCGGTTCGTACACGACTTGATCTAACTGCCGCTGCGAGATGCAGACCGATAATCACCTCCCGATTAACTGTTGACCGTGGGTTTCAATACCTCCTCGCACCATTGGCGGAAGCTGGTGGGGGTGGCGGAATGCGGCGTGCGCGTCTCGCCGTTATCAAGCCCCTCGTTCTTCGCCATCATCATGTCGAGCATGCCCTGCGCCATCGCCTCAGACATCCCGAATCCCGTGAGCCGGGCCTTGAACGCCTCGCCAGGAATTTGCTGAAAGCGAATTGGCTTCCCAATCACCTCGGACATGATTTTCGCCATCTCGTTGAACGAGAGGTCCTCAGGGCCGAGCACCGGGACGCTGTCCTGTCCGCTCCAGGAGGTATCGAGCAGCAACCTGGCGGAGACCGCGGCGATGTCGCAAGTGGCGCAGGTCGGAAGCTTGCGGTCTCCGGAGATGGGCGACGTGAAAAGGCCCTGGCCCCTGATCAGCTCCGCCTGGCGGAGGATGTTGTCCATGAACGAGGGCATCGTCAGCGCCCGGTAGCTGACACCGGTACTCGCGATCAGATCGTCCATCGCAAGCGATGCGGTCACGTGACCCGCGTTCCCGGCCACCGCCGTTCCGCGACCCAGCGCCGAGACTCCAACCACCCGCTTGACCTTCTGACTCCGGATTGCGACGCAGGCCGGCCGGGTGAAGTCGAGATAGGCAGCCTCGAGACTCTCGGCGCGGGGGTCGGCGGGCGTTAGCCAGAACACGGCGTCGGCGCCCGCGAACGCCTTGGTGACGACGTCGCCGTCGCCGTGCGATCCCTGCACGACTTCGACGCGCTCGCGGATATGCGAAGGAAGACGCGAGGGATCGCGCGCGATCACGCGAATAGGCTGGCCACTGTCGAGGATATTGTCGAGAACCTGACGGCCGATACTACTGGTGGGTGCCGTGATAACGATCATGACATTTACTTCATCACGAAATTCACGGATTGATAAGCAACGCAGCAGACCGCGACCGGTTCAAGTGCGCGTCGTTCTCAAAATTTCACTTTGATGGTGCTCAGATCGGCCGGCAGTCCGGACGTTTCGACGATGCCGCCATTGCCGTCGCCGATCGAAATACCGCCGGTTTGAATCGACTGCCGTGATGTAGTGCTCGGAGGTGCGGTTGCGATACTGCTGCCTCCGCTGCAACTCGCGATGAGCAGTGCAGCCCCGCAATAAAGCATCATGCCGGCAAATAAGGCGTATTGGCGCCGACGCGTATTCGCGATCAGAAGGACCATGCTCATCACGATCACAATCGCGACAGTTCCAGGAAATGAACCTGTCCCAGGACTGGCGCTGTCGGGGAGCACGATCGATCCGGCTGACGCCGGGTTGTGGCTCGCGGCCGTCACCTGCAACGCGAACAATGCTGAACTTCCCGACGGAATCGCGACTGCCCGGTCAAACGTAAACTTCGTCGTCGCGGTCGGCGACGCTGTCACGGTGACAGGAGGCCCATCGCTGACCGTCGCGGATAAGGCTAGTGCGGAAAAAAAAGACGGTCTGCTGATCGCGATCGTGACGCTTCCGATCTGCAGGGCGTTGGCCGTCGTATTGGTAACCGTGAAGGATCCTGCACCCGCGCTGGCGCCGGCGGCAATCGTGATGCTCACCTGCGCAGCGGTGGTGCTCGCTCCGGGAAAAGCCGCGACCAGTTTCGCGATATCGGGTGATCCCCATCCGGTCACCAGGTCGAAACCCGGACCGGCGGAATAGCCGATCACACCGTTGTTGCCGTTATCGCCCACCGTAACGTCGTGCAGACCGGAGTCCGGACTGGCAAGCGATCCCAGCTCATACAGGCGCGGATTAACGTTACCCATGCGAGCGACGCCCTGACTAATGGCGAGCAGCCGGCTGATTCCCGCCCACATCGGGGTGGCGATGCTGGTCCCACCAGTGGACACCCATACCGGTTTGGGATCGGTATCCTTCTGGGTCGCGACCCAGAACGCAGGATATCCCTGGCCGTCATCTGCGGTCTGGCCGTTGGCCCCCATCGAGATGTCAGGCACGTCGCGCACGCCGTCGGCCGGCACTCCGGGTCCCGATTGCCAGGCGGGCTTGGCAAACACGCTACTCATTCCGCCGCCGCTGGCGTCCTTGATAGGGCAGTTGTCTTTGGGTGGTTTGACCGGGAGC
>Ga0302325_10003985_pt1 | contig 34390 bp, 36 predicted proteins | sample Palsa_T0_2_FD_201948 | JGI IMG/M metagenome (GOLD analysis project Ga0302325, IMG submission 201948) | Peat permafrost microbial communities from Stordalen Mire near Abisko, Sweden - Palsa_T0_2 | ecosystem: Environmental > Terrestrial > Soil > Palsa > Peat permafrost | place: Sweden: Abisko...
ATCGGATGCGCCGCGCGGCGTTCCCACGCGGTGAACGCACCGCCGAGCACGAGCGCGCCGCAGCCGAGCAGCGCGGCGACGGCGGCGGACTCGCTCAGCAGGCTGAGCGCACCGAGCGCGCACGCGACCGCGGGCACGAACAGGACCATCCCCGTCCAGTCGAACGGGGTCGCATCGGCCAGATCGCGGCTGCGCGGCAGCAGCAGCCAGCCCAGCGCCAGCGCGACGATCCCGATCGGCACGTTGATCCAAAAGATCAGCCGCCAATCGCCGAGCTCGAGCAGCGCGCCGCCGGCGCTCGGCCCGAGACCGAGCCCGACCGCTTGCGCGGCGGCCTGGATCCCGAGCGCCCGGCCGAGCTGCAGGCGCGGAACGGCGTGCGCGATCAGCGCGACGCTGTTGGCTTGCAGCATCGCCGCGCCGACCGCCTGACACGCTCGCGCGGCGTCGAGCGCGAGCAGGCCCGGCGCGAGCGCGCACAGCGCCGAACCGATCACGAACAGCGCGAAGCCGATCAAGTAGAGTATCTTGCGGCCTGCCATGTCGGCCAGCCGTCCGATCGGCGCGACCAGCGACACCAGCACGATCAAGTACGCCAGCGCGACCCACTCCACGCCGGCGAGCGTCGCGCCGAACGCGCGTTGCATCGTCGGCAGCGCGATGGTGACGATGCTCGCGTCGAGCTGTCCCATGAACGCGCCGATGCACACCGTCGCGACGACGAACCACGGCGCGTACGGGTTGTCGCGAACGGGCGCCGGCCGGGGCGCCTCGGCGCGCAAGAGCCAGGACTTCACCGGGCCCAGGGCTTTCCTTCAGCCTGAAATAATCCCGCGCTGACAACGATCTTCGGCGACTGGGCTGAGGGCGCCAAAACGAAAACGATCCCCGCCGGAGCGGGGATCGTGAGGGGGGACGGCGAGACGCCCGGATTAGTGCCGGCTGTGGCCGCCGCTGCGCGACGCCGATGAGGCGCGCGCCGAGCCGCGTGACGCTGAGGCGTAGCCGCGCGAGGCGCCCGACGCGTAACCGCGCGAGGCACCGGCCGCGTAACCGCGCGACGCTCCGGATTCGTAGCCGCGCGAGTATCCGCCGGTGGTGCGCGGTGCCGAGTATCCGGCCCGAGCCGTCGCGAAGGAGTGCCACGCCCCGAGCGTAGCGCGGCCGGCGGGATCGACCGAGCGCGTGCCGCCGAGCGTCACCCGTCCGCCCGGACCCGGCACGAAGCCGTGGCCGTTGTAGGCGAACGGGCGACCGTAGAACGGACCGTGATTGTAGTACCACCCGCCGCCGCCGAAGACGAGCGTCAGGCCGAACGACGGGCCGTAACCGTAGGCGTAGCCCGGATACCACCAGCCGGGACCGTAGTAATACGGGACCGGAGCAGGGCCGTCGTAGTTGTACGGCGTGTCGATCTCGTTGGCGGCGAAAGCGCCGCCGTTACCGTAGCCTGCGATCGTCACGACCATCCCCGGCGCGAGCGTCAAGCCGGTCGGGTTGATGATCGTGCCCTGGTGCAGCTCGACGTTGTCGATGAACCCGCGGTCGTCGCGAACGCTGATGTTGAACGTTCCGTTGACCGACGCGATGCGCCCGTGGATCGATTCGTCGCGGTTGGGCTGCGCGTACGAAGGGACGTCTTGCGCCGACACGATCGTCGGGAGAACCAGCCCCGCGACCGCGAGCGCACAGGCCGCCAGGCGCGGCACGTAGCTCTTGATGCTTATCATCGTATTCTTTCTCTTACCCCTTCGGGGGCAGGATCGTCGAAATGAGTCCGTACGGAGAACGAACCGTCCCGTTGCCGAGTGCTGGTAACTTTGCCAGAAAGCGGGCGCACCTTCGAACTCTAACGGGTTTTTCACGAAGGCGGCCAACGCCTACCGCATGCTTACGACGCTGGCCGCCGCATTGGGCTTGGGGTTGGTGGCCGGGCTGCGAACCCTGCTGGCGCCGGCCGCGCTGTTCTTGGTGCGCGGCGGCATCGCGGGCTACGTGCTGGCCGTCGCGTCGCTGGCCGAGTTGGGGATCGACCTGTATCCGAAGGCGCCGTCGCGCACGCGGCCGGCCGGGCTGGCCGGGCGCATGGTGAGCGGCGCGGTAGTAGGCGGCGTGCTGTGCGCGTTCCGCGGGGCGCCGCCGGCGGCAGGCTGCGTGCTGGGCGTGCTGGGCGCGCTGGCCGGTGCGTTCGGGGGCAAGGCGTTGCGGTTGTGGGCGATCGATCGGATCGGCGCCGTTCCGGCGGCGCTGGGTGAGGACGCGGTCGCGATCGCGCTCGTGACGGCAATTCTGGTCGCCGCCGGCCCGCGATGACCGAGGCGTCCGAGCACGTCGTCGAGACCGAGCGCCACCGCACGTTCTATCTCGAAGCCGGGCCGCCGGACGGGCCGCTCATCGTGTTCGTGCACGGCTGGCCGGCGCTGGCGATCTCGTGGGCGCCGCAGCTCGCGCACTTCGCCGCGCTCGGCTATCGCTGCATCGCGCCCGACATGCGCGGCTACGGCGGCTCGAGCGCGCCGCCGCGCCGCGAGGACTACGCGCTCGAGGAGATCGTCGCCGACATGCTCGAGCTGCTGCGCGCGCTCGGCGCCGAGCGCGCGGTGTGGGTCGGCCACGACTGGGGCGGTCCGGTCGTCTGGGAGATCGCGCGCCATCATCCGCGCGCGTGTCTCGGCGTCGCGAGCGCGTGCGTGGCGTACGCACCCGGCGGTTTCGCGCCGTGGACGCTGATCCCGACGGTCGATCGCAACGTGTACCCCACGCAAGAGTATCCGGCCGGTCAATGGGACTACATGCTGTTCTACCTGTATGAGTTCGACGCGGCGCGAGCCGCGTTCGAAGCCGACGTCTCGGCCACGATCCGCGCGCTGTATCGCGGCGGAAGCCTCAAGCATCTCGGCCGTCCGTCGCCGACCGCGCGCATCATGCGCGACGGCGGCTGGTTCGGCGGCGCGGGCCGCGCGCCCGACGTTCCGCGCGATCCCGCCGTCTTGTCGGAGCACGATCTCGCCCACTACGTCGCGGCGTTCGAGCGAACGGGATTCTTCGGCGCCGACGCCTGGTATGTGAACCCCGACCGCAACGTCGCGTACAGCCGCAGCGCCGAGCGAACGCTGCGCGTACCGGCGTTGTTCCTGCACGCGGCGTACGACCTCGTCTGCGCGACGGTCGACTCGCCGCTGGCCGAGCCGATGCGCCGCGCCTGCACCGACCTCACCGAACGGATCCTCGAGACCGGCCACTGGATGCCGCAAGAACAGCCGGCACAGTTCAACGCGGCGCTCGAGGACTGGCTCTCCGCGCTCCGCAGGCGCGAGCGTTAGCGGATCAACCGCCGTTCGGCCAGATCGAGCGAGGTGAGCACGCGGCGCAGGACCGTATTGTCGATCTCGCCGCGCGCGCGCAGGTCGATCAGCGCGCGGCGCTGCGCTTCGATCACCTCGCGCTCGGCTTGCCAATGGCGCCGCTCATCCTCCGGCAGGCCGTCACCGGTGACTTTTCGTCCCAGCAACTGCTCGTGCTCGTAACGGCGGCGCAGCGCGCTCGCGTGGTCGGAATCGAGTTGCCCGTCGCGTTCGAGCTCGTCGATGCGCTGGAGCGCAGCGGCCGTTACCCCGGCAATCGCGCGGCGATAATCCTCGGCGTCTTCGTGGGCGTCGTCGGTGACGTGCAGCACCGAGATCACGCCCGGCAGCGTCAGGCCTCCGCCGACGAGCGTCACGAAGATGACGCTGAAGGTCAGGAAGATGATCAGACTGCGGTGCGGGAACGCGGCGCCGCCGGCCGCCGCGAGCGGCAGCGCGAGCGCGGCTGCGAGCGAAACCGCGCCGCGCAGTCCCGACCACGAGACGATGAACGCGTGCTTCCAGTCGCCGGCGTCGTGTTCCGACGACGCGCCGATCCACGGAATGTACTCCGTTCCGAGGACCCAGGCGAAGCGCACCACGATCACGACGGCGTTCAATATCAGCGCGTACAGCAGCACGCTCTGCCACGGGTTCTGTGCGAAGACATCGGCCGCGATCGTGCGCAGCTGCAGTCCGACCAGCAGAAAGAGCACGGCGTTGGCGACGAAGACGAACGTCTCCCAAAAGCCGATCAGCTGCAGGCGCGAGGTCGGCGTCAGCACTTCGGGCGTGAACCGGTTGACGTAGACGCCGGCGGTGACGACCGAGAGCACGCCCGAGATGCCGAGCCGCTGCGAGGGCGCGTAGGCCAAGAACGGCAGCAGCAGCGAGATGACGCCCTGCAGCTGCGTGTCGGTGACGCGGCGCCAGGCCTCGATGGCGATACGCCCAACCACCAGGCCGATCGCGAACGCGCCGACTGCCGCGGCGATCAGGTACAGCACGATGTGCCACCCCTGCACGACGCCGGTTACCGCGGCGGTGATGGCAGCGGCGTACAGCACCAGCGAAAGCGCGTCGTTGACGAGGCTCTCGCCTTCGACGATGGCGATCAGATGACGCGGCATCTTGAGCCGTTCGAGCACCGGCGCCGAAGCGAGCTCGTCGGTCGGCGCGACGATCGCGCCGAGCACGAACGCCACCGCCCACGGCATGGCCGGAACGACCGCGTGCATCACGACGCCGACGATGACCGTGGTGGCGAAGACGAGTCCCACGGCGAGCTGGGTGATCTGGCCGGGGTTGGCGAGCATCACGTCGGTCGGCGACGTTATCGCTTCCCAGTAGAGCAGCGGCGGTAGAAAGATCAGCAGCACCAGGTTCGGATCGAGCTGCACGGGCGGAAGACCGGGGACGAATCCCAACAGCAGCCCGCCCAGCACGAGAACGATCGGATACGAGACGTGCACGCGGCGCGCCAGCGCGACGAGCGGGACCGTAACGACCAGCAAGCCGATCAGCAGCTCGATGTTCGTCTCGGTCACGTGCCGTCGCCGAAGGGCCGGCCGCCGCCGTCAGCGCGCGGCGGCGTGCGGGGCGGGCAGCGGCTCGGCCTCGTCGAGCGCGCGCTGCAGCACGGCGCGCCCCGCTCCCAGCCGCGCCGCGTCGGTTCCGGTCGCGAAGCCGTGCGCCTCGACGAATGTCGCGAGCGCTTCGAGATCGAGGTTACCGGGTGCGCCGGGCGCGAACGGGCAGCCGCCGATCCCTGCCAGCACGCCCTCGAAGCGCCGCACGCCGCGCCGCAAGCCGGCCTCGACGTTGAGCATCGCGTTGCCGCCCAGATCGTGGAAGTGCAGCGACAAAGCGGCATCGCTGACGTTGCGCACGGCCTCGATCGTCGCGTCGACGATCTGCGGCGACGCCTTGCCGACGGTGTCGGCGAGGCCGATCGTCGTGCAGCCGCCGGCGTCGAACCGCGTCACCATCTCGAGCACCGTGTCGAGCGCGATCGTCTCGTCGGCCCAGGGCGAAGCGAAGCTGCACGAGATCGCGGCGCGCAAGCTCACGCCGGCGGCTCGCGCCCGCGCGCCGATCGCGTCGAAGAAGGTCAGCGTCTCGGCGATCGTGCGGTTGTTGTTCGCCGCGTTGTGACGCGGGCTGGCCGACGCGACGAACGCGAGATCGTAGCTCCCCGGCGCGAAGCCCGCGCCGCCGAAGGCGGCCAGCGCGCGGTCGAAGCCGCGCTCGTTCATGATCAGCGCCGAGTAGCGCACGCCGGGCGGCAGCAGCGGGACGAGCGCCTCGGCGTCGGCGAGCTGCGGCACCCAGGCCGGGTGGACGAACGACGTCGCCTCGATCTCGGTGATGCCGGCCGCAGCCAGCGCCGCGACGATCTCCGCCTTGCGCGCGGTACGCACGATGCGCGGTTCGTCCTGTAGCCCGTCGCGGGCCGTCACGTCGACCAGCGTGACGCGGTCTGCTGCCGGAATCATCCTGGGTGTTTAGTGCACCGCGGCGGGCGGCTGCGCCTTGCGCTGCAGCCGCTCTTCGATGAGCTCGGCCCAGCGATCCATTCCGGTTCCGGTCTTCGCCGATAGTTCGAGGATCTCGAGCGCGGGGTTGACCTCGCGCATGCTGCGGTACGCCGCGGCCCGATCGAAGCCGACGGCGTCGGCGATGTCGATCTTGGTGACCGCCGCGACCTGCGCGGTGTTGAACGCGAGCGGATACTTGAGCGGTTTGTCCTCGCCTTCGGTCACCGAGTACACGACGACGCGCAGGTCTTCGCCCAAGTCGTACTCGGCCGGGCAGATGAGGTTCCCGACGTTCTCGATGAACAGCACGTCGAGCGGTCCGGCGTGCCAGCCATGGAGCGCCGTGCCGATCATGTCGGCGTCGAGCCGGCACTCGGCGGCGGTTGTGATCTGACGCACGGGCGCGCCGCTGCGAGCGAGACGGCGCGCATCGTTGTCGGTCGCCTGATCGCCGACGAGCGCGCCGACTCTGAGGCGGGGCGCCAACCGGCCGAGCGTTTCCTCGAGCAACGTCGTCTTGCCCGAACCCGGGCTCGACAACAGGTTCACCACGAGCGTGCCTTCGGCTGCGAAGCGCGCGCGCAGCGCCGCCGCCAGCGCATCGTTCTTGCGCATGATGTTCTGCTCGATCTGAACGACGCGGTATTTCATGCCGGAACCTCCATCGCCACGAGCTGCAGCTCGCGGCCGCGCACGATCGTCGGGCATATCGCGCCGCAGATCGGACAAACCAAACCGCTCGCCGCGCCGGGCTCGCGATCTTCGCCGCAGCGCTCGCAGCGCACCGCCAGCGGGACGTCTTCGATGCGCAACACGCTGTCGGCGGCGACCGTGCCGGCGGTTGCCAGCTCCCACGAGAAGCGCAGCGCGTCCGGCGCGATTCCGCTCATCGTCCCCACGCGCACGTGCACGGCCGTGACCCGTTCGATCCCATCGCGGGACGCGGTCTCTTCGATACCTTGGAGCAGGCTGAGCGCGACGGACAACTCGTGCACCAGCACTTCCTTTCTGATCGAGGAACCGAACATTTTGGGGACTTGCGAAAGGGAGGCCTTTACGGTACCGTAACGTACGACCGGGTCGAACGCAAGGCCCGCTGTAGACGCGAAGACCGAACACATTTTAGCCACGCTCCGGCTGCGATGTCCGCGCCGAGCGACCTGACGCTCCAACCCGCTATACGCGTCTTGCCGCGCCTCGATCGTCTCACCACGTGGATCGCAACGGAACATCGGAGGGACGCTCACGATGGCGATGACACCGAGCGATGCGCTGGTCAACGTACTGTGGATACCTGCCGGATTGAGTTGCGACGGCGATTCCGTCGCGCTCACGGCCGCGATGCAGCCGTCGATCGAAGAGATCGCGCTCGGCTTCCTGCCCGGCTTGCCGAAGGTCAAGTTCCATTGGCCGCTCATCGAGTACAGCCTGGGCGGCGCCGAGTTCTTGAAAGCGTTCTTCGCCGCCGAGCGCGGCGAGCTCGATCCGTTCGTGCTCGTCATCGAGGGCTCGATCGCGAACGAGTCGATCAAGAAAGAAGGCTACTGGACCGGCTTCGGCAACGAGCCGGGCGGCGACCAACCGATCACCTTCGCCGGCTGGATCGACCGGCTCGCGCCCAAGGCTTACGCCGTGCTGGCTGCCGGAACGTGCGCGACGTACGGCGGCATCCACGCGATGGCCGGTAATCCGACCGGCGCGATGGGGATCCTCGACTATCTCGGCTGGGATTGGAAGTCGAGCGCCGGCGTGCCGATCATCTGCGTCCCCGGTTGCCCGACGCAGCCCGACAACCTGTCGGAGACGATCCTGTACCTGCTATGGCAAGCCGCCGGCAACGCGCCGATGATCCCGCTCGACGAAGCGGGGCGCCCCAAGTGGCTGTTCGGCGCGACCGTGCACGAAGGCTGCGACCGCGGCGGTTACTACGAGCAGGGTGAGTTCGCGACGACCTACGACTCGCCAAAATGCCTGGTGAAGCTGGGTTGCTGGGGACCGGTCGTCAAGTGCAACGTCACCAAACGCGGCTGGATGGGCGGCGTCGGCGGCTGCCCCAACGTCGGCGGCATCTGCATCGGTTGCACGATGCCGGGCTTCCCCGACAAGTTCATGCCGTTCATGGACGAGCCGCCGGGCGCCAAGGTCTCCTCGACGGCCAGCGGGATCTACGGCAACATGGTGCGCAGCCTGCGCCAGATCACGATGGGCACCGTCGACAAAGAGCCGAAGTGGCGGCACAAGGGCGCCGAGCTCACCACCGGATACAAGGTCCCGTCTTCGTACTCGTCTCCGAAGTAGCGTGAGGTAACGAACGTGGCGATTCAAGATCTGCCGAGCGCGACGACCGGCAGCGACAAATCCCGCCTGGTCGAGATGTCGTGGGATCCGATCACCCGGATCGTCGGCAGCTTGGGCATCTACACCAAGATCGACTTCGCGCAGAAGCGCGTGGCGGAATGCCATGCGACGTCGTCGATCTTCCGCGGCTACAGCATCTTCATGAAGGGCAAGGACCCGCGCGACGCCCACTTCATCACCTCGCGCATCTGCGGGATCTGCGGCGACAACCACGCGGTCTGCTCGGTGTACGGGCAGAACATGGCCTTCGGGGTCAAGCCGCCGCACCTGGGCGAGTGGGTCACCAACCTCGGTGAGGCCGCCGAGTACATGTTCGACCACAACATCTTCCAGGAGAACTTGGTCGGCGTCGACTTCTGCGAGCAGATGGTCCGTGAGACCAACCCGTCGGTCTGGGAGAAGGCCAAGAACACGCCCGCACCCCACGCCGGCGTGCACGGCTACAAGACGATCGCCGACATCATGTCGGCGCTCAATCCCTTCACCGGCGACTTCTACCGCCAGGCGCTGCAGATCAGCCGCTACACGCGCGAGATGTTCTGCCTGATGGAAGGCCGCCACGTCCATCCCTCGACGCTCTACGCCGGCGGCGTCGGCACGGTCGCGACGCAGCAGCTCTTCACCGACTACTACACGCGGCTCATGCGCTACATCGAGTACATGAAGGTCTGCGTGCCGTTCCACGACGACCTGTTCGACTTCATCTACGACGCGATGCCCGGCTACGAGCACGTCGGCGAGCGGCGCATCCTGCTGGGCTGCTGGGGCGCGTTCCAGGATCCCGAGTACTGCGACTTCACCTACCGCAACATGACGAACTGGGGCCGCAAGATGTTCGTCACGCCGGGCATCGTCATCGACGGCAAGCTGCACACGACGGATCTCGTGCAGATCAACCTCGGCATCCGCATCCTGCTGGGCAGCTCGTACTACGACGACTGGCAGAGCGAAGAGACGTTCGTGCCGACCGATCCGCTGGGAAACCCGGTCGACCGCCGGCACCCGTGGAACATGCACACCAAGCCGACGCCCAAGAAGCGCGACTTCGCCAACCAGTACAGCTGGGTGATGTCGCCGCGCTGGTTCGACGGTAAGGATCACCTCGCGCTCGACACCGGCGGCGGCGCGCTGGCCCGCATGTGGTCGACCGCGCTGGCCGGCCTGGTCGACATCGGTTACGTCAAGTCGACCGGCAACAGCGTGCAGATCAACCTGCCCAAGAGCGTGCTCACCGGTCCGGTCTCGTTCGAGTGGAAGACGCCCAAGTGGTCCAACGCGATCGAGCGCGACCGAGCGCGGACCTACTTCCAAGCCTACGCGGCGGCCGCGGCGCTGCACTTCCTCGACAAGGCATTCGAAGAACTGTACGCCGGCCGGACCAAGACGTGGGAGCCGTTCACGGTGCCGAACGACGCCATCGGCTGCGGCTTCACCGAGGCGGTACGCGGCGTGCTTTCGCACCACGTCGTAATCCGCGACGGCAAGATCGCGAACTATCATCCCTGGCCGCCGACGCCCTGGAACGGCAACCCGCGTGACTCGTACGGCACGCCGGGGCCGTACGAAGACGCCGTGCAGAACACGCCGATCTTCGAAGAGAACGGACCCGAGACGTTCAAGGGGATCGACATCATGCGCGCGGTGCGCAGCTTCGACCCGTGCCTGCCCTGCGGAGTGCACATGTATCTCGGCGACGGCAAGACGCTCGAGACGGTCCACTCCCCGCTGGCCCCGTTCGGCTAAGAATCCATGCTCGCTCGCGACGACGCGCCGGCGGAGACCGCCGGCGCGGAGGACGACGCTTCGCTGCGAAGGATGTCCGACCGTGTCGAGTCGCTCATCGGCGGCTTCGACACGGTTTCGACGCCGCGCCAAGCGCGCGAGCTGGGTGAGGAGCTGGCCCGCACCATCGTGACGCTCTACGGCGCCGCGATCGAGCGGCTGCTGACGGTCGTGCACGACGTCTCGGGCGAAGGCTCGCCCGAGGTGTTCGCGCGCCTGTGCGAGGATCCGCTGCTCGAAAGCGTGCTCTGTCTGCACGGCCTGCACCCGTACTCGATCGAGCAGCGCGTGCAGCTCGCGCTCGACGGCGTCCGGCCGTATCTCAAGTCACACGAGGGCGACATCACCGTCGCCGGCGTGGTGGACGGCGTCGTGACGCTGCGGCTGCACGGCACCTGCGACGGCTGCCCGTCGTCGGCGCTGACGGTGAAACAGGCGGTCGAACGGGCAATCCTCGCGCGCGTTCCGGAGATCGTCGAGGTGCGCGCCGAGAACCTGACGCCGCTGCGCGACGAAGGACCGGACTGTCCGGTCGTGACCGAGGACGCCGAAGGCCGCACGACGATCCTGCTCGGAGTCTGACGATGGATCGAGAGCCGGCCGACTTCGCGTCGCTCCAACGTCTGCTCAGAAAGCCCGCACCCGCGGCGCCGGGCGAACGCTGCGACTACTGCGCGGTCCCGCTGCCCGAAGACCACGGACACCTCATCGACATGCAGGGACGGCGCATCATGTGCAGCTGTCGCCCGTGCTATCTGGTGTTCGAGCCGCAAGGCGCCGCCCAAGGCCGCTACAAGGCGGTCCCGACGCGCTATGCGGAGCTGTCCGACCTCGTGCTCGACGACGCCGGTTGGGACCGGCTGCAGATCCCGATCGGCTTGGCGTTCTTTTTCTTCAACTCCGCCGAGGTACGCACGATCGCGCTCTATCCCGGACCGGCAGGTGCGACCGAATCGCAGCTCGACCTCGCCGCTTGGGCCGAGATCGTCGCCGCCAACCCGGCACTGCAGACGCTCGCGCCCGACGTCGAAGCCGTGCTGCTGCTGCGCCGCGACGGCGCGACGCGCTGCTTCATCGTGCCGATCGACTCCGCGTACAAGCTGGTCGGCATCATCCGCACGTCGTGGAAAGGCTTCGACGGCGGCAGCGAGGCGTGGAACAAGATCGAAGCGTACTTCGCCGAGCTGCGCGAGCGCAGCGCCGGCCGTGAGCCGGCTCGAGGCTACCGATGAGCGAGCTGAGCTTCGCCGTCATCGGCGCGCGGGTCGAACCGTACGCGGCGACCCCGCAGCTCGTGGTGCGGCTGCGTGTCAACGAAGCGAGCGGCGTGCCGGTCCATGCCATCACGCTGAGCGCGCAGGTGCGGATCGAACCGCAGCAGCGCCGCTACGACGCCGGTGAATCGGCCGCGCTGGTCGAGCTGTTCGGTCCGCCCGAGCGCTACGGCGACACGCTGCGAACGCTCTTGTGGACGCACGTCTCGGCGACGGTGCTGGCGTTCGAGAATGAGACCGAGCTCGATCTCGCAATCCCGTGCAGCTACGACTTCGAGGTCGCGGCGAACAAGTATCTGCGCGCGCTGGGCGGCGGCGAGATCCCGCTGATCGTGCAGTTCTCCGGCACCGTCTTCGTGCGCGGCGAGAACGGCGGCGTCGCAGCCGAGCTCGTGCCGTGGTCGTGCGAGGCGCGCTACCGGTTGCCGGTGAGCGTCTGGAGAGCGGCGATGGACGCGTTCTTCCCGAACAGCGCGTGGATTCGCATGCACCGCGACACGTTCGACGAGCTCTATGCCTTCAAGTGCGCGGGCGGCTTTCCGACCTGGGACGCCGCGCTGGCGCGACTCTGCGCGGAGGCCAAGAGCGCGCGATGAACGCCGTCGAAGCGTCAGCGTTCGAGCCCGCGCTGGCCGTCGCGAACGCGGTGCTGTACGAAGGGTATCTTCTCTACCCGTACACGGCATCGGCCGGGAAGAACCGCGTGCGCTGGCAGTTCGGCGTCGTCGCGCCGCGCGCGTACCTGAGCGCCGGGACCGGCGAGACCGCGGAGCAGCAGACCGAGGTGCTGTTCGAAGTTGCCGGCCGCGCCGGACCGGCTCGCATCACCGTGCTGTTGCGGTTCTTGCAGGTCGAGGCGCGTCGCGTCGAAGCGTTCGGCGACGGCGCCTACGTGCCGGTCGAGTCGCTGGTGGTCGATGCGACGACGTTCCTGACCTTCGACGAAGCCGTCGAACGCGAGATCGGCGTGACCGTCGCCGGCGCGTCGGGGACGCATGTCGTGACGCCGGTCGAAATCGCTGCCGGCGGCGTCGAGGAAATCCTGCGCGACGGCGATGGCGCGGTGCGCGGTCGGGTGGTTCGCGAGCGCTGGGCGCTGCGCGCAACGCTGTCAATCGAGGTCGATCCGGTCGAGGCCGCGCCGTCGCTGCGCAAGCTGCGCGTGCGCGTCGAGAACGACTCGGAGGTCGTCGCAGGTGAACGCGCCGGCGCGCTGCGCACGGCGCTCGTGTCGACCCACGTTCTGCTGGCAGCGGAGAACGCGGCCTTCCTGTCGGTGCTCGATCCGCCGCAGCCCGCCGCCGAGGCGACGGCCGCGTTGCGCAACCGGCAAGTGTTTCCCGTGCTGATCGGTGCCGCCGGCGCCGACGAGCAGCGGGCGCCGCTGGTGCTGGCCTCGCCGATCATCCTGTACGACTTCGCGCAGGTCGCGCCGCAGACCGACGCCGACGCGTTCGACGGGACCGAGATCGACGAGCTGCTGACGCTGTCGGTGCTGAGCCTACCGGACGCCGAACGCGAGGAAGCGCGCGCCACCGATCCGCGCGCGCGCGCGATCATCGAGCGCGCCGAGCGGTTCGACGTCCACGACCTGGCACGCGTTCACGCCGGCGCGCTGCACCGCGTCCAAGCGCCGCCGCGTGCCGAGCCGATCTCGTTCGATGCGCTCGATCCGTTCGCGGCGATCGACGTTCCGGCGCTGGACTGCGTGTTCGTCGACGGCGTGAAGGTCGCTAAAGGCTCGGCGGTGCGGCTGCACCCGAAGCGCCGCGCCGACGTCTGGGACGCGTTCCTCGACGGCAAGACCGCGACGGTGCGCGCGATCCACCAGGACGTCGAGGACGTGCTGTACGTCGCGGTGACGGTCGACGACGATCCGGCCAGCGACTTGCACGACTGGTACGGCCGTTCGTTCTTTTTCTATCCCGAAGAGATCGAGCCGCTGGAGACCGGCTCGTGAGCGGCGAGCCGCGGATGCTGGTCGCCGGCGTCGGCAACGTGTTCTTCGGCGACGACGGTTTTGGGCCGGAGGTCGCGCGCGCGATCGCGGCCGCGCCGCCCGACGACGCGAAGGTCGAAGACTTTGGGATCCGCGGGCTGCACCTCGCCTACGAGCTGCTCAACGGCTACGAGCACGCGGTCCTGATCGACGCCGTTCCGCGCGGCGAGCCGCCGGGGACCCTGTACGTGATCGAACCGCGCGGCGACGTTCCGGCCGCGACGCCTGACGCGCACCGCATGGATCTGAGCAACGTGTTCGGCTATCTGCGCGTGCTCGGCGGCGAGCCGCCGCCGCTCACGATCGTCGGCTGCGAGCCCGCGACGGTCGAACCGGGAATGGGGTTGTCGGCGGAGGTCACCCGCTCGGTCGACGCGGCCGTGGCCCTGGTTCGCCGAATCGTCGACGAGAAGCGCGCGCTGCGAGCGCGCGACACCAACGGAGGAGTCCCATGCTGAGAGCCATCATCCGAAGCGCGCTGGCCATCGGGTTCGCGATCTTCGCCGCCCGCCAGGTGGTCTACGGTGGCCGCGACCTCGCGCGCTACAACAAGATGCGCGAGATGTCGGGCGATCCGCCGCTCGGCATTCGAACCCAGAAGCCGGAGACGAACGCGGAGGCGCGCACGAGCAACCCGTTCGCCATGATCGCCAGCCTCCCGAGCGATCTCGCTCGCTATCTCAAGCTCAAATCGATGTAGGCGGGAGGCCCAGCAGACCGTGTGCCTGGCGATCCCCGGCCAAGTCGTCGAGTTCCACGCCGACCAGCCCGCGCTGGTCAAGGTCGACGTCGCCGGCGTGCGTCGCAACGTCAACGTGGGGCTGCTCGAGGACGGCGAGCTGGTGCTCGGTGATTGGGTGCTCATCCACGTCGGCTTCGCGCTGAGCAAGGTCAGCGAAGCCGACGCTCACGAGCAGCTGCGGATGCTGCGCGCGATGGGTGAGGACGAGCTGGCGATCGAAGAGGTGCGCGGCTATTCCTTCGCCGACGACGGTGAACGAAGATGACGATGAAGTACGTCGACGAGTTTCGCGATCCGGCGCTGATCACCGCGGTCGCGCAGGAGATCGCCCGCACCGTCGACCCGGCGCGGCACTACCGCATCATGGAAGTCTGCGGCGGCCACACTCACGCGATCTACCGCCACGGGCTGCACGACGTGCTGCCCGGCAACGTCGAGCTCGTCCATGGTCCGGGCTGCCCGGTGTGCGTGCTGCCGACCGGGCGCGTCGACGACGGGCTTGCGATCGCCGCGCAGCCGAACGTCGTGCTGGCCTGCTTCGGCGACATGATGCGCGTCCCGGGCACGAAGGGCACGCCGCTCGAGCTCAAGGCGCGTGGCGCCGACATCCGCATGGTGTACTCGCCGCTCGACGCGTTGAAGATGGCGCAGGACAATCCGCGCACCCACGTCTGCTTCTTTGCGATCGGGTTCGAGACGACGGCGCCGTCGACCGCGCTCACCCTGTTGCGCGCGCGCGAGCTGGGCGTGCGCAATTTCTCGGTGTTCTCCAACCACGTCACGATCGTTCCGGCGATGCGCGCGATCCTCGACTCGCCCGACATGCGGCTCGACGGCTTCGTCGGACCGGGGCACGTCTCGTCGATCATCGGCTGCCGGCCGTTCGAGTTCGTCGCGCAACACTACGGCAAGCCGGTCGTCGTGGCCGGCTTCGAACCGCTCGACCTGCTCGAAGGCATCCTCATGGTGCTGCGCCAGCTGCGCGACGGCGAGTCGAAGGTCGAGAACCAGTACCGCCGCATCGTGCCTTGGGAGGGCAATCACGCCGCACTGCGCGCGCTCGCGACGGTGTTCGAGCTGCGGCCGTACTTCGAGTGGCGCGGGCTGGGCTTCATCTCGCAGTCGGCGCTCAAGCTCAAGAGCGATTTCGCGCCGTGGGACTCCGAGGTGCAGTTCGAGGTTCCGGGTGTGCGGGTGACCGATCCGCGCGCCGCGCAATGCGGCGAGATCCTCAAGGGCGTGCTCAAGCCGCCGCAGTGCAAGCTGTTCGGCAAGGAGTGCAATCCGGAGCATCCCGTCGGCGCGCTGATGGTGTCGAGCGAAGGCGCGTGCGCGGCGTACTACCGCTATGCGTCGACCGAGCTGCGGGTCGAAGAAGAAGCGCGTGCTTGAGACGGGCCCTGCGCCCGGCGCAGTCGCACCGCGGCGCGCGCGCTTCAACGACGCGCAGATCGAGATGTCGCACGGCGCCGGCGGGAAAGCGTCGCGGCGGCTGGTCGAAGGGCTGATCGCACCGGCGTTCGCCAACCCGATTCTGGCCGCGCTGTCGGACGCGGCGACCTTCTCGCTCGGCGGCCGGCGCGTCGCGACGAGCGCCGACGGCTACGTGGTACGGCCGTTGCGCTTTCCGGGCGGTTCGATCGGTGAGCTGGCGGTGAACGGCACGGTGAACGACCTCGCGGTCTCCGGCGCGCGCGCCACCGCGCTGATGGCGTCGTTCATCTTGGAAGCGGGCTTGCCGTCGGACGTGCTGCGCGCCGAGGTCGAAGCGATGGCTGCGGCTGCGGCGCGCGCCGGCGTGCCGATTGTCGGCGGCGACACCAAGGTGGTCGAGCACGGGCTGTGCGACGGGATGTACATCAGCACGTTCGGCGTCGGCGAGGTCGACGAACGCCTCGCGCTCGATCCGCGCTCGGTGCGGCCCGGCGACAAGGTGCTGCTGAGCGGTCCGATCGGGGATCACGGGATCACCATTTTGCTCGCCCGCGGCGAGCTCGATCTCGAAGCCAACTTGCGCTCCGACACGCGGTCGGTGTGGCCGTTCGTCGAGGCGCTGCTCGAAGTTTGTCCGGCCGGCCTGCGCTGGATGCGCGATCCGACCCGCGGCGGCGTGGCGACGGCGCTCAACGAGCTGGCGCGCGACTCGGGGCTCGGTATCCTGCTGCGCGAAGAGGACATCCCGCTGCGGCGCGAGGTGCGCGGCGCGTGCGAGGTGCTCGGACTCGACCCGCTGCACATCGCCAACGAAGGACAGGTGATCGCGATCGTCGCGGCCGACGACGCGGATCGTGCGCTCGACGCGGTCCGCTCCGTCACGGGCGGCGAAGGGGCTTGCCTGATCGGCGAGGTGCGCGCGGACCACGCCGGCACCGTGGTCGGGATCACGCTCTACGGCGGAACGCGGGCGATCGACATGCTGGTCGGAGATCCGCTGCCGCGCATATGCTGAGCGAGCCTGCTTCGGGCGCGCCGGCGGCGCGTCTCGCCGAGCGGCTGCGCGCGCGAAATCCGGTCGTGCGAGCGTTCTTCGAGCGCGAAGCGCCGCGGCTCGCCGTCGCATCGCGCGAGATGGCCGACCGGTTCGCGAACGGCGGGCGGCTGTACGCGTTCGGCAACGGCCCGTACGCGACCGATGCCGCGCACGTCTCGGTCGAGTTCATCCATCCGGTGATCGTCGGCAAGCGCGCGCTGCCGGCACTCGACGCCAGCGCCGCACCCGACGCGTTCGTCGACGGTCTGGTCGAAGCGGGCGACATGGCGATCGCGTTCGGCCCCCCCGAAGGCGATCACCGCGTGCTCAGTGCGCTGCGCGCGGCGCGCCGCAAGGGCGCGTTCACCGTTGCGTGGCCCGGAACGGAAGCGGATTATGCGGTGACCGCTCCGGACGACGATCCGCACGTCCACCAGGAGATCTTCGAGGTGCTCGGCCACACGCTGTACGAGAGCGTGCACGTGTATCTCGAACACCGCGGCGAGCTGGGCGACGACGTCGGCGCGTCGGCGTTCCTGTATCCGTACCTCGGCGCGGCGCAGCCCGATGCGGCGTCGATCGACGACGAAGTCGCCGCGTCGATCCGCGCCAAGGCGCGCGACGGCGAGGCGCTGCGCGAGCAGGTCGCCGACGAGCAGGCCGGCGCGATCGCCGATGCGGTGGTTGCGATGCGCGCGCGCTTCGCCGCCGGCGGGCGGTTGCTGACGCTCGGCAACGGCGGCTCGGCGACCGATGCGACGGACTTTGCGCTCGACTGCATGCTCGGCGTGCCGGACATGCCGGCGATTCCGGCGATCTCGCTGGCCGCCGAGCCGGCGGTGCTGTCGGCGATCGCCAATGACGTCGGGACGGAGCTGACGTTTCTGCGCCAGCTCGCGGCGCAAGCGCGCCCCAACGACGTCGCGTTCGCGTTCTCGACCAGCGGCGGGTCGAAGAACGTCGTGGCGGCGCTCGAAGCGGCGCGCAAGCGCGGACTGCTGACCGTGGCGCTGCTGGGCTACGACGGCGGTGAGATCGTGCGGCGCGGGCTGGCCGATCACGCGATCGTCGTGCGCTGCGACTACATCCCGCGCATCCAGGAAACGCAGGCGGCGGTCTATCACGTGATGCGCGCGGCGCTCGGAGAACCCGATGCGGCGTGAGCTGTACGGGACGAAGACCTGTCCGTACACCGCGGAGCTGCGCGATGAGCTCGAGTTTCGCGGCGTCGACTTCGTCGAGTACGACGTCGAGGACGACCGCGACGCTCTGCGCCGCATGACCGAGCTGTGCGGCGGCGGAGGTGCCGTGCCGGTGCTGGTCGAGGACGGGCGCGTCGCGCAGGTCGGCTTCGGCGGCCGGTCGTGCTATGTCGCAGCGTACACCGCCGGCGAGTGAGGTGACGCCGGCCGCCGGCGCGCTCGAGCTGCGGATTCGTGGCGTGGTTCAGGGTGTGGGCTTCCGGCCGTTCGTGTACCGGCTCGCGCATCGGCATGGGCTAGCCGGCTGGGTGCTCAACGGCGGCAGCGGCGTGCAGCTGCACGTCGAGGGACCGAGCGACGCGATCGACGCGTTCGCGCGCGCGGTCGTCGCCGAAGCGCCGCCGGCGGCGCGCATCGCATCGGTCGATGCGGTCGCCGCCGTCGTGGAAGGGTTCGAGACGTTCGCGATCCGCGAGAGCCTGCCGAGCGAGTACGTCACGGTGCGCATCTCGCCCGACCTGCCGGTGTGCGAGCCGTGCCTGCGCGAGCTGTTCCATCCGGCCGACCGGCGGTATCGCTATCCGTACATCAACTGCACCGATTGCGGTCCGCGTTACAGCATCGTCACGGGTTTGCCGTACGACCGGCCGTTCACGACGATGGCCGACTGGCCGATGTGCGACGCGTGCCGGCGCGAGTACGACGACCCGATGAACCGGCGCTTCCACGCGCAACCGCTGGCTTGCCCCGCGTGCGGCCCGACGTACGTTCTGCGGCGTGCCGGCGATGATGAACCGCTACAGCGAGCCGGCGATGCGGACGTGCGCGGTTGGAACGCAATCGTCACCGCCGCGGAGCTGCTGCGCGACGGCGCGATCGTCGCGGTGAAGGGTATCGGCGGCTATCACCTGGCGTGCGACGCGACCAATGCGGCGACGATCGAGACGCTGCGCGAACGGAAGTATCGCAAAGAGCGGCCGTTCGCGCTCATGGCGCGCGATCTCGCGACGGCGCATGAGCTGATCGAGCTCGACGCGGCGGCGGAGGAAACGCTCACCTCGCTGGCGCGTCCGATCGTCTTGGCGACGGCGCGGCGAACGCTGCCGGGCGTCGCCCCCGATAACCGCGAGCTCGGCGTGATGCTGCCGTACGCGCCGCTGCACCATCTGCTGTTCGCCGTCGGCGCGCCGGACGTGCTGGTGATGACCAGCGCCAACCGGTCCGGCGAGCCGATGGCCTACGACGACGCCGACGCGCAGACGTCGCTGACCGGGATCGCCGACGCGTTCCTGATCGGCGAACGCCGGATCGCACGCCGCATCGACGACTCGGTCGCCCGTTCTTCGACAGGTTCAGGACAGACTGCGTTCGGCACGACGGTCATTCGCCGCGCACGGGGCATGGCTCCGCAAGCCGTCGCTTCGATCCCCGTCCGTGCCGAGCGCGGTAAACGGCCGCACCCGATCCTCGCGGTCGGCGGCGACTTGAAGAACGCGCCGATGCTGGTCGTCGACGGCCAAGCTTTCGCCGCGCAGTACGTCGGCGATCTCGAGCACCTGCCATGCCGCGAAGCGCTATCCACGACCGTGCGCGATCTCTGCGCGATCTACGGGGTGAAAGAAGAAGAGCTCGCCGTCGCGCACGACGCCCACCCGGAGTACGCGTCGACTGCGTTCGCCCACGCGCTCGGAGATCGGACCACGGCCGTGCAGCACCACCGAGCTCACGTCGCGAGCGTCATCGCGGAGCGCGGCGCGTGGGACACCGAGGTCGTCGGTGTCGCCTTCGACGGCACCGGCTACGGCGACGACGGCACGATCTGGGGCGGCGAAATCTTCACCGGCAGCGTCGTATCGGGCTTCACGCGCGTCGCACACCTTCGCAGTGCCCCGCTCCCGGGCGGCGATGCTGCCGCGCGCTTCCCCGTGCAGGCCGCGGCGGGATTCCTCTACGAGCTCGACGATTTGCCCGATCTCACCGCCGCGCCGTTCGACTTCCCACCGCGCTACCGCTTCGCGCGCGAGATGATCGCGAAGAACGTGCGCACATTTCGCACGACCTCCGCAGGCCGGCTGTTCGACACCGTTGCCGCGCTGCTCGGCTTCACCCGCGAGATCACTTTCGAAGGCCAGGCCGCAATGTGGCTCGAGCATCTCGCCGCGAGCGCCCCGAGCGGCGAGGTGCTCTCGACGAATGACCCGATCTCCGAGCGCAACGCGAAATACGAGATCCCGCTACACGGCGACGAGCTCGATCAGCGACCGCTGCTCGCCGCAATCGTCGCCGACCGGCTGCGCGGCCGCGACCCCGCCGAGATCGCGTTCGCATTCCACACCGCGCTCGCCGACGCGATCGTCGGCGCGCACGACCGATTCGGCGCGACGCGCCCGCTCGTCGCCTCCGGCGGCGTCTTCCAAAACCGTCTCCTCACCGAGATGCTCCATCAACGCCTCGGTGGGTCCCTCTGGCTCAACCACGCCGTTCCCCCAAACGACGGCGGCCTCGCCCTCGGCCAAGCCGCACTTGCGGCCTTCGCTTAGCGCTTCTCTTTGGCGCCGTTTTGGACCGAGAGCTCCCAGCGGTAGCCGTCGGGATCATGGAACCACAGGCCGAGGTGCGGTGAGTCCTCCGCTTCCGGACCGATCTCGTCGCCCGGGTCTTCGAGCTTCACGCCGTGCTCGCGCAGCGTCTCCAGCGCGGCGCGAAGCTCGTCCATATCGTCGAGGTGGAATGACATGTGGCCGAACACACTCGGTCCGGGACGGCCGCGGTGCAGGACGATCGTGACGTTGTCGTTGCTCAACCCGACGCCGTCCTCGAAGCGGAAGATCTCGTGGAGATCGAAGTTCTCGCGCCACCACCGCGCGCTCGCGTCCGGATCGTGAACGCTGAGTCCGAAGTGGCCGACCTGTCCTAACCGCACTCGCATGAGCTTCCATATACCCGCGATCCCCGCCAGCACGCTCGCGGATCCGACCCAGTAGGGTCTTTTCGGGCATCCGGTCGAAGTCATCTCTCACGATATGTGACCGCGGGTGGCACGACGCGCTGAGGCCTCGGAGTACGCGATAACGACTGAGATCAACCGTGTCAGCTCGATTGCACGCGCGGTGTCTCCGTCCTCGTGGTGCTGTGCGATTGCGAAACGTCGGCAGAGTAACAAGAGTGTCCGACCTGCCGCTACGAAGAAGAGACGCACTGCGGCTGAACGTAAATCGCGCCAGTCGCAGATGGTTGCGAACGGAGGCCGAGGCATCCACCGAGTCGTCGTGATCGTATGTGCGGCGATGGTCGCCGGGATGGCGTGCACGCGGGCGCTTTGGATTTCGGCGGATCGTCTCTACCCGCAAGCTCCGATCGTTCCGGGCGTTCCGGCGAACTCGTTTGCAGTGGATGCGGTGCTCGCCGCGGCGCTGGTCGGAGCACTCGTGATCTCGGCGCTTCCGAGGACGCCACCTTGGTTTCGGGCGGTTCCCGTTGGGTTCATCGCCGGCCTTGTCGCGCTCGATCAGTCGCGACTTCAGCCGTGGGTATTCTTGTACGCGATCGTCCTGTTGGCGAGTGCCTTTGCGTCCGGCAGCGACGGCCGGCGCAACGCTGCGGTGCTCATGACGTTGCGCTTCACCGTAGCCGTTCAGTACTTCTGGAGCGGGCTGCAGAAGGCGAATGTCTCGTTCGTAGACCGAGTCTGGCCGACGTTTGCGGACCCGCTGTTTGCGGTGCTGCATCTGCCCGCGACTGCCGGCCATGCCGTGGGGTTCGCCGTACCGCTCCTGGAGGTTGCGGTTGGGATTTGCCTCCTCGTGCCGCGAACCCGGCGCGTCGGCCTCGTCGCAGCATGCGCAACGCACGCGATGATTCTCGCGTCACTGGTGGCATCCGGGGAGAACGTGGTGGTCTGGCCGTGGAACCTTGCAATGCCGCTACTCGACGTCATGCTGTTTTGGAACGCCACTTCCGTGGGGTGGAGTCTCGCGTCGATTCGGCAGTTTCCGCAGAGCATCGCCTTCGCGCTGCTCGCCGGCGTCATGCCTGGGCTCAGTTTCCTGGGTGATTGGGATGAGTACGCGTCGTGGGCACTCTATTCGGGCGATACCGCGCAGGCGGCCGTGATCATCGATCCGGCGGCGCTCGACGTGCTCCCGGATATCGTCCGGCGAAACACCTGGCAGCAATCGCGACCGATGTTCATCGACCTCAACCGATGGTCGTACGAGGAGCTTCAAGTTCCTAGCTATCCTGAGCCGCGGGTCTTTCGGATCGTCGGGCGATACGTGTGCAACACGTGGCGCACGGCCTCCGTCGCGCTCGTGATCCTCGGACGGCCGGATTGGCGCACCGGCGAACGCGATCGACTGCGTCTCGAATGCAACGATCTCTCGTGGTAGGAGTCGTGACCGGGCCCGGGGCTCAAGCGTCGGCGAGAATGAAATCCCGTTCGAGAATCCAGCGGGTCGCCGCGCCTTGACCGGCGGGCCGATACTCTTCGACCAGCGAGCTTTTGGCGCCGAAGACGGCGTCTTCGAACAGATACGGATCGTCGGCGGAGTAGATCGACGTCGCGAGCGGACGATACCCAGGTGCGCTCAGTTTGAGATGCAAGTGCGCCGGACGCATCGTGCCGCGTCGCATCGCGCGCAGCATCTCACCGGCGGGGCCGTCGGTCGGGATCGAGTAGCTGACCGGCTTGACCCCGACGAAGCTGAACGATCCATCGGCCAGCGTGTGCAACCAGCCGCGATAGTCGGGCTCGGTGCGGTTCGCGTACTGCGTGTCGTAGGATCCTTCGCCATCGGTCTCCCACGTCTCGACCAGCGCGCCGGCGATCGGTTTCCCGCGCACGTCGAGCACGCGACCGCGGACCAGCACCGATTCGCCTTTGCCGCTGCGCGCGATCGTCTCGCCCTGGGCGATCTCGGGCGCGTCGTCGGTGTAGAACGGCCCCAGTGCCGACGATTCTGTGGCGTTCGGCGGCACCTCAGCGTGGGCGACGTCGTCGACGGTCATCGAGACGCCCAGCACGTCGGACAGCAAGATGAACTCCTGGCGGATCGCGTCGCACTTCTGGCCGGTGCGCGTCAAGAAGTCGATGCCGGTCATCCACTCGTCGGGCGTCAGCCGCACCTCGCGCACGAACGCGTGCAGGTGCCTCACCAGCGCGCTGAAGATCTCGAGCAGTCGCGGATCGTCGCACTGCTCGAGCCGCTGCAGCGTCTGCGCCGTGACGTCGGTTGGGATGCGTGGAAGCGTGTCTGCCATCGTGTCCGGCATTCGGCGGACGCGGCGCGGAGCCCCACGGTTCAGACGGCGGGTCCAATGCGTACAGCCGCACCTTCTTGGGTACCCCGCTCGCGACATGACGACGATCTCGGAGAAGCTGGTCGCGGCCGCGCTCGCGACGCCGGACCTCGACCAAGCCGCGGACGCGCTGGAGGGAGCCGTCAATCGCGCGTACGCTGAGGGCGGTCCAGCCGGTCAACGCCTCAAGGACTTCCTCAGCGGCACTTGGCTCGGGCACCCGCTGCACCCGGCACTGACCGACGTGCCGGTCGGCGCGTGGACGGTCGCGTTCGCGCTCGACCTGCTGGGCGAGCGACGCGGCGCGAAGATCGCCGTCGGGGTCGGCGTGCTGGGCGCCGTCGGCGCGGCGGCATCCGGCCTGACCGACTGGGTCGTCACCTTCGGCAAGCGGCGGAAATTGGGCGTCGCGCACGCGGCGATCAACGGCACAGCCACCCTCCTGTACGCGTCGTCGTATCTGCTGCGGGGTCGCGCTGACCGGCTGGCCATCGGCTTATCGACGATCGGGTACGGTCTCGTCACGCTCGGCGCACTTTACGGCGGAGTGCTCTCGCTCGACTGGCAGATCGGCGTCAACCACGCGCACAACACCGACGCGCCCGACGACGAACTCGACGTCGGCGGCCTGTCGGACATTCCGGACGGCGGAATGAAGCGCGTCGAAGCGGCCGGTTTTCCCGTGCTGCTCGTACGGCGCGGCGACGACGTGCACGCGATCGCGGCGATCTGCGCGCACGCCGGCGGTCCGCTCGACGAGGGAACGCTGGAGGGCGACGTCGTGCGTTGTCCGTGGCACGGTTCGCGGTTCTGCGTTCGCGACGGAAGCATCGTCAACGGTCCCACCGCGTTCCCCCAACCCGCGTTCAAGGTCCGCGTCTCCGGCGACCGCGTGCTGTTGACCGGACCGTCGAGATCCTCCGAACCGTAACGACGATGTTGCGCGCGGTTTGAGTCAAGGAGAAACGGTGCAGGAACTACCGGGTTCACGTTGCCAGACGAGCGGGCTATCGGGGTTACCCGGAAGGTAATAACCGTTTCCAAACTTCGTCTCTTCGCCGGAGAAGCGCGTCCCCTCGCCGTCAACTTCGCCGGCGACATGCGTCCCCCACAAGCCGTTCGTAAGATCGAAACGCCAGAGCCCGCCTACCGGCTCCTCCTTCGGATCCTGGAGCAACTCGCCATAGGTCTCATCGGCCCGCGGGGGCGGGGTCTGTCCGGTGGCATACCGGGCTAATCCGCTCAGGTTGATGTAATCCATCCAAAGAACGAGTCGCCGATCGTTGCCCATCGCAACGTGAATGCATCCGAATTGGTTCGTGTTTGGAGAGGACTTCCACACACCGGTGGGCGCTCTTGGAAGGGTATCGCTCGGTCGATCCAAGACGACCGGGCCCGAAAAATCGAGGCGCTTCACCGTTCCCGCCCACCGGCTCGCCAAAGGATCGAATACGAGATCGAGATCGGTGCCGGCGGCATGCAATTGCAGGTGATTCCGCTGCCAATGGAAATCGCCGGGCAGCGTTGCATACCACATCGTGCGGTTCGTGCGTCCTTCGATCCGCAGATACGTGACGATCCTGATGAACCGGATCTGCTGCTCCGTACCTTCCAGCGCGGTGGGCGCGCCGTCGACGGTCGTCTGCAACTCGAGCGAGAGCCCGAGGATCTCGCCGGAGGCAAGCCGCGTCTCCCATGCTCCGCTCATCAGTTCGGGACGAGAAATCGACGCGCCGATGCCGATGTTCCCATCATCCGCGTTTCGAGCGCTGCTCCCATCGCCTGCGTCGTCGCTCCGCGGCAGACCGCCGGCGACGCCTGCGATACCGAACGCGAGAATCGCCGGCACGAGAACGAAGTAGCGTGTCATCTGGCGTCCACCTCCCGAACGCCTTCGATCGTACCACGTCGCCGAACCCTGGCGGCGTTCTAGGGGGACTACCCTACCGCTCGCGCGGAAGCGCGGCCCGTGATCTGGTTGCCGATGGGGCGGACCCGCACACCGCCGTCGCGCGGGATGATCGTGTTCGCGTTCATCGTCGCGCTGTTGTCGGCGGTCGTGATGATCTGGGCGGGCGTGTTCTTCGTCGTGCAGCAGCACACCGGGCTGCGCACGACGGCGACGGTCGGCGACTGCGAGGTGACCGGCGCCGGGCGGTACCAGCGGACGCACTGCAACGGCACGTGGATCGTCGGCGGCTCGCTGCTCGACGGCGGTCACGTCGTGTACGGCGATATCGAGGACGCCGATCCGAAGCAGGTCGGCAAGGACATCCCGGTCGCCGTCCACGGCGACACGGCCTACACGCTCGAGCCGATCCTGCCGGCGGTGCTGATCGGCTTCGGGCTGGTCTGGTTCGGCGTCGTGCTGCTCCTCTTCCGCGTCCTGGCACGCGGCCCGCGAAAGCCGGCGGCGTAGTCGACCTCGGCCGGATCGCGCTTCGACCGGTAGTCGACGTCGCGCCATTTGGCCATCGGCCCGACGTGGTGCATCGTCCAAACGGCCGAATGACCCGCTCGAAGCGGCCCAAACGACGCTGCGCATGCGCCTGACGGATGTGGATCGCGACAAGCTGCTGCTCAGCTACGCGGCGGAGCTCGCCCAACGCCGCCGCGAGCGCGGGCTGCGCCTGAACTATCCCGAGACGGTCGCGCTGCTCTCGTCGTTCGTCCTCGAAGGCGCGCGCGACGGCAGCTCCGTTGCCGATCTGATGGATCGCGGGCGCGCGGTGCTCACCCGTGACGACGTGATGGACGGCGTCCCCGAGATGCTGCACGACGTGCAGGTCGAGGCGACGTTTCCCGACGGCACCAAGCTCGTCACGATTCACGACCCGATCGCGTGACGCCGGGTGAAGTGCTCCCCGCCGCCGGCACGATCGAGCTGCGTCCGGGACGCGCGCGAGCGCGGGTCACCGTGGAGAACAGCGGCGACCGGCCCGTGCAAGTCGGCTCGCACGCGCACTTCTACGAGGTCAACGACGCGCTGATCTTCGACCGCGCGGCAGCCTACGGCATGTGCCTCGACATCCCGGCCGGCACGGCGGTCCGTTTCGAACCCGGTATCGAACGGCCGGTCGACCTCGTCGCGATCGGCGGCGAACGGCGGCTGGCCGGCCTGCGACGCCTGCCCGCGCCGCCGGCGTGAAGCTCGAGCGCGCCGCCTACGCGCGGCTCTACGGTCCGACGACCGGCGACCGGCTGCGGCTCGCCGACACGAACCTGATCGTCGAGATCGAGCACGACTACGCGTCCTACGGCGACGAGATCACCTTCGGCGGCGGCAAGGTGATTCGCGACGGGATGGGTCAACATCCGACCGCGACGCGCGACGCCGGCGTGCTCGACACGGTGATCACCAATGCAGTCGTGATCGATGCCGCCGGCATCGTCAAGGGCGACGTCGGGATTCGCGACGGCCGCATCGTCGGGATCGGCAAGGCCGGCAACCCGTGGCTGCAGGACGGCGTCGGCGCGACGATGATCGTCGGCGCGTCGACGGAGGTGATCGCCGGCGAAGGGATGATCCTCACCGCCGGCGCGATCGACGCGCACGTGCACTTCATCTGCCCGCAGCAGGTCGAGGCCGCACTGTCGAGCGGCGTGACGACGCTGATCGGCGGCGGAACGGGACCGGCGTCGGGAACGAAGGCGACGACCTGCACGCCGGGCGCGTGGCACCTCGCGCGGATGCTCGAAGCGTTCGACGCGCTGCCGGTCAACATCGGCCTGCTCGGCAAAGGGAACGCATCGGGTGAAGAGGCCTTGCGCGAGCAGGTCGCGGCTGGCGCGTGTGCGCTCAAGCTGCACGAGGACTGGGGCTCGACCCCGGCCGCGATCGACACCGCGCTGCGCGTCGGTGACGAGACCGACGTGCAAGTGGCGATCCATACCGACACGCTCAACGAGATGGGGTTCGTCGAGGAGACGCTGCGGGCGATCGCCGGCCGCACGATCCACACCTATCATACGGAAGGCGCCGGCGGCGGCCACGCGCCCGACATCATCCGCGTCGCCGGAGAGCCGTACGTGCTGCCGTCGTCGACCAACCCGACGCGGCCGTTCACCGTCAACACGCTCGCCGAGCACCTCGACATGCTCATGGTGTGCCACCATCTCGATCCACGCATCCCCGAGGACGTCGCCTTCGCCGACTCGCGGATCCGCGGCGAGACGATCGCCGCCGAGGACATCCTGCACGACCTCGGCGCGATCAGCATGATCAGCTCGGACTCGCAGGCGATGGGGCGCGTCGGCGAGGTGATCATGCGAACCTGGCAGACCGCGCACAAGATGCGCGAACAGCGCGGCCCGCTGCCGGGCGAGCGCGACGGCTGCGACAACGAGCGCGTGAAGCGCTACGTCGCGAAGTACACGATCAACCCGGCGATCGCGCACGGCATGGCGCACGAGATCGGTTCGGTCGAAGCCGGCAAGCTGGCGGATCTCGTGCTGTGGGAACCGGCGTTCTTCGGCTTCCGGCCCGAGCTGGTGATCAAGGGCGGCGTCATCGCGTGGGCGGCGATGGGCGATCCGGGCGCCTCGATCCCGACCCCGCAGCCGGTGCGCATGCGCCCGATGTGGGGCGCGTTCGGCGCCGCCCCGCAGGCCACCGCGCTCACCTTCGTGTCGGGACTTGCGCTCGAGCACGGCGTCGCCGACCGCTCGCGCAGCGCGCGCCGCTTCGTCGCCGTGCGCGGCTGCCGCACGATCGGCAAGCGCGACATGGTGCGCAACGACGCGCTGCCGCGCATCACGGTCGATCCGCGCACCTATGAGGTGCGCGCCGACGGCGAGCTGCTGACCTGCGAGCCCGCGACAACCTTGCCATTGTCACAGCGGTACGCGCTGTTTTGAGCCACCTGATGCTGGCCGAACCGCTCGGCAATCTGGCCGACTTCCCGATCGGCGCGAGGCGGATCGAACGCGTCGCCGTGCGCAGCGACGAGCTGGCCAAGCGCGTCCTGCGGCTGACGACCAGCGCCGGCGACGTTGGCCTGCGCTTCGACGGCGAGCGCCGCCTGCGCGACGGTGACGTCGTGTTCGCCGACGCGCAACGCGTCGTCGCCGCCGCCGTGATCCCCGACGACGTGCTGGTGATGCGGCCGGGCTCGATCGCCGCGGCAATCGACCTCGCGCATGCGCTGGGAAACCGGCACCTGCCGGTGCTGCGCGAGGGCGACGCGATCGTGGTGCGCTACGATCCGCTGCTCGAAGCGCTCGCCTCGCAGCACGGTGTCCCCGTCGCGCGCGAAGCGCGCGTCGTCGCGCGCCCGTTCCTGCACGCGCACGCACCGCACCGCCATGACTGATCTCTGCGGGCTGCTGCAGCTGGCCGACGGCGCGTTTCCGGCCGGCGCGTTCGGCCATTCGTTCGGGCTCGAGACCGCGATCGCCGATGGGCGCGTCTGCGACGGGCCGACGCTCGAGGCGTGGATCGGGTCCTACGTGGTCGACGGCTGCGCGACGCTCGACGGCGGCGCGCTCGCGCTGGCCCTGCACGAGAGTGCCCCGGTGCGCGCGCTCGACGCCCGCGTCACCGCGGCGCAGCCCAACGAGGAGATCCGGCGCGCCAACCGGCACCTCGCGCGCGCGACGCTCGACACCTACGACGCGATAGGGATCGCCGACGCGCGCATCGCGGCGTACGCGGTCGACGTCGCCGAAGGCATCTCGGCCGGGGTGCACGCGCTGGCCGCCGGGCTGGGCTTTCGGGCGATCGGCGCGAGCGTACCCGAAGCGCTCGAGGCGTACGCCGCGATGCTGGTCGGCGGCTGCGTGTCGGTCGCGGCGCGCGGCGTGCCGCTCGGTCAGCGCGTCGCGGCGCGCACGCGGCGCCGTCTGGGCGACGCCGTTCGCGCGTTCGTCGAGCGCGCGCTGGCGGTGCGCGACCTCGACGACCTGCGCGCGTCGGCGATCGGCTGCGAGATCGACGGGCTGCGCCATCGCACGCTGTCGGCGCGGCTGTTCGCGTCGTGAGCGCGGTGCGGGTGGGGATCGGCGGACCGGTCGGGGCGGGCAAGACCGCGCTGGTCGAACGGCTGGCGCGCGCGCTCTGGCCGCGCGTGGCGCTGGCGGTGGTGACCAACGATATCTACACGCAGGAGGACGCGCAGATCTTGGTGCGCAGCGGCTGCCTGCCGGCCGAACGCATCGTCGGGGTCGAGACCGGCGGCTGCCCGCACACCGCGATCCGTGAGGACGCGTCGATGAACCTCCAGGCGATCGCCGATCTCGAACGCGGTTTCCCGGGGCTCGAGCTCGTGCTGGTCGAGAGCGGCGGCGACAACCTGGCCGCGACGTTCAGTCCCGAGCTCGCCGACGTCACGTTGTACGTGATCGACGTCGCCGGCGGCGACAAGATCCCGGCCAAGGGCGGCCCCGGCATCACGCGCGCCGACCTGCTGGTGATCAACAAGATCGACCTGGCGCCGCTGGTCGGGGCTGACCTCGAGCGGATGCGCCGCGACGCTACTGCAGCGCGCGGCGAGCGGCCGATCGTGTTCACCGACCTGCGCGCCGGAACCAACGCCGACGCGGTGATCCGCTTCGTCGAGCGCGCGGCGCTGCTGGACGGCGTGCGATAGCGGGCGCGGCCGGATCGCTCGAGCTGCACGCGGTGCGCGCCGGCGGGCGCACCGTGCTGCGCCGCGTTCGGTTCGACGGCGTGCTGCGCTGCAGCCGCGCGTTCGACCGCGGCGGTGCGGCGCTGGTGATCACCTCGCAGCTCGGCCCCGGCGTGGTGCACGGCGACCGCCTCGAGCTGCGCGGAACGCTCGACGCGGACGCGCGCCTGATCGTCACCGCGCAGGCTGCGACGCGGGTGCTGGGCGGCAAACGCTCCGCTTCCAGCGACGCGCGCTGGGAGGTCGGTCCCGGAGCGCGGCTGCAGCTGATCGGCGAGCCGCTCGTCGCGAGTCCAGACGGCCGGTACGTCGCCACGCAGCGCATCGCGCTCGGTCGAGGCGCGCGCGTGCTCGTCAGCGATGCCGCCTGCGGGGTGGCATCCGCTGAGGTTCGGTTGCGAACCGTCATCGACGTCGACGGCGTCGAGGCGCTGTACGATGCGGTCGACATCGATCGCGCCGCGCCGACGGCGTTCGGAACGCTCGCGCTGTTCGGCCTCGACCGTGACGGCGTCGAACGCGCGACCGCCGTGCTCGACGAGTTATGCACAGGTTTGCTCGACGCGCGCGCCGGAGTCGGCACCTATCCGAGCGGCGTGCTCGTGCGGATCATCGCCGACTCGGTGTGGCCGGTGTACGATGCGCTTGCGCGCATGCGGACCGCACTGCAGACGTTCCTGCTGGACGATTCGGCTGCGTCCGACGGCGCGCGAGCCATACATTTGTCCAATGACGCCCCGTTCTCGTCCCGATACCATGCATTGAAAACTTGACGCGGCCGTCTCCGGCGGCGCGCGCCGCCGTTCGAGGGACGCTGTTGATCTTCGATCTTTATCGCCGCACTTTTGTGGTGGTGCTCGCTTCGTGTTTCGTCCTCGCGCCCGGCGTGCCGGCTCGAGCCGCAGCGGGTCCGGCGGTGGTCGCGCAAGCGGGCGCGCAGACCAGCACGCTGACCGGAACGGTGAAGACGGGCGGCGGAGCGCCGTTGGCCGGCGCAACGGTGAGCGCCATCGGCCCCACCAACGCCACGGCGACGAGCGGACCCGACGGTTCGTTCACGCTGAACTTGATTCCGGGGATCTATCAGATCGCGGTCGCGCACGGAGGCTTTCAACCGGTCTCGCTCGACGACGTCGTCGTCGTCGCGGGATCATCGCTGCCGCTGAACGTCACGCTGACCGAGGAGAACCTGTCGTCGCTGCAGACGATCGGGCGCGTGACGACCAGCGCCCGCGGCAGCGGGAGCACCATCAACACCGGGGCGGCCACGTCGAACTTCGTGAACGCCCAGGCCTTCACCGACCTGGCCAATCCCGAGATCAACTCGGTGCTCGAGCACATCCCCGACGTCACCGTGCAGCATATGGGCAGCCAGCAGGACACCTCGATCATCGTCGGCGGTCTGCAGCCCTACGAGACCCAGGTCCTCATCGACGGACACCCGATCGCACTGGGCCAATACGGAGTCTGGCTCAGCCACCTGTTCCCGGACTACCTCGTCGGGGGCGTAGAGACGCAGTCCGGTCCCGGCAACACGACGCCGTTCGCGAACATTGCGGTCGGCGGTACGGCGAACATTCTCACGCCGGGTTACACGACCCGGCCGACCGCGGAGTTCGTCACCGGGCTCGACAGCTACGGGTCGGAATACACGAACCTGCTCGCCACTGGCGCCGCGGGCCACTTGCAGTACGTCGTTGCAGCCGGTTACGGCGGGATCAACGGTCCCTACTTCACAAAGACCGGCTGCGCGGTCTCCGAGGACTACAACACGACGGCGAACTCACCCACTTCATCGGGGATCGTCCAGTTCTGCGGCAACATGAGCGGATCGCTGTACACCAAAGGTGAGTTGCTCAAGCTGCGCTACAACTTCACCCCCAGCACGTCGTTAGAAGTGGGGTTCCTGGGATCGTTCGGCGGTTATTCACCGCAGGGAGCCGCCTGGGGCAACTCCTTGGGGCAGACGTTGATCGAGAAATGCATGGTCGGGGATCCGATGCAGTGCACGAACCCGGCCAACCTGAACCTGGTCGGCAGCACGATCCCCGCTTACAGCTGGTATCCCGGCACGGAGATCAGCAACACGCAGCAGATCTTCAGCGCACAGTTCCGCACGTCGATCGGCAATAACACGCTGCTGGTGCGGCCGTACATCGGCTCGATCCAGCCGGAGTCCTATGACGGAACGGACGAGGGCTACTACCCGTCGTTCTGGTCGCCGCCCGGCCCCCCGTTCCAGAGCCTCCCGGCGGGCACCCCCATCCCTGCTACTGGCATTCCGAACCCGACGCCGTTCGAGTCCACCGAGTGCCCGGTCGGCACGATCTACAGCTACTCTCAGATCAACAGCCCTCAGAACACGATCGTCTCGGCCGGCGGTCAAGAGGAGTGCTTCCAATATCCCTACACGTTCTACGAACAGGACAAGCTGTACGGCACGACGTTCTCGCTGATTCATCCGTTCGGCGATAACTCGCTCACCTTCACCTACGACTTTCACGGGCAGAGCACGTTCGCGTATGCGAACGCGCCGAGCAACGTCACGGTGCCGCTCTCCGCCAACCGTTACTCGACGTTCTCGCTGACCGGCGACATTCACGCCACCAACACGCTGACCTTCGATTTCGGGCTATACGACACCGCGTGGAGCATCATCGGCGAACAAGCGGAGGTCGACGCCGCCGGCAACCCGGTGCTGAACGCCGCCGGAAACCCGGTCATCGAGGGGCTGTTTCGCAAAGTGTCGCGTTTCGATCCGCATCTCGCCCTGGTGCTGCGGCCGGACCGCAACGACTCGTATCGCGCCGCCTGGGGGACTTCGGAGACGTTTCCGTTCATCGGAGACGTGAGCGGCACCGCGGCGTATCAACCCTATGCGCAGTCGGCGCCGCTGTACACGCTCGGGATATTCACTGAGAAAGCGCCGAATCTCCAACCGGAGTACAGCTCGGCCTTCTCGCTCGGAGCCGATCACCGGTTCAAGAACAATGCGGTGCTGAGCGCCGATCTGCAGTACACGATCGTGCACGACGTGTTCCAACAGCTCACGCTGGCCGAGAACACGACCTTTCAGGGGAACACCGGGATCCTCGGCATCTTCACGCCGATCAACGTGGCGCGCTTGAACGCCGAGGTGGCGACGCTCAGCTACAAGTACGCGCCGCCGCACGGAATTGGCTACTCGCTCTCGGTCGGTGCCGACCGGTCCATCCTCAGCGGCATCCCGGTGACCGCGTACAACCCCAGTCCGGGCTTCCCGGTCAACAACGTGCAGATGTGCGGCAACGGGCTGTTCACGCCCGGTTTGGCTACTTGCATCCCGTACCTCAAGGCCTACGGGCACCTCGACTATACGTGGAAGAGCGGAGCGTACGCCGGGCTCGGCATCGATTACGAGGGCAAGAACAACTCGTACTACCAGCCGCCCTTCGCGCAGCTCGACCTCACTATCCGTCGCCCGTTCAACAACTGGCTGGAGCTCCAACTCTCCGTGCAGAACCTGCTCAACACCAACTCCTTCACCGACCTTCCCGCACCGAACGCCGGCGTGCCGATCGTCGCGGAGACCTCGAGCGGTCTGACGACCTACGATTCGACCCTGCTGCCGGTGCCGCCGCGCACGCTGCGCTTGCAGCTCCGCGCGCACGTGGGACGGTAGCAGCAGAAGCCATCTCGCCCGACGAAGGGGTCGGGCGAGATGGCCGATTCGGCGGGCGACTGGCCGGCATTGCCGCTGGCGGCGTGGCGCGAGACACGCGACACGCTGCACATGTACACGCAGATCGTCGGGAAGATCAAGCTCGGCCTGATGCCGCTCGAGCGCGGCTGGGCGAACGTCGCGCTGTTCCTCACGCCACGCGGGTTCACGACCGGCGCGATGCCGTACGGCGAGCGGATGGTGCAGATCGACTTCGACTTCGTCGCGCACACGATCGAGCTGACGACGAGCGACGGCGGCGCGCGATCGATCGCGCTGCTTCCCGCGCGCTGCGTCGCCGACATCTACGTCGCGATCATGGCCGCGCTGGGTGCGCTGGGTGTGACGCTCACCATCTGGCCGATGACCGTCGAGGTCCCCAATCCCACCCGCTGCGACGAAGATCGGGTGCACGAATCGTACGACCCGGAGTACGTCGAGCGCTTCCGCCGCGCGATGGCCTGCATCGGAACGGCGTTCATCGAGCACCGGGCGCCGTTTCGCGGCCGGCACACGCCGCTGCAGTTCTTTTGGGGAACGTTCGATCTCGCCTACGTGCGGTTCTCCGGACGCGATGCCGATCCGCCGCCCAACGCCGACCGGATGATGCGCATCGCGATGGACGCGCAGGAGATCGCCGCCGGTTTTTGGCCGGGCGATGACCGGTTCCCCGAACCGGCCTTCTACGCGTACGCGTATCCGAAGCCGGCCGGACTCGAAGCGGCGGCAATTCGTCCAGCCACCGCCGGCTGGAACGCGAGCTTGGGCGAGTTCGTGCTGGGCTACGACGACGTGCGAAACGCACCCTCACCGCGAGCGGCGCTGCTCGATTTTCTCGCCGCCGCCTACGACGCGGCCGCGACGCGCGCGAACTGGGACCGTTCGCTCGCGGGAACCGCGACGCCGGACTGATCGCCGCCGCTCCGTCGCCGGACGTAGTGCTAACGGAAGAACGCAACGGCGTCACACGCGGCCAACCGATCGTCGGCGAGCGCCCCGAAGCCCCAAAGTCCCCAACGTCACAAATGCAGTTGAGCTCATGAGGGCCGTCCATTGAC
>Ga0302325_10003986_pt1 | contig 34387 bp, 33 predicted proteins | sample Palsa_T0_2_FD_201948 | JGI IMG/M metagenome (GOLD analysis project Ga0302325, IMG submission 201948) | Peat permafrost microbial communities from Stordalen Mire near Abisko, Sweden - Palsa_T0_2 | ecosystem: Environmental > Terrestrial > Soil > Palsa > Peat permafrost | place: Sweden: Abisko...
CATTCCCAGTTGCCCCGCGCCGAGCGATTATACGGTGCGATTGAATCATTTCCACAAATCGCTTGCCTGGCAGACGCTCCCAGCCGGATGTAATGCGGCACAGTTCCAGTGCTATGACGTTAAGAATCACTTTGAGGTCAAGCATGGACAGCGGATTTTGGTCGACTCCAACGTGTTCGACACCACTTACTCCGCCGGGCAAGCGGAATTCTTTATCTCCAACTGTTTCGCCGCCGGAATCTATATATGCCAGGACTTAACCCTGACAAACAACGTATTCGAGCACGGCCCCAACATTGGCTCTGTGAGCGGCAACGGTTGGCCGGTATCCGGCGGTACGGCGATCACCACTGGAACGCGCACCTTAGTCCGGAACAATGTCGCGCTGGATATTAACGGCATCGCATATGGCGGCCCGCTTTGCAGTCAAACTCCTCCATACAATCAATGCGCGGGCGGTACGACTTTCCAACTCCAGCAGACATTCGACTACACGATTGACCACAACACTTCGATCAACCAGCCATCTCAGTACCAGAATGCCTTGATCTTCACCGACTATCCGCCCAGCACGGATTTCGGGTTTCAATTGACCAATAACCTTCAGTTCGGTTCGCCGTTTGCAGATGCGAACACGCCGGGAGGAACGATTGCGGGCTTGCCCTCTCCCACGCTCGGCGGCGATTACTTCGTCGGAGATTATTGGAGTTACCCCACCATTTGGGGAGTTACGAATACTCCGGTCTATCCGCCTGGCGTGCAGTCGCTCTCATCCGGCGCGGTTTCCGTACCGGGTAATCCGCCGGTGACCTGCCAAAACAACAATAACGTCATGCAAACCTGCTGGGCGCTGGATTGGGCACTCGTCGGTTTCGTGGATTTCACGGACGGGAATGCGGGAACAGACTTATCCGGTTTGGCGCTGGCCAGCACCAGTCTGTACCACAACGCCGGGACCGACGGCGCCGATATCGGCGCAAACGTCGCGGCCGTGGCGGCAGCCATCAGCCCCATCCAATGGTAATGTTTCACCGGGTGACCGAGCACTAGCTTAGAGTTGTCGATGGGTCTGCATAAATAGTGGGGCAGGCCCTCGGCCTGCGGCGGCCTCCCAGGCCGCCATCCTCACTTCTGCAAGATCTCAATTTCCTGGCGACAAAGCGGGTCCAGGGGACCCGCGCAGGCCAAGGGCCAAGCATCGGGCCACCCACGCATTGCCGGAACCGCGGCCCAGGGTACGCGCGAAACGCCGGTCTATGCCACTTCGATTACATCGGAGTGCCGAACTTAGCGATCGTCTCCCACAGGCAGCAGGCTTGCCAGCCTATCCGTTGCGGACCAATCGCACCCTTTTCGGCATCGTCAACCCGAGAGCCTGGACCACCTTCAGAATGCGCGCAAAGCTGGCACTCTCGTACTCGGTAGCTTCGTAGCGCTGGACCTGCTGCGGTTTCACTCCCAAGCGGCGCGCGAGGCCTTCCTGTGTCATTCCCGCCGCAATGCGGGCGCGAATCAGCGCTTTCGGCAAATCTTCGACGGCTTCAAGGACCACATCTTTGCTCTTGCCCAACTGGAGGCGCTCATAGGCCTCAACTTGCTCCAGCAGTTCCTCCATCTGGCTCTGCGCGGCTTGGCGCTGAGCTTCCCACAGGCGCGCTGAGACATTGGCCGGACGCTGCTGGCCGGCCAGTTCGGCGATTGCCTCCTGGAAGCGCCGGACTTGCGCCTTCGTAATTCGGTATTGCTTTTCGTTCTTGATCACGCTCGTCGCCTCCTTCGCAGCCGGATTGCCAGAAATCTACAACCCTTCCCGTGGCGCTTTCCGGCAGTCTGCGCAGGCAAGGACTCGCCGTTTCTGGCCATGCGACCTTGCGGGAAATCGTGGAAGACTGGGGAATAGACACCCGGTTCTACGCAATTCCTCGCCAGTCTGCCGGAAACCGGATTGAAACTCAGGCGATCTTCCATCTCACGCCAGGTGGCGAAATGCACGCCCGGCGGAAGGTCGCCGTCGGCCGACCGTCCTGGAATCATTGTATCGACAACACTATATCGCTGTGTTGAACGGTCTATGCCACTTCCAGCAGAGCCCAGCCCGGCAGCGATGCCGGCTTGTTATTCAAAAATACGATCCGGCGCGTCTTGGGGAACGGAAGGTTCGAGGTTAGTGCCTTACTGTACAGAGGCACCTTCTGCAATATCTGGCGATAAGTAGGATCGCTCGTATCCAGCCAGGCGCTCTTATTCAGCATGCCGCCGCCCCAGCCGATCGAGATCAGACACTGTCCGCCCTCCCGAGCCACAGCCAGCCGCTGCTCCAGTTCGTCGATCTGCCGGCCGAGCAGATCGAGGCCCGTCCAGGCGGCGTATTGCTTGTGCACTGCCAGCAGGCGTGCGGCATAGTCGTTGGCGGCCTCGAAGATGCGGCCCCGATCGAAGGACTCCTGCCAGCGCACCGCGCGCCGGATCTCCGGCTGCGTGAAGAACGTATTCTCGTGCCAACCGCCTTCGAAAGTGAAACCCGGCGGCGCCATCTCCGCGAAGACCGGCGTGCTATCGTCGGGGCGCGCGCCATCCACCGCGCCCCGCGGGCTCTGCTTCCAGCCCAGCGCATAGGAACTGCCGCGCGCCTGCAAGGTGGAAACCCGCAGCAGATACACTTTGAATCCGGCATGCGTCACCGTAGCCGAATCCGCCACGTTGATCAACCGCATGCGGCTGGCGCCCGCGTTGCCCACAGCCTGCTCTTCGGCGCCTTCCGAGAGTCGCCGCGGCAATCGCTCGCCCTGCGCCCGCACGGCCACGTCGTTCAACATGCCGCTCTTCCAATTGGCGAACACCATGCCCGTGCGCAGCGCGCCTTTGATGGCCGTGCCGGGCAGATACGGTCCGGATGCGCCCGTGGCGAAGGTCGGGATGTGCAGGCTATCGCCGCTGGCGCGATTCCAATACATGGAGTATGCGGGCGATTCGAATGGAATGCGGCGGCCCGCAAAGTTCTGGGCAAAGCCGCCCCAAGATGCGAAATCCAGCTTGTCGGCGCGCTTCAGTTGCGACAGGTAGCCGTCCAGACGCGGGCCCTTCGCGAGCAAGCGGAAAATGCGCCATTGGTCGAGCACGTTCACTTGGTCCTTCCAGACCATGTAGTCGATGGGCGAGAGCTTGCGGCCGTCGCCCACCAGCAGTGGAGTCAGGCAAGTGAGCCGGTATCTCATGCGGTCACCTCGGGGGACGGCGCCGGCGATGACGGCGGCGCGGGCTTGGGATGCGGCAACGGAATCGACAAAGCGAAGCCGGCGCGAAACACGGGGTGCGCGAATCCGTCGGGCGCCACATCCGGCGCGGAGCCGTGGATAGTCTCGCCCGCTACAACGACCGAGCCCTCGGTCACCATCTGCAATTCTTTCTTGCGTTCGCCGACATCGGCAATCCGCCCGCCGCGCGCCACCGCGGTGTAATTCCCACGCTGCCAATCGACGGCATCCTGCGGCCCGGGAGTAAACAAAGAAAGCAGCCAGTGTTCCGTGGGTAAAGGAGCGAGTTGGGCCTCGGGTTCCTCCTGAGCGGGCGAGGGGGCGAGGGGGCGAGGGGGCGAGTCCGTTTGGTGAGCGAGTATCATCTCCGGCAGCATGCCTTCGACAAACTCCGGCTCGCTGCACCGTCCCCAACCGCGCGAGCGTTCCCCGCCGAATCCCGAATCCGCCAACAATCGCAGCACGCCGCGCACGGGCGCGGACCACTGCGTATGCGCCGCCTCATCGGTGAACGACACGATGGCCCACAATCCCGCATCGGGCCGGAATTGAATGCAGGCCGTGGCATGCCGCTCCACGCTGCCGGTGAGCCGGTCGACCGCGCCATTCGAGCGCACCTGGATGCGGAACGGCCCCGCCTGCCCCACCGGCATCAGGCATTCGCTCGCGGCATCCACGGTCCACCGATCGTCTTGCAACGGCTGCCCGCCCAGTATCGCGGAAACCATCGTCAGGGGAATAAACCGCGCGCTCCTCCAGCGCACCTGGCCGGCGCTCACGATTGCCGCTGCGGGAGGCCAGATACTGCGCGGCGGCACGATGAATGCGTTCTCGCCGGCAAACGGAAAGCAGGAGCTGAACCGCACGGCGGGCGATTCCGGATGGCGCGCGGTAGCGTCCAGCCACTCGTCGCGCATGCCCAGCGTGGCCATCGCGGCGGTCACCGCGGCGTACAGCGAATCGCTGTGATAGATCGGATCGACGCGGTGGCGCGCGCCCGAATCCGGTCCCGAGCGCCAGGGGCCCGCGGGACGCAGTTTGACGATCAGGCCCGGATTTAAGCGAGGATTCATCACTCCTCGCGCAGGAACGCGAAGGCCGCCTCCTGGAAGCCGGTCTGCAAGGCAGCCAGATCCACGCCCGCGCCCAGGTCCTTCTGCGCCGCGCCCGAGGCGTAGTAGTTCTTGCCGCGCCAGGTGAGCTTCAGGTTGGCCAGGCGCACGCGTCCGCTGCCGCGCGCGCCGCCGCCGCCCAGAGAGTCGTCTTCCAGCATGCGCAGCCCCTCCAGCACGCGCGAAAACAAGGGCGCATCTTCCTCGCACAACACATCCATCACCAGGCGGATCCGGAAGCGGGCTCCCGCGGGCACGCGCTCCAGCGTGCGCGGATTCGCCTGCGAGGTGATGCGGTCGATGGCGTTTTCGCTCTTCACTTCGGTCAACTCGTCGTCGAGATTCTCGCGCATCTGGGCCGTGATGCTGTCCGGGTCGAGCGGCGCGTCGTAAACGGCCAGGCGCGCCGGCGTGGCCTGGGTGCTGTCTAGCGATTCGCCGGCTACGCGGTCCATGCGGCCGGGGTTGCGGCCGAACAGCAGGCAAATTTCATCGTCCGGACGGTCGCTCTGGTGGATGCGCACTTCCTGTCCCTTGCGCTTGGAAAGATAGACCAGCTCCGCGGGCACTGCCAGGCCCGAAGTCTGCTCCAACAAGGAGCGCAGCTTGCCGCGCAGCGAACTGCCGGGCACGTACGGGCGGCCGAAAGCATCCTTCACTACCGGATTGTCCGATCCGCCAATCTCCAGCGAACCCTTGCCTGCGCCGACATGCAGCCCGGTCTCGCAGTGCAGCTCGCCTTCCAGAATCAACTTGCCTAAGAACTTCAACTCGGTTTGCGTCGTGTGCGCGCTCATGTTGTTTTACTCGTTGTAGGCCACGATGGCCTCGAAAAGGTCCCGGAAACGTTCGTAACCGCGGGCGTCGTTCTTGCGCGTCACCTGCAGCAGCAGCTTCTCCAACTGGTCCAGGCTGCGCAGGCCGTGGCGCGCGATGGTGTAGGCCAGCCGCGCGCGCAGCATCACGAATTCGTGCTGGCGCTCGCTCTCCGGGGCCCGCACCGCGCGCCGCACGGCGCTGTATAGCCGCCGCAACTGGCTCTTGGTGCCGGAGTCCATGTCGCGCATGCGGCTCACAATACCGTGCGCCTGGTTATCCAGGTAGAGGCTGTCCGACATGAGTTTTTCCAACTCGATTTCCGGCGGCCCCTCGGGACGTCCGCGGTCGAACCGGTCGCCGCGATCGCCACGGCGGTCGTCCCGCCGGTCGCCGCGGTCCGGTCCGCGTCCGCCGCCTTCGCCCGGTCCCCGGCCTTCCCGCGGGGGACGGTTTTCCCTTCTCTGTTCCTGTTCTGGCATCTAAGCTAAACCTCAGTCGTCAATCTGGCCCACTCGAGGGCGACCAAGCCGGCCGGCCGCAATTTCACTTCGGCCGACTTGCGCCCCACGATTTCATTGATCAAATGCGTGCGCAGTTTCTGAAATTCGCGGTCGCGCGTACCGCTCAGAATTCGTGTCAACCGGCGCTGAAAGCGCCAGGTGCGCGTGGGGCTCAGAACCTCCGCGCCATCGCCGTATGCCTGCCGCTGGTAGAAGCCGCGCAGTTCCGTCAGGAACTGGCGTGACAGGCGGTAATCGCCCGCGAGCTTCACCACCGTATCCTTCAGATCCGCGGCGTCGGCCAATTGCTTCCATTCCAGGATTCGGCCGAGCACGTAGATGCAGTCTTTGTCGGCCGCCTTCGCTAACTCCAGGTGACGGCCCGCATCTTCGTAAACCGTGGCGATGGGATAGTGCATCTCCGGCGCGACCGCCACGGCCATGGAAATTGTCTTGCCTTCCGGACCTGGAAAGTCCTTCAAGTTTTCCTCGGTGAAGCGGTGGAACAGGCGTTGTACCTCGCGCGCCAGCAACAGCAGGGCGTCCCAGCTTCCATACACCGCGAAATCGTCGCCGCCCGAATAGAGGATGGTGACCTTGCGCCAGAACTCGGGCATGGAGCACAGCACTTCCAACTCGCCCGCGAAGAACTGCTTGTACAACACGGAAAGCTGCACGTGCTCCTCGATGCTGGTGAGCCGGCGCAGGCGCACGCCGAAGCTATCCACGTCGCCGCGCAGCACGCCCCATAGCGAGCGGCCCTGCGCGCGGCGCGCCAGCGTGGCCACGGTAGCCGCGGACCGGCCATCTTCGCTGGGTGCCGCGTGGCGCGCCAACGTGATGCCTTCAAGCGACAGATTCGTGGTCAGATTCCAGGAATATTTGCCAGCCCCAGGATGCACCATCCCCGGCGTCTCCGGCGACCATCCGATGGATGCGGCTTCCCGCACGTTCAGCCCCAGTTCCTTTGAGAAATAGGCGTCCACATCCAGCGGCACGGCCGCCGCAAAGGGTTGGAAAGCCGCGGCGCCAGTGGCGGCTAGGGGCGTCGCGCGTTTCTGCTGCAGTTCCTCATTCAACCGCCGGCGCACGACGCTCCAATCGCCCAGATTCTCGGTGACGCTCCAGAGCAGCTTCAAGTGGCCGCCGCTCAGCACGCCGACCTCACGCGCCGCCGCGCCTAGAAACTCTTCCGCCGCGGGGCGCGCTTCACCGGGCAGCACCAGCAGGAATTGTCCGCCGCCGCTCGATCCGAGCAATACGCGCGCCAGTCCGAATTCCGCGAGCAGCGCCCTCGGCAGCACTTCGCACAGCAGCGTGATCCATTGGGAACGTCCCGCCAGAAGCTCCTCCCCATTCGACCGCGGGGGCAGCGCTCCGCCGGGCCGGGAGAGTAGAAACTCTTCGATACCCAGAATTTTTCCTTGCAGAAGGATCTGTTCGGACATCTAGAAGATAGGCCTTAAGGATTCCCCACTTTAACACAGGGCGACATAACGGATGAAGGGCGGGATTTATCCCGCGCGAGGCTTTAGCTCCGCTGCTGCAAATGCAGCACTTCGTTCATGGCGCCCTGCCGGTAGCCTTCCAGGTCTAACGTCACGTACTTAAAGCCCAGCGCCTTGAAGACGACCGTGAATTGCCGGGCCATTTCCGGCGTCAGCGCCTTGGCGAGTTCGTCGCGCGCGATTTCCACGCGCACCAGCTCGCCGTGGTAGCGGACGCGGAATTGGCGAAAGCCCAGAGCCTTCAATTCCTCTTCGCCGCGCTCCACGGTCTTGATGTTTTCAATCGTCACCGGCGTCCCGTAGGGGATGCGCGAGCTGAGGCAAGCCGCCGCCGGCCGGTCCCAAGTGGGCAATCCGGCCATCCGCGATAATTCCCGAATCTCCGCCTTGGCCAGCCCCGCCTCCACCAGCGGCGCCTTCACCTTGTGCAATCCCGCGGCGCTCTGGCCGGGACGGTAATCCCCCAGATCGTCCTGATTCACGCCGTAAATGATGTTCGGAATAGCACGCTCCCGGCCGATCTCTTCCAGGCGCGTGAACAGTTCGTCTTTGCAGTGGAAGCAGCGGTTCGCGTCGTTCTTCAAATAGTCGGGGTTCTCGAATTCGTGCGTCTCGATGTACTCGTGCGGAATTCCGAACTGCCGCACGAAGGCCTCCGCGTCACGCTTATGCGATTCGGGGATGGAAGCCGAATCCGCGGTAACCGCCAGCGCGTTGTCCCCCAGCACCCGGTGCGCCGCCCATGCCAGGTAAGCCGAATCGGCCCCGCCGGAATAGGCCACCATCACCCGATCCAGCCCCCGCAGCACGGTGAAGAGCCGCTCCTGCTTTTCCAGAGACGTCATAATTAGATTATACGTGGCGCGCGCCTCCCGGCGCCGGAAGCAACTGGCCAGAAATTGGCTGTCCACCAGGTAGTGGGACGCGGGGATTGCGCCCCGCTACCCCTCCCACACCACCGGACGTGCGGTTTTCCGCGCCGCAGGACAGAATTGCGAAGGGCCCACTGTTCCGGTTGGCCGGCCATGCTCCAGGCGCCGCGACTGCTCGTCGCCACCCCTAGCGGGAATAAAGCCGGTAAGCAGCACAGCCAAACCCGTGGGAACACTATTTGTGCAGCAACGGTACCACGTAGCGCGCGACGGTCCCCGCCACCAGCCGGTTGCCTTCCGCGGTCGGATGCAGCCCGTCGCGTTGCATGCGGCTGGTGCCGGCCACGCCCTCCAGCAGAAAAGGGATCAGCGCCACTTTGTCTTTGGCCGCCAGATCGCTATAGACGCGCTGAAAGGTGGCGATGTAGTCCGGACCGTAGTTGGGCGGCAGGGTCATGCCGGCCAGCAGCACCTGGGTCCCGGATTGCTCCAGCGCCACAATAATCTGGTCGAGGTTGGAGCGGGTGGTGGCCACCGGCAGGCCGCGCAGTCCATCGTTGCCTCCGAATTCGACGATCACCACCGCGGGCTTCAGCGCGCTTAAGGTGTCCAGGCGCGCCAGCGCATCGGTAGTGGTTTCGCCGCTGATGCCGGCGTTGGCCACCCGGTAGCGGTAGCCGCGGCGGTCCAGTTCCTGCTGCAGAAAATCGGGATAGCTTTTGCCCGGATCCGCGCCGAATCCGGCCGTGAGGCTGTCGCCAAAGGCCACGATCACAGGACGGTCGTCAGGCGCCGGCTGGGCGGGTGGCGCGGATTCGCTGGCCGGGCCCTGAACTGCTTCCGGCGTGGGTTTCGGGGAACTGCCGCAAGCGCTCAGTACCACAACCGCAATCAGCAAACTGACGATACGCATCTGAATGCCATAATAAAACGTAGACCGCCCTTCCATGATTCAGGCACACGGCCTCACCAAGACCATCGACACGGGCACCCACCGCGTGGACATTCTGAAAGGCATCGACCTGGAGGTGCCGCGTGGGCAGTTCGCGGCGGTGATGGGTCCGTCGGGCAGCGGCAAGAGCACACTGCTCGGGCTGTTGGCCGGACTGGACACGCCTACCGCCGGCACCATCTTCCTCGACGGGCAGGAAATCACCGGACTCAAGGAAGACGCGCTGGCACTGGTGCGCGGGCGCAAGATCGGTTTCGTGTTTCAGTCCTATCACCTGATTCCGACGCTCACGGCGGAGGAGAACGTGCTGCTGCCTGCGGAACTGGCGGGCAATGGCAGCGGCGATGGCGCGGGGCGGGCGCGCCAGTTGCTGGAGCGCGTCGGCTTAGCGGACCGTCGCGATCATTATCCGGTGCAGCTTTCCGGCGGCGAACAGCAACGCGTAGCGCTGGCGCGCGCCTTCATGCTGCGTCCGCCGATCCTGATGGCCGATGAACCAACCGGAAATCTGGATTCCGAAAACGGCCGCCTGGTGCTCGACCTGCTGCTTTCGCTCAACCGCCAGGAAGGCACCACATTGGTGCTGGTGACGCACGATGAGGCGCTGGCGGCCAACGCCGACCGGCGCATCCTGCTGCGCGACGGACGGATCGTATGACAATGGCCAGCGGGGCTTTCAAAATCGCCTGGCGCGATGCGCGTTCGTCGCGCGCCAAGTTCCTGTTCGTGATCCTGGCCGTGGCGGTGGGTGTCGGCGCGCTGACCGGAGTGCGCTCGTTTAGCCGCGCGTTTCACAATTTGCTGCTGCACCAGGCGCGCACGCTCATGGCCGCGGATGTTTCGGTGCGGGTGTTCGCCATGCCCACGCCGCAGCAGACGGCGACGCTGGCGGATTTGGGCAAGCGCGGCGTTCGCGAGACCGCTCTCACTGAAACGCTGACGATGGCCAACACGTCCGGGGTGCCGGAGCCGGTGCTGGTTTCCGTCAAGGCCATCGACCCAGCGGTCTATCCTTTTTATGGAGAGGTCAAGCTGGACCCGCCGGCGGCTCTGCGCACCGTTTTGGATAGCCAATCGACGGCGGTCTCCGACGACCTGCTGATCCGGCTGAAGGCGCACGTGGGCGACAGCCTGCGGCTGGGCGGCCAGGAGTTTCGCGTCGCGGCGCGGTTGGTGTCGGAGCCGGATCGCCTGACCGGAAGCCTCAACGTAGGCCCGCGCGTGATGATCAGTATCGCGGGCCTGGAGCGCACCGGCCTGATCAGCCTGGGCAGCCGCGCCGCCCAGCGCTATCTGTTTCTGCTGCCGCCCGGCGGCCCGACTGTGGAGCAGGTGCGCAACATCCTGAAGCAGGCCTTCCCTGAAGGACTCATTGCGGACTATCGCGAGACGCATCCCATCATCACGCGCGGCCTGGAGCGCTCCACCACTTTTCTGAGTCTGATCAGCCTGATCGCGTTGATTGTGGGTGCGCTGGGCGTGGCCACGTCGATGCACGCGCACCTGCAACAGAAGATGGATACCATCGCGGTGCTGAAATGCCTGGGCGCGCGGTCGGGGCAGGTGCTGCGCATTTATCTGACGCAGACGCTCGCGCTGGGCCTGGCGGGCGGCTTGTTGGGCGTGGCATTCGGCACCGTGGTGCAGCGCGTGTTCCCGGCTTTGATCAGCCGCTTCTTTCCAGTGCGGCCGGAAATGGGGCTGGATCTGGTGCCCGCGGCGCAGGGGCTGGCGATCGGCATGCTGACCACGCTGCTGTTCACCCTGCCGGCGCTGCTGGGCATTCGCGAGATCCGGCCGGCGGTGATCTTCCGTCGTGAGATGACGGAGGCGCGTGGCGACTGGCTGAAACGGTGGAGCCGCTCGCGGCAGGCGCTAGCCACGGCGGCCGTTATCCTGCTGGGCATCGGATTGATTGCCGCATGGCTGGCGGGCACCACGCTACGCGACTCGCTGCGCATCGGCGCGTACTTCGCCGGCGGGCTGCTGGTGAGTTTGCTGGTGATCGCAGGGGTGGCCTGGTTTCTGCTGCGCGGATTGCGCCTGCTGCTACGCGGTCCGGGACGCGCGCTGCCGGCTATGGTGCGGCAAGGCGTGGCGAATCTGTACCGTCCCGGCAACCATGCGCAGACCGTGCTGGTTACGCTGGGTACGGGCGTCATGTTCACGCTGACCGTCTACCTGGTGCAGCACTCCATGATCGCGGAAATGATGCAGAACGCTCCGCCGGGCATGCCCAACGTGTTTCTGCTGGATATTCCGGGGGCGCAGCGGGCTGCGTTGATGGATCTGTTGAAACGGCAGAAAGGAATCGAAACCGCGCCCGAGATTCTGGCTTCGGTGGCGGTGCGCCTGGCTTCGGTGAATGGCGTGCCGGTGGAAAAGTTGGGCTTGCAGGAATGGGGCCGCCGGTTCCTGCGCACGCGCTCGGTAACCACGGCTCTGGCGCGCCCGCACGAGACAGAGATCGTGAGTGGCGCATGGTGGGAAGGGCATCCGGCGGTGCCGCAAGTGTGCGCCTCCGAGGAAGCCGCGCGCATCCTGCATCTGAAGGCCGGCATGCCGCTGGTTTGGACGGCCTGGGGACGCACGCTCGTTTCCAACCTGGCCTGCATCCAGCGGACCGATTCCGTGCGCATGACCGCGCGGTTCGAGTTTATCTTCAGCCCGGGCAGCCTGGATGGCTATCCGGCCATTTACTACGGCAGCGTCCGGGTGAACCCGCGCGACGTGGCGGCGGTGCAGCGCGCGGTGTATGAGAAGATGCCCACCGTGACGGTGATCAACATGGCGGACGTGCTCGAGATCGTGCAGCAGGTGGTGGACCAGATTTCGCTGGTGGTGCGGTTCGTCTCGGCGTTCACCATCGTGGCGGGGGCCATCATTCTGGCATCCAGCGTGGCGGGCACGCGCTTCGGGCGCATTCGCGAGGTGGTGATCCTGAAGACGCTGGGGGCGACGCGACGCCGCGTGGCCGGAGTTTTCTCGGTGGAGTTTCTGGTGCTCGGCGGGGCGGCCGGGCTGCTGGGCAGCGGGCTGGCCACGGGTTTCGCGGCGCTGGTAGTGAAGCGGCTGATGAAATCGGAGTTCCATTTCGATGCGGGGGCGGATCTGCTGTCGATCGCGCTGACGGCGCTGGTAGCCGTCGCGACCGGATGGCTGGCGAGCTACCGAATCCTCGGCCAAAAGCCGCTAGAGGTACTGCGGGATGAGTGAGTCGGGGCTGATGAGCGGGCGAGGGGGCGAGGGGGCGAGCGGGCGATACCTGCTTTCGCTGCCGGAGCGCGTGTTACGAGACGAATAATGCCCCCCAACCGGATCGCCCCCTCGCCCGCTCGCCCCCTCGCCCGCTCTGCATTTCTGCTCTCGCTGCCGGAGCGCGTGGTCCGGTCCATGAGCGCGCTGAGCGCGGGGCTCTTGCGCGAATTGAGCGAAGTGGTGCTGCCCCGCGCCGTGCGCCGCACGCGGCTTTACACGGAGCTAGTCGAAAACACGCTGCGCTTCCTGATTGAGAACGTGGGACAGGTGGAAGGCGCCTATCCCGCGGATGGACATTTGGCGGATAACTTCGCCGTGCGGCGGTTTGCGGGCAACGGCATCGAGTTGATCGGCCTGCTCACTTTCCGCGCGTCGCCGGTGTGGGTGCTGGCCGCGCTGGCGGATCTTTCGGGCACCGGGCGGCAGTTGATCCGCGAGATCGCGCAGAGCTTGAAGGAAGAAGGGCTGCTGGCGGCCGGCTCGGATTATGAAACCATCGATCAGTTGCTGGATGGGCTGGAAGGCACCGCGGGCCGTCTGGCGGAAACCGCCAATACGCCGCCGCTGGACGTGGCCAGCCTGCGCCAGGAATGGGCCGATCTGCGGCGCGAGGCGGCCAAGATCCCTACGCCGCACCTGCCATCCGGCGATGCGCTGCGCCGTAGCTGGGACGATTTGCAGGCCACAGCGGCCGCACAGGGCCGTCCGGTTTTTCAAGTTTCCACGCTGATGGCGCTCTCGGCGGTGAGCCGCATTCCGGAGAACCTGCTGTGGCTTTCGCGCTGTGCCAAGGGCGCCGCACGCCGCACCGGCCAGATCTTTGCCGGTGTGTTGCTCGATCACTATAGCGAAACCATGGAAGAGATCCGCCGTACTGGCTATCTGGCCTATTGGGTACGCGAGTTCCGCCCATATCTGAAGGCGGCCGCATCGCAGTTCTCGCCGCGGCGGGTGACCCTGACCGAACGGATGCTGCGGCGCGGCTGAGGCGGCGGGCTTGGCCCCGGCTAAAGCTTTCCGCCCACCCGCCGATAGAGACTCCGTGGGCCACATTTCCGGCGAGTTACAGCAACAGGACCGGAAAGGGTTGCTGGCCAGGATACCCGCTTTTCCGCCAATTGTGCTGCGATTGCTGGACCTGCTCTCGCGCGACGATGTCGAGATCCGGGAACTGGTAGCGCTCATTTCCGCCGATCCGGCTTTCTCCGCCCAGATTCTACGGGTGGCCAACTCACCCTTATTCGGCTTCCGCTCGCAGATCGATTCGTTGCAATCGGCGCTGGTAGTGCTGGGGTTACGCCGCGTGCGGGCGCTCACTATGACGGTGGCCACCTCCAATCACATGAAGGCCGCCCTGCGCGTGGAGGAGCTATCGCGCTGTTGGCGCCACATGCTGGCCTGCGCCCTGCTCACCGATGAGCTGGCGCGCTCCTGCGCGGCATTCGAAGACCGCGCCTACACCGCCGGCTTGCTGCATGACGTCGGCCGCCTGGGTCTCCTGCTGGCCTATCCCGCCGAGTATGCCGAGTTGCTCCGTAATGCCGACCGCAATGCGCTTGAATTGCTCGATTGCGAACGCGAATCCCTAGGCATGGATCACTGCGAAGCCGGCCGCAAGCTGGCCGCCGAGTGGAATTTGCCGGCGGACTTCCAGATCATCGCGGCGCGCCACCACGATCCCCAGAGCAACTCCGCGGTCGACCTGCTCACCCTCGTCCACTTGGGCTGCCGGCTGGCCGACAGCCTCGGTTTCTGGGTAGTCAAACCGCTGCAGCCCACTACGCCCGAACAAATTCAAGCGGAGCTGCCGCCGCTGCTGGCCAAGCGTATTCGGATCGACGGCGCGCGCTGGTGCGAAACTGTGGAACGCCGCATCCGCTGCTACGGAGACCCGGATGGCGACGCTCTCGAACCGTTCCCGCAGGCACTCGAAACCGCGCCCGACGAACCCGAACTGTCGGTGGATGAGCTCGCCAAACTGCGCTTCCCCGACCCGAACGAAGGCGCCTCGCTGCCCCGTGAACTAGTTAAACTGGTGGGTATTGGGCTATTCTTCACCATCTTGATCGTGGCGTTGGTATATTTTGCGGTGCGGTAGAGTAGCCAACCCCGCGCCAAATGTCCGCGGTAAACTAAGAATCGTGAAGCTCCCCCACCTCGTATTCCTCCTGGTAGTCGCAGCCGGGGCCACCGTGCCCTCGTTCGTCGGCGTGCCCTTGATCGATACCGAACTGGACCGAGGCATCGCCATGGCCAACGTGGCGGCTTCCGCGCAATCGGTGTTCTACTCGCAGGCCACGGAAGTCTATGGCAAGGTGCAGACCCTGTTGCCTAGAATCCGCGGCCTATCCGGCAGTGAACATGCAGCCCTGGCAGCCAAGGTGGCGGATTTGCGGATGGCGCTGGAAATTGTGCCCGGCGCGCTGGATCATCGGCCTAACGAATCCGCCTGAGCGGCCAGGGCGTTTATCCAGAAATCGAAAGCCGCCCTGGCAATCCTGGCGATGACCGGTTCTATCGCCTCTGTACTGCGCCGGCTGCCCTTGATATAAACCGCCAGCGCAATCTGCCCTGCTCCGTTCGGCAGCGTAATCACGCCCACATCGTTCGTCGAGCCGTTCAAGCCGCCGGCGGTGCCCGTCGTTCCGGTCTTGTGGGCCACCACTACGCCGGCGGGCAGCATCCCCTTGATGCGCGCGGGACCGGTCGAGGTAGCCTCCAGAATCCGGATCGCGCGCGCCGTGGACGGAGCCGAGAGCAGTTCGCCGCGAAAGAGGCGCCGCAGCAGCCCGACCGTGCTATCGGGCGTGGCCGTGTCGCGCGGGTCGGCGATGAAGCGCCGCATGGAAGCGGACGCATCCCGATTGCACTCGCGCTCACTGCGGTCGATGCGGATGCCGTCCACATGCCAGCCATGCAGCCGCGCGGTGATGGGCGCTGCGCCACCCCCGATCCGATACAAGGTCTCGACCGCCGTGTTGTCGCTCTTGGCTACCATCAATTGCAGCAATTCATCCAGGGGAAAGTCCTTCTGCTTAGGCCAGCGTTCGGCCACCTCGCTAACATGCGGCACCACGTCCTGCGGCAGAACCTCGATCGCCCCACCGCGCGAGAGCTTGCCTTCATCCACCATCGCCAGGATGTGCAAAGCGATCGGCAGCTTGCAAACGCTGGCCATGGGGAAGCGCTCATCGCCATGCAAGCTGGCGCTCTGTCCGGAACCCAGGTGCAACGCGGAGGCTCCCACTGTGCCGTCGGTCGCCGCCGCAATCTTCCGCCAGCGCGCGGTGAGATCGCCGGGCGGGGACGCGGATAAGCGCGTCGATAAGCCTGCGCCAAACAAGGCCAGACAATGCCGCCGCGTAAATGCCATGTAGACCAATTCTAACGCCGGTCCGCGCGGGTCCCGGCCTTCTTAATCGCCGCCTCGATCGTCGCGAGCGGCAGCAGCAGCGTTAACGGTGCGTCCAGCAACGGCACCGCCCCGTAACTGGCATACCATCCTGCCACCCTTTCATTCTTGGCGTCGATGACCAGCACCACGCCGCCAACCTCCGCGGAGACCAACACGCAGCGTCTACCCGCCGCGAGCAGAAGTTGGCCGCCTAATCCCTCTCCCTGTAATCTGCGATCCACAGCCAGGCGTGCCAGGCGGAAGCCGGGCACATCGGAGCGTGCCAGCCCGCGCCTTATGATCTCCGGCGCCCGGCCATAGGCGACCGAGGCGGGGCACAGACTATAGAAGCCGAGAACAGTTTTATTGTCGGCATTGTCAATCGCAAGGAACGTTTTCGCACCGCCCAACTCGTGGCTCTTGCGCGCGTAACGCCGCAAGAATTCATTCAGCGCTTGGTCGCCGCAGTCAAACGCTTCCCGGTCGTGTTTCTTGTCGATCGCCTCTTGGTGCCATGCCGTCACGACGATGACCGTTTGGACAACGCCCTGGCGGCTGCCCGCAGTCTGGCGTTCGGCGCAGGCGGATTCTCCAGCAGATCGAGAACCCGCAAGCTGTCCCTTTCGGTGAGCTGCAAATGGTCCGCCTCCTCGATCACGGCCCGGGCTGCAAGCAATGCGTGGCGAATGACAAAGTCCGTCAGGTCGGTGTGGCTCAGCGCCACCGCCCGCAAAAGCAGCGCTTTCTCCTCGGGCCCAATCCGCAAGGACATCCGGCTGTTGTCCTCAACCGCTATTCTCGGCATGGCAGCGGCACCTCCCTTATGGCGTACGTATTCAAATAGTACACCAAGAAACAGTGCGCGTCAACGGAGCGCGGCCCTTACGCCCGCACCGCTTGTCCGCTGCGCAGCGCCTGGTTGCCCAAGTGTCCCGCACGCGCCGCCGCCACCCCCACCGTCACCGGCGCATTGGGCGTATTCCGCGAGCGGATGCAATCCAGGAAATTCTGCATGTGTTCGATGGCCCCATCGTGCGTGGATGTGACCTCCTGCGCCACATCCTTCAGGTCGGGCAGTTCCGTGTACCGGGGCTGTTCGGGATACACTCCGAAGCCGCCGCGATGCAGCCGCATCAGCGACTTGGTGCCATGGAAGATCAGGCCGCCGCCTTCCAGGTAGCCCATCAGGCTGCAATCGAAGTTCACCAGAAAATTGCCGGGATAATGAAACGCGGCGTTCACCGTGTCGGGCCATTGCCATTCCGGAATCAAGTAATGGCCGCCCATGGCCTGCGCGTCGATGGGCGTGTCGCTCGCCATATACCACTGCGCCACGTCCACCCAATGCAGAAACAAATCCGTGAGCGAGCCGCCGCCAAAGTCCCAGAACCAACGCCAGTTCACATACCGCTCGGCGTCGAACGGCTGGTCGGGCGCCGGCCCCAGAAACATCTTCCAGTCGATCTTCGAGCTATCGATGGGCTGGCGCGCGGCGCGCCCTTGCAGGTGATTCTGATACCAATACGTGCGAATGAACGTGACCTGGCCGAGGCCGCCGCCGGCCACAATGTCGTGCGCCTGCTGGAAGTGCGGCCAGCTCCGCTGCTGCATGCCGGTCTGCACCACGCGCTTCGATTCGTTGACGGCGAACTCCAGCGGCGCGCCTTCCTCGATGCGATGCGTGACCGGCTTCTCCACGTACACGTCTTTGCCCGCGCGCACCGCCTCGATGGTCATGGGGACATGCCAGTGATCCGGCGCGCCGATCACCACCGCGTCCACATCCGCTTGCTCCAGCAGCTTGCGGTAATCGGTGAACGCGCGCGCTTCGGGCGCCACCTTCTCGCGCGCCTCGTCGCGGCGCACTTCGTTCACATCGCAGATCGCCACGATCTGGCTGCCGCCGCCTTTATTCAGCACGCTCAGCAGATACTGGCAGCGTCCGCCCGTGCCGATGCCGCCAATCCGTATACGGTCGTTGGCTCCCAGGATGCGCCCGTACGATGCGGCCGTCGCCAATGCCGCGGCCTTGATGAATTCCCGCCGGTCCGTCACGTTGTTTGCTCCTTATGCCTGCATTCCGTCCAGTTTCCACGGCGCGCGATACTCGCGCACCAGCATACGGTTGGCCTTCTCGCTGGCGGCATCTTCGCCCGTGAACCGCTCCGCTTGCCCATCCCAGCGCAGCTTCTGTCCCACGCGCAGCGCGATGTTGCCCAAGTGGCACGCCGTGGTGGTGCGGTGCCCTATTTCGATGTCCGCCACCGGCATCTCGCGCGACTTCATGCACTGCAGGAAATTCTGCACATGCGGGACGTGTTGGACCGAGGTGGTGCCACGGCCCGCCACGCCGTCGAGCACGTAGTACATGCTGATGCCGGTCAGATCGTCGAACGCCGCGCGGTACGAGATGCCGCCCGGCTCGGTGTGGTCCTTCATCTGGGGCGTCACCTGGTAGCCGGCGCGATCCACGAACAGCGTGCCGCGCGTGCCGTGAAACTGGATACCGTAGCTGCCGAAAGGCTTGTGGCCGGGGTCGCCGTTATGTCCGTACGAATTGTGCAGCAGGCACGTGTAATGCAGCAGGAAGCCGGGATACTCCCACGTGACCTCCTGCGTGTCGGGCGTGTCGCGGCGGTCGCGCAGATAGAGCTTGCCGCCCGACGCAGTGACGGCTTGCGGCGTATCCATGCCCATGGCCATGTGGACAATGTCCACCAGATGTACGCCCCAATCCGTGATGCGCCCGCCGCCATACGCCATGAAGGATCGCCAGGTGCCCAGGAACCGCGCGGAATTGAACGCCACCTTGGGCGCCGGTCCCAGCCAGAAATCGTAATCGAGGCCCGTGGGCGGATCCGAATCCGGCGGCGTGCCCAGGCCTTCGGGCGAGCTGGTTTCGTGAATCCACGCCTGCGCGTAGTGGACCTCGCCGATCTCGCCGCGGCGCACGATCTGCGCGGCGCGCTGGAAATGCGAGCCTGAACGCTGCTGCAAGCCCACCTGCACCACGCGCTTATTGCGGCGGGCGGCTTCCACCATCAGGCGGCCTTCGCGCACTACGTTCGATACCGGTTTCTCCACGTACACGTCTTTGTGGGCGTCGCACGCCGCTACCGCGATGAGCGGATGCCAATGATCCGGCGTGGCGACGACCACCGCGTCCACCGCACGGTCTTCCAGCACTTTGCGAAAATCGGTATAGGTGCGCGCCTTGCCATCCGTCAGCTTGAGGGCGGCCTGCAGGCTCGGTTGGTAGACGTCGCACAGCGCCACGATCTCCACGTCGGGCTGCTTCTGGAAATCGGCCAGATCCATGCGGCCCATGGCGCCGCAGCCGATTACGCCGATGCCGATGCGGTCGTTGGGCGCCGCGCGGGTCTGCGGCGATAGTGCACCGGCGCCAGCCAGGGCCGCGCTCTTGAAGAGGTCTCGTCGATTCATGGGTGGACTCCATTCTATCGCCGTTGGCTGGGCAGGGGGCCGGTCGTAGCGCAAGTGCGCGCCGGCCAATGCACCAAAATTGCGCATAATCGTGCGCCGGTGACCGGTTTTCCGGCGCCGAATTAATTAAGTTGCGTCGCTCGGTCCCATCCAGGGCGTTACCCCAGAACAGACGAACAGTGTATCGAATTTCAGAAGAAGAACATCGCCAACCAGCCAGACCAGAGGCGCCGGTTAATGCCCCTTACGTCGGTTTTTTAAGGGGTGGGCGAGGTTGGGAGCCGGCCTTTTGGGCGGCGAAGGCGGAGGCTGGCCTGCTTTCATTCCAACCGGCGAACTCATATCATAGTCCACGCTTTTTCCGCGGGAAGTTCGCGTTCTACCGTTTCCCAACAGGAACGCTTGACTGAATCGTGTGGCTCCTCATCCAACGCTCCCAAGGCATCCCGGAAGGCACAGATTTCGTGCTCTCTCGCCTCATGGCTGTCGTTGATCTCAGATAACTTAAGATCTCGCAACAGAGACCAAATGCGATCTCGTGCGATTCCATGGCCCAGCGCAGCCTGTTCCAGTTGAGAGTACTTGGACTCCAATCCCAATACGGTTGAATTGCTCTACTTGGAGATCCGTAAAGAGCTACTGCATCACTTCCGCACGATACGATAGAGGGCGACGGTCGTTTCTGCTACGGTTTGCATTCGAGCCTCACTCCTTTATAGATCTTACCGCTTCCGGAGCGGGGGGCGATTACGCAAGCTTATTCGTCGCCGTAGGTACTGCTTGGTACCATCGGTGCTTGGACCCGGATACCGCGATCGGCGGGCCGCACGGCCACTTCCCTTCCACCCAGCTTTCCCTCTTGGAGGCAGCGGGTTCCGGCGGCGCTCTGCCCAACGAAGCGCTAGAACGCGTGACCGCGCTGTATTGGAAGCCGGTCTATCGATTCATCCGCGTGAAGTTCGGCAAGAACAACGAAGATGCCAAGGACCTCACCCAAGCATTCTTTGCCACCGCGCTGGAGCGCGATTTCTTCGCGCGCTTCGACGCCGCCAAAGCCTCCTTCCGTACTTATCTGCGCATGGCGGTGGAACGCTTCGCGGCCACCCAGCACGCCGCCGCGAACCGGCAAAAGCGAGGTGGGGATATCGAGTTCGAACCGATCGGCGGGCAGGCAGTCACCGGTGAATCGCCCGAGCAAGTATTCGAGCGCGAGTGGCAGCGCCAGTTGTTCGCCCTGGCTCTCGACGACCTGCGCGCGCACAGTGAGGCAAACGGCAAGCAATTCCAATTCGAAGTCTTCGCAGCCTACGACCTGGCGGACTGCGCCCGCCCATCGTATGCCGATCTGGCCGCGCGCCATGGCATCTCCGAAACCGCGGTCACCAACCATCTCGCCTGGGCGCGCCGCATGCTGCGCCAGTTCGTGAACGAACGGCTGCGCGGCGTCACGGCCGGCGCGCGCGACCTGCGCGGCGAAATGCGGCGGCTATGGATGTGAGCGACTCCATCCTCGACCATTTGCGCCACGTGGCGGCGCTGCCCGACCTCACCGGCACGCGCTACGAACTGGAATCCGAGATCGGGCGCGGCGGCCTCGGCGTGGTTTATGCAGCGCGCGACCGGCAACTCGACCGGCGCGTGGCGCTGAAGGTGCTCGACTCGGCCCTGGCCGGCGAAGCGCAGCTCATCGCGCGGCTGGAGCATCCGGCCATCGTGCCCATCTATGAGACCGGCACGCTGCCGGACGGACGCGCGTTCTACGCCATGAAGCTGGTGGCCGGCGCGCGGCTCGATCGATATGCCGCTGGCCCGCACTCGCTGGGCGAGCGTCTGCGCGTGGTGCGGCGCGTGGGTGAAGCGCTGGCATTCGCGCACACGCGCGGTGTAATCCATCGCGACCTGAAACCGCAAAACGTGATGGTAGGTGAGTTCGGCGAGGTTTACGTCATGGATTGGGGAGTGGAGGCGGTAGCGGGCACTCCCGCGTTCCGCGCGCCGGATGCGCGCATGGATGCACGCTCCGATATCTACGCGCTGGGCGCGCTGCTGGAATCCGTGCTGCCCGCGAACGCGCCCCCCGCGCTACGCGCCATTGGCGCGAAAGCCATGCAGGCGGACCCCGCCGCACGCTATCCGGACGCCGCGGCGCTGCTCGTGGATATCGGGCGCTTCCAGGACGGGCTGGCCGTGGAGGCCTGGTCCGAACCCGCTTGGCATCGCCTGCGCCGGTTCGGATCGCGCAACGCGGTGCTGCTCTGGCTGCTTGCGGCTTATGCCGGCGTGAAGCTTCTGTTGTTTTTTCTGCGAAACATTTAAAGGAATCTCCGCCGGCGCGGAATACTATGGTGGAGGCACATACATGAACAAGATTGTAGTTGGCCTGCTTTTCGGATTGATCCTGGGGGCCATCGACGGCGCCACGGCCTGGTTCTATCCGGAAACGCATTCGGTGATCGGCGGCATCCTGGTGGGGTCGTCGATCAAGGGCATGCTGGTGGGGCTGCTCAGCGGGTGGTTCGCGCGCAGGGTGGAATCGACCAGGTGGGGCGTGGTGGTGGGCGCGGGGCTCGGGCTGCTGTTTGCGTTTCTGGTGGCGGCCATGCAGAAGGAGCACTATCTGGAGATCATGCTGCCCGGCTTCGTCACTGGGGCGATTATCGGGTTCCTGACACAGCGAACCGGGACTCGTGTGCCGGTGAAAACTTAGTTGCCTATGCTGTGGCAGAATGAGGTTAATGAGCCAAGTCCTGGTTGATGAATCTGTCCTTCAGCAAATAGTCGAGCGCCTAACCGTCGCGCTGGAGCCGGAGAAGATCATCCTGTTCGGCAGCAGGGCGCGTGGGGATGCCCAACCGGACAGCGACTTTGATTTGCTGATCGTCAAAGACTCGACCGATGCGCCCAGCCGCATGGTGAGAGCTCACGCGGCGTTGCGGGGTCTGGGTGTACCTTTGGACATTCTGTGGAGCACGCCGGAGGAGATCGAGGAATGGAGCGGCGCACAGAACTACGTCACCACGCGCGCCATGCGAGAAGGGCGGGTGTTGTACGAGAGACAACCGTCACTTCGCTAGACTGCTCGCGGAGAAGGCGGACCACGACTGCAAGATCGTGGAGATCGGACTCGAACACGGCGCATTCCTCGACACCATTTGCTTCCATCTCCAGCAGGCTGCGGAGAAGTTGCTCAAGGCCCTGCTCGATGCGCGCGACGTGCGGTACCCGCGCACCCACGATCTTTCACACTTCCTGGATCTGACGCAGGCAGATTGTCCTGAACTGTTGCCCTACCCTGACTTCCTCGCGAGGACGCCGGGTTTGAGCGAGAAGACATATTGGCCGCTTGGGACAGACTGAGGGAGTTTCGCGCACTCGCGCATCGACTCATCGCCGCCCGCGGCGGGCCTCCAGAACCCAGTTAAGCGTGGGCAAGAGGAGCGGGGCGTGGCTATTTTGTCAGGTTGAGCAAAGTCATGACGCCTCCGGTGTTGTCGGGGGCGACGATGTCGGGCACGCCCGCTAAGGGCGCTTGGCCGTGCAGGTTTTCCACCAGGACGTTGTTTGCGGGCGAAAGCCCCAAGCCGATGTAGTAAGGCGGCGCGTATGTTGCGCCTCCTTCGCCGAGGTACACCGCGAACGAGTTGTATCCCAGCACCAGTACGTCGGGAATGCCATCGCCGTTGATATCCGCCACGATATTGAATGCGTTGAAAGATCCGTCAGCGCCAGGTAGCGCGACCTGGAAAGTAAAGTCGCCCTGTCCGTTGCCTAGGTAAACGGTCGCACCGCTGGACGTGGAATATGCGAGAACTAAGTCCAGATACCCATCGCCGTTCACATCCGCCAGGATCGGCTGTTGCGTTACCGCGCCAAAATTGGAGGGCACCTGAGTGAATCCGCCATGCTGATTGTTCAACAATATTGTGGCATTGGTCGTCTCATCAACTTCGCCATTCGTGAGCACCAGATCGGGCCAGCCATCGTTATTAATGTCACCTGCCACGATACCGGAAAATCCGCCGAGAGGGACGGTTGCGACGATGGCGGTGGGTGTCTGGAAGGTGCCGTCGCCGTTGCCCAGTGCCAGCAGGTTGCCGGAGGTGGCGAAGTCCAGCTTGCCATCGTTGTTGAAGTCCGCCAGTATCACGGAACCGCCCGAGTTTGGGGTGGGGGTGGTGCTCTTCAGCGTAAACGTGCCATCGCCATTGCCGAGATAAGAGAGCAACGCGTTGGGCGAGCCGTTGACCGCCACCAGCAGGTCGGGGATACCGTCTCCATTCAAATCGCCGCTGACCACACAGGCTGCACCGCTAATGGCGATGGGAGTACCGGTAGTGAACGGCTTGGCGGCCTTGCCGGTCCCCAGCAGGATGGAGACGCCGCTTGCGGTGATTACGGCGAGATCGGGCTTGCCATCGCCGTTGAAATCTGCGGCCGCGCTACAGCCTGCACCGCCGGTGACGGCTGTCCAGATACCGTCTTCGAACTGCTTTTTGCCCTCATTGAGCAGCACGGACGTGGCATCGTAAGCGAACGTTACCATGTCGGTCAAGCCGTTGGCTCGCAAATCGGCTAGGATAACGTTGTTGGTGCCACCGGCACTGTCAATGGGGTAACCTACTGGCTTGGCGAAATTCCCACCCCCTTCGCCGTAGGCGACGTAGCCGGCCTCGGAAACCAGGGCAGAAATGCCATCACCGTTGAGATCGCCGATCGTCAGACCGCCGCTAAATGCACCAGGAAGATCGACGTACTTCGGTCCGGAGAAGCCTCCGGCGCCATTGCTGAAGAACAGCGCTGCTTCGTTGGCATAGGTATTGACAATCGCAATGCCAGGATAGCCGTTCTTGGTCAACTTCCCGGCCGCGACAGCGATAGGCCTTTTGGGTTCCGAGAAACTGAGAGGCGTCTGGAATGTGCCGTTGCCGTTGCCGAACGCAACCACAAAGCCGTTGCCCGAAGCGCCCTGCCCGCCGAATGTCAGACATACTACCAGATCCAGATTGTTGTCCCCGTTGAAATCCGCGGCCGCGATCCCGTCGGAGCCCTGCAACGGAACCACCAACACGCCGGGGTTGAAGGTTCCATCACCCTTGCCAGTAAACAACCACACTCCCATGGCGCCGGGCGTGGCAACGTCCAGGATACCGTCGTTATTGAAATCCCCGACAACCAGATACCCGAACACGCCGTCGTCGGTTGTGTAGTATACAGCCGACTGAAAGGTACCGTCGCCATTGCCTATGGATATGGCGATTCCGCTCCCATACGAAAAGACGAGGTCAATTTTGCCATCGCCGTTCAGGTCGGTTGCGGCGAAAGAAAAGGACCCGGACGTGCCTGGGTTGCTGGAGGGGCCTGAACGAAAGGTGCCGTCGCCATTGCCGAATAATACTTCAATGAGCCCATCCGCGCTGGAAATCACGTCCGGGATTCCGTCTCCGTTCGTGTCCGCCACCTGGCCGTAAATGCTGTCCAACCCGATATAGTCGCGCCGCGCGTAAAATGTCGGCATAGTTGGGCTGGCCGCGCTGGCGACCGCCAGAAATATCAGGAAGTAAGCGCTCAAAACTGCGCATCGTCTGATCGTTCTGGTCATCGCGGCCTTCGCGCTTCTGAAGTATACCGCGTAACTCGTCGAGCGGCTATGCGGGACCCCAGTTGCGCCGCTCGATCACCGTCGCTGGCTCATAGGTGACCCCGCGCGCCAGGCGCTTCTGCTCGCGCAGCGTAGCCCACAAGATCGCCGGACCGAGCGCGGCGGCCATCCGCGACAGCGGGCCAAACTCGCGCCCCAACTCCTTGCGGAATGCGTGCACCTGCGCGCTGACGCTCTCGTTGGTCTTGCGCAACTGGCGCTCCATGGCCCACAACAGGCCGCTGGCGGCGCTCTTCAGCGAGCGGACTTCCCACTCGAAGCGCGCGCGCACGCGGGCATCCGGGTCGTTTTTGTAGCGCTTCCAGCCGGCCAACGTGGTCCGCCAGACGCGCAGCAAACTGGGCCCGTTGCGCTCGAAATCGCGGCGGAAAGCCCAATCCAGGAACTGCTTGGATTGTTCCCGCGAAATGGCCGCGTGCTGGAAGTTGAATTTGTCCTGACCGTGAATGTCGGCCAGGTCCACATCGCTCAGCATGCGGTCCTGCTGCTGCATCTCCTGGTAAAGCGGGGTGCCGGGCACCGGCGTGTACAGCATGAATTGGTGGAAATCGGTCTCATGCGCCACGGCGTGCTCGATTTCCGCGTGGATATTCTGCGGCGTGTGATGCTCCAGGCCGACGATGGTCGAGCCCAGCAGCTTGATGCCGTGCGCGTGCAGTTCCCTGGTCAGCGCCAGCGTGTCCGTATCCTGCAGCTTGATGTAGCTCGATTGCGGTGATTCCAGCCCCATCCAGATCCACGAAATTCCCAGCTCCACCAATTCCTTGATGGAGTATTTGCGGATGGCGTTAGCCGATGAGAAAACATACAGCGCCCACGCCTTTCCTTTGGCCTTCATGCAGTCCAGCAGTTCCATGGCGCGCTTCTTATACAGCAGGAAATTCTCGTCCATGATGAAAAACGAGCGGACCTTCATCGTGGTTTCCATCTCGCACATGATGCGGAAGAGGTCCTCGCCGGTCTCGTAGAAATTCAGGAACTTGCCCTTGCCGCCGAAGAAGGCGGAGGTGGTGCAGAAGTTGCAACCCATGGGGCATCCGACTGACGGAATGATAGTGGCGGCGGCCTGTCCGGAGGGTTCCGGAATGCGCATGCCCATGGTGCGCAGACCGTACCCCGAGACAATATGGGGATGGCGGATGGGCGCGTTTTCGTCCGCGCCCAGGTAGCGGCGCATCCAGGAGATGCCGTCGCCGCGCACGATGTGGTCGGCGTCGATAATCTTATCGAGGCCGGGGATGGCGGCCACGTGTCCGCCCACCACGATGGTGGATTGGGGCGAGAGACGCCGCGCAATGCGGCACATTTCGCGCACTTTGCCCACGTTCACGATGATCGACGAAATGCCCACTACATCGTAAGCGTTTTCGGTCAGCTCGCGCTCGAAGGCTTCACGCGTGGGAAAGTCCAGGACCGTGCAGGGCGCCGGGATATTCTCCTGAATCATCATGATGCCCCAGGAGCGGTGGAACATGCGCAGGGAGAAGGGGCCCTGCTCGCGGGTTACCTGGTTGTGGTACAGCTCCATGGGGTTCATGGCACGGCTGCCGAAGCGGTCGTTTTGGGCGTAGGGGCCGAACACGGCGGAGAGCAGGATTCGGGCGTTGGCTCCTTTGGGATGCGGTTTCATTTCGGATTTAGAGACTCTCTTCACCTTTGTTGTACCGCCGTTGGAGGGGAAAGGATCGTAATATTTGTGTAATTCCGATGGCGGCCTGGGAGGCCGCCGCAGGCCGAGGGCCTGCCCCACTATTGATGCAGACGCTGCAGCCTGCCTGCCAGAAATCGGCGTTCGCTTTCGTTGGTGACCAGTTCCAGCGCGCGGCGGTAGCTATAGGCCGCTTCGGTTGCGGAGCCCATCCGCCGCAACAGATCCGCGCGCGCGGCGTGCAGCAGATGATACCGATCCAGATCGTTGGTTGCGGCCAGGGCGTCGATCAGGGCCAACCCAGCCGCGGGACCGTCCGCCATGGCCACGGCCACGGCGCGGTTCAGCGAGACCACCGGGGAAGGGTGCCCGCGTTCCAAAAGATCGTAGAGCCGGAGAATCTCGCGCCAGTCCGTTTCTTCGGCGCTCGCCGAGCGGCAGTGCACGGCCGCAATGGCCGCCTGAAGGGCATATGGGCCGGGGCCCGAAGCCATCGCCTCATCCACCAGCGGCAGCGCTTCGGCGATTTTTCCGCGCTTCCACAGGCTGCGATCCTGCTCTTCCAGGGTGACCAGATCGCCCGCGGCGTTGAGGCGGGCGTCCCGCCGGGCATCGTGCAGCATCATGAGCGCGAGCAGTCCCGTAACTTCGGCGGGAGGCTGGGGCGCCAGCAGCGTGCGGACCAGGTTCGCGAGCCGTATGGCTTCGGCGCACAGGCCGGCGCGCAGCAGCGTCTCGCCGCGGGTGGCCAAGTATCCCTCGTTGAACACCAGATAGATCGCGGTCATCACCGCGTCGAGGCGCTCGGGCATATCCTTTATTTCGGGCAAGACATAGGGGATGCGGGCGTCGCGAATTTTGCGCTTGGCGCGGACCAGCCGCTGGGCCATTGTGACCGGAGGCACCAGAAAGGCGCGCGCGATCTCATCCGTTTCCAGGCCGCACAGTGTGCGCAGCGTCAAGGCCACTTGGGCTTCCAATGAGAGGGCGGGGTGGCAACAGGTGAAAATCAGGCGCAGGCGGTCGTCGGGAATCTCTTCGGTATCGTAATCGGGTTCCTCCATCTCCCGAACAAGGCCGGACGCGGCCATGGATTGCAGTTTCTCGGAAAACAGCGCTCGGCGGCGAATGCGGTCGATGGCTTTGTGGCGGGCCGTTTGGATGATCCAGGCGCGCGGATTATCCGGAATGCCTGCGGCCGGCCACTGATCCACGGCGGCGGCGAAGGCCTCCTGTGCGGACTCCTCGGCCAGATCGAAGTCGCCCACGTGCTTGATTAAGGCCGCCACGATGCGGCCCCACTCGTTACGGTAGACGTCCTCGACGGCCGCTGCTATATCCCAAGCCACAGCCGATTGTAAAATGTTTTAGCGGGGGTGTCGATTCAGCCGTGGGCCGTTCGACTCACCATTAGAGAGGCGCCGGGATGCGATACATGCTGCTGATTTACCAGGACGAGAATTTGCTGAGCGAAAGCGACCGCGCGCATTGCTATGAAGAGTCGGCGGGGGTTGCCAGGGAACTGCAAGCCAGCGGGAATTATGTTGGGGCAGGCCCTTTGTATCCCACGTCGACGGCCACCAGCGTGCGCGTGCGGGACGGCAAACGGCTGGTGACGGATGGCCCATTCGCCGAGACGCGCGAACAACTGGGCGGCTACTATTTGATCGAGGCGGAAAACCTCGACCGGGCGATCGAGATCGCGGCGCGGTTACCGGGTGGACGCTGGGGCACGGTTGAGATACGGCCGGTGCTCGAGGTCCAGGGTCTGCCGGAGGTTCAGGGACAACACAAATAAGGAGACGAACGATGCAAACGAGTCTACATCTCAATTTTAACGGTCAATGCGAGGAAGCGTTCCAGTATTATGAGCGCTGCCTTGGCGGAAAAATCGAATTCCTGATGCTGCATGAAGCCGCACCGGCGTCCCAGCAGGCGCCGCCGGAATGGGGGAAAAAGGTGCTGCATGCCAGCATAAGCATCGGCGGCCAGATACTGATGGGCTGCGACGCGCCGCCGGGCTATTATGAGGAGCCCAGAGGCTTCTCCGTGTCGCTGCAGTTCAAGGACGCGGACGAGGGGGAACGCGTATTTCGCGCCTTGGAGCCGGGCGGCCAGGTGCGCATGCCGCTGCAGGAGACATTCTGGGCCAAGCGTTTTGGGATGCTGGTGGACCGGTTCGGCATTCCGTGGATGATCAACTGCGAGAAGGCCGCGCAAGACCAGCAGGCGCCCGAAAAGTTGCAAGCCGTCGCCGGGTGAGGGCATTAGTTTAGTTTAGTGCAGCGTCGAGAGCGCACCGTAGGGCGGCCAATCCTGGCCGCAGCCGCCTTTCAGGCGGCCAAGCCGGCTAAAAGCCGGCTGCGGGCAGAATTGCCCGCCCCACGATGCAAAAGTCCACGTGAATCGGGAGGGCACCCCACGATTTGCCCTACAATATAAAATGGTTTGATGCTCAGGTTTGCTGTTTCGCTGTTCGCTCTCGTGGCGGCCCCGCTGGCGTTTGCCGGCGACTCGCATCTCAGTAATATCCGCCAGTTGACGCACGGCGGCCAGAATGCCGAAGCCTATTGGGCGCCCGATGGCAAGCGCCTGATCTTCCAATCCACGCGGCCGCCCAACGAGTGCGACCAGATGTACATTATGAACGCGGACGGCTCGGATCAGCACATGGTGTCGACCGGCAAAGGGCGCACCACATGCGGCTATTTTCTGGCCGACAACCAGCACATCATCTACGCCTCCACGCACGCCGCCGCCGATGCGTGCCCACCGCCGCCCGACCGCACCCACGGTTACGTATGGGGCGTGTTCGCGGGCTACGACATCTACCTGGCGACCGACGATGGGAAGATCCTGAAACAACTGACCGACACGCCCGGATACGATGCCGAAGGCACCATCAACTGGAAGACCGGCACGATCGTGTATACCTCGCTCGCCTCGGGCGATCTGGATCTATGGACCATGCGGACCGACGGTTCCGGCAAGCGGCAGATCACCCGGAAGCCGGGCTACGACGGCGGCGCGGTGTTCTCGCGCGACGGAAAGAAACTGGTGTGGCGGGCCAATTACCCTAAGACCCCCGAAGACATGGAGCGCTACAAGTCGCTGCTGGCCGCCAACCTGACGGCGCCCATGAAGATGGAGATCGTGGTGGCGGACGCGGACGGCAGCCACGCGCAAACGCTCACCGATTTCGGGTGCGCCAGCTTCGCGCCGACCTTCACGCCGGACGGCAAGAAGATCCTGTTCGCATCCAACAAGCACGCCTGCGATACGCGCCGGTTCGAGTTGTACATGATGAACGTGGACGGCAGCGGCCTGGAACAGGTAACCGATTTCGGCGGCTTCACGTCCTTCCCGGAGTTCTCCCCCGACGGCAAGACGCTGGTCTTCTGTTCGGACCGGGAAGCGAAGGAGAAGTACGAGTTCAACATCTTTACAGCCGATTGGAAGTAAGGCTTTGAGCCACGAATGCACACGAATGCACACGAATGCACACGAATAAGAACACAGCCAGGCTTAGGTTTTATTCGTGTTTATTCGTGTGCATTCGTGGCTTAATTTTGCTTTTCGTTTCGAACCTTTTCCTGTTCGCGCAAGCGGACAAGGGTCTCGTGGCGGGTAAGGTATTGAATTCGGCTACGGGTGAACCGGTACGTAAGGCGCATGTGTCTCTTTTTGGTTTGAAGCAGAAACCCCCGGTTGGCGGGAGCGCCACCACCGACACCGCGGGCAGCTTCGAAATTGGCGATCTGCCGGCCGGCGACTATTCGCTGGTGGTGGCGCGGGAAGGCTTTGTCCCGCCCAACGTCAACGGCAAGATCAAGCGGCAGCGGTTGACGCTGGCGGCGGCCGAGGAAAAGCGCGAGGTGATCGTCCGCCTGACGCCGCTGACCGTCATCGCGGGCCGCATCCTGGATGAGGATGGCGATCCGATCCAGCGAGTGGAAGTGCAGGCGATGGACTACCAATACACCGCTTCCGGACGCCAGTTGTCGACGCGCGGCTCCGCCACGACTAACGACCTGGGAGAATACCGCATCTTCGATCTGAATCCCGGCCGGTATTATGTGAAAGCCGGCTCCACGGGAATGATGTACCGATCGGACGAGTCGTTCGCTCCCGCGTATTATCCCGGAACGGCGGATGCAAGCGCAGCCACCGCCGTGGAGGCAGCCGCAGGCCAGACGGCGCAGGGCATCGATGTGACACTGCATGCCACGCGGCTGGCTCACATTCGCGGCCGGGTGATGAATCCGGGCAGCAACCTGACAGTGGGCCTGATCGAGGTCGGCGAAAGAGGGGGGACCAGCACCACCAGCATCGACGACCCGAAGGGCAAGTTCGAACTGCGGGGAGTCCTGCCTGGATCGTATATTCTGATTGCGCACGGCACCATTGCGGAACAACATTTTGGCGCGCACTTGCCCATCCAGGTGGGCTCCGCCGATCTGGAGGGAATCGAGCTGCATCTCCTGCCCCCTGTCGAGATCGCTGGACAGATTCGGATGGAAGGCAAGACCGGGGCCAAAATGTCGCGGCTAAACGTCCAGTTGCAAGAGGAAGGGCATGCCGGGCAGAGCATCGCCGAGGGCGAGCCTAAGGAGGACGGTTCGTTTGTGCTCGAAGGCGTGGAGCCGGGGGTGTACCACGTCTCGGTTTCGGCGCCGGAAGAGTTGTACCTGAAGGCGGTCCGCTGGTCGGACCGGGATGTGATGCAATCCGGCCTGGATCTGACGCAGGGGGCGGCCGGAAGCGGGTTGGTGGTGGTGATGAGCGCCAACGGCGGCCAGATCGATGGCGTGGTGGAGGACGACCAATCGGCGCCCATGGCCGGCGCCACGGTAGCGTTAGTGCCTGCCGATGCGAAACGCCCGAAGGCGTTGTTCAAAGCGGCTTTGACCGGCCCAAACGGCCATTTCCGTATACCGGGAATCGCACCGGGCAGTTACAAACTGTTCGCGTTTGAGGACGCGGATTCGAACCGGGTGATGTACGATTCGGATTTTTGGCGTCCGTTCGATTCGCAAGGGCAGAGCATGGAGATATCGGAGGGCGGCAAGGAGAGCGTGCAGCTTAAGGCGATCAAACCGACCGGGGAGCAGCCGCCCGCGCCATGAAACCCGGCGCGGCCACAAGAGCCCGTACTGGCCATCCGGGAATCACCGGGCGGGGGCTAAGGCGCACAGCAGGTACCGCGGCTCAGAAGAGAAGGCAATAAAAACTTGTTGCAAAAGAGGCGGTCGGGTGTACAATTAACGTAATCTAAAGGCCGGAGGAGCGAAAATGAAAACCGTGTTTGGGATTTGTTTAGGCGTGCTGGTTGCGACGACAGCTCAGGCAGCCACCATCATACTTGGAACATTTAGCTTCAACGACCAGCAGTTTGGCAACACTCTGACGCAGAGTGACGGCGGAACCTTTCTCAACAACAACTGGCTGAACGTTGTCGACACGAATCCGGGCAGTCCGGGGGCGTTAACGGGCCCGAATTTTAACACTGGTGTCGCAAACATTGGCATCGATGGCACAACCATCGATTACACGATTGGCTACAACACGCCAATTGTGAACGGTCCCGGAGCAGACTTCGGGCTGGTGGTCGGTTATAGCTGGGAAACCGACATTTACCATATAGCCGTTTCAACCAACGGGACCACTTTCACGCCGTTCCAGAATTTCCCCGGCGGTACTCTGGGGGTCGACACCGGCGTTAACATGTCCTATTGGTATGCTGGCGGCGGCCCCTACGCCACGGATTTGGTCGTGGTTCCGATCGATTTAAGCCTCTTCGGAATCCCACTGGGCGCGTCGGTGGACGCCATTGAAATCCAGGGCGATGCCGGCGAGCAACCGGACCTATTCCGCATTGCCGGATTCGCGACCGGGACCCTCGGCACACCGGAACCCGTGTCGCTGCTATTGGTAGGAGCGGGGCTGGCGGGTCTCGCGTTGTGGCGCCGCCGGGCCGGCAGAGCTTGCCGTTAAGCCCGCCGATCATACCCGGTCCGGTTGACTAGCTCTCGCTTTCACGCCTTTTCAGAAGTTCAGTAACATATTTCGAAGGGAGTGGGGCAGCCCCTCGGGCTGCGGCGGACCCTCGGTCCGCCCGGCCTGGGAGGCCGCCGCAGCGCAGGGCGCTGCCCCACAAATACGCCATTCGAGTATACGAGCGTATTTCTGAAATGACCAACTAAGCTAGTCAGCCCAGAGCAAAGAGTGGGATTGTAGTGAAACCTTTGTTCACTTGAACTCACATTAGAAGTGGAAGCCGGTTGAAAACGGGCGGGCACATGCAGCCCGGTACCGCGCTTAAATCCACTTATGCGGGCCATTATCGATGCCGACAACCTGCCGACCGCCGTACAATACTACACGGCTTTTCCGGGCGAACCTTCCCAACAGTTGAAGGACTACATTTCAATTGACCGGCTCGACGCAGTGCATCGTTTGACCTTGGAGTCGATCCTGACGACAATCGGCACCAGCGGCGAAAAAGAGTTTTTATTAGTGCTCCATTCAAATCCGACCGGACTGGTTTTGCCGATAGGAGCAGTGCCCCTCGCCGCGGTCAACGCGGATCAGACGGTTCTGAACATAATCCAGTTGGCGTCCGTGGTGTTCGGCCTTCTGGAAGACAGCCAGGATCCAAACCTCGCGGTGAACGACGCGTTCCTGAGCGCCTGGATGGATTTCTTCTCCAACACGCCGCAAGTCAATACGGCCGCCATCTCGCAAGCTTCGGGAGTTGCGGCAAAGTGTACAGAGGCCGCCAAGCTGGGACAGCTTTGGGTAGGCGCCGCCTGCACCGCCATGCATACTACCGAGGCGGCACTAAGGAGAATCGCTGCATTGGCCGACAAGGTACGCCGCTCCTCGCTCACTCGCCTGGAGTTCAGATCGTGCCGCTTGGGGAGTAGTAGTGGATTGAAGGAGGTCGCCAGCTTTTTCGGGGCGATGTCGTTTGCGCCCAAGGTCCGCACATTTTATGTCCATCAACCGGTACAGATGGTACGTACGCAGGCACAGTTGAACGCCATAGCACGAGGGCTCGGGCCACACAGCCGGCGGTTCACTGCGGCGCAAACAGACGCGGGCGCCCGCGACGACGTTGCGTTCGCCATTCAAGTGATTCGTTCTAAGAATCACATGTACCTCTCTAGAATGTTCGCGATTAACGAGCAGGCGGTGTTTAACTGGGTCAACCGGTTCATTCAGCGGCTCCCGACCATGGTCACGGTGAATGGCAGGCCCATCCCCGTCAGGACCGGGCGCACGTTTGTGCAACAACTGGTGGTGGCAGGGTTCTGGACACCTGAGTCAGTGAAGCCTTTTGTCTTTCCCGGCGAGTCCGATTATCCCGGTTTCATTGAGAGCCAGTTTTGAATCGAGTGACGCGCAGACTAAGAGGCGGAGCGCCCGGGCTCAAGCGCGCGGCCATCGTCTGGAAGACGTTTTCCGCGGCTGTACCTATATAGGCTCGTAGCCTGGCGTGCGCGAGTATAGGTCTGATTCAGCCAAATCCGGCCTTACACCGTGGCAGACGCAATAAAGTCGACTTACGTTATCTGCACGTCTGCGACGGCTGAGTTGAGTGCGCTGCGCCTTTTGGTCTTCCCTGCTAATCTACGGCGTGCGAATCAGACCGCGCTGCTCTTCCATCGCTCGATCCGATGATCCAGTTCCATGATTTGCTTGGTGAGCCTGAGCTCCAGTTCCGCGAACCCTTGCCGTGTTTCGGCGCGCAGGGCTCCGATCTCGGACCACACAGCTTCGATTTGTGCGCTGAGCATGCGTGTATTGATCCAGGCCGTAAGCACGACCACGATCAAGCTGCCGAACAGGGCCAGAATTGCGGGCATCCACGCTTGAACCTGAGCGTTCATCAATGCGCCCATTATACATGCGGTTCCGCTGAGCAGTTCTCCCGGCGACGCCGTCTTTCATTACCTATCCACGTT
>Ga0302325_10003989_pt1 | contig 34361 bp, 26 predicted proteins | sample Palsa_T0_2_FD_201948 | JGI IMG/M metagenome (GOLD analysis project Ga0302325, IMG submission 201948) | Peat permafrost microbial communities from Stordalen Mire near Abisko, Sweden - Palsa_T0_2 | ecosystem: Environmental > Terrestrial > Soil > Palsa > Peat permafrost | place: Sweden: Abisko...
TGGCACGTCTGGCTCGGACAAGGCGGACTGGAACGAAGCCGGCTGCGGCAGGACGGGACGGGGCGGCGCCGACCTGGGCGAGGCCGACCAGGACGGGTCGGACTGGGCTGGGGCTGACTGGGCTGGAGCTGACTGGGCTGGGGCTGACCGGACTGGAGCGGGCTGGGACGTGTCCGGCTGCGGTGCCACCTGGAGCGCGGGCGCGGGCGTGCGGGCGGCAGTTAGCCGCGCCTTAATCGGTCGCGGCGCAACGCGCGGTGCCGCTTCTCCGGCGCTCACGGCGGCCTCGACTGCCGTCCCAGTTGGGCGGGCCGGAACTTTCCTGGCCTTCTTGGGCCGTGCCTTCGGGGGGTGCTTGTGCCACACCCGGGCCGTCACCAAGATGTCGTCCTTCTCCGCGAACGGCGCCATCCGGCACCAGGCTCGCGGCTCAGCAACGTAACGAAGCTGTGAGGTCACCAGTTCCGGCAATCGCTTACTCTCAATGACCGGCCGGGTCGTCAGCCAGGTGAGCACCCCGGGCGGCAGAATATACAGCCATACCAAGTCGTGGTTAAACGGCAGCCCAATCGCAATAAGGAAAACGACGTAGGGAACGGTGATCCCGGTGAACACGCCAATCCACGTGATTGGCAACGGAGCTGGCAGCCGAAAATCGTACAGCTTGTAAAGCCGCTTTTCGATTCGCCAGATATTCGTATAAGTGGGAAGATCCACTATGGACGCGCTCCTTCTGCCAGAACGGGATCAGTGGACTCCGAGCGCATTCGCTATGCCGGTGGCTAGCTCCTGCACGATACTTGGCGTGTAAAAAACGACGGCGATGGCGACGGCAAGCACCAGGAACTGGACGAATCGGGTGATCTCGCGGGTGAAGAGGAAGAAGATCGCGACGATCCCGACGATGCCGAGGAACAACGGCCCGAACAAGCCCTGCAGGTAGGTAACGAGACCCTGCGTATTCAAGGCCACTGGAGCCATCGAAGCGGTGAGGTGAGTATTCATAAAACGTCCCTTCCGGGATCAAATGAACAGCCAAAGAGTGTTACGGCATGCCACTGGGGCAGATACAAGTAAAGCCGATGTACAGACGCGGGCTGACGAGGCCGCGGCACCCCGGCCCGCTGTGGTATCCGCGGCGGACGAGCGGTCCTGAGCCGACCCGATCGGACGGCGGGCGGGCAGGAGGCACGCCGGACATAGGCTGACCCTAGGGAAGCATATGACCCTCGGGAAGGGTATGACCCGCGGGAAACGGGCCGCACCAAGGTGGGAGCGGACCGGCCGGCAGCGGTGCGATCGCATGCGGACATGACGGCGTCAGCCGCCAGCGTCCTGGTCATTGGGCTCCCACCGCCTCGATCGACGCACTGATTTCATTTACATACCATTTTACGCCGCTTTGTTGAACTACCGACATGCTGTATGTGACCTGCAGTTTTGCCCCGCTAGGCACGCCCTGGCTGAGGAGCTGCCATATGACGCTGACAGTTATCTGACGGGTAGTGCCACCGGGTGGCACGTGCAGGCCGGCGATCGAGTCAAAGGCCACCGTCCCAGCCAGCCCGGTCATCCTCACGCCCGGGGCGAGGAACCTGTTGAGCGCGGCGCTATCACCGTTGGCGTAGGCCTGGAAAAAGGCGGGCAGCTCATTCATTAGCTGGCTTTGCGCCGCCAGGTCCGAGCGGCCAGGGGCTGGCGACGGCGGGGCAATCGGCGCAGGTGCGGGCAGCCAGGCGGGGTCGCCATCGACCACGACGGCACCGCCCGAGGCGGCCACCGGCACGCCGAGCTCCATCAGCTGGCCATTGACCAAGGCGAGCAACGTCACGACGGCGTGCTGCGGGCCCTGCACCGCAATGCCCGCGACCTGCTCAGACTGCAGGCTCAGCTGGCCGGCGCCATTCCAGCCCAGGTCCGGCTGGGCCGCCGCGATGCTGGCCGGAACGAACTCCGCCAGCTGCTGCTCCCGCAGCCCCTGATCCTGCGGGTTGAAGTTGAGATACACCCGGCCGAACTCGGCCGCATAGGCCTCGGCCAGGGCGACAGGGAACTGGCCGGACCTAGGCGTCGCAGACCCGGTGCCGACGGCCGGCGACGCGGAACTGTGGCTGAAGACGATGGCCGTCACGCCGCGGAACGCGATTATCAGCAGAGCCGCCCAGAGCAGCACCCGAAGCGGCCAAAGCAGCCACCTGCCGCCCGCCCCGCCCCAGCCCTCATCGGTCCGCGGATCGGGTTCGAAGGCCATCGGGTCGCTCGCCGGCGGATCGGCCTCGCCGAGGGCAGGCGGACGCGGTCGCGGGGGGCCGAGACCGGTCGAGCCTAGATAGTAAACGGGCGACTGCGTTCCGTTACCGGACTTCGGCCCGCGAACCATCACACCTCCGCACGTTTCCGCGCCTGTCTGAAGACAGGCGCGGCCGTCCCTTGTGCCGGTCTCGCGGTCCATTGTGCGTCATGAAGTCTCGGTTAGGAACCGGCTACCGCCGATGACCGGAAACATGAGCCTGGACAAATGACCAGCATCCCCTGATACGTGGCGGACACTCAATGAGTTCAAGTGGGTTCGGAACGTGTTCGACACCCTCGGCGGCGGCCCGCGTCGCTTCCAGCGGACGGGACACCCGTCCGCGCGGAGCCGACAGCATCGACGTCACCGCAGGTCACGGGCTTACAGGTGCGGATAAGTGGCCGTCCGGCCTGGTGTTTCTTCCGGTGGAAGCGGAGCGCCTAGCCGTTTACTGGAGGCACCGTTCGTTCGGCGTAATTTTGCTCTTTTGCCGGTTGAGCTGGGGAAACATGCTTGGGACGGGGGTAGACGGCGGGAGATATTACCGTGCGCTTACCATTAACCGCTGCTAGGCGCGTTGCTGGGCTGGCTACCGGCGAGACCGCTAGACGTTGAAGCGGAACTCCACGACGTCGCCGTCGCGCATGACGTAGTCCTTGCCCTCGATGCGGGCCTTTCCGGCCGCCCGGGCCGCGGGCAGTGAGCCCGCCGCGATCAGGTCGTCGAACGAGACCACCTCGGCCTTGATGAAGCCGCGCTGGAAGTCGGTGTGGATGACGCCCGCCGCCTCCGGAGCGGTCGCCCCGGCCCTGATCTCCCAGGCCCTGGTCTCCTTCGGGCCCGCGGTGAGAAACGTCTGCAGGCCCAGCGCGCGGAACCCGGCCCGTGCGAGCTGGGCCAGACCCGGTTCGCCCATACCCGCCTCGGCCAGCAGTTCCGCGGCCTCGTCTGCGGGCAGCTCGGTCAGGTCGGCTTCGGTCTTGGCGTCGAGGAAGATCGCCTCGGCGGGAGCGACCAGCTCAGACAGCCGCTTGCGCAGGTCCTCGTCGGCGAGTTCGGCGACGTCGCTGTTGAACACGTACAGGAACGGCTTGGCCGTGAGAAGCTGCAGTTCACGCAGGTCAGCCACGTTGATGCCGGCGGCGGCGGCGCCGGAGGACAGCGCGATGCCCTGGTCGAGCAGTTGCTGCGCCGCCGCCGCGGCCTGGGCCACCTGGGCGCGTTCGGGATCCTTGGCGAACTTCGTCTCTTTCACCAGCCGGGGCAGCGCCTTCTCCAGCGTCTGCAGGTCGGCGAGGATCAGCTCGGTGACCACCGTCTCGATGTCGCGCTCCGGCGACACGTCGCCGTCGACGTGCGTGACGTCCGGGTCGGCGAAGACCCGGACCACCTGGCAGATCGCGTCGGTCTCGCGAATATGGGCCAGGAACTGGTTGCCGAGGCCCTGGCCCTGGGACGCACCGCGGACCAGGCCGGCGATGTCGGTGAACCGTACGCTGGCCGGCACGATGCGCGCGGAGTTGTAGAGCTTCGCCAGCTCAGCTAGCCGGGGATCGGGCACGCCCACCACGCCGACGTTCGGCTCGATGGTGGCGAACGGGTAGTTGGAGGCGAGCGCGCTGGCTCGCGTCAACGCGTTGAACAGGGTGGACTTGCCGACGTTGGGCAGGCCAACAATTCCGATAGACAGGCTCACCCGCGCGAGTGTAGTGCCGTCGGCCACGGACCCGGGTCCGCCGCGGGCGTTCAGCGGATGATGCGGGTCCGGGTGATGCGGAACTCGGCCAGTCGTCAATGCACACTAGAACTGGACTTCGTACTGGGCGGGGTCGATGCGGGCCTCGATGACGAGGGGGCGGGAGCCTGCGGACGCTCGCGACCTTGGGCCGAAGTCGGCCAGGGCCTTCTCCAGCGCGGGCTCGGTGTCAACCCGGATGCCATCGCAGCCCATGGCCTCGGCCAGGGCGGCCAGGTCGGACCCGCCCATCCGGGTCGCGGTCGGCGGGTAGCCCACCAGCTGCTGGCGCAGCTCGATCCGGTTCAGGCTGTTGTCGGTGAACACCACCACGGTGATCGGCAGGTCCAGAGCCGCGGCGATCCGCATCTCGGTCGCGGTCATCGCGAACCCGCCGTCGCCGACCAGGGCCATGACCGGCCGGTCCGGCCGGGTGAGCTTCGCCGCGATCGCCGCGGGTACGCCGAACCCCATAGCCGAAAGCCCGTTGGTCATCAGCACCGACCGCGGCTCCCTGGCCTGCCACGCCTGGCCTGCCATGATCTTGTGCGAGCCGACGTCGGTGGTCACGATGGTGTCAGGCGGAGCCGCCTGGCGGGCGATCAGGACCACGTCCGAGGGGTTGAGCTTCCCCTCGGTTCGTCCCGCCAGCCAGGCCGCGCGCAGCCGGGCCCGATGCCGCGCCACCTCGGCTTCCGTCCACCGGGGCTGGCCCGGCCACTGGGCGGTGACCCAGCGCAGCAGCGCCCCGACGTGGCCGACAAGCTCATGCGCGCTGGGGTAGACCTGATCGGTGTTCGGCGTGGTGTCCAGGTGCACGACCGGAGTGCTGACGGACCAGGGGCTGATCAGCTCCACCGGGTCGAAGCCGGCGGCCAGGATCAGATCGGCCCCGGCCAGCAGATCCCACCCGACGCGATGGCCCGCCATGTCCAGGACGCCGGCGAAATACGGGTGATCCTCGGGAAAGGTGCCCTTGGCCATCGGCGAGACCATCACCGGGATTCCGGCCCGCTCGGCCAGGTCAACCAGCTCCGGGCCGGCCGCGCAGCGAAGCGCCGCGATGCCCGCCAGGATCACCGGGCGCCGCGCGGCGCGCAGGATCTGGAGCGGGTCACCCTCGCCGTAGACGTCGGCGGACCCCGCCGCGGTCAGCGGAGGCGGGACGACCAGGGGACCGGCCCCGGCGGACCCAGCACCAGCGGACCCAGGGCCGGCCGGGAGGAGCCAGGCGTCGGCGGTCACGGTCAGGTGGACGGCGCCGGGACGCTCGGCGACGACGGTGCGCAGCGCCTTGCGTATGACCGTGTCCGCCGAGGCCGGCTCCAGCCGCAGCGCCAGCTTGGTGACCGGGGCGAACAGCCGGCCGTGATCGACCACCTGGTGGGTGAAGAACTGCTCGCGGGCACTCTCGATCTGGCCGGAGACCGCTAGCACCGGTACCCGGTCCAGGGTCGCCGAGGCCACGCCGTTCAGCACCGCCGTCGACCCTGGACCCAAAGTAGACAGGCATACCCCGGGCCGGCCCGTGGCCATGGCCGCCGCCTGCGCCATGAAGGCGGCCGTCCCTTCCCGCACCGCCGACACCAGCTCGATGCCCTGACGCCGGGCCGCCTCCATGAAGTCGATGACGGACTCGCCGGGATAGCCGAAGACGTGCCGGACCCCGACCGCGTGCAGGTAGCCGGCCAGCAGCGCCGCGGTGGAACCCGGTGCCGTGGCTGAACCCGTTCCGGCTGGATCCGGTGCCGGGGCAGAGACAGACTCCTGTGCCATCGCCCCATTGTCCACGCAGGTGACGTTGGGGGTACCACGGCCCGTTCGGGAAGGTAGAAGACACCCTCAAAGCGGCCCGTTCTGCCGTTGTTTCGGCCGCTGGCGGGCGTGTCGCCGTCAGGTTCGCCACTTACGGTGAGATCATCACTGCATATGAGTACGATCTCGCTGTTTGCCGGACTGCTGCTCGGGATCGTCATCGGGGCAGCGATCGGATTCCTGTACGCCCGCGGGCGGCTGGCCGCCGCCACCGCGGACGCCAGCGGCCACGCCCGCGCCGCGGACGAGCGGGCCCGCGCCGCCGAAGACCGGGCCCAGATGATCGAGCGGGTCGCGGCCGACCGGGCCGCGCTGGTCGAAGGCCAGCTCGCGGAGCGGTTCCAGGCCCTGTCCGCGCAGGCGCTCGACGCGAGCACCTCGCGTTTCCTTGAGGTCGCCGAGGGGCGGCTGCAGGCGGCGAACGCGAACGCGGCCGGGGAACTCGAGACCCGGCGGGCGGCGGTCGAGCACCTAGTCGGGCCGCTGAAGGAAACCCTGGCCCGGGTCGAGGCCCAGCTGCGCGAGTCCGACGCGGACCGGAGCCGGTCGCACGCGGCCCTGGCCGAGCAGGTCAGCATCGCGCGGCAGACCTCCGAGCAACTGCGGGTTCAGACCCAGGCGCTGGTCACCGCGCTGCGGCGGCCCGAGGCCCGGGGCCGGTGGGGTGAGCTTCAACTGCGCCGGGTGGTCGAACTCGCCGGGATGAGCCCTCGCTGCGACTTCGAGGAGCAGGTCGCCGTGTCCTCACCGGACGGGGCACTGCGCCCGGACATGGTGGTGCGGCTGGCCGGCGGCAAGAACATCGTGGTGGACTCGAAGGTCTCGCTCGCCGCCTATCTGGAGGCCGCGGAGTCTGATGCGCAGGACGTCCGAACGGCCCGGATGGACGCACACGCCCGGCACCTGCGCGAACACGTGGACCGGCTGGCCGGTAAGGCCTACTGGACGGCGCTCAGCCCGTCGCCCGAATTCGTGATCCTGTTCATCCCAGGCGAGGCCTTCCTGGCCCCGGCGCTGGAACGTGACCCGGGGCTGCTGGAGTACGCGCTCGCCCGCAAGGTGCACATCGCCACTCCCACCACGCTGGTCACGATGCTGCGCACCGCGCAGTACGCCTGGCAGCAGGACGCGCTGGCGGATAACGCCCGCGCGGTCTTCGACCTCGGCCGCGAGCTCTACCAGCGGATCGCCAGCCTAGGGGGGCACGTGGACCGTTTGGGCCGCGCTCTGACCACGGCCGTTTCGACCTATAACCAGACGGTCGGTTCGCTGGAGGGCCGCGTACTGGTCACCGCCAGGCGGCTGAACGAACTCGGCGTCACCGGCGCGGAACTCGCCACGCCGGCCCCGGTGGAGCAGACGGCCCGGGCCCTGTCCGCCCCCGAGTTCGCCAGCCCCGAGTTCGCCAGCCCCGAGTTCGCCGAGATCGAACCTGCCGAGATCGAACCTGCCGAGATCGAGTCCGCCGGGAACCGGGCGGCCGAGAACAGGTCAGGTGCGACCGACCACCGGGTCAGCCTGGTGCGTGCGGCCCGATGACGCAGACCCGGACTCCGGCCCGGCCAATCGGGAGCAGGAGGCCTCCGCGCCTCGAGCCATCGGGGTCCGTCAAGCTCACCGGGCGCGGCGCGGTCCTCGGGCTGTTCGCGGCCAGCCTGCTCGGCCTGCTGCTGGCGGCCTGGACCGGCTGGACCGCCTTGGCCGACGCGATATTCGTGATGAGCTGCGGCGTGGTCGCCTACTACACCCGCGCGAGAGGGCTGAGCACCGTGGTGGTGTGCCCGCCGCTGGCCTTCCTCGCCGGTTTGGTGTGCGCCGAGTTGATCACCGCACCGGACTCGTTCTCGGCCGCCGAGGGAATCCTGGTCACACTGGCCACCTCGGCTCCGTGGCTGTTCACCGGGACGGCGCTGACCATCGCGATCGCCTTCGGCCGCGGTTACCGGCCCACGATGCCCCGTTCGGCCACGATGCGCACGCTGGCCAAGATGTCTGGGCTGGCCAAGATGTCCGGGCTGGCCAAGATGTCCGGGCTGGCCAAGATGCGCAGGCTGACCGAGACGCACAGGCTGACCACGATGCCGGTTATCGGGCGGCTGATCGAGGCGGCGCGGCACCTCTTCAAGGCCGCGCGGCGTCTCCTGTTGTCACGGCCACGGAAGGACCAGTGGATCCGGCGGCGCTAGGGTACGGACCGCGCGGCGCTGGTGACGGGCTCGTCCGGCGTGACGGTGATCGGCGGGCCGACCGGGTTAAGCGGGTCCCCGCATCAAGCGGGTCGGCGGGCTCCGGAGGCCCGCAGCTCCCGCGGCAGCGCGAACGTCATGTGCTCCTCGACCGCCTCGACTTCCTCGACTTCGCCGAACCCGAAGCCGGCCAGCTTGGCCAGCACGGAGACGACCAGTTCCTCGGGCACCGAGGCTCCGCTGGTGACACCGACCGTGGTCACCCCGTCCAGCCAGTGCTCCTCGACCTCGCCCGCGTCGTCGACCAGGTAGGAGGCCTGGGCGCCGTAGTCTTTGGCCACCTCGACCAGCCGGACCGAGTTGGAGGAGTTGGGCGAGCCCACCACGATGACCAGTTCGGCCTGGGCCGCGATGACCTTGACCGCGGCCTGGCGGTTCTGGGTCGCGTAGCAGATGTCATCGCTCGGCGGATCGAGCAGGGCGGGGAAACGTTCCCGCAGCGCGTTGACAGTTTCGGTGGTCTCGTCCACCGACAGGGTGGTCTGCGACAGCCAGACCACCTTGGCCGGGTCCCTGACCTCGACGTCGGCGGCCCCGGCGGCACCGTCGACCAAGCGCACGCTGGCCGGAGCCTCCCCCGCGGTCCCGACGACCTCCTCGTGGCCCTCGTGGCCGACCAGCAAGATGTCGTAGTCCTTGGCGGCGAACCGTCGTGCCTCGTTGTGGACCTTGGTCACGAGCGGGCAGGTCGCGTCGATCGCCCGGAGACCGCGGCGCTCCGCGTCCAGCCGGACCTCGGGGGCGATGCCGTGCGCGGAGAACACGACGACCGCGCCGGGCGGCACCTCGTCGACCTCCGTCACGAAGATCGCGCCGCGCTTCTCCAGCGAGCTCACCACGTGCGTGTTGTGCACGATCTGCCTGCGTACGTAGACGGGCGGCCCGAACCTGTCCAACGCCGTCTCGACCGCTTGCACAGCCCGGTCGACCCCGGCGCAGTAGCCTCGAGGCTTGGCGAGCAGGACCCGTCGCTGGCTTGATGACATGTCTCCATGGTAGGCGAGTATGTCCTGGCGCCTGCGAGGCGTAGCCGCACCCGGACCTGGGTATTGCGGGCCCATAACCAAAGGCGCGAAGATTACCCGTCCGGGAACGCGCTGACTGACAATGGATAGGCGCCAGGAATTGCCGGGAAGCCCGCCTGGGCGCCGAGTGGTACCCACGTCCGCAGGAGTCAGAACCCCTAGGAGTGCGAGGTACCCGTCTTCTAGGGAGAGTGCGACATGCGCGTTCCGCAAGTCAGTGATCGCATCAAAGAAGTCCCCGCTCAGGCTCTGCGCGGCGTCTTCGCCGGGATCGGCCAGCTGCTGCTCATCACGGACAAACTCAGGAACAAGACCCCCGTCGGCGCCGGCGTCCCGCGGGCCCGCACGCCTGAGCGGACCGAGCCGGTCGCCGACGCGACGGTCAGCGAGCGCGCCGCCCCGCGGGCAAGGGCGGCCGAGCCAGCCCCGGCCCAGCCTGCCCCCGCCCAGCCAGCGGGAGCTAAGCCCTCGTCGGTGAAGTCCGCTCCGGCCAAGCCAGACACAGCCAAGGCGGCCGCGGCCAAGCCGACCCGGACGGAGGCGCCGAAGCCCGCGAGGACACCGCGCACCAGGGACTTCGACAAGACCGGCAACGTGCGGCTCCTCGACGACGCAGAGACCTTCGCCGCCGCGCCCGTCAGCCCCACACCCGTCAGCCCCGCGCCCGCCGAAACCGCCGCGCCCGCCGAAACCGCCGCGCCCGCCGAAACCGCCGCGGCGCCTGCCGCGGCCGGGAGCGAGCTCGGGGATTCCGGGCCGCCGCTGCCGAACTATGACGAGCTGTCCGTCGCCTCGCTGCGGGCCCGGCTGCGGAACCTGGACGCCGCACAGGTCAGGCAGCTGGCCGGGTACGAGAGGGCGCACGCCGCCCGCGCCGACGTGATCGGCATGTTCGAGCGGCGGATCGCCAAGCTGGAGGCGGACGCTTAGTGACGCTCGACACGTCGGCGGAGGCCCCGGTTCCGGTTCGCACCGTGCTTCAGCTGGTCGGGGGGTGGATCGGCCGACTCGGCCGGGTCTGGGTGGAAGGACAGATCGCCGAGTGCTCCGTGCGCGGCAGCGCGGTGTTCCTGACCCTGCGGGACCCGGTCGCGGCGGTATCGGTCCGGGTCATCTGCTCCCGGCAGGTGTTCGATGCCGCCGAACCGTCGCCCGCCGAGGGAGCCAGGGTGGTCATCTGGGCGCGGCCGGATTTCAACGCCAACCGCGGGTCGTTCGCCCTGACCGCGCTGGAGATCCGGGCCGTCGGCGTCGGGGAGTTGCTGGCGCGGCTGGAAAAGTTGCGCCGCCAGCTGGCCTCAGAAGGGCTCTTTTCTCCCGAACGAAAACGGCCGCTTCCTTTCCTGCCAGGTGTCATCGGACTCATCTGCGGACGCGATTCCGCGGCTCAGCGCGACGTCATGCAGAACGCCTGCCGTCGCTGGCCGGCGGTCCGGTTCCGGGTCGAGCAGACCGCGGTCCAGGGGCCTTACGCGGTGGCGGAGGTGATCGACGCGCTGCAACGCCTCGACGCGGACCCCGAGGTGGACGTGATCGTGATCACCCGCGGCGGCGGCTCGCTCGAGGACCTGCTCCCGTTCTCCGACCAGACGCTGATCAGGGCGGTTGCCGCCGGCCGGACGCCGGTCGTGAGCGCGATCGGCCACGAGCAGGACACCCCCCTGCTCGACTACGCGGCCGACCTGCGCGCCTCCACGCCGACCGACGCGGCCAAGCGGATAGTGCCCGACGTCGCCGAACAGCTCGCGCTCGTCAGCCAGCTGCGGGAGCGGGCCCGCAGATGCATGACCGGCTGGCTCGACCGGGAAACGGCCTGGCTGGAAGCGGTCAGTTCCAGGCCCGCGCTGGCCGATCCGGTGCGCGAGGTCGAGCGTCAGGCCGAGCGCGTGGACGCCCTGTTGCAGCGGGCCAGGATGTCACTGGACACGAGCCTGGTCCGGGGCCGCGACGACGTGGCGCACACCCGGGCCCGGCTGCTCGCCCTCTCGCCCGCCTCGACGCTGCGCCGCGGCTACGCGATCGTTCAGCACAGCAACGACGACGTGGTCCGCAGTGCGGCCGAGGTCGACCCCGGTGAGCTGCTGACCGTCCGGTTCGCCGCGGACCAGCTCACCGTACGGGCCAGTAATGCAGTGTCGACCGATGCTGGCGACGGCGGATAAGGTCATGGTCGTGACAGAGGGCAATACGGACGCGGCGAACGGCAGCCCCGCGCGGGCCGGTACCGCGCCTAAGGAGGCCGACACAGGGCCCAGAGAGACGCTTTCCTACGAGCAGGCCAGGGACAAGCTGGCCGCGGTGGTCAAGCGCCTCGAGGCGGGCGGGCTGACCCTGGAGCAGTCGCTCGAGCTCTGGGAACGCGGCGAGCGGCTCGCGGCGGTATGCGGTGAATGGCTGGACGGCGCGCGCGCCAGGCTCGCCGCCGCGATGGCCAAGCGCGACGACGCCGACCGGGCTGAGGACGACGCGCCCTTCTAAGCCTGCTCATCAGGGCCGGCCAGGACGCGCCCTGCTGAGCCCGCTCATCGCGTTTGCCTGCCCTTTTGCGGGGCAAGCGCAGTGTGAGGGCAACAGCGAGGCGGCGCGGATGAATCCATTCGAGCGGGCGATCAGGACGGTCGACGCGACCCAGCGGCGGTTCACGCCCACGGCGTTCGTCTTCGGGGTGGTGAAGAAGTACGGGGACGACAACGGCGGCGTGCTGGTCTCGAACCTCGCGTACTCCGCCTTCATCACCATGTTCCCGCTGCTGCTCGTGCTGGTGACGATCCTCTTCTACACCGCCGCGGTCGACCCGTCGTTCAAGGCCGAGGTCCTGAAGGCGGTGGCCAAACAGGTCCCGCAGATCGGCAGCCAGCTGACCAGTAACGTGCACGTGCTCAAGCGCTCGAGCACGATCGGGCTGATCGTGGGCCTGGTCGGCCTGATCTGGGGCTCGGCCGGGCTAGCCCAGTCCGGCTTGTTCACGATGGAGCAGGTGTGGAACTTGCCGGGGCCGGCCAGGCCCGGCTACGTGCAACGGCTCGGGCGGGCGGGGCTTTTTCTTGTCCTGCTCGGTGGCGGTGTGATCGTCACCACCGGGCTGTCCAGCCTGCCAAATTACGTGCATAACCTCGGAATCGGGTTCGAGATCCTGATCGAGGTGGTGACCGCGGCCTTCAACGTGGGCATGTACATCGGCGCCTTCCGCGTGCTGACCCCGAAGGGCGTGCCGATCCGCCAGCTGCTGCCCGGGGCGATCACCGGCGGCATCTTGTGGACGGTGCTGCAGTTCGTCGGCACCTACCTGGTCCACCATTACGCGCACAGTGACACCGTTTATGGGGTGTTCGGGACCGTGCTCGCCCTTATCGCCTGGATCTATATCGCCGTGGAGGTCACGGTGTACTGCGCGGAGATCAACGTGGTGCTGGCGCGCCGGCTCTGGCCGCGGGCCATGGTTCAGCCGCCGCTCACCGAGGCTGACCGGTCCAGCATGGCGCATCAGGCCCTGCAGAACCAGCGGCGTCCCGAACAGCACATCGAGGTCACGTTCGACCGGGACCCAGATCGGGATGACCCGGGTGCGGACGAGCCGACCAGGGTCCCGCGCACCCCGGACGAGGTCGCGCCGCCCGCGGACGTGACCGTTCCCGAGTCGGCGGACGTGACCGTTCCCGAGTCGGCGGACGTGACCGGTTCCGAGCCGCGCGACGAGGTTGCCGGGTCCAGCCCCAGCTCAAGCGGTGACCGGGTGAAGTGAGGCGGCGAGCTCGCGGAGCTGGGCCCAGGTCGCGTTGCCGGTGACCACGACGGTTCGGCCGGTGGCGCTGGTGTAGTACATCGAGCGCTGGCCCCGGGACGGGGTCGAGCTCAGGTGCCAGGCCTGGCTGGTTACGAGGAGTGGAGCCAGTGCCGTTCCGTCATTTGTCATTCGCCTGATGAAGGCGGTGGCGCTGGCGTTGGTCTCTTCCAGTGAGGCCAGCGAGCCGCCCGGGATCATGTAGCCGAGCTGCCAGGTGACCGTGCCCGCGCCGTTCGCGCCGCCCACGGCCAGGCCCGAGCTGACCGGCTGCCAGGACCCGGGCAGGCCGACCGGGGCCACCGCCGGGTAAGGCGCCAGCCTGACCAGCCTGGCCAGGTCACCACGGTAGCTGACGGTGACGGGCTCGGCGACGTGCGGGATCGGGACCGCCACCACGACGATCGCGGCGGCCAGCAGGCAGCCAAGCGCGGCCCCGCCCGCGTGCAGCACCCTGTTCACAACTGCCCAGGCTAGCCCCGGCCCGGGGGGAACACAGACGGCTTCGGCTCCGCTGCATAGGATCGGTACACGGCCAGCCGGAAGGGACACCAGCCATGACCGCAGAGCAGCAAGAACACAAGCCAGCTAGTCAAGCCCCCGACCGAAACCTCGCCCTCGAGCTCGCCCGGGTGACCGAGGCCGCGTCGCTGGCCGCCGCCCGGTGGGTGGGCCGGGGCGACAAGAACGGGGCGGACGGCGCCGCCGTGAACGCGATGCGGATGCTGATCAACTCCGTGTCGATGCGCGGCGTCGTGGTCATCGGCGAGGGCGAGAAAGATCGCGCTCCGATGCTGTTCAACGGCGAGGAAGTGGGCGACGGCACCGGGGCGGCCTGCGATGTGGCGGTAGATCCGATCGACGGCACGCGGCTGTGCGCCAACGGCATGCCGAACGCGATCTCGGTGCTGGCGGTGGCGAGACGCGGCTCGATGTACGATCCGTCGGCCGTGTTCTACATGTCCAAGCTGGCCACTGGCCCCGAGGCGGCCGGCATGGTCGACCTCGACGCACCCGTGGCCGCCAACGTGGCCGCGGTCGCCAAGGGCAAGGGCTGCTCAGCGCAGGACGTCACCGTGGTCATCCTGGACCGTCCCCGGCACGCCGAGCTGATCTCCGAAGTCCGCGCCACGGGCGCCCGGATTCACCTGATCACCGACGGAGACGTGGCCGGCGCCATCATGGCCGCCCGTGAGGGCACCGGGATCGACCTGATGCTCGGCATCGGGGGAACGCCTGAGGGCATCATCGCCGCGTGCGCCCTGAAGTGCCTCGGGGGGGTCATCCTGGGCAAGCTCTCGCCCAGGGACGACGCCGAACGCCGTCGCGCGCTCGACGCGGGCCACGACCTTGACCGCGTCCTCACCACCGATGATCTCGTCACCTCCGATGACGTGTTCTTCGCGGCCACCGGGATCACCGACGGTGAACTGGTCGATGGCGTGCGGTACCTCCGCGGCCACGCGACCACCCACTCCCTGGTCATGCGCTCCCGCTCAGGGACCATTCGCAGCATCAAGAGCGAGCACCAGCTGTGGAAGCTACGCGCCTACTCTTCTGTTAATTTCGGCTGAGCAAGAGTCGATCGTGCCGGGCCTTAGGTGGGCCCCATAAATTTTGGCTGAGCGAACGTCGTTTGGGCCGGCCCGTAGCTGAGCGAGCTTGGGTCAGTTCCGGCTGAACAGGCGGAACCGGCGGGTCTTCGGCGGCGTGCGCACGGACAGCTCGCCGCCGAGCACCAGCGCCTTGACCTCGATCACCGGTGCGCCGGGGCCGGCCGGGGGCGGGGTGCTGCCGCGCTTGCGGCCGAGCACCATATGCCCGCTCACGATCACCGACACCCCGTCGGGAACGATCAGCCTGAGCCGGCCGCCGAAGACCGTCGCGTACAGCTGCACCCGGCTGGTCTGCAGGATCGCCTGGGTGAAGTCGATCTCCACCTCGCCGAACATGGCCGTCACGGTGAGGTTCTCCGGCACCACCCAGCGGCCGTCCCGCCGGGCCGGGCCGAAGATCCCGGCGACGACCCGGCCGCCGTCCAGACGGACAGGCTGCGCGGACGGCACCGCCAGGTCCGTGGTCAGCTCCGAGAGCTCGCCCAGCGTCCGGGCCGAGAAAGCCCGCTGAACCCGCTCGGCGTGCTCGTCGGGGGTGAGCCGCCCGTCGCTCATCGCGTCGGCGAGCAAGGCGAGCACCCGGTCGCGGTCAGCGTCGGACGCGCGCAAGTCGCGGGGTGCCTGCCGTGGGCTCATGGCCTGAAAATATACCTGTGTTTGCTGCTCGCCTCCGGGGCTCTGTCTTCCGCTCGCCTCGGGGATACGGGCCTTTGGCCCGGTTAGTGTGCTGGTTGGGTATGTCGCCATCGACTGTACGAGAGCGGGTTGAACGTGCTACCCATGTTGCATGACTGACGGAGCTATCGAAGCGGCGCTGGAGCGGACCAGCGAGGAACAGATCCGCCTGGTCCGCTTCCTTTACGCCGATCACGGCGGGATCATCCGCGGCAAGGCCGCGGGCACCTCGCGGCTGCGGGAACGCATGGCCAGCGGCATCGGGCACACGGTCGCGATGATGGCGATGTCCATGCTCGACCAGCTGCAGCCGGTCGCCGGGATGGGCCCGGTCGGCGAGGTCAGGATCGTGCCTGATCCGGACACCTTCGTGCCGCTCCCCTACGCGCCGGGAGCCGGGGCCATGCTCGCGGACCTGGTCAAGACGGACGGGTCGCCGTGGGAGGCGTGCCCGCGCACGTTCCTCAAGCAGGCCATCGTCGAGCTGGCCGGCGAGGGGTACGGGATGCAGGCCGCGTTCGAGCCCGAGTTCACCGTGGGCCGCCGCGAGTCCTCCCCGGGCGGTCCTTCCATTCCGGACCGGCTTATCCCGCTCGACGACAGCCTGTGCTACTCCGCCACCGGCTTTCATCTCGCGCACGACTTCACCATGGAGCTCGTCGGGTCGCTCGAGGCACAGGGCCTCGAGGTCGAGCACTACTACCCGGAACTCGGCCACGGCCAGCACGAGCTGTCGGTGCGGCACGCGGGCGCGCTGCGCGCCGCCGACAACCACGTGCTGTACCGGGAGACGATCCGCGGCGTGGCCTTCAGGCACGGCCTGTGGGCGAGCCTGGCGCCCAAGCCCATTCCCGATCAGGCGGGCAACGGCACGCACCTGCACGCCTCGCTCACCGACCTGCTGCCCGACGGCGCGCCCGGCGGGAAACACGTGTTCGCCGATCCGGCCGACCGCAACGGCCTGTCTCAGGTCGGCTACCACTTCATCGGCGGCCTGCTGGCGCATCTGCCCGCCTTGGTCGCCCTGAGCTGCGCCAGCGTGAACAGCTACCGCCGGCTGGCGCCGCAGATGTGGGCGAGCGCGTACAGCTGCTACGGGATGGACAACCGGGAGGCCGCGATCCGGATCTGCTCGCCGTTGGGCAAAGACCCGGGCAGTTCGGTCAACCTGGAGCTGAAGCCGTCTGACTCGAGCGCCAACCCGTACCTCGCGCTCGGCGCGTTCATCTACGCGGGCCTGGACGGCATCCGCGGCAAGCTGGACCCAGGCGAGGCGGTCAACGTGGACCCGGCCACCCTCAGCGACGCCGAACGGACCAGCAACGGCATCCACCGGCTGCCCGCCTCGCTGGCCGCGGCCCTGGACGCGCTCGAGGCGGACGAACTGCTTATGGACGTCCTCGGCCCGCTGCGCAGCAGCGCGTACCTGGCCGTCAAGCGCTCAGAAGCCGCCCACTTCGCCCACTCCACCGACCCCTACTACGAGTGCTTCCATCACTTCACCAAGCTCTAGTCACTGGGGCCCCGGGCCTGCGGGACTTTCGGCCACTCCCCCGCTGACCTGCACGGCAGCCGTTTACCAACGTTGGCTGTGATTGGCCGTTTTCGGTTGTGTGATGCTCCAGGATGGCCCGGACTTGCGGGGCGCGACGATCACGTGCCTGGTACGGAAGACCAGCGGACGGTTAGAGGGAAAACGCGCCCGTCGCCTCAATCGGCCATGTCAGTCCGAACGCATCCCCCGCCCACGGCCGGCCCGCGTCCACTAGCCCGTCAACGAGGAGCTACGCGACCGGCTCCAGTCACAACAGCCGCCTGACCAGCAGGGACCGGCCTCACGGCCCATTTCTCGCGTATTCCGGTCCCACCCCTAGCCTAGCCAGCCCGCGCGGCCCGCCGCCAGTCCCGGCCGGACCGGCGGGGGACTGGCGGCTCGGTCACCGTGCTAAGTGGCAGGAACCGGGGGGGCGAGCACGAACGCCTCCACCGCTGAGGCGTCGTACTGACTGCAGCGAGCCCAGCCGGTAATCGCGCCGGCCCACACGTACACATCCGCCGCGAACCCGGCTATGACGCAAGTGCCGAGCAGCGCCGCCACGGTCTCCTGGATGGGGTCGTTGGCCGGGGTGATCCCGCTGACCGGACCGGGAACAGGCGGGCTGAGCAGGATCTGGTTCGCGCCCTTGACCAGGCTGAAGCGGTAGGTCGCGTAGCCCTCGGGCTGGCTGGCCCCGAACGGTATCTGCACCTGATCCGTGGCCTTGGCCGCCGGGTTGTACGGGAGGTACCCGCAGGCGTTGGTGGCCTGCACGCCGTTCAGCGTCGCCTCGGTGATCGTCGCCGTGCACGGGTTGTTGTCGACGTAGATGGCGAGCGGCGTGGCGGACTCAAGCAGCGCGCCCACCGCGGTATAGAAGTCCACCGTGATCGTATGGAGCTGCGCGCTGGCCAGGCTGGTCGAGTCGAGGTAGCACCCCGGCAGCGGCTGGAGCCACAGCGCCAGGTCGGTGACCGAAGGCACCGGGTAGTAGCCCTGCTGGCCGTTCAGGGTCTGCGGCCCGAAGACCTTGGGGATGTATTCGGTCCCGTTCCACCATTCCCCGTGAAACACGTCGGTCCTGACCACGCCGCCCACTTTGACCTGGTAGAAGGCAGCGCCGTCAAGCGCGGCCCGCAGGAAGTTCACCATCACCGGCAGGCTTCCGCCGAAGGGGACGTCCTTCACCTGGAAAAAGTAGGTCGGATCGGCGTCGGTTGAATCGGCCAGGCCGGCCGGGGTCACCCACTGGTAAGCGATGAACCCGATGCCCTCAAGCAAAGGCCCATCGGGCTGGGTGGCCGGAGAGGCCAGGGTGAGCTCTTCGATCACCTGGTCGCAGCACACCAGGAGGGTGCCGGGGTTGGCCACGGCCACGCTGGAAGGCCGCACCGGGAGGCCGCCGGCTACCACGACCGCGGTCCCTGAGGTGACGTTGACGCTCCGCAGACGGTTGGCCGGATCCCGCTCGGGCACCAGCAATACGGTTTCGCTGGCGTCCGACCAGGTGAGGAAGAACGGTGCGGTGAGCCCGGTGACTACAGGCTGGCGCTGGCCGTTGCTGAGCTGGAAGCGGCTGATCCGGCCCTGGTCGGGTCCGGTCGTCTGCTCGCTGATGTAGGCGAACTGGCGGTCAGCGCTGAGCACCACCCCCACGGCGTTCTGCAGGCCGGACAGGACCGTCGTCGTCGCTCCTGTCGATAGCTCGATTCGCAGCAGCCTGCCGCTCGGCGCGTACTCCACCGTGTAGGCGGCGTTGTGGGCCTCGTCAAGGAAGAGCTGCTGGGGCGCGGTCATACGGGATGCCACCACGGTGGCGTTCGCGCGGTTGGCCGAGGTGAGAACCACCCGCAGGAGATCACCGGTGCGCTCGGTCACGTAGGCATGCGTCCCGTCCGCCGAGGCCTTGACATCTTCCGGCTCGTTATAGCCTGTCCCGAGCACGGCGTACATCGGCTGCAGCTGGTAGGTGGTCCAGGTGATGGTGAGGTCGTACCCGTAGGCGTCGACAAGCACCTTGGCGAAGTTGCCTTGGGTCGTCTTGACCGCGAAGACATCCCCGGCGACGAGCTTGTTGGTCGCGTTGTCGTTGCCCGGGATGGGCGTGGTCGCGTACGGGAGGTTCTGCAGCCCGGCGGCGGTGAGCGCGGCGTAGTTCACGGACCCCAGGTTGAGGATCCTGGCGCTGTTTACCGGCGTCATCTGCCGGGCGACCGCCGTCTCCTGCTCCCACCAGATGTCGTTCCCCGGCCCTTCTCCCCCCTGGGTCCCTGTGTCGAGGTCGAACAGAAAGGTCCCCTTGAGGATCGTCGTTCCCGACGAGACCACCGTGGCCGCCGGAAATAGGTCCATGCGGGACAGCTTGCCGCTGTATTCCACGAATAGGAGCTGGTTGAGCAGGCTACGGAAATCACACCCGATCGCCCCGCCGAGGACCGGGGAGGGAAGCGGGGTAAGGACGGGCCCCGTGCTCACCGGCACCGGAACCGGGGCGGGAGCGGAGGTCGCTGCCGCCGTCCCAAGGTTGTCGCCTTCTGTGCTTATGGCCATGAGAGTTCCCCCTATGCGCAGTGATCTGCGGACTGCCCCCGCAGACCTCACATTGGTTAAGAGGCGATTCACCGGCCGCAGATACATGGGCCACGGGGCGGTTGAACGGGGCCGGGGCGACGCACCACAGTGGTTTGCGAGAACCTTTTCTTAGGTCGGGCGGCCCGGGGGAATCTCACTAATAAATAACCCCAGAGTTCCCTGAGGTCTCAATAAATTCTTTAGGGGTGCCGGTAGCAATGGACGCTTTAGCGGTGCTGACGGGTCCATTGCTACCGGCACCCCGAGTTGCACGCGGCACTGTCGGACCTGGAGGCGCAGCTCGCCGTGGCGGCGGGAAGGGCGAGGTCCGGCTCAACGCCGACGGGAGCTGATCATCCCGCCGCTGACCGCCGAGCACGTGCCCGCCGAGGCCGAGGCGCTGCGCGCCGAGCTCGGCGCGCTGCTGCCCCGCGTCCCGATCGCCTCGGTGCTGGTGGAGGTCGACGCCCGGACCGGGTTCACCGACCACCTGGTGCACGCCGGCGGCAAGGTTACCCGCCCGCCGGAACTGAAGCGGAACCTGCTGTACGTGATCATCGCCGAGGCCACCAACATGGGCCTGGGCGCGATGGCCGAGTCCTGCGGCGTCCCCTACGACGTGCTGGCCTGGACCGCCGAGTGGTATTTCAGTGCCGAGACGCTCGAGGCGGCCAACGCCGCGATCGTCAACTACCACCACCGGCTCCCGATGACCCAGGCGTTCGGCACCGGCACCCTGTCCTCATCGGACGGGCAGCGGTTCCCGGTCAAGGGCAAGTCGCTGACCGCCCGGCACCTGTCCCGCTACTTCGCCCGCGGCCAGGGCATCTCTACCTACACCCACGTCTCGGACCAGCACTCGACGTTCGACACCAAGGTGATCGCGGCCACCGCCCCGGAGAGCCCCCGCGTGCTCGACGGCATCCTCGGCAACCAGACCGACCTGCAGGTCACCGAGCACGCCACCGATACCCACGGCGCGACGCTGGCGAACTTCGCGCTGTTCGACCTAGTCGGCCTGCAGCTGTCCCCCCGCATCCGCGACCTCGGCAAGATCACGCTCCACCGGACCGGGCCGAGAGCCGACTTCGCGGCCCGCTACCCCTCTGCGGGGCACCTGCTCACCCGCCGCCTCAACGGCGAGATGATCACCGGCATGTGGGACGACCTGCTGCGGGTCGCCGCCTCGGTCAAGGGCGGGCACGCCTCGGCCGCGCTGGTCGTCGGCAAGATCTGCTCATCCAGCCGGCAGCAGAATGCCCTCGCGTCCGCGATCAAGGAGTACGGGGCGCTGCGCCGCACTGTCTACGCCGCCCGGTACCTGGCTGACGAAACCTACCAGCGGCGGATCGGCCGCCAGCTGAACAAGGGCGAGAACGTCCACACGCTCAAGCGGTCCCTCGCCTACGCCGGGGAGGGAGCGCTCCGCCGCCGCCACCACGAGGAGCAGGCCGAGCAGATGTGGTGCCTGACCCTGGCGACGAACACAGTCATCACCTGGACCACGGCCTGGCCGTCACCGCGCTGCGCCGTGCCGGGCGGGACATCGACGACGCGGTGCTGGCCCACATCTGACCCACCCACCATTGCCTCTGCCAGCGCCGCGACGGTGATCCCCACCAGGGCCAGCGACAGCGGAACGGTCCGCGGCGCCTCCATCAGGTCGGCGCCGGGCCGCTCGCCAGCGACCTCGAACAGCATCCGCCGTGCCATGTCCTTGATGATCTCGTCGTCGAGATAGCTGCGGGCGGTTGCCTCGGTGACCCTCATGCGGGCTGCCACTGCGCGGACCTGCCCGGTGATCAGCTCACCGGCACGCTGCCGATCGAGGTGCATGCCGGACCCGGCGAGCTCCTCCAGGAACACGTCGATCTTGCTGTCGAGCCACGTACGTCTAGGCACGCGGCAAGTCTTCCACCCTCCGTCACGGAACCCAGCCTGAACAGCGAACAGGCCCGCAGAGAACATCCGGAACGATGACTTGCGCCAGCTAGCTAACCCGGCTCACTCCCAGCCTACTAACCGCCAATGACGCGGTGATGCTCAAGTTCTACGAGATCGAGGCCTTCGAGACGGGGGTTTACAACGGAACGGTGGTTGGATCTCACCACATCACCGCAGGCCAGCGGCGGGTTCGTTGGATTTTCCGCGGTTGCTACTGGGACCCCTGCAGTAGCCGCGCCCATGCCGGCCAGCCGGTCACCCTGACCGCCATTGCAGAGGGCAGGCAGCCGGCTCTGGGGCGTAAGTACATGAGCAGCCTGCTTCGTAGCCGCTCATCGTGCGCCGCCGCGAGGGCGAGCTCGAACGGCGCGATCGGAGATCCTGTTGCTGCGATGTATCGCCTGGCTGCCTCGACTAGCTCTGCGGGTGCCGACCTGCCGCTGGTATCCGTGATCATGGACAGTTCTCCGGTGCTGCCTAGTGGCACGAACCCGCCGTCAGGGCGGGCATCGCGGATGTCGCTGTTGCCGGGCTCGGGTTCGCGGATGATCAGGGGACATCGCTGAGCTGGGGGAACCTCGTCAAGGATGCGCTCGGCCATCTCCAGGAGCCTTGGGTCGGCTGGAAGAACGACGCTGCCGTAGTCGTCATCGCCGTTCTTCGGGTCGGTGCGGACCAGTCGCCCGGTGATCTGGCGGAAGGCGAGTTCGGTGAGGACGTTGGTGGCGTAGACGAGCACACGCAGGCGGCGGATGTCCACGCCCTCGCTGATCATCTTGACCGATACGATCCAGGGGAAAGTGCCCTTGTCGAATGCCCTGATCGCGGGCTGCGGCGAGGGATCGTCGGGATCGTTGAGCCGGCTGTACGCGACGGTGGGGCGGGTGCCCGTTATCTGGTGGAGGATCCGGGCTACGGCATCGGCGTGATCGCAGTCGATGCACACCGCGAATCCGCCTGCGTCAGGATCGGTCGTGGTCCGGAGCCGGCGCAGTTCATGGTCGGCGGTCTGGAGCATTTCGCGCAGGTGGCCTCCGTTGGCGGCTAGCACGGTGCGCAGCCGGTATGACTCGCCTTGCTCGCTGAGGTCGTCGTCGAAGGAGACCGTTTCGATGCTCCCGCCGGGTGCCTGGAAGGTGGCCGTTCCCCCGATGGCCGCGAACTTGAGCGGCCGGCAGACGCCGTCGGCAAGGGCTTCACGGTACGTGTAGGTGTACCTGGCGACCGGCCTGCCGTCTCGGGCTTCGATGAAGACGATGGGATCCCTGGTGCGGAAGGCAGTCCCGGACAGGCTGAGGACCCGGGTCGCCGATGCCATAAACGCCTGCTGGGCTGCGATGCCCCAGGCGCTTTCAGTCCCGGCGTGATGGATTTCGTCGAAAATGACTAGCGTCTTGAAGCCGGGCTCGGCTGCCAGCGCCTGGAACATGGTCGTCTGGGCGAAGAGGGCGTGATAGGTGAACGCTGCCCCGGCCCAGCGCCGGAGCAGCGGCTGCGTGGGCCGCCATCCCGCCGGGGCCAGGGGGACTACCGCTCCGCCGCCGGAGCCAGTGCCCGCGTCCGCCCACTGCCCGGCAAGGCGCGTGGTCGGCACCACGATGAGAACCCGGTTGATGATCCGCCCGGAGAACAGGCGGGCTGTACATTCGAGGGCGAAGCGCGTCTTCCCGGCACCAGGGCACGCCTCAATGAGCACGGGGTCCGAGGTTCTGAGCGCCGTCTCCAGCGCCCGTTCCTGCCAGTTGCGGAGCGGCGCGGTCCCGGCGGTCACGACTGCGGGCAGTATCTCCTCTGCGACTCCTTCGCGGATGCCCTTGCGCCGGTTGCATGCGATGCAGAGGACCTGCAGGTTCTCCAGCGTGGTCGGGCCGCCTAGCGACCACGCGATGACGTGGTCGCCTTCGGCGAGGTCGCGGGGAACTTCACGCCGGCACTCCCGGCACCTGCGGTCCTGGATGAGCCAGGCAGCCGTCACCTCGGATGCGGTGAAGTACCGGCGCGGGCCGGGTTGCACGGGATCCGGTTGCGGAGTCATGCCGGGACCGCGTCGAGCAGGCCCGGCCGGTACGGGCTGTAGAGCGCCGCGACGTCCTCGAACCTGGCTTGCTGCGCGTACCACCGGACCTTGTCAAAGCGATCTTGGACCGGCACGGAGAAAGGGCTGGGCGCAGCCCGGGCCGGCGTGGCGACCTCGCGCAGGAGGGGGTCGCTGAGGACGTCCCACACGGAGAGGCGGAGCGTGTGGTTGGCGTCGAGATATGCCAGTGCGCCGGAGAGGACCGTGCCGTCGTCCTCAGTCCCGTCGGGGTGAACAACCAGGCTGGGCTCGAATCCGGCGGAGAGCATGTACCCGCTCCTCGCGAGTCCGCCTGAGCGGTAGTGGCTTTCCTCCATCTGGGTGCGCTCGATCTTGTTCATGCATGCCCCGCGTACGTAGCGCCGGGCGAAATCGCGGAACGCGGGCACATCCGGAAGGATGATGGTGACGGGATCGGGTGCTCCCGTGGATATGGTGTCAACGAACGACTGGAGGCAGATGTCGCTTCGATCCGGCCAGCCCCAGACGCTGACGGCCGGCGGCATATCCACCGTTATGCAGGAATAGCCGGCCTTTGCGTTGAAGATGTACCGCTCCGCGCCACTCTGGTAGGACCAGCGTGACTTGCCTTCGCCGATGCGCCAGGCGTCCGCGGTCGCCTTCGGCAGCGAACCGGTGACAGCCTTCACGGCGTCTCTATACAGCATTGTGCGACAGGCCACGAGATGACCGTAAGGGCGCGGGTCCGCCCCGGCGCGGGCGAGAGTCGACATGATGGCATGCCCTGCGGTGATGGCGCGCTGCGCCCATGCGGAACTGCCCACCATGGCATGCACCCGGGCTACGTTCTCGGAAAGCTCCAGCGAGGGACCGCCAGCGGGCCAATCGCCGGTCACGCATCCGTGCTCGCCCCGGAGGTCGACATATTCCATCAGCCCTCCGACCAGGACGAAACGGGCATTTCCTTGGGGGGCGGAAGCCAATGGCTCGTAGAAGTCAGGGCCCTGGGTAATGGTCCGGAGATCGCGGAGTTCGGGCGCATATTCAAATGAGATGAGGGCGCGTGCTTCATCGAACCGCGCGGTCTGGCCGTACAGCTGGGCGCGCAGCCACCTGAATCCGACCGGCTCGTCGGATCTCGCGATTGCGGTGAGGGCGGCTTCGGCGAGCGCCAGGTATCCCGTCTCGATGAGCGATTGAATCTCCGCCTCAATTTCCGCCTCATGCGCCCAGTCGCCACGGCGAAGATCTACGGTTATATCCGGCACCGGGCCGATTGCCGACAGGTAGCGAGCTGGGTCAGTGCTTGTGAACTCGGTGCCGACAGGCGGTACCGGCACCCGCGCCGGCGGTTCGTACTGCGGCAGGGGCGTTGCGGGGGCGGTTGATGCATGCGTGACCGCAGCCTGCCATGACCCGAAGAGCTCCTCGACACGGGATGCCGTCGGCTTGACTCGCAGGGCCTGGACTACACCGGATCGCGCACCTGCAGTGAGCGCCTTGAAGTCCAGGCTCCCGCTGAGGTCACCCCGCTTCGGCGGACGCCCCAGGGCCGCTGACAGCGCCTGCAGCACCGCAGTGACCGCTTCGGGCGTCGCCGTTGGCGAGCCTTTGAAGCCCCGCAGTGCCTGGCCGAAGCAGGTCCGGCAAATGTCGATCTCATTCACGCTAAGGCGATCAACCTCTGTATCCCACTCCCAGAAAACATGCGAGCAGCACCCGCATTCGACACGCCGCGGGAGACGGGGGCGGACGCCGAGTTGCGTCGCGCGGCCCCCGATGAAGTTGCTGAGAACCTTGTGCCAAGGCGTTTCAACGCAGAGCGGATCAGTGCTGCGCCAGATGCTCAGGACCGTCTCCGGGACCATGACGTCCAGTTGCCGGCGAAACCTTGAGGGCCAGGCCCACTGGTACTCGTCCACAGCCTGCCGCAGCAGGTCATCGTACTCAGGCAGCCACCACAAGAGGATGCAGTCGTTCTCAGCGAACGAGGCCGGGAGCATGCCTCGACTGACGTACCAGTCCCCGAACTCCTTCGCCCTGGTCTCGTCCCAAACTGCCTCTGCGCCCGCAGCGGAGAAGTTCGACTTTCTGGATATGCTTTCGAAATCGGCCACTGGCGCCTCATCGCCCTTCTCGCACGCCCGAAATGCCCGTTTCTGCGTGCACCGCCGTGACAGCCACCCCTGGGTGCTGTCCGGTCATCCATCCGCGCAGGTCCTCGAACTCGTCGGCGACCTCGACATAGATCTTCAACTCGACCTGCACATCGGCCCCTGGTCTCCGCGGTCCGGCTGACGTCGGCCCCTGTGTCATCGATCCCGTCTCCTGCGCGGCGGCCGCAGCGCTAGACTGACATCGTTTCAGGAAACAGCCCTTCCGTGAAGTAAATTGGCTCCATGAGCACGCCATCGTCGGCTCCGGACGGCCGGGATCGCCGCAAAATCACTTCACGAAAGGTAGCTGATCTTGATGGCGGCCTCGGTGACGCCGGCGACAGCCTCGGTGCCTGGACTCAGCGGTACCTCGACCTGGCGGTGCGGGGCGTGCGGTCCGACGAGGTGACCGGGAAGATCGCCCGGCACCTGGACAGGTTCACCGCCTGGTTCACAAACGGGTATGGCCACGACCGGGTCTCCGCCGTCACTCCCCGCGAGGTCACCGCGTGGCGCGACCACCTGGCCGCCGAAGGCACGATCAGCCGGGACGGCACCACCGCGGCGATGGCACCCGCGACGGTGAACAACCACCTCGCGCACCTGTCTGCCATGTTCTCCTGGATTACCGTGCACGCCCCGGCCGGGCTGCTGCGCCACGGCGACCCCACCAAGAAGGTCGACCTGCTGCGGCTGCCCGCCCCGCAGGTCCGGGCGCTCGCCGGAGCGCAGGTACGGACCGTCAAGAACGTCCTCGACCGGATCGAAGGGTTCCACCAGCTGAAAGGCCGCCGCCACCGCGGCGGCGACAAGGCCCCGGCAGTGCACCGCCACGCCCGGCCCCTGCGCGACCGGGCCATCGTGCACCTCATCCTCGGCACCGGGCTGCGCCGCGCCGAAATCACCGGCCTCGACCTGACCCAGCTCGACCCCGGCAACCCGGACGAACTCCGCCGGGTGAAGAAGGCCAAGCTGAACGACGTCCGAGGCAAGGGCCGCACGAGCCGCACGGTCTTCCTCGGCCGCGACGGCCGCCAGGCCATCGCCGACTACCTCGAAACCGAACGGCCCGGCGACACCGACCAGCACAGCGAGGCCTTGTTCCTGGCCGCCAGCTCGATCGGAACCCGCCGACTGGGCGGCCGGCTCTCCCCACGGTCGATCAACACCATCGTCGGCGAGATCGGCCGCCTCCACGATGCCGAGGTCACCAATCGCGAACGCCAGCTCGGGGCACTCCGGCCGCATGACCTTCGACATACCTTCGGGTACCAGCTCTCGGAAACCTCAGGGCACAACCGCGCCGAACTCGAGCGCCGCCTCGGCCATGCCAACGACCGCTACCTGCGTCTGTACACCAACCCGCCAGACGACATCGCCGCCAGCTACGTCGAAGACCTCTGACCGGCAACACTCCCGTATTCCCCCACACCTGGGCCGCCGAGCTGGTCATCACGAGGCAGTCCGGATCCGCAGCCGCGATCCAGAAGCAGCGCGCGTCGGCTACATACACGCGACCGGCCTTCTGGACCACCTGGAGGCGCTGGGAGTCGTCGGCCCCACGCGCGGGAACAAGGCCAGGACGGTGCTCGTCTCCCCTGACATGCTCAGCGAGGTAACCACCCGGATCGCACGGCAGGCCGGGACCCTGACCTGACTCCGGGCCAAGCTCTCGGTCCTATTGCCCTTTTCAGGATTACCTTGGCCGACTCAGGTTTGGCTGCCTCCAGGCCGTTACCTGGCCGTGATGCTAATCGTTGTTTTTGCGCTGGATGGTTCAAGCGAGCCCTTCTAGCGGGGGATTGGGAAGCTGCCGGAAGCGGTGCTGGATCGTCTTAGCGTGGTGGTGCAGCCGTCAAGTCGCAGAGCGTGTTCTATGAAGCTTTCGAGGACGCATACGGCTGCGGCTCTGGCTCCCCGTAGGGCGAGGTCTTCGGGCTTTGCCGGGAGCGTGCGGATTTTTAGGTAGTCGCTGTTGTTGCCTGCTGCGAATGCGCTGGTGACTTCCTGGTGCACTGCGCTGCGGTAGACGGCTGCGGCGGTGTCAGGCTTGGGTTCGGCCAGAGGGCTGGGCAGGTACGCGATTATGCTGCTGGGATTGACGGTGTTGCTGACGTGCGCCAGGGCCCTGCCGAGGGCGGCGCCGCTGCGGGCGAATACGGCCTGGGCGCGCTTGAACCCGGGATCGCGGGAGTTGATCTCGCTTAGCTGGTCCAGGGGGAGGTTGCCGAGCATTCCCTGGATGCGGCGTGGCGGCGCGAGGGTGTCGACGTGCCCGAAGTGGCCGCAGGAGCATCTGGTGTAGAAATTGGGGAGTCCTGCTGAGACGGCTTCGAGGCCTGGCTCTTGCGGGTCTGGCTGCTGCTCTTGCTGGCCGGGCGCGAAGCCAACGGCGAGATGGCCGATTTCCATGGCCCGGCCATTGCCTCCTCGCCGTAGTCGGTTGTCCATTATCAGGCCGCCGCCGACTCCTTCATCGAAGACACCGACCACCACGAGGTCGGGCTCGGCGTAGCGGGCCTGGTGGATGGCCAGTACCGCCAGGGCGTTGACGTCGTTTTCCACTATGACCGGGACGGGCTGGTCGAAGCTGGGGTCAGCTTCGAAGAGGCGTTGCAGCCAGGCCGCCAGGGGAACAGGCGGCGCGGAGCCGTCGCTCAGATGCGGCATGACCTCGCCGTTATAGACGGGCGAGCCCACTTCGATGCCCACGCCGAGCATCCGCAGTGGTTTCAGCCTGTGAGCTTCCCTGTTCTGGTCACCAGCGCTTTTGAGGGCGGCCACGTGATGGTGGATCAGTTCAGCGGCCTGGTCCCAGCGGTCGACGCGGCCGAGCGTCGGCTCGAGGAGACGGGAGCCGTCCAGGCGGAGTAGCGCGGTTGTCACGTGCCTGGGCTGCTCGTTTGACTGCGTGACCTTAACTCCGGCGATCGCGTAGCCGTTTCCTAGGCGAAGTGGCGCGAGCGGGCGGCCATCAGGGCTCAGCAAGGATTTTTCGCCGTCCGCCAGGAGCCCTTCGTCCTTCAGTGCCTTGACAGCTTTGCTGACAGTGCCCTGGGGGATTTCACGCTGGTCAACAGGGCGGCGGGCGGTCGGGTTCCCTGCGGCAATCGCGATGCGCGATGTCTCCTCCGGGGCCTTCAGGGACACCCGGGCCAGGACCTCGCCGAGAACTTCCTGGCCCACGCCGGCCTTCTCGGCGAGCTTATCCAGCATGACCTGGAACTGTTCGTGGTTCATCGCTGACCTCTGTCCTCGTGCCCCCAGATGGATCCTGGGTACATGCTAGACCAACATGACATACGGACAAAATATGACATTCAAAAAAACTTAGGAACTCCTTAGTAAATCTGACTTGCGTTAAGAATGTGAGATGCGTATGGTCATGTCACGTGCCGGACAGGCCGACACCAACCAACACAGGGAGTAGCAGATGAACGAGCACACGCAGCTTCGGGATGCCTTCGCCTCCCCGGACTCGCGCACGGAACGAACGATCTTGGTGATCGATATGAACGGCTCGACCAAGATGAAGGAGGTACAGCCGCAAGCAGCCTGGCTGCCGACGACCGGGTGGTACTACGACACGGTCACCCGCACCGCTCTTGAAGAAGCGGGAGATGTGGTCATCAAGTACCTCGGAGACGGGATCATGCTCGTCTTCGACGTGGATCAGGCAACAGACGCAGGCAAAGTTGCGATCCGCCTTCAGGAGGCCATCAAGGAAGCCCGAGGGCTCGGCGGCGGGGCAGGCATCGTTGAGATCACGTGCTCAATCGGGATCAGCACCGGCGAGGTCATCAGCTTCACGACACCTAGTGGCGGCCAGGACTTCGTCGGAGCTCAGGTGGACAAGGCCTTCCGGCTATGCTCCGCCGCGAACGCAAACGCGATCTTCATTGATCGCGCCACCCTCGGCGCGGCAAACACGAGCCGGTTTAAGTCCGGGGTCGCCAAGGCCCTGGGATGGACATCGGAGCAATGCCTGGGCGACACGCAACGCACTACGCTCAAAGGCTTCGCAGCCCCGGTCGAGTACCACGAGCTCAAGTGGGATTACCAGCTCTACGGAGTGGCTTCTGCGGAGGTCACGGCTAACACCGACCGGCTCAGCGTCGTCCCCGCCACTCAGACGCCCTCGGCGAGCGCGGCACCGCCGAGCCCGGCAGGCGCTGCAGCGTTTGACCGCCACTGTGGCGAAGTCACATGCTGGCAGCCGGACAAGGGCAAGGGCTACGGATTCGTCCGTGACACAGCCACCGGCGAGAGCTTCTGGTTCTCCCCCCAGCGGCTCGTCTATCCAGACAGCGCGGACAGCCTAGCCGTCGGCGACAAGCTCGCATTCGTGGCGGTCGGCGTGGCGGAGGGCAAGAAGAGCCGTCAGGCCGGCGCGATCCTCGTGATCGGCGAGCAGGCCGACGGGCCCCTCGTTAGCCAGCCGGCCGGTCGGCCGTACGGATGGGTCCGGGTGGAGGACGACCAGGGCAACCGCCAGCTGCTGTACGTCCCGCAGCGCGAGCTCTCCGGATGCAAGGTCGGTGACATCCTCGGCTTCACCGTCAGCGCAGGTGATAGGGGAGCGTTCGCCAGCAAGGTTGAGCCCCTCGCCGAGGACGAGGCCGCCGCGTAAGGAGGCAAATGCGCAGACAGCACAACCACCCCTTAGGGCCCCAGGTATCTCACCTGGGGCCCTAAGCGGCTATTCGCCTAGAAACTCGGTAATCACACTTACAAACTCCAGGAGCAAGACTCGGGGGTGGACCTGCAACGGAACCGGAACGCACGTTAAGCCGGTTCGGGCGTTTCAGGATGTTCGCGCGGCCGCGGTAGGTAGCGTTGCTGTGCATGAGCCGAGGTGGTGCGCCCGGGGGCGGGGCGGTGGTCCTGGACGTCGCGCAGCTGGAGGCGCTGTTGACCAGGACGTTCAGCATCGGGCTGGACGTCGGCCGGGGCAGGGAGAAGGTCGCCCTGGTCCGGCTGCGGCTGTCTAAGGCGCTGCTCGGCGCCGCCGAGACGCAGGCGATGGCCGCCGAGGCCCTGGCTATCGAGCGAGGCGTGGCGACGGAGCAGATCGCGGCGGCCGAGGGGCTGGCGCTGCACGCCGAGGCGTTCAACGGGATGCCGGACCCGGTGCTGCACCTGGCCGCCCGCGCGATGGGCGTGGTCACCGGCCTGGCCGCGCTCGAACCCGACCCGCGCGCCCCCGGCGCCGACGTGCTCCTGGACGCCGCCCTGCAGGCCGCCACCGGCCTGCATCAGCTCCTGGCCTTCCGGCATGACTGCACCACCGTCACCACCCCGGCGGAGCAGGCCGCCGCCACCGCTGGACTCACCAGCGCCGCTGCCGAGCTCGGCAAGGCCGCCGAAGCCCCGCACGGGCTCATCGAGCTGGCCGAGATGACCGGACGGTCCGGCCGTACCGGCAAGACGGATCTCAACTGAGTCCAGCCCGCCAAGGCCGGCAGGCCCTCGAGCCCCCCAGTTTGACCTCCGAACCGGCTTAACGTGCGTTCCGGTTCCGTTGCAGGGTCCACCCCGGGGCCCGGCCGGCTCGACCAGGCCGTCTGGCTAGGCGTTCAAAAACCTTCGTTTGTGAGACGGCTCGGCGGAGGGCCGTCTCACTGACCTCGCGGACCGGGAAGACACCCAGCTCGCGCCGGGCCGGGCCGGACCCGACTCGGCAACGTTATGTGTCACATCAGCGCGGGAGGCCCCTCGTGACGATCGTCCCGTTCCCGGCCCGCCCGCCGGCACCCCGGCCAGCGGCGAGATCGTAACGGCCGCCGTCGACCGCTACCTCGACTCGATCAAGACCACGACCACCCGCTCCAGCTACGCCGGCACTCTCGCCCGCCTCGTCTCCCGCGCCGGCGGCCGCGATACCGCCTCGCTCCTTCCCGAGGACTACGCCGCGGTGATGGACCGATGGGACGACGCGGCGGCCGCCACCTGGAACCGGCACCTGTCCGCGCTCACCTCCTTCACCGCCTGGGCCGGGCGGCAGGAGATCCTCACCGCCAGCCCCGCCCGCCGACTGGAACGCCGCAAGCCCGCCCGCCGCAGCGACCGGGCCATCCCCCGCGCCCGCCTGGACAAGCTGCTCTACGAGACCGCCGCCCGCGCCGGGGAACTCCTGTCCCTCAACATCGAGGACCTCGACCTGGAGTTCCGGCGTGGCCGGGTCACCTCCAAGGGCGGCGCGACCGAGTACGTCCACTGGGCCACCGGCACCGCCCGCCTCCTGCCCCGGCTGCTACGCGGCCGCACCTCAGGGCCGGTGTTCCTCACCGGCCGGCGCGCGCCCGTGTCCGGTTCGCGAGCCCCTGCCGAGGCGGACGTCTGCCCGGAGACCGGACGCGGCCGGCTGTCCTACCCGCGCGCCGAGTACCTGTTCAAGCAGGCCACCGCCGCCCACGACCCGCACGAAAAGGGCTGGACGCTCCACCAGCTCCGCCACTCCGCCCTCCAGCACCTGGCCGCCGACGGACGCACCGCCCCCGAACTCCAGGCCAAATCCCGGCATCTGCACCTGGGCAACCTCGGCCGCTACGTCCAGCTCGGCGAGCAGACCTCCGCCCAGGTCACCGCCGACGCAGACCCCGCAGCACGACGCAGGACTCGCTGACCAACCCGAATAACACCACATCACCGCAGGCCAGCGGTGGGTTCGTTGAATTTTCCGCGATTGCTACTGGGACCCCGGCAGGCGACGACGAGCTTACGAACACGAAGAACACCATGGCACTACGTCACGGTGCCACCTCCCGTTCTGCTGGGCGCACGAGAAAACCTCAATGGTTTCCTTGCGGCGTCCGCGCTGCGGCCGATACTTGTTGCAAGCGCTGCGGGGGGCACATATCGAGGAGGTCGCCATCATGATCAGTTGCCCGGAGCCGGCGGCTCTGTCAGCCCAGCCAGCAGGGGCCAGGCCTGGCCCGCAGGGGCCAGGCCTGGCGCGCCCGCGGAGCTTGACTGTCCCGGTCGGGGTCATCGTGCCTGACGGTGCCGGCGGGGCTGCGCGATGAGCGAGACGGCCACCGGGCCGGAAGATCACCCCGGCGGGACGGCTGGGGGCCAGGCGCTGCTGGATCGGATGGACCGGCTGCCGGGGTGGCCGCTGGGCCTCCTCGACCTGGCCGTGCTGGGGCTGGCGTACTTCTTCGTCTTCTACGACATCACCGACATCGGTTTCGGGTTGCCGGCCATCGTCCCGCAGTTCCACCTGAGCGACAACGACGTGAAGTTCGTGGCCATAGCCATCGGGCTGATCGGCTACATCGTGGGGTCGAACCTCATCGGGGCGCTCGGGGACTGGCGGGGCCGCCGGCTCGCGTTTCTTGCCTCGCTGCTCGTCTCGGGCCTGGGGTCCCTCGGCACCGCGTTCGCGACCGGGGTCGTCTCGCTGTCGGTCTGGCGTTTCCTGACCGGCATGGGCGTCGGTGCGGCCCTCAACCTGGCGTCGACGTATGTGGGCGAGCTTTCTCCTGCCTCGCAGCGAGGCCGTATCTCGGTGACGATGTTCCTGATCGGCATCACCGGGCAGGCCATCACGCCGTTCGTGGCCTACGGCCTGGTGCCGAACTTCTATGTCGGCTGGCGGATCCTGTTCGCCATCGGCGCGCTGATCGGCCTGGCGGGTGTGCTGTTCGCGTTGCGGCTGCCGGAATCACCCCGATGGCTGATCCGGCACGGCCACCTCAAGGAGGCCGAGGAACTGGTCGAGTCGATGGAGAAGCGCTTCGATCCGGCAGACCTGGCAGCCTCCGCGGCGGCGCACTCCAGTGCGCATGAGGGCGCTCCGCCCGCCGGCGGCGACGAGGAGCAAGGCAGCATCATGCACGAGCTGCTGCACGGACGGTACGGCCTGGCGGTCCTGGCCCTGGTCACCATGTGGTTCCTGTGGTACATCGGCAACTACGGGTTCCTCGGGGACGCCGCGACCCTGTTCTCCGCGCACGGCCTGGCGGTCGGCAGCTCGCTCCTGTACCTGGCGTTCGGGGGAATCGGGTACGTGGCGGGAGCGGGGATTATGATCCTCACGGCCGACAAGATCGAGCGCAAATACCTGATTTCCGCCGCCACGGTCGTCTGGCTGATCGGGATGCTGCTGATCGGGACCCTGGCCAACGCTGTCGTCGTGACCCTGGGCTCGTTCCTGGCATCGCTGGCCCTGGGGTCCTACCTCCAGGTGGCCTACACCTTCACCGCCGAAAACTTCCCGACCCGCCTGCGGGCCCGCGGCTTCGCCCTGGCCGACGGAGGCGGGCACCTGGGCGGCGCGGTGGGCGCCCTCCTGCTGCCCAACCTGATCTCCGCCACCACCTTCTTCGCCGGGTTCGCCATCATCGGAGTCACCGGGCTGCTCGCCGGCCTGATCGCCCTGGGCGGCCCGAAGACCAGCGGCCGTTCACTGGAGGTGATCTGGCAATCCCCTGAAAGTGTGGACACCTCCAGTTAGCGGATTCGTGTAATTTTTTCGCTCTTTCTGACTATCGAACCCCAGTTCACCTACATCGGCGGGTTCCACGTCGACGCCCTCACCAGGGGCGTCCCGCTGAGCATGGACCTGGACACCACCCTGACCGTCATCGCCGGCAACCTCTACCGCCTGGGGGTGCCGGTAACAATGGCCCCGTCAGCACCGCCAAAGCGTCCAGTTTCCTGAACGCGGCTGGCACGATGGGCGGGTGACGATCAGCGAGCGGATCGAAACGGCCCGGCGGGAGCGGCGGGTCCTGACACGGGTCTCCGTGCCGGGTGGCGGCTGGGAGCAGGCTGAACGGGAACGGACGTGGGCGCTGGTCTCGGCCCGCGCCGAGGGGATCTCGATCCGCACCCTGGCCGCGGCGGCCGGGCTGTCACCCTCCCGGGTGCACCAGATCGTGGCCGCCGCCGACCTGGACGCGCTGGACGCCGCGCTCGGCGAGCT
>Ga0302325_10003990_pt1 | contig 34359 bp, 31 predicted proteins | sample Palsa_T0_2_FD_201948 | JGI IMG/M metagenome (GOLD analysis project Ga0302325, IMG submission 201948) | Peat permafrost microbial communities from Stordalen Mire near Abisko, Sweden - Palsa_T0_2 | ecosystem: Environmental > Terrestrial > Soil > Palsa > Peat permafrost | place: Sweden: Abisko...
CGCGAGCACGACGGCCTCGGCGGTCGAGACGTTGTGGATCGTCACCAGCAGGTTGGCGATGTACTTGAGCTTCGAGCCGGTGCCGAACGCGCCGACGTAGCGCACCGAGCGCGCGACGGCAGCGAGGACGTCCTGCGCGCGGTCGTACGCCGCGCGCTCGCCGCTGGCGTAGAACGCGATGTCCTTGCGCTCGGCCTGCGAGCCGGTGCCGCTGACCGGCGCGTCGAGCACCGTAGCGCCGCGCGACGCCATCCCCGACCGCACGCGCTCCTTCACCGCCAGCGGAAGCGTGCTGGCCTCCACGACCACCAGCTCGTCGTGCGCGCCCGCGGCGAGGCCGTGCTCGCCGAAGAACGCCGCGTCGACCGCCGCGACGCTCGGCAGCGCGGTGATGACGACGTCGGAGCCGACGGCGACCGCGCGCGCGTCCGCCGCGCCGAACCCGTCCTGCTCGACGAGGCGGCGCTGCGCGACAGCGTCGACGTCGAAGCCGCTGGTCGAGAAACCCGCCTCGACGAGGTGGCGCGCGTAGGCCGATCCCATGATCCCCAGCCCGACCACCCCGACGCGACGCGGCACGCGCTAGACCGCCGAGGAACGTTGCGCGACGGACGCGGTATCGCCGATTGCCGCGTTCACGCGCGGCACCACCTCGGTCGCCATCAGCTCCATCGACCGCCGCGCGAGGCGGGGATCGGCCCAGTCGTGCCCCGCGTAGAGGAGCGTGCCGAAGTCGCCGATGTGCTCGCGGAACGCCAGCAGCTGCTCGACCACCGAGTCGACGGTGCCGCAGATCACCAGCGAGTCGAGCACGTAGTCCAGCGTGATCGCCGAGTCGGGCATCTCGCGATCCGCCTTGAACAGGTCGGGACGACCGTTGGCGATGAGCTTGGTCATCAGCGACTGGAAGTAGTACGCATACGGACCGTCGTGGCCTTTTGCGTAGCGTTGCGCCGTCGCCTCGTCGTCGGCCACGAAGATGCTCTTGGCGACGCGCCAGTCGCGCGGATCGGCGGGCCGGCCGCTCCGCGCGCACCCCTCCTCGTACTTCGGCCAGTGCGACGCGACCCAGTTCGGCTGCAGGAAGTTGGCCGAGATCGGCGTCCAGCCGCGCGCCGCGGCGGCCGTGACGCCGGGCGAGAACGGCGCCACGGCAGTCACCACGATCGGCGGGTGCGGGAGCTGGTACGGCTTCACGATGCTGCCCTGACCGGTATCGAGGTTCAAGGTGCGGCGGGTCGAGATCTGCCAGTAGTCACCGTGCAGCTCGTACGGCGCGTCACCCGACCACAGTGCCAGCACTTGGTCGATGGCCTCGACGAACATCGCCGTGCGATCCCGGTCGAGGTTTCCGAACGCCTCGGCATCGGATAACAGCCCGCCCGGACTGATGCCGAACAGGAAGCGTCCTTCGAGCAGGTGATCGATCATCGCGACTTGCGACGCGACCGCGACCGGATGGGCGCACGGCAAGTTGACCGTCCCGCTGCCGAGCACGATCTTCTCCGTGCTGTCGATCAGCGAGGCGATGAAGCTCAGGCACGAGGTGACGGGCTCGGCGAGATCGGTGGCGTGCTCGCCGACGAAGGCTTCCACGAAGCCGAGCCGGTCGGCCAGCACGATCGAAGCGCGGTCTTCCTTGAGCACTTCGGTATAGTTCCGCGCCGGCGGGTGAAGGGGCATCGTGAAGTAGCCAAGCCGCAATCGCCGATCCTCCGCCAAGCGCCTATCTATCGGTCGATAACCCGGATCGAGCGTTTCGACGGCGCCGCTGCGGCGATGTGTTCACGCGGCCGACGCCTTTTCCTTGCCTTCGGGCCCGTCAGCCGCCCGCGCAACAGGACGGCGCTTACTTATCGCAATATCACCACGCGATGGCCGCGCAGCCTCGCCCCGGTGCCGCCCGGCGCCGGCACCCTCCGCGCACGCGCCTCTCCGCCGACGAGCGCGAGCGGCTCATCGCGCGCGGCGCCGTCGCGTTCTTCTGCGAGGTCGGCTTCGGCGGCCAGACGCGCGAGCTCGCCAAACGGCTGGGAATCACTCAGCCGCTGCTGTACCGCTACTTTCCCAACAAGGAAGCGCTGATCGACCGGGTCTACCGCGAGGTGTACCTGAACCGCTGGGACCCGCGCTGGGAAGAGCTGCTCGACAACCACGCGCGGCCGGCCCGCGAGCGGATCATCGCGTTCTACCGCGACTACGCGAAGGCCGTGCTCAGCTACGAGTGGATCCGCATCTTCATGTTCTCGGGGCTGCGCGGCATGAACCTCAACAGCCGCTACCTCACGCTGGTGCGCGACCGCATCTACACCCGCGTACTGCGCGAGCTGCGCCGCGAGCACGGGATGCCCTCGCCCGCGGAGGTGCCGCTGCGCGAGATCGAGTTCGAGCTCGTCTGGGCGCTGCACGCCAGCATCTTCTACATCGGAATCCGCAAGTGGATCTACGGCTTGGAGATCCCCGAGAACGTCGACGAGGTGGTCGAGAGCTTGGCCACGTCGTTCCTCGACGGCGTTCCGGCGGTGATGCAGCGCGCGCTCGCGCCGTCGGCGACCGCTAAGAAACGCCGAGCGCGCCCGCGCGGCTGAGGAACGACCGCGCGTTGCCGCCGAGGATCGCGGCGCGCGCAGCGTCGTCGAGATCCGGAATCGCGGCGACGGTGCCGCGCGGGTCGTCGATTCCCATGTCGAACGGCCGGTCCGTTCCGACCACGACGCGCTCCGTGCCGACCCGCCCGACCAGATAGGCGAGCAGCGCGTCGTCGTGGGTGATGATGTCGAAGTACAGCCGGTCGAGGTACGCGCTGGGCGGCTTCGGCAGGGTCTTGGTCTCGGGCCGCACGCGGTAACCGTGATCGAGCCGGCCGGCGATGTACGGCAGCGTTCCGCCGGCGTGCGCGAGGATCATGTGCAGCTGCGGAAACCGCTCGAACACGCCGGCGAAGATCAGACGCGCGGCGATCAGCCCCGTCTCCGACGGGTTGCCGAACAGGTTCCCCAGATAGTACGCCGCGGCGCGCGCGCCGCCCAGCTCGTGGTGCGGGTGCATGAACACCGGCACGTCGAGCTCGCAGCACGCCGCCCAGAAGGCGTCGAGCTCCGGCGCATCGAGCGGCGCGCCGTCGACGCTCGAGCCGATCTCGACGCCCCAGTGCCCGAGCTCCGTGACCGCGCGGCGCAGCTCGGCGACGGCGTCCTCCGGCGACTGGAGCGGCACCGTCGCGAACGCGGCGAACCGCCCGGGCGCGCGCGCGACGACCGCCGCGAGCGCGTCGTTGCCGGAGCGGCAGATCTCGAGCGCCAGCTCGGGATACGCGCGGTAGGCGAAATAGAACGGCGGCAGACACAGGATCTGCCGGTCGATCCCTTGCCGTTCCGCCAGCTCGACGCGCTGGTCGACGTCGTACAGCAGCGGAAAGTACGGCAGCCGGGTCTTCGGCGCCGCATAGCCGCAGACGGCCTGGTCGAGCGTGAGGGCCTGCGCATCCTTGCGTGCATCGGCCAGCCCGCGCGCGCCCAGCATCGCGACGAATTCGTCGGGTAAGAAGTGCGCGTGGCAGTCGATGCAGATTGCCATGGAGACCTCCCGGCGCCGAGGCCGATCCCTTGACATGCGCCCGTCGCCGGTGTTTTATCGATAGATAAATAACCCTCTCGGAGGGCCCTCGCAACGGAACACCAGGCCGGCACCGCGCCCTTCGACGACCGCGACCTCCGCAACGCGCTGGGCACCTTCGCGACCGGCGTCGCCATCATCACCACGCGCGACGAGGCGGGCCGGCTCTTCGGCCTCACCGGCAACTCCTTCAGCTCCGTCTCGCTCGATCCGCCGCTCGTGCTGTGGTCGCTCGCGCGCGCGGCGCCGAGCCTACCGGCCTTCCGCGCCGCGACGCACTTCGGCGTCAACGTGCTCGGCTCCGAACACCGCGATCTCGCCGTCCGCTTCGCGCGCGGAGCGCGCGACAAGTTCGCCGGCGTCGACTACACGCTCGGCGAGTACGGCGTTCCCCTTCTCGGCGGCGCTGCAGCGCACTTCGAATGCCGCATCGTCGATCGCTACTACGGGGGCGATCACGAGATCTTCCTCGGACACGTCGAGCGCTACCATTACGTCCACGACAAGCCGACACTGCTGTTCTGTCATGGGACGTATCATCGGGCGCATCCGCTCGACGACAACGGTTAGCTTCTTGGCGTGGTGCGAGGCGTTGGGGCTTGGGGCGGACGGGCGACACTGCGTGTCGTCCGTCCACCCCCGGCACGATCTTGGCACTGCGGATCGACGCAGTTAGCGTATGGTGTGGCCTGCGGCTTCTAGCGCGGTCCGCGCGGCTTCTAGGTCGGTGGCACGAACGAGAATATGGTCGGTGTCGTAGGTCGAGATGCCGAAGATCGAGATGCCGGCGTCAGCCAGCGGCTGTGCGAGTTGCGCGATGATGCCGGTTTGGGTGAAATCGAGCGTGGCAGCGACGGCCAAGCAGCGAAAGCCGCGCTGCACCTCGGTGATACGGTCCGGCACGCTGTCTTCGAGGCAGACGATCGAGAGCTCGTTTCGCGTGCGAACGACCGCCAGAAACTCTCGCCCGCCGATCCAATCCGGAACGGGCGCGTCGCCCGCGAGCCGCGCCAGCGCGAACGTCTCGGAAAGCAGCCGCAATTCCACGCGCGCACAATTTCCCACGGAGGCCACGAGTCCCTAGAAGGCGCCCCTCGAAGCGCACGACGTCGCATCTCCGGATGCATGTTGGAGGTTGAACGCAGCGATGCGGATCCTGGTCGTCGGTGCCGGCGCAACCGGCGGGTACTTCGGCGGACGATTGGCGCAAGCTGGTCGAGACGTGACGTTCCTGGTGCGGCCGGTGCGTGCGGAGCAACTGCGGGCGGACGGGCTCCGGATCGTGAGCCCGCATGGTGACGTGACGCTTGCGCCGCAGGTCGTGACGGCGGGCGAGATATCCTCGCCGTACGACGTCGTGCTGCTGACGGTGAAAGCCTACGCGCTCGAGAGCGCGCTCGATGACCTTGCGCCGGCGGTCGGCAACGAGACGATGATCCTGCCGGTGCTCAACGGGATGCGGCACATCGACGTGCTCACGGCACGTTTCGGCGAGATGCCTGTGCTCGGCGGCGTAGCCGTCGTGGCGACCACGCTCGACGACGCGGGGCGCATCGTGCAGCTGGCCGACATACAGCAGCTCACCTACGGTGAGCGCAGCGGTGGGTCGTCGGCGCGGATCGAGGCGCTCGATGGGTTGTTGCAGGGCGCCGCCTTCGATGCGAGGTCGTCGACGACGATCATGCAGGCGATGTGGGAAAAGTGGGTGATGCTCGCGAGCCTCGGTGCGATCACGTGCTTGATGCGCGGGACGGTCGGCGAGGTCGAAGCGACGCCGGGTGGCGCCGATCTGGCGTTGCAGATGCTGGCGGAGTGCGCCGCTGTGGCGGCGGCCGAGGGGTATACCCCGAGTGAAGAGTTTCTGACGCGAACGAAGGGCGCGCTGACGGCACCGGGCTCGGGGCTCGCGTCTTCGATGTACCGAGATCTGCAGCAAGGCCGCAGCGTCGAGGTCGATCAGATTCTGGGCGATCTCCTCGTCCGCGCCCACAAGCACGCCGTGCCGGCTACGCTCGTCACCGCAGCGTTCGTCCAGCTCAGCATCTACCAGCGCCGCCTGTGAGCTACTTCACCGCGCAGGTGGCGAGGTTGGCGTTGGTGGGCTTCGTCGCGTGGAGGCCGGCGAATTTGATCTTGGCCAGCGATGGTGAGCTCGAGGTTGGGAATGGGGTCGAGCTCGGCGGGAGGCAGTTCGACGCCAGCAAGAACGCCATGACGTTGGCGTACTGCCCGGGAGAGAGCGAGCCAGGATTGTTGAACGGCATGTTCTCGAAGACGGTCGTGCGCATGTCGGACAGCGTCCATTTGTTGCCGGCGGCAGTGGTGAGGAACTCCTTGCCTGCAACGGCGGGCCCGGCGCTGCCCTGCAGATCGGCGCCGTGGCACTGCAGGCAGTACTGGCGATAGATCGGCGCACCCGCGTGGGCTTGCGCCGCGGTGTACGGGACGGCTGACGCAGGTGACGCGGTCGAACGCGTTCTTTGCACGTTCGGTACGGCAGTTGCGCGCGTTCGTTGCATCCGCGTTCCGTGGCCGCAGAGAGCCGCCGTGTCGCGCGGAGCGAGGGTGTAGAGGACGACGGCGTCGCCTCGCACGGCGATGCGGGTGATGTTCAGTCCCGACGGAATCGCTGATGCGGCGGCGCTGCGGGGTAGCGCGACGTAGGCGAGGCGGCCGGCAGCGACGCCGTAGGACGGTGCGCTCGGCGCGGTGGCGCAGGCGGCGACGATGCGGGCTCCGGCGGGGGCGGCGAGCGCGGTGGTTGCGAGCGCGCCGCTGAGTCCGCCGAGCACGCCGTCCTGCGACGGGCGACCGACGACGAGTGCGATGTTGGCCAGCGCGCGCGTCAGGTCGGTCTGATAGTCTTCCATCTCCTTTTCGCCGAACGCGTCTTGGAGATCGGCCGCGGCGGCAAGAACGTTGATCTTCGCACCCTGGACGGCGGGCGTCCACGGCGACGTGCCGACCTTGTCGAGGATCTGGTCGAGGTGGCCGAGCGCGCCGACGCCATCGCCCGGATCTCCGAACGATCGCGCGTACCCGTCGTCGCGGCGGCCGACCAGTGCGTTCATTGCCCGGTGCGCGGCGCGCAGATACGCGCCGTGACCGACGGCGTACCCGTCCTCGATGCGCACGATTTCCCCCACCGCCGCGTGGATGTCGGCGAGTGCGGCAAGCGCGCCGGCATGATCGTCGGACGCCGCCCGCGCCGGAGGCGAACCGCCTACGGCGAGGGCGACGACGAGAGCCAACACGATCGTGCGCATCGAGAACCTTCGGTGGATCAGTGGTTCAGGGGATCAGGGGAGAGCAAAGGCGGTGATCGTCGCCGCTGTCGGGTGCTTGTAGCTCCCCTCTAGCGTCGGTGCACCTTTGTTGAAGCGCGGGTCGGCGAAGTTGACGCCGGCCGGTCCGGCCGCAATGGCGACGTAACGCTTTCCGCCGACCACGTACGTGTCGGGCGGAGCTTGGATCGTCATCCCGGTCGGGAAGTGCCACAGGACGTTTCCCGTCTTCGCATCGTACGCGGTGAAGTCGCCGTTGACGCCACCGGTGAACACGACACCGGATGACATCGAGAGCGCGCCGCCGATCTGCGGGAACGCGAGGTGTTTGCGCCACATGAACTTGCCGGTACCGATATCGACCGCGTTCATGTAGCCCGTGCTCGGACCGGACAGCGACGGGAAGGCGCCGCCCAGGTAGAACTGACCGGAGACGTAGGTCGCGGTGCCCTGCGACTTCCAGACGCCGCACTGGTCGACGCTCGGAACGTAGAACGCATTGGTGTCGGACATATAGCTGCCGCCGTTGAATTCCACGCCGCCGTTGGTGTTCGGACAAGCGATGTTGCCCGCGCGGTTCGGCTCGGTGTTCTGGCCTTTTTGGGTGCTCACGGCGAGGTGGTAGACGAGCGTGCCGGTCTTTGCATCGAGCACCCAGAAGTTCCCGCCCTTGTCGCCTGCGGCGACGAGGTTGCGCGACGCGCCGTTCACCATCCCGGAGAACAAGACCGGCGGCATCGCCGGATCCCAATCATGCGTATCGTGCGGGATGAACTGGTGATACCACTTCATCTTCGGCGTGGCGCCGCTGATGTCGAGCGCGATCATGGAGTTGGAGTAGAGGTTCGAACCCTTGCGAATCGTCCCGAGGAAGTCGGGCTGCGGGTTGCCGGCGTCCACGTACAGCGTGCTGGTCGCCGGATCGATTGCGATCCCGCTCCAGATCGCGCCGCCGCCGCGCTTCCAGGAATCGCCCGTCCACGTGTTGTGGCCGGGTTGACCGGGTCCGGGGATGGTGTAGAAATCCCATAGCCGTTTCCCGGTCGCCGCGTTGAACGCGGAGATGTAGCCGATCCCGCCCCAATCGCCGTTCGAGGCGCCGAGCAAGAGCATGTTCTTGTACGGCACCGGCTGCATCGTGTAGAACGTGTTCGTCACATCATGCGCAGCCACGATGTTCCAGGCGACTTTTCCGGTCGTCGCGTCGAGCGCGATGAGATGGCCGTCGAGCGTCGCCTCGTAGACCTTGCCGTTGAGCAGTGCGACGCCGCGGTTGGCGGAGAACGCGATGACGTGCGGCTTGTAGGGGAAATGCCACTTCAGCGCTCCGGTCGCCGCGTCGAGCGCATACACGTCGTTGTGCGACGACGTCACGTACATCGTTCCGTTCCAGACGATCGGCGACGTCTCGAGCGGACCACGCGCATCGACCGGCGCGCTCCACGCCTTCTTGAGGGTGCCGACGTTCGCCGGCGTGATATCCGTCTCGGAGATGTAGCGGTTGCCGCTGTAGTCGCGGGCCGGCAGGACCCAGTTCGATGCGTCTTGATCCGCGTTGGCATATGCCGTCGCGTCCGGCCACGTACTTTGCGCGCCGGTTCGCAGCGACCCGGTCGCCGTGATCAAGCCAATGAGGACGGCGAGACCGACGAGTGCTCTCATCGTTCGCTTCATGATGCCTCCTTCCAGCATTCCGCTGGAACGGCTGGCTTGCCCGGCGCTGGCCGCTGGTCCTGTTGCGGCGCGTCGCCGCGGGCCATCAGGCGAGCGCTGGCACGACCGGAAGCAGGAGGGACGCCGGGTGCGCCGGCCCGGTGTGCAGCGCGTTGGTCCCGCCGAAGACCGCCGGCGGACGGTCTCGCGGATCGTCGTGCAGGAACGGGCCGCAGCCCGTCATCTCGTTCTTGAAGTTCGACAGGCGCCCGCCGCTGGGGCCGGGATACCGGTAGTCGTTGCCCCGCACGGAGAGCGCGAGCCGATAGCCGGCGGGCAGGACGATGGAGGTCGGCCACAGCTCGACGTCCAGCTGCACCACCCCGCCGGGGACGAGCGGTTCGATTCCGTCGTGGCGATGGTACGGCCGGTAGGCGGTCGTCAGCTGCGGGTCGAGCGCGCGATGCGACGCGCGCAGCCAGCCTTGCGCGAGCGGCGTGTGCGGGTCGATCGCACCTTGAAAGACGACCTCGGCGCCGCCGGGCGCGAACGCCCGCAGCACGACGAAGACGTCGGCATCGGCGGTCGACGACGAGACGAACAGGCGCGCGGCCAGTGGTCCGGTGATCTCGGTCTCGCGTTCGAGCGGGTCGCCGGCGAAGGTGAGTCCCTCACCCGCCGGATCGTATTCGGCACGGGTCTCGGATCGCGGCGGCGCGTCGCGCAACGACCGTGCCGCCGGGTCGAGGTAGAACGTCGTCCACCGCGTGCGCGCGAGCGGCCACTCGTCCTCGTGCCGCTCCTCGAAGCGGTCGAGGTGGCGCACCTGTAGCCGGACACGCGGCCAGTCGCGCAGCGCGGATTCGCCTTTGAGATAGTGCGAGAAGAACTGCTTCTGCAGCCGAACGCCGTAGTCGGTGTAGAACTCGGTCCAGTGCTCGATGCCGTGAATCTCGAGCCACTTCTCACGCGACGCGGCGCGCACGTAGCCTTCGAAGTTGCCGCGCGGGTGCAGACCCTGACCGCCCCAGTTCGCGGCCGAGAACAGCGGCACGGTCACCCGCTCCCAGACCGGCGAACGCGCGCGGTGATACTCGTCGTCGAGCGGATGCGCTCGGATGTCGGCGCCGAAGTCGGTGCGATTGCGCGCCAGCTCATCGTCGGGGAGCGTCGGTGGACCGCAGGCCGGCTCGCCGGTGACGGCGCTGCGCGGTCCGCGTTCGCCGACGCCGTGCTGCACGGTCTTCACCTGCATGTCGTACCAGTTCTGCGCGAACGTGCACAGGATGCCGCCGTGATGCGTGACGTCGCGGTAGAAGTCGGCCGCGCCCTCCCACGCGCAGATCGCCGCCAGATGCGGCGGCTGCAGCGACGCGACGTACCACTGGTTCATCGCGTAGTAGGAGATGCCGTTGAGTCCGACCTTGCCGCTGCTCCACGGCTGCGTGCCGGCCCACGCGATGCACGCCGCGAGATCGCGCGTCTCGCGCGGCGACCAGGGGTCGAGAAACCCCGGCGAGCGGCCGGCGCCGCGCGAATCGACGCGCGCGCAGACGTACCCGTCGGGCACCCACTTCTCGGGATCGACGACCTCCCAGTTCTGATAGCGGTTGGTCGAGCCGGCGGTGACGTCGGGATGCTGCTCGGCCATCCGGTTCCACGCACTCGGATAGCCGTCCTGAAACGCGAGCCCTTTCGCGTACGGGCCGTAACTCAAGATGACCGGGAAGCGGCCGTCGCCGGTCGGGCGAAACACGTCGGCGCGCAGCACCACTCCGTCGTCCATCGGAATCGCGACGTCCCAGTCGATCTGCATGGCAGGTTCCGCGCCGCCGGTCTCCATATCAGGACCTACGCGCAACGCCGCCCGATCTCCCCACCATCTCCGAGGTCACACCGGTTGACGACGCTCGACGGAATCGCGGTCTACGGACACTTCATCGGGGGACGAGAGCGTCCGAGCGCGGACGCGCGCGTCTTCGAGGTGCGCAATCCCGCCAACGGCGAGTTGGTCGCGCGCGCCGCCGAGGGCGGTGCCGCCGACATCGCCGCGGCGATCGATGCGGCGAGCGACGCGTTCACCGACGGACGGTGGTCGCGGCTCGCGGTGCGCGAGCGCCAGCGCATCCTGAACCGTTTCGCCGACGCGATCGAAGCGGAGCTGCCCGAGCTCGCGACGCTGGAGTCGACCTGCGTCGGCCGGCCGCTGCGCGAGATGCGCGCGCAACTGAGCAGGATCCCCGAGTTCTACCGCTACTTCGCCGCCGTCGCGCGCACCGCCGAGGACGCCGTGACGCCGTTCGAAGGGCCGTACCTCAACTACGTGCGGCGCGTTCCGCTCGGCGTCGTGGGACAGCTCACGCCGTGGAACCATCCGCTGCTGATCCTCACCAAGAAGCTCGCGCCCGCGCTGGCGGCTGGGAACTGCGTGGTTGCCAAGCCGTCGGAGTACACGCCGCTGACCACGCTCGAGCTCGCCCGCATCGCGCGGGACGCCGGCGTTCCTGACGGTGCGTTCAACGTCGTCAGCGGCTTCGGCGCCGAGGCCGGCGCGGCGCTGTGCACCGACCAGCGCGTGCGCAAGCTCGATCTGACGGGCGGTACCGAGACGGGACGCGTCGTCGCGAAGCTGGCCGGCGAAAACCTCGTGCGCGTCACCTGCGAGCTGGGCGGCAAGGCGCCGGTGATCGTGCTGCCGGACGCCGATCTCGACCGCGCCGCCGCCGGCGCGACGTTCGCGGCGTTCATCGCGTCCGGTCAGACGTGCGTCGCCGGCACGCGCGTGCTCGTGCACGAGCGCCAAGCCGACGCGCTGATCGAACGGATGGTGAGGCGCGCGCGAGCGATTCGCATCGGCGACCCGCTCGATCTCGCGACCCAGCTCGGTCCGCTCGTCTCGGCAGCGCAGCTGGCGCGCACCGAACGGTACGTCGAGATCGGCCGCGCCGAAGGCGCGACGATTGCCTGCGGCGGCCGTCGGCCGGGCGGCGCGCTCGCGACGGGGTTCTTCTACGAGCCGACGATCTTCACGGACGTGCAGCCGTCGATGCGCATCGCGCAGGACGAGATCTTCGGCCCGGTCACCTGCGTGCTGACCTATAGCGACGTCGACGAAGCGGTGCGCATCGCCAACGACATCCCGTTCGGCCTGGCGGCCTCGATCTGGACCGCCGACGCCGCGCGCGGTATGAAGCTCGCCGAGCGATTGGAATGCGGCGTCATCTGGATCAACGATCACCACCGCATCGACCCGTCGCTGCCCTGGGGCGGCATGAAAGACAGCGGCATGGGCCGCGAAACAGGCCTCGAAGGCTACCGCGAATACACCCAAACGAAAAGCGTTATCGTCAACCTCGAAGACCCCATCGACTGGTACGCCACCGACGAAATCTTGCGGCTCAGCTAAATCGCGATCGCGGGTAACGGCAAGAGAGGGGCTCCAGGCACGATTCCCAGTCCTGTCTACTACGAACCGATCGCCGCAATGAGTTCCTGCGCATCCTCGGCGTCCAACGGAGCGTGGAACAAGTAGCCTTGGGCCACCTCACACGACATTGCGAGGATAGCTCGCGACTCCGCGTGGGTCTCAATGCCTTCGGCCACGACGATTAATCCAAGGTCATGCGCTAGAGCGACGACAGCACGAACGATCTTTGCCTGGTCACCGCCTTGATCGATTGCCGTGACGAAGGATCTATCCACCTTGACGCCGGTCAGCGGAAATTTCGCCAGGTAGCTCAGCGAGGCATAGCCTGTGCCGAAGTCATCGACGTGGATTCCGACACCAATTGCGCGGATCCCGGCGAGCGCCGCGATCACCGCTTCGGTGTTCTCGAGCATCGCGCTTTCGGTTATCTCGATGTTCAGCAACTTCGGGTCCAGTCCCGACTTAGCCAGGACGACACCAATGTATGACGGAAAGTCGGTATGCTCGAACTGCCTCGCCGAGACGTTCACGCTCATCGTCAGCCCCGCGGCCTGAGCGAACTGACGTTGCCACATCCGAAGCTGACGGCATGCTTCCCCGAGCACCCATCGATCGATTGCGACGATTGCTCCTGTGCTCTCCGCGACCGGAATGAAGTCGCATGGCGGCAGCAAACCACGCTGCGGATGCCGCCAGCGAAGGAGCGCTTCGAAGCCGATCACCCGTCGATTGCGCGCGGTCACTATCGGCTGGTACTTCAGAAAGAGTTCGTTCCGTTCGACGGCGTGACGAATATCGGCCTCGAGCTGATGACGCGACAATCCACGCTCGCGCAGGCTCTCGTCGAAAACGACGGTTTGTTCGTGGTCCGTTCCTATCTTGGCCTCGTACATCGCGATGTCGGCATCACGAATGACGTCAGCGGCAAAGTCGTAGGAGGAGCCTCCGAGGACGATGCCGATGCTCGCCCCCACGACCCGGTCGGAGCCTTGCACGCCGAACGGGAGCGCAAGGGCCGAGTGAACACGCTTTGCGAATGCATCCGCCGCAGACTCGCTCGCTATGGAGTCCAGCAGGATCGCAAACTCATCGCCCCCGATCCTTGCGACGATGTCCTCGGGCCGCACGCAAGAGACGAGCCTTCCCGCAGCTTCCTTGAGTACGATGTCGCCTTCGAGATGTCCGAAGTCGTCGTTGATGGCTTTAAAATCTTTGAGGTCGAGGTAGAGCAGCGCGAACCGCTGGAGCGGATGACGTTTCGCCCTCGCGATCAAGCGCTGAAGATGATCCACCAGCAGCGCACGGTTTGGCAGCCCCGTGAGCGAGTCGTGAAATGCCCGATCCCACATTCCTCGCTCCGCTGCTCGCCGGGCCGTCACGTCATGGGCGGTCGCCGCGAATCCCTCGACCGCAACGTCGCGCTCGGCATTGAGGAGGGTCAAGCGCCGGACCGCCATGAAATGCGTGCCGTCCTTCCGCAACTGTGTGCCCTCGATTTCGAGTTGACCCTTCTTTCGAGCCTGGGACAGTTCGCGCTGCGGTATGCCGCGCGCTACGTCTTCAGGAATGAAAAGTGTCGCGAAGTTTCGACCCACGATCTCGTTTGCGGCGTAGCCAAACGTTCGTTCAGCGCCGGAATTCCAAACGGTAATGTCGCCCTCCGGCCCAGTTGAAAAGATCGCGTGCTCGGTAACGCTCTCCATCAAGAGCCGGAACCGTTCCTCACTCTGGCGCAACGCGATTCCCGCTTCATATCGCTCCGTGCTGTCGCGAACGATCTTGGTGAAGCCGAGTTGCTTTCCGCTCGAATCTCGTATCGGTTGGACGGTATTCGTAGCCCAGAAGCGGCTCCCATCCTTTCTCACATGCAAGCAGTCGCGGTTGACTCTGCCGTCCGCGATCGCCTGTCGCATCTCGAGGGCCGGCCAACCGGCCGCAATATCCTCGGGTGTAAAAATCTGCGAGAAGTTACGTCCCACGATCTCAGAGCGATCGTAGCCGAAGGTGCGGACGGCGCCCGTATTCCATGTTGCGATTGCGCCGTCCGAGGTGACCGTGAACACCGCGTATTCAGTCAGGCTGTCCCATATCGAGCTCGAGAACTCTCGATCGATGTCGGTCGTCTGGTTCTGGAGTTTCGATACACTGCCGCGAGTCTTCGGCGCGACTGATGGCAGACTCGCTGCTGAACGCGCCTTTACCGTCCCGCGCCCGGAAGCGGGCTTCTTAGAGTGCAATTGAGATGAAGCTGGCACGAGACGTTCGGCTCTCCGAAGCTCGGAACGGCAGTTGACGCTCACGACAGCTTCGAACGGCCAGTATATCACGGAGGGCACGGCATACCGCGGATTTCAGGTGGTTAAGCCGACTTGTCATACAGACAATCGTAACTGGATCTGCCTGTGTGATCTCTTTTGCTCACAAATCGGATCGGCGTAGCTCACCGCTACCGCAGACACCTCGATCGCAGCATTGGTGCCTTGGAACGATTCCATCAGTCGCCTTGCGGTGACATCCTCGTCGGCCGGGCGTTTCGGATCCAAGGATCGACCAGCAGCTTGATTTGCGCGGCCCGGCCTTCGAGCATCGGGACGAGGCCGTCTTCGACGATCCGTTCGAGTGGGATCGCGCTCGGCGCGACTGCTTGCCACACGGCGGGATCGGCGGCCAGCAAACGCGCAGCTTCGGGAACGTCGTCACGGCCGATCAGCGCGTTGGTGCCGACGATCTCGAGCTCTTTGCTCGTAACGCGGCGAGCGTCGACCGTCACCGGGTGTTTGGCGATGCCGACTTCAACGAGCCGACCGCCGGCGTCGACCGCTGCGATCGCCGACGCGATGCCGGCGTCACTGCCGCTGACCTCGAACACGAGCGTCGGTACGAATCCGAGCGCGGCCAACGCGCTCGTCAGCGCGACCGCATCACCGGCGGTCACGGTCTCGATCGCGCCGAGCCCGCGCGCGATCGCCAACCGCTCCGCCGAGATATCAGCCGCTACGACGCGCGCGCCGTGCTGCGCAAGCGCGAAGGTCAGGAACGCCCCGATCCCGCCGGCACCGATCACCAGCACGTTCTCGCTGATCTGCGGCCGGCCGCGGCGCAGCGCGTGCACGGCGATCGCCATCGGCTGCGTCAGCACCGCTACGTCGTCGCTCAGCCCGAACGGCTCGGCGCGAAACACGATGTGGGCGGGGACGCGCACGAACTCGGCCAGCCCGCCGTCGCGGTGCAAGCCGACGGTCGCGTACAGCGCGCAGATGCTGGTGCGTCCGGCATGGCATTGCGCGCAAACGCCGCACCACAACGCCGCGCCGGTGACGACCGGCTCGCCTTCGGTGAAGCCCTCGACGCCGTCGCCGACTTCGGCGATCCGGCCGGCGAACTCGTGACCCGGAATCAGCGGGCCCAGATGCCCGGTCAGCCCGTGCCGCGCGTGCAGCGGGTACATCTGCGCGCCCGCGTATTCGCTCGCGTCGGTGCCGCAGATCCCGTTGGCGTGCACGCGCACCAGGACTTCGCCGGGCGCCGGGCGCGGTCGCGGGACATCCTCGATCCGGATGTCGCGCGGGCCGTGATAGACCGCCGCGCGCATCGTCCCCGCCATGGAGCGCGATCTTGGCGATTCGAGGACCGAGGCCTGGCGCGTTGAAGCGGGCGCGATGCTCTCGCACGGCCGCATGACCTACACGCCCGCGTTCGCGCGCCCGCCGCTCGCACCGTTCCCGGGCGGGTCGCGCCTCGCGCTCCACCTGATCGTCAACGTCGAGGTGTGGGACTACGCCAAGCCGATGCCGCGCACCGCACTACCGCCGCCACAAGGCGGTGGCACGGTGCCCGACGTTCCGAACTTCGCCTGGTACCAGTACGGCCAGCGCGTCGGGATGTGGCGGCTACTCGACACGCTCGGCAAGTACGGTGCGCGCGCGACGCTGAGCGTGAACTCGGCCGTCTGCCGCGAGTACCCGCAGATCATCGAGCGGACGACGGCAGCGGGTTGGGAGATGATGGCGCACGGTGTCGTGCAGCGCACGATGGCCGGCGTCGACGACGAGCGCGCCGTCATCTACGAAGCGCTCACCGAGATCGAGCGCGCAACCGGCACGCGACCGCGCGGGTGGCTCGGACCCGCGCTCGTCGAAACCGAACGCACCCTGGACCTGCTGGCGGAGGCGGGACTCGTCTACTGCGGTGATTGGGGGCCGGCCGACGACCTACCATTCGATCTCGACGTGCGGAATGGCCGCATGATCGCGATTCCGTATGCGATCGAAACCAACGACATCGTCGTCTACGCCGTCGAGCGCCAGCCCGCCGAGGAGCTCTACGCGCGTTGCGCCGCCGCCCTCGAAACGCTCTTCACCGAAAGCGCCGGCAGCGCGCGCATCCTCGCGGTCGCATTGCACCCGTACCTGAGCGGAACGCCGGCTCGCATCGCCGTCATCGACCGCATCGTCGCGCTCGCCCGCGAACGCTACGGCGCCGTCACCCTCACCGCCGGCGAAATCCACGACTGGTACGTCGCGCAAGTTCCCGCGCCGCGCTAACGCTATCGCGGGCCACAGTTACTTCTGGAGGCCGCCGGTTGGGTCGAGTGGGCCGCCGGGGTCGAGCGGGCTGCGGTCGTCGTCGTGCATTCCGGGCGGTAGGCCGGTCGCCGGGTCGGTGTCGCCGCTCTTGCGGGTCACCGGCACGCGCTCGGAGGGCGTACGGTTCTCGGCGACGCGCTCGTCGGTCTCGGTCCGTTCGCTCGATCGATCCTCGTTCATGCCGCTATCATTCCCGGCGGTGCCCCACCCTACGCGTCACAGGTGGCTATCCGTATGAACGCGGATCATCCTCGATGCAGAACTACCGGGTCAGCATGGTCGGCGGTGCGCAACTCGACGTCGACGAGCACGAGATGGCGATCATCCGCGCCACGGCGGCTGCCGCGCTCAACGGCGAAGCGACACCGATCATCTCGGTCATGCTCAGCGGTGCGGACGGGACCAGCACGAAGGGTCCCATGATCAACGTGCTCCAAGTCGTCTCCATCGACGACGTGCCACGCGCCGGCGTTTAGCGCGGAATGACGGCGGTCGCTTCGATCTCGACTTTGGCTTCGTCTTCGAGCAGGGCCGCGACCGCCACGACCGACATCGCCGGGAAATGCCGGCCCATCGTCTCGCGGTAGGCTTCGCCGATCTCGCGCTGCGCGGCGAGATACTCACGCTTGTCGGTGACGTACCAGGTCAATCGCACCACGTGCTCGGGCCGCGCGCCGGCTTCGGCCAGCACCGTGACGACGTTGCGCAGTGCCTGCCGCACTTGGCCGGTCAGATCGCGCGCGGCGAAGCGCCCCTGTTCGTCCCAACCGACCTGACCGCTGACGAACACGCCCGTGCCCTCGGCGCTGACGCCGCAGGCGAACCCCTTCGGACGCGGCCAGCCGGGCGGCTGCAGGATCGTCATGTCGTCTGCTCCGCCGTGCGCAGCTTGTAGCGCTGCAGCTTGCCGGTCTGCGTGCGCGGCAGCTCATCGACGAACTCGATCGCGCGCGGGTACTTGTACGGCGCGATCCGCGCCTTGACGAACTCCTGCAGCTCGGTTGCCAGCACGGCGTCTCCCGGCGCACCTTCGTTCAGCAACTTGTCCTGAGGCTCTCGAAGGAGGACGAACGCTTTGACGATCGTGCCGCGCGCTTCGTCGGGCACGCCGACGACCGCGCACTCGAGCACGCGCGGGTGCTCGAGCAGCGCGCCCTCGACTTCCGGTCCGGCGATGTTGTAGCCCGACGAGACGATCATGTCGTCGGTTCGCGCCTGATACCAGAAGTAACCGGCTTCGTCGAGCAGGTACGCGTCGCCGGTCAGATTCCAGCCGTTCTGCACGTAGTCGCGCTGGCGCGGGTCGGCCAAATAGCGGCAACCCGTCGGGCCCTTCACGGCGAGGCGGCCGACGTTGCCCGGCGGCAGCGCGACACCGTCGTCGTCGAGGATGCACGCGACGTAACCCGGGACGGGCTTTCCGGTCGCGCCCGGCCGGATCTCGTCACCCGACGCCGCGATGAAAATGTGCAGCATCTCGGTCGAACCGATCCCGTCGATGATCCGCACGCCCGACGCGTTCTCCCACATCGTGCGCGTCGCGACCGGCAGCGTCTCACCGGCCGAGACGCACGCGCGCAGCGTGCCGAGCCGCGCGCGGTCGACCAGCGGCGCCATCGCACGATATGACGTCGGCGCGGTGAACAGCACGGTCGCACCGAGATCGTAGACCGCACCGAGCAGCGCTTCGGGGGTCGGCTTCTCGATGAGCACGGTCGACGCGCCGGCGCGCAGCGGGAACAGCAGCGCGCCGCCGAGCCCGTAGGTGAACGCCAGCGGCGGCGTCCCGGCGAAGACGTCGTCCGGCGTCGGCCGAAACGACGACGGCGGAAACGTGTCGCACACCGCCAGGATGTCGCGGTGGAAGTGCATCGTGCCCTTCGGGCGGCCAGTCGTCCCCGAGGTGAAGGCGATCATGCACACGTCGTCCGAGGCGGTCGCGGCGTTCTCGAAGGTGGCCGGTTGCCGAGCCGCCAGCGCCGCGAGCCCGGTCGAACGGTCGTCGTGCGAGAACACGACGGTCCGCAGCGTCGGACACGACGGCAGCGCGCTCTGCAGGTCCTCGCTCAGCCGCAGGTCGCAGATCGCGTGCGTCACCTCGGCCGCGGTGATTACGTCGACCAGCTCCTTGGCGCGCAGCAGCGGCATCGTCGTGACCGCGATGCAGCCGGCCTTGACGACACCTAGCCAGCATGCCGCCATCACGTCGTTGTTGAAGCCGCGCAGCAGCACGCGATTGCCCGGCACGAGGCCGAGCTCGCGCACGAGCACGTTCGCGATGCGGTTGGCCTCGTCGAGCAGCTGCGCATAGGACAGGCGGCGCTGCCCGGAGACGATCGCCGGACGCGCGCCCAGTCCACGCGCGACGGTGGCGTCGAGCAGCTCGGCGCCAGCGTTGAGTTGCGCGGGATACTGCAGCTCGGGCAGCCTGTACAGGAACTCGGGCCACTGATCGCGCGGCGGCAGCCGGTCGCGGGCGAACGTGTCGACGTGCGCGGTAACGGTGGTCATCAATCTCCCTCGAACACGGGTGCGCGCTTGGCGGCGAACGCATCGTACGCGCGCCGGAAGTCCTTTGTTTGCATGCAGATCGCCTGCGCCTCCGCTTCGGCCTCGATCGCCTCGTCCAATCCCATCGACCACTCCTGATGCAGCATCTTCTTCGTCATCGCATGCGCGAACGTCGGCCCGTCCGCCACCGCGCGCGCGAACGCGTGCGCCTCGTCGAGCAACGACTCCGGCGCGCACAGCCGGTTGAAGAACCCCCACGCCAGCGCGTCGTCGGCGCCCAGCGCGCGCCCGCTGTAGAGCAGCTCGGCGGCGCGGCCGTGCCCGATCACGCGCGGCAGCAGCGAGCACGCGCCCATGTCGGCGCCGGCCAGACCGACGCGGCTGAACAGAAAGGCGACCCGCGCGCCCGGCGTGCCGTAGCGCACGTCGCTGGCCAGCGCCAGCATCGCGCCCGCTCCCGCGCAGGTACCGTCGACCGCCGCCACGATCGGCTGCGGGGAGGCGCGCATCGCCTTGACTACGTCGCCCGTCATGCGCGTGAAGGCCAGCAGCTCCGGCATCGCCATTCGGGTGAGCGGCCCGATGATCTCGTGCACGTCGCCGCCCGAGCAGAAGTTTCCGCCCGAACCGGCGACGACGACGGCGGCGACGTCGCTCGCGTACGTCAGCCCGCGAAACAGATCGCGCAGCTCCGCGTACGATTCGAAGGTGAGCGGGTTCTTGCGCTCGGGCCGGTCGAGGGTGATCGTAGCGACGCCGTCCTCGACCTGCCAGCGGAAGTGCCGCGCGGCGTAGGGCGCGTACGGCTGATCTGCGTTCATTGCGGTCGATCGCTTTCGAGAGCGTTGAGGTGGCGCTTGAGCTTGGCGAGCAGCGCGTGCAGCTGGGTGCGCTCGGCGACCGAGAGGCCGGCGAACATCGTCACGATCCAGCTCTCGTGCCGGGCCGCCATCTCGCCGAAGGCCCGCCTTCCGGCGGCGCTGAGCTTCACGATCGATGCGCGCCGATCGCCGGGCGCGACGCTGCGCGTGATGAGCCCTTCGGCGACGAGCTGGTCGGCGATGCGCGTGACGTTGCCGCCGGTGACCATCATCCGCTGTGAGATCTCGGTCATGCGCAGTCCGCCCGGGCTGCGCTCGAGCTGCGAGAGGAAGTCGAAGCGCGGCAGCGTCGTCTCGAACGCGTCGCGCAAACCGCCCGCGACCGCGCCTTCGACCAGCTTCGTGCACGCCAGCAGCCGCAGCCACACGCGCACGGACAGATGGTCGTCGTGGGTAGCACGCGACTCGGCGTCGACCGCCATCAGTGCTGCACCTCACCGCCGTCGACGACGATCGCCTGTCCGGTCACCGCGCCCGAGTCCGGCCGGCATAGCCACACCACTGCGCTCGCGACCTCCTCGGGCTTCACGAACCTTCCTAGCGGGTTGCGCACCAGCAGCGTGGCGGCGGCGTCGTCCTCGCTGCGGCTCGTCGCCGACGCGATCGACGCCAGCGCGCGGTCGAGCATCGCCGACTCGGTGAAGCCCGGACAGACGGCGTTGACCGTGATCCCCTTCGACGCGAGCTCGGTGGCGAGCGACCGGGTGAAGCCGACCACGCCGTGCTTGGCGGCGCAGTACGCCGCGATGTACTTGCCGCCGACCAAGCCCGCCGTGCTCGCGATGTTGACGATCCGGCCGTGTCCCGACGCGACCATCGCCGGCACCGCCTCGCGCGTGCACAGAAACGTGCCGGTCAAGTTGGTCGCGATCACGTCCGACCACGTCTGCGGATCGAGCCGCGCGAACGGCCGGCTGACCCCGATTCCGGCGTTGTTCACCAGGATGCCGACCTCGCCGTGGCGCGCGCGCGCCGCCGCGAACGCGGCGGCGATCGAGCTCTCCTCGCGCACGTCGCCGACGACCAGGTTGGTCTGCGCGCTCGCCGGCATCGTCGCGGCGCACTGCTCGAGCACCTCCCGGTCGCGGCCGACGAGCGTCACCAGCGCGCCTTCGGCCGCCAGCGCCTTGGCGATCGCAGCGCCGATGCCGCGGCCGCCGCCGGTGACCAACGCGTGACGTCCGGCCAGCAGCGCGCTCATCGCGTCACCTCGCTTGCCGCTTCGGCGGCGATCTGCGCCGCACGGCGCAGGGTGCGCAGATACTGCTCGCGGCCGGGCAGGTACTGTTCGGGCCAGCGCAGCTCGTCGTACCCCAGCTGCGCCGCCGCGTGCAGGGTGAAGTACGGATCGGCGAGATGCGGCCGAGCCAGCGCGACCAGATCGGCGCGCCCGGCGGCGATGATGCTGTTCACCTGATCGGCGTCGGTAATGTTGCCGACCGCCATCGTCGCGATGCGCAGCTCGTTGCGGATCTTGTCCGAGAACGGCGTTTGGAACATGCGTCCATAGACCGGCTGCGCGAGCCGCGACGTCTGCCCCGCCGAAACGTCGATCAGATCGGCGCCGGCAGCCGCGAACGCGCGCGCGATCTCGACCGCGTCGTTGGGCGTCACGCCACCGTCGACCCAATCCGTCGCCGAGATGCGTACCGACATCGGCTTGTAGCTCGGCCAGATCGAGCGCAGCGCCGCGAAGATCTCCAGCGGATACCGCAGCCGGTTCTCCAGCGCGCCGCCGTACTCGTCGGTGCGCCGGTTCGTCAGCGGTGTGATGAAGCTCGACAGCAGGTAGCCGTGCGCGCAGTGCAGCTCGAGCAGATCGAAGCCGCAGCGCAGTCCCATCTCGGTCGCGCGCTCGAACTGCAGCTTCACCTGGTCCATGTCGTCGCGCGTCATCGCGCGCGGCGTCTGGTTGCGCTCGCCGAACGCGATCGGCGACGGCCCGATCAGCGTCCAGTTCCCGGCCTCGAGCGGCTCGTCGGGCTCCTCCCAGCCGCGCTGCGTCGAACCTTTCGGCCCGGCGTGCCCGAGCTGCAGCGCGATCTTGGCGCGCGTATAGCCGTGAACGAAGTCGACGATGCGCGCCCACCCGCCGACGTGCTCGGGCCGGTACATCCCCGCACAGCCTGGCGAGATGCGCGCATCGGGCGCGACGCACGTCATCTCGGTGAACACCAAACCGGCCCCACCCTGCGCCCGCGCCCCGAGGTGCACGAGATAAAAGTCGTTCGGCATTCCGTCGACGCAACTGTACATCGCCATCGGCGAGACGACGACCCGATTCGCCAGCTCCAGCTCGCGCAACCGAAACGGCGCGAACATCGGCGGCACGGGCTCCGCCGTTCCCGCCCGTTGCGAAAGCCAAGCCTCGATGTTCGCGATGTACTCCCGGTCCCTCAGCCGCAAGTTGTCGTGGCTGAGCCTTTGGCTGCGCGTCAGCAAGCTGTACGCGAACTGCTCGGGCTCCAAGCCCGCATACCGCACGACGTTCTCGAACCACTCCGTGCTGTTGCGCGCCGCGTTCTGCAGCCGCAACACTTCGATCCGCCGCTCCGCCTCGTACTCCTCGAACGCGCGCGCCAGGTCGTTGTTGCGTTGCAGCGCTCCGGCCAGCGCGATCGCGTCCTCGAGCGCGAGCTTCGTCCCCGAGCCGATCGAGAAGTGCGCCGTGTGCGCCGCGTCCCCGATCAGCACGCGGTTGCCGTCGAACCAGCGCGCGTTGCTCACCTGCACGAACGAGATCCACGGGTTGGCCAGATGCTTGGCGTTGCTCATCAGCCCATGCCCGCCGAGATACGGCGCGAACAATCGCTCGCAGAACGCCAGCGACTCCTCGGTCGACGCCGTGTCGAGCCCCGCCGCCCGCCACGTCTCCTCGCGGCATTCGACGATCACCGTCCCCGTGTCGGCGTCGAACTGATACGCGTGAACTTGAAACCATCCATGCGGCGTCTCTTCGAACGCGAACGTGAACGCGTCGAACCGCTGGTGCGTCCCCAGCCAGATGTACCGGTTGCGCCGCGTCTCGAGCGTCGTCCCAAACGCTTCCGCCCTAGATCGCCGCGTTGCCGAGCCCGCCCCATCGGCCACGACGATCACGTCCACATCGCCGAACGCATCCGCGTCCGCTTCGACCTCGAACCGCAGATCGACGCCCAACGACACCGCGCGTTCCTGCAGAATCGCCAACAACCGCTTGCGCGCGATCCCCGCAAACCCCTGACCGCCCGCGCGAATCACCCGCCCGCGGTAATGAACGTCAATGTCGTCCCAATGCACGAAGCTCTCGACGATCCGTTCGTACGTCGCGGGATCCGCCGCCGCAATGTTCCCCAGCGTCTGATCGGAGAAGACGACACCCCATCCAAACGTATCGTCAGCCCGGTTACGCTCGAACACCGTGATCCGCGCATCGGGCCGCGCGGCCTTCATCACGATCGAGAAAAACAGCCCCGCCGGCCCACCGCCGATGCAGACGATTCTCAACGAGGCCTCTTTTCGGAAGCTTGCGGCGTCGATAGTTTATGCCTAAACTACATCGGTGTCAACCGACCCCTCTTCAGCACAGGTGGGGAGGCTGCACCGATTGAAGTCGGCGGCGTGGCGACAGTGTTCGTGAGCTATCGCCGGCGTGATACCGCGCAGCTCGTCGGTCGTCTCAGCGATCAGCTCAAGGCCTATTACGGTTCGGAGAACATCTTTCTCGACACCGCCGACCTGCCCTACGGCGTGGACTATCGCGAGCCCGTTCAGGCCGCGCTGAGCCGCAGCGACGTTGCCGTTGCGATCATCGGGGCGGCATGGCGCGGGCCCAACGGAGAGAGCTCGCGCCTCGACGAGCCCGACGACCCCGTTCGCATCGAAATCGAGTCTGCGCTCGAAGCCCGTGTCCCGATCATGCCCGTGCTGGTCGATGGAACGCCGATGCCGGCCGCTTCACAGGTTCCCGAATCGCTGCGTCCGCTGATCTATCTGAATGGCGTCCCTCTTACAAGCGGCGTGAATTACCATACCGACACCGATCGGCTCATCGGAGCGCTCAACGTCATGCTAGGCCCCAAAGCCCCGATCGTCCGGCGCACGGCCTCGCTTGCGCTCGCGCTGCGAAACCCGATCGTGTGGGCGCTCGCGCTCGTCTTCGTCCTGCCGTTCGTCGCCGCCGCGCTCGGCATCGCCCCGCCCTGGCCGCCGGGCATTCAGATCGTCACCGTCGCCATCGAGGCGCTGACGATCGTCACCTTTCTGGTCGTCGTTCGCAGCCTCGACCGCGCTTCGCTGAAGCGCTATCTCTTCGCGTCGGCGGCCTGCCTCGCGCTTTGCGGCGGCGGATTCTTGGTCGCGCAATCGGCGTTCGTCTTTGCGGCGCCAACGACCGGCCAGCGCTTCGTCAAGGGGTTCGTCTGCACCGACGACGCGCGCTTGCTCTACAAGAGCAAATGCCCTTTTCTCGGCGACGACGAGCTCCAAGGCACGGAATACGATGCCGAACGGCTCTGGACAGTGCAGTCGATCGCCGCCACGCGAGTCGCGCTCGATGCCCTCTGGCTGCTGGCATTCGTTGCGGTTTCCGTCCTATCAGCCTTCGCCATCGTCTACGTCCTTCACGAGGAGACAACACAACATGCTGCGCGCTTTTCTTAGCGGGATCGCGGTCGTTCTCTGCGCGGCCCTCTGTGCCCGGCAGGCCGCGGCGAGCGAACCCGGCTATCGCGCCGTCAAGGCCGCGATCGTGGATCTCCAGAGAGGCGGCTATAATGACAAGTTATCCAGAGACCTTGCCCCGTACGGCCCGAGGAAGTTCCAGACCACCTGCTGGGCTCGCTCAGGCTGCGTCGTACTCGACGGCTGCTCGGTTCTCGAAACGTACTTGCCGTCGCAAGAGGCCAACACGCGAGCCGCGAACTACGCTCTCATCGCCGACGTGTCCGTCACGTACGAACATGTCTTGACGCAGCTTGGTTATCCGCAGACGGTCTGGGGCCGGACCGTCAACGATTTCGAGACGTACGAGATCGCCCGGGCAGAGCACGGCCGGTCGGCCTTCTTCACCGAAACAGCCCAGCGGCGGGACAAATACAAGTTCCTCGACGAGCCCTTTGAGGGCGTGCTGGGCCAGCAGCTCATTTTCCAGTTGCGAACCTACCAGAACGCTCACCCGAGGCTGCACGGCTTCGTGTTCACGGGCGGATGTGGCGCCGCTGAAGTCCCGGTCAAGATCGTAACCTCGCCGCTTGCCACGCAGCTGTTCATCATTCCGACGTTCTTCTACGACGTATGCCGCGCCCAAGACATCAAACCGGACGATATGAGCAAGTGCAACCATTGGCGCGAGGTGCTCGCCCCCGTCGAATCGATCTCGGGTTCGTATCACTATTTCGTGCGCTGGGCCGATGGCGTCGCCAGACGCGGCATCCTCGACGTGAACGACCTGCAATTCAAAGGCGCGGTCGGCATCGTCACCTTGAGAAAGCCGTAGTCGCGAACGGGTTCAGTCCACGCCGACGTCAACCGACGATGGCGTTGCGGCCCGCAGCCTTCGCCTTATAGCACGCCGCGTCGGCCGCCGCGATCACCGAGGCGGCACTGGCAGTGAGGTGGTTGATCGGCGCCAGGCCGATGCAGACGCCGATGCCGAGCAATTGACCTTCGTGCTCGATCCGGTAGTCTTCGACCGCGGCGCGGATCTTGTCGGCCACGTGGCGCGCGTCGTCGATGCGGCAGTTGGTGAGCAGCAGTCCGAACTCATCGCCGCCGATGCGAGCGAGATGGTCGCCGCCGCGAACGACGCGACCCATGACCGGACCGACCTCGCGCAACAGACGATCGCCGGCGGCGTGACCGAACTGATCGTTGACGACCTTGAAGCGGTCGAGGTCGAGGAACGCGACCGCATGTTGCTCGCCGCGCTCGCGCGCGCCGCGGACGGCCTCCTCGAGGAGCTCGAAGAAGGCGCGGCGGTTCTGCAGCCCGGTCAACGGGTCGTGCGACGCTTCGAAGGAGAGGCGTTTGGCCAAGCTGTTTTCGGCCGTGACGTCGCGCAGCACGACGACGGTACCGTGCTCGTCCGGAATCCGCGACGCGACGAATGCGACGTCGATGATCCCGCTCTTGACGGCGGCTTGCCCGCGACCCCGGTGCACGTCGTGAAGCGCCGCGCCCGCGATCACGTCGATCGGCCGCGCGTCGTCGTCGAGCAGGCGAATGACGTTCCCGACCGGCTGGCCGTAGGCTTCGACGAGATCGACGCCGAGCAGCAGTTGCGCCGCGGTGTTCACGAACTCGACGCGGCCGTCGGCGAGCACGGTGACGACCGCATCGGCGATCGCGGCCAGCGTGGTCTGCAGCTTGTGCTGTTCCGCGGCGAGCGCATCGACGAACTGCTTGCGCGACGTCACGTCGCGGTAGGTCAGCACGTGAACGACCTCGCGTTGGTCGTGACGGACCGGCGTGGAAGCGACCTCGATCCAGATCGGCGTCCCGTCCTTGTGGTAGAGGACGATCGCGGCGCGCACGGCTTCGGCCGCCTCGATGCGCGAGCGCAGCCATGCCATCTGACGGGCATCGGTGAGCTGGCCCCAGAGCCGCTCGCTGCTGCGTCCGACGAGCTCCGAGGGGCTGTAGCCGAACAGCGCGCCGAAGCCGAAGTTGACGTGCAGGAACTGCGGCGGCGCGTCGGGTTCGTGCGGGGTCGCCATGATCGCGATCGCCTCGCTGAGCTGCTCGACGGTCTCGGTCAGCCGTTCGATCGCGCTGGACTCGCGGACCATCGAGCCTGCCGGGTCGCAGGCCGCAGCGATCTCCGCGGCCAGCGCGATCAGGGCCGGGTCGTCGAGGTCGCTCGACGGAGCGATGAAGAGCAGCTCGCCGATGCTCCCGTCGCGCAACGACAGCTCGATTCGCCGAAACGACCACGCGCCCAGCGGAAACGCATACCGCACCGCGCGTAGAAGAGCGCCGGCGGCATCGGGGTCGCAGCCCCAGGCAGCTAACGGGGTCGCGTCGACAGGTCGAGCGACCAACACTGCCGAGGCACCCGCGACCCGAGCAGCAATCCGCAGCAATGCGGTAGTCGATTCCATCTCTGCACAGGTTATCGGACGCAGCGGTCCGCGACCCGATGCGTCCCCGCCGGGCACCCTAGAAGTGTGCGCTCGGTCGCTTATTTCGTGAGGTACCACCGGATCGGCGTCACGGTCTCGTCCCCGGAAACGCGGCCGAGCACCCTGAGGTGCTCGAGGTGCGCAAGCGTCTCGGCCACGGCGAATTCCTGATGGCCCGGCGGCAGCTGGTCGAACCGGTCGCCCCGGCGCCGCCAGCGCAACGCACCGGCGACCTCGGCCCCGGTCGCGCAGCCGGAGGCGAGCGCCTCCACGACCTGCGTCTCCCGCGCCGCCTCGTGCGCGAGCAGCTCTTCGACGCGGCGGGCCAGGTCCGGGAACGCCTCGCCGTGGGCCGGAAGCGCCCCGCTGGTCTGCACGGCGCCGACGGCGCGGAGCGAGGCGACGTAGTCGCCCATGGGGTCGCGCCCGCGGTCGTGCCACAACCCGACGTGCGGCGTCACCGGGTCGAGCACGTGATCGCCGGTGAACGTGCGGCCCGAGACGGTGTCGATGAAGCACAGGTGGCCGGGCGAATGGCCCGGCGTCCACATCGCGCGCAGGCGGCCGATGCGGTCGCCGTCCTCGAGCAGCCGGGTCGGCGCGACGACGTCGTAGCGGTCGTACTGCGCGTCCTCTTCGGGGTCGGGCTCGACGCGCAGTCCGTTGCGCTCCAGCCAGGCGCCCGCGATCGACTCGTCGTCGGGCGCGGCGGCGCGGAGCTGCACGACCCGCCAGTCCGCCGGGTGCATGCCCAGCTCCGGCACCCCGGCCGCGAGCAGCTCGCCGGCCAGCCCGTAGTGATCGAAGTGAAAGTGGGTCACGACCAGCCGCCGCACGTCGCGCAGCGCGTAGCCGTTGGCGGCCAGACCGTCGTCGAGCGCCGCGCGGACGTCGGCCGCCTTCCAGCCGCAGTCGATCAGCGTGAGGCCGTCCTCGTCCGCGAGCAGGTAGCCGTTGATGTACCGCATCGGGTTGCCCGTCATGGGCAGGCGGATTTGGATGATGCCGTCGCCGAGCGCCGAGGTCGGCGGGAGGGTGCTGGGAATGGACACCCGGCCTCGTCTTCGCACGTCGGCTGCCCCAGTCCCAGGAAAGGACTCGCGGGCGCGACCTGGGATGATCGCTCGATGCAGCAACGGCACTTCGCGTTCTGGCCCGCTCGGCGCCCGAAGGAATTTCCGATCCCCGTCACCAGCATCGCGCACAACTTGGCGACGTCGGCGGCGCGGTTTCCCGACCACAACGCGATCGTGTACTACGACACGCCGATCCCGTATCGCCGGCTGTGGCACGAGGTCGAGCAATTGGCCGGCTATCTCGAGCACCGCGCGCAGGTGCGGCGCGGCGACCGCGTGCTGCTCTACATGCAGAACTCGCCGCAGTTCATCATCGCGTACTACGCGATCTTACGCGCCAACGCGGTCGTCGTGCCGCTCAACCCGATGCTGGTCGCCGAAGAGCTGCAGACCTATCTCGACGACAGCGGCGCGACGGTCGCCATCACCGGGCAGGAGTTGCTGTCGAAGCTGCGCGGATTCGCGCCGGCACCGCTGCACCACGTCATCGTCGCGGCGTATGCTGATTACGTCGAGCGCGAGACGAAGCTGAACCTCCCGCCGGCCGTCGCGGCGCCGCGCGCCGAAGTCACCGGCGACGGACTGATCGCATGGTCCGACGCGCTCGCGCAGTCCGAGCCGCCCGGTCCGATCGTGACCGGCGCCGACGACATGGCGACGCTGCCGTACACGTCGGGAACGACCGGCCGGCCGAAGGGCTGCGTCCACCTGCACCGCACGATGCAGACGACGATCTTCGCGACGCCGATGTGGGGCAGCGCGAACAACCCAGGAAACCGCGTGCTGTCGGTGCTGCCGTACTTTCACGTCACCGGAATGACCGGCGACATGAACGGGACGCTCTCCAACGGCTCGACGATCGTGATGATGACGCGCTGGGATCCCGAGACCGCGCTGACGCTGATCGAGCGATACCAATGCACCAGCCTCACCGCGATCAGCACGATGGTGGTCGACCTGCTCTCCCACCCGGCGTACCGCACCGAAGCGCTGCGCTCGCTGGTCGGAATCGGCGGCGGCGGCGCGCCGTTGCCGGCCGCGGTTGGCGCAGAGCTCAGCGGCCGTCTCGGGATGAACTACATGGAAGGCTACGGCCTCACCGAAACGATGGCGATGACGCACGCGAACCCGCCGGACCGCACCAAGCTGCAGTGCCTGGGGATCCCGACCTTCGGCGTCGATTCACGCGTGATCGACCCCGACAGCCTGCGCGAGCTCGCACCCAACGAGACCGGCGAGATCATTATCCACGGTTCGCAAGTGATGCGCGAGTACTGGCGTCAGCCCGACGCGACCGCCGAAGCGTTCATCGAGCACGACGGCAAGCGCTTCTTCCGCACCGGCGATCTCGGCTACGTCGACGACGAAGGCTACTTCTTCTTGGTGGACCGCGTCAAGCGCATGATCAACGCGTCGGGCTTCAAGGTGTGGCCGGCCGAAGTCGAGACCAAGCTCTTCTCGCATCCCGCCATCAAAGAAGCGTGCGTGATCGCCGCGATCGATCCACGCAAGGGCGAACAGGTCAAAGCGGTCGTCGTGCTGCGCGAGGGTGCGCAGGCTAGCGCGGGCGACATCATCGCCTGGTCACGCGAGCACATGGCCGCGTACAAGGTACCGACCGAGGTCGAGTTCGTCGAATCGCTGCCGCGCTCGGCGACCGGCAAAGTCCAATGGCGCGCGCTCCAAGAAGAGGAGCAGCGCCGCAGTGAGCCGGCTTCGGCGCGCTGACCGAACCGACCTCATTGCAGCATGGGGAACAGGAGAAATTCGGCGACCTTGCCGTCGGTCGCCTGAAACATCACGGCGTACACCGATCGCGTCGCGAAGCTAATCGTCGCTCCCGTCACCACGAACCCACCGCGCTCGGACCGGCCTCCGATCGCGACCGACCGTGGGACGCCCAGTGGTTCGAGCGCGTCGCGGGCCCGAGCAATCATCACCGCGTCCATGAAGCGCCGGAAATCAGGGGTCATTTGGGCGAAGTCCGCACGGCCCGACTGCAGTTGCGCAATCCATCCCCGAAATGCGCCCTCTCCGGCCGCCGGCACGGGGGCCGGAGACGGTGCCGAGGTCGGAGACGGCGCGGCGAACGCGCCGACGACGGTCGGGCCCACCGTCGCTACCGCGGGCGGCGCAGTCAGCACCGTTCGAAGAAGACGCCTCGCAATGGCTCCCGCCGGCGCCTCGTAAGAGTTTGTCAGTACGGCGACGGCAACATCGTCGTCGGGCGCCAAGAGATCGTACGATGCGAACCCGATGACATTGCCTCCGTGCGCCGCGACCCGATGGCCGTTGAGCACGTACACCGAAACGCCGAGTCCGTCGCCCGTTGGCGTGCCGGCGGCGACACCCTCGGTCATCATGCGGCCGAATGATGGTTCGTCCAGGATGGTGTGGTGCATGAGCGCCACGTCGAAGCGCACGAGATCGCTAGCGGTACCTGCCAGCGCCGCGGCGCCGTTCAGCCACGCCGGAGCCTCGAAGGGCTCCTCATGCGGTGGCTCTCCGAAAAAGGAATTATATCCTACCGACCGATCCGGGTCTTCCCGCGGCGGCTCGTCGAATGCGGTACGCATCATTTTCGAAGGATCGAAAATGCTTCGCTTCATGTATGCCTGCAGGGATGCGCCCGTCGTACGCTCCACGATTCGCCCGGCGATGGCGAAGTTCGTGTTGCTGTACTCCCAGCGCGTGCGTGGCGGGGCGGTGAGCGGAAACGATCCGTAACGCCGGACGATCTCCTCCACCGTGATCGGCTGCGACATTTCCTCATCGACGTAGTCTAATGGATAGTAATCGCGATAGCCCGACACTTGTCCGAGCAAATCAGCGACGGTGATCGTACCGGCACTTGTGATGCCGGGATACCATCGCGCCACCGGATCCGTGATCGTAAGCTTCCCTTCCGACGCGAGCTGCAAAATCGCCACGGCGACGAATTCCTTGGTGACCGAACCGAACCGGAAAATCGTGTTCTCGTCTACGGGCGCGCCGCTCGCTACGTCGCGGAGCCCGTAGCCCTTCACATACCACATCCCACCGCAGAACATCGCGACCGACGCACCCGGCGCAATGCCAGCTGCCAGAGCAGCCGTAACGATACCATCGACCTGCGCTGGGGGAGGACACGATCCACCCGCCCTTGCCGGCGTCGATCCACCGCTCAACGCGACGACGAATGACACTGCGAAGACAAGCGCGGATGTCAGAAGCGATTTTCGGCCGGCTCTGACGCGGCTTCGTGCCGCAGCAATGGCCCCGTGAGGCGAATTTCGCCGGAAGGACGCGTTTCCAGACAGCATGGGTGCACCCCAAGATATAACGCCGTTCAATGGTGCGGTTCGTGGCGATAAACGCTCAACCTGCCGTCTTCGTGTCAGCTGACCTCGGCGACATCGCCGCGCTGATAGTACTGGCGAATGCGATTCTTGCGGTCGATGTTGCCGCAGCGCGCCAGCTCGTCGAGGCCCCCCAGCGCGGCTTCGATCTGATCGCCGACCGCGAGCGCGTTCTGCACGTGCTCGCGGCGGGTCGCCACGGCCATCATGTCGATGATGCCGCGATCGGTGTGCACGCGCTCGCCGAAGGCCACCGCAACGCCGACCAGCGCGTTGTAGCGGTCGAGCAGCTTGCGCTCGGTTTGAGGCCGTCGCGCCGCTATCGTCTTGAGATCGTCGCGCGACTCGCGCAGCGCAAAGCTCTCGTCGTCGCCGGTGAGATGGTCGAGGTCGAGGCGCAGCAGCGTGTTCATGTTGGCGACCAGGACCCACAGCGCGACGTCCTCCGCGTGCGCGCGAAAACGGTGCCAGTGCATTGCCACCGCCGTCACGATCCCTCCGACGCATAGCGAAGCCAGCATCCAAACGGCGTTTGCATGCTGTGCGAGCCAGGCGAACAGCATCGACAAGATCGGGGTCTCCGGCGCGGGGCGAGGGTCCTACTAGGGTGATCGGCATCCCGACAGCACGGGTTGAGATCCCGGCTTAGGCCCGGCCGAGCAGCTTGCCCTTGGCCGCTTCCGCCTCCGCGGCCATCGAAAGCGGCACGCGGTAGTTCCGAACCGACGCGATCACCTGCGAGTTCGCCAGCAGCAGGCAGTTCGTGCAGTAGTCGATGACGTCTTGGTTCGGCACGCCGAAGACGAGGATCAGGAGCACCGCGAAGACCGATGACGCGCGATCGCCGGTCGAGCAATGGATCAGCGCCGGCTGCATACCTTCCTGATCGCGCAGCATCTTCAACGCCGCTCGCGTCGCGATGCGGTCGAAATCCGGCTGCGGCATTCCGCGCTCGATGACGAACTCGTTCGTATACGACACGCCGAGCCTCGCCAGAATCTCCTTCTCCTGCGTGTCGAACGGCGGCACCGGCGGATAGGGCGGCGACGACGGCTTCGTTTCGCTCGGCGAGCGCACGCAGATGACCGACTTGATCCCGGCGCCGTTGGGTGGCGAGGCCGCCAGCGCCGGATAGGCCTCCGTCGAGGGCTGGCCGGTGACGTAGAGCCCGCCGAACACGATGCGCGCGCCGCTGTACGCGACGAACGCGAGGTCGTTGATCGTCGGATACGGATAGTTGCTCATGCCCACCCCGGTCTAGACAGCGCCGATACGCGCGAGGAACGTCTCCAGCGACTTCGCCGGCTCGGTCTCGAATGGCTCCCCGAGTCGCGGCTGACGAATGCGATCGACGCGAAAGTTGCGGAAGTCGTCGCGCAGCTCGCACCAGGCGGCCAGCGTCCACACCTTGCCCCAGAAGTAGAGCCCGAGCGGGCGCACCGTCCGGTCGAGCGTCGGTGCGCCGTCTTCGCCGGCGTAGTCGATCACGAGCCGCCGCTGCTGCCCGATGGCTTGGTGAACCACCTCGAAGTTCGCCATCGCAAGGTTCTGGCCAAAGCGCAGCGTGTAGACGCGCGCGTCGTCGACCTGGCTCAACAGCCCGGCCGGCACGACGCCGCGAATGCGGGCCAGCGCCGAGCGTGCCGACGCGGCCAGTCCCGGACCGCACCAAGCCTCGACGAAGCGCGCGCCGACGACCAGCGCCTCGATCTCGTGCCGTTCGAACATCAGCGGCGGAATCTCGAAGGTCTTGGGCAGACGGTAACCGCGTCCCGGCTCGCCTTCGATCGGGACGCCGCACAGCGTGAGCTCGTCGACGTCGCGATAGATCGTGCGTTCGGAAACCTCGAGCCGTTGCGCGAGCGCGCGCGCGGTGACGTGCCGGCCGCCCCGCAGCAGCTGAACGATGGTGAAGAGGCGGTCGGCACGTCGCACGTTGTCAGGGAGTGGCGTGAAGCCCGACGCGGTTTCCTTCCGAGTCGATGATGTGCGCCACCTCGCCGATGTCGTCGCTGACCTTTGTCTTGGGCGAGTCGATCTTGCCGCCGGCCGCCTCGACGAGCTCGAGCGTGCGGTCGAGCCGCCCAGCGGCGTTGAGGTACACCAGCGTCCCGTGCGGCGACGGATGGGAACGTCCGGCGACGAGGCAGCCGCTGACGCCGGGCTGCTCGCACGGAAACACGGCCATCGGGCCGCCGAAGTCGTAGACCGGAATCTCGGTCTCGAAGATCGTCGAATAGAAGCGACGGGCGCGCTCGAGATCGGTGACCGGGATTTCGAACCAGGTGACGACGGAGCGAACGGCATTGGCAGTCTCGGGCATGAGCGACTCCTTGCGATCGGTGTGGTGAGGTTGCACCGATGCTAGCAAGGTGCTCCTGACAGCGTGGTGTCAGGAGCGCCGCGGCAGCTCTTTTTCCTAGCGGCTCAGCTTTGGGCGCGCGGGACCGATAACTCCGGGGCCGGGGCTCGTCTACGAACGGGAGGGTTTCTCCTATGCTCAGCTCTTTTACGTTGTCCGACATCCGCGCCACCGCGACGAAGATCTTCGTGGGCGTCTGCTGGGCTCACGTCCTGTTGGTCGCCGGGGTGGCGCTGCTCGCGCGCAACCCGTGGCTGCCGCCGATGGAGGTCGCGCTCTGTTTCGCCGTGGTCGCAAGCCTGTGCGCCTCGAAGCTGCGCGACGGGCTCGCGCTGCGCTCGATCATGGCGATCTGCCTGACGTTCGGTCCGATTCTGTTCGTGTACGCCGGGCGCGGACACTTCAGCGGGATCGCCGGCAACGGCGATTGGCAGATCGACTACCACATGTACTTCTTCGGCGTCTTCGCGATGCTGACGGCGTACGTCGACTGGCGTGCTATCGCGATCTCGGCAGCGCTCACCGC
>Ga0302325_10003992_pt1 | contig 34343 bp, 24 predicted proteins | sample Palsa_T0_2_FD_201948 | JGI IMG/M metagenome (GOLD analysis project Ga0302325, IMG submission 201948) | Peat permafrost microbial communities from Stordalen Mire near Abisko, Sweden - Palsa_T0_2 | ecosystem: Environmental > Terrestrial > Soil > Palsa > Peat permafrost | place: Sweden: Abisko...
CTATAATAAATGCCCTCTTTTTTCGCTTTATAACTAAACGTAATCCTTTGAAAACCGGGTCGTATTCCGTACTTTATCTCGTGATCGCGAGTCTCGCCATAGTCATCTGTTTTGTGCCCTTTGTATTTCTGGGTTTCAAAAAGGTGCGAAAGGTGAACACCTACCGTGTGATCGGCATCTATTGGCTTTTTAACGGGCTCGTCAATTTTCCCATTTTATGGCCAATCCAGAAAGAGGGGCTCCGCAGTTTTTTTCAACATCTCAGTAATATATATGATCTGATCGACACGCCATTGGTGCTGTTGGTCTTTGCGTTGGCCAGCGCGGGCAAATTGAGGAAACAGGTGCTGCTTGTGCTGGTAGGGTTCGTGATCGGCGAGTCCATTCTCATCGGGCAGAAGGGTTATGCGTTTTCCTGGCCGATCGTTGTCGGGATCGGGGTATCGCTGATCCTTGTGTATACGGTTTCGGGTTTATGGCAGTACCTGAAGAAAATGGAGCATAACCGGTTTGAGAACTCGATGGCCTATGTGTATGCCGCATTATTGTTTGGATACGGTACGTATCTGATCATCTATTTACTTTATTTTTTCCGCAATTCCGCCTCCGGCTACAATGAGGCCGACAGCTTTCTGTTATATTATACCAGTCTCCTGCTTTCTGCGGTTGTAACCAGTACCGGCATTTGGAGCTATGGGTTGCGCAGAAGTAAGCCCGGGGGGTCGCTGATGCCGCATTACTCCTCGTCTTCTTCGTAGTTATAAGTGTCCGGGCTGTCGTTGTAGATCGATTCCCAGGTCTTCACCTTATCATCCCCCAGCAATTCCAAAATGTCATAGATGGGATCCGTTTTCTTCTTCCACATCGTCAATGTCGTATCGGCGTATTTGGAGACATACATACAATGATCCGTTTCCATATTCACTTTGATCAAACCTACAGGTCCTTCCTCTTTCTCCTGTATCAGATAATAACATCCCTTTTCCAACAACGCATACGAATACATACATCACCTTTTTTTAGATAAAACAAAAAAGTCAATCGATCAAGCTTTAGATGGGCAAATGTCTGACTGAATTTCGATCCGCACCACCGGTGCGCATCTCATTCGCGGGCTTTCGCCCGTGGTCTCGCCGCCCTTGGCGTCGAATGTAATGGGGGTTGTAAGTAGGTTCCGACCGACGAGGCCTGGGCTGAGGTTGGATCAGTAATTCCCGCAGCGATGGTGTAAAGGTACGGAATTTGGCCATCCCGCCGGTTATCTTTCCGGCTCCGTGGAGGCGTTCCTGAAAAAATGGCCGTAATAATTTGATAATCAATCTGTAGTGCCATTTGTTTCGAATAGTTATTTGTCCAGTTTGATCTCTCCGGCGTCAGTTTCCTGGCCATCGGTGACCATAATCCCGTCCCTGGCGATATTCCGGTAAGGCGGCTTAGCCTCGATGATTATTTTGTATGCTCCGGGTTTGGCATCGGTGATCTCATAACTGCCGTTGAGGATAGGCGCCCTTAGTGTATCTGTTGCGGATTCGGCCCAGGCGCGGACGCCGGCGTCAAGTGGCATGACCGTGCCTTTTATGGATCCCAGCCTATGCTGGCTGAATGCGAATAGGACCATTGCTGCAATGGCGGCGATACCCAGTTTAAGAGATGTCATGGTGGATGCTTTCAATTGAATTTACAAGGACTGTGCCACGCCCTTGTCGAGCCTCAGCCAATGGTCGATGCAAGCCGGCAGCTCCTGTTGATAGTGGCTGACGTAGACCAGCGTTGTCCCGAAAGTTTCACAGAGTGTGGTGACTATGTCGCGCAGATCCTTAGTCTGTTGTTCATCGAGGCCCTGGGCCGGCTCATCGAGGATGAGCAAGGGTGGGTTCTTGATGAGGGCTCTGGCCAGGAGGACCATGCGTTGTTGTCCCGTGGACAACTGTGCGAGGCGGCGGTTGCGAAAGGGTTGCAGGGACAGCAATTGTATCCATTGGTCCACTGCGGCCTCCTGTTCTGAATTGAGTGACCTGAAGAGACCGATCGTGTCGAAGAGGCCGGAGGCGATGACGGCTGCGGTCGTGGCGCCCGTATCGAAGTAGAGGTGAAGCTCGGGGGACACGAAGCCGATCTTCTTTTTGATGTCCCAGATCGTTTCTCCTGTGCCGCGGCGTCTGTCGAAGAGCCAGATCTCATTCGCATAGGCCTGTGGATTGTCGGCGGTGATGAGACTAAGGAGGGTCGATTTGCCGGCGCCGTTCGGTCCGGAGACATTCCATCTTTCTCCTTTTTTCACGGCCCAATTGATGTCCTGCAAAATCGTGTTGTCGCCATAGCGGATGGTCGTATTGACCATTCTTATCGCGAATTTGAAGTCGGATGTGCCGGCCGCGGTGTTTCGGAGGTTTTCGAGGATGGCGGCATCCAGCTTGGGGGTGTGTGGTGGTTGGTCGCCGGGATGAAACCCCGATTGTTCGCCCTTGTATACCCAATTGCCTTTATCGAGCTGCGCCACATGTGTAATGGCTTTTGGTAACTCGTGGGGGTTGGTGATCAGCAGGAGTTGGATGCCTTTTTGGGGCAGTTTATTAATGATGTCGTGCAGGGTAGACCGGCCTTCGACGTCGAGGCCCAGGAATGGGTTGTCGAGGATGAGGAAGGTTGGAGCGTCTAACAAGGCAATGGCAAGCTGTACCCTTTTGTTCTCGCCGTTGGAGAGTTGGATGAGGGGTTTGTCCAGCAGGGGACGGACATGGAGGAGCTCGAGGAGGGTAGGGTCGGGGTCTGGCCAGCCGGCGTCGGCGAGTTCCTGTGCGACGGTGATGGTCTGGTCGGCATCGGATGCGTTGAAGCGTTGCTGGTAGTAAAGTTCGGTGCTGCCGGGTCTGGAGCGGAAGCGGTGTTGTTGTTCCACGATGCCTATGCGGCGGGTTTCGGGTGTGATCTGGCCGGTAAAGAAATGTCTGCCGAGCAGGGTGTGAGCCAGGAGGGTTTTGCCGCTGCCGGAGTGGCCGGTCAGGGCCCAGTTCTCACCGGGAGCGATGGTCCAATCGAGGTTATCCAGGAGGATGGCGCCGCCCATCTGTACGGAGACCCCTTCCAGGGTCAGGAATGGTGAAGACATCCTGCAATTTACGATGTGGGTAGTTCCCATGATATCCACACCTGTAGAAATTGAAATAAAGAACCTCTCCGTTCGTTTGACTATATTGCAGCCTTACCGTCCCGCAGGGGCGGCAGGATGATCATACCTATATCGGAACCCTTTATGGCAGAAAAATCTAATTTGTTCGAGTACACGGAAGATAGTATTAAGAGCCTGGACTGGCGGGAGCATATCCGTCTTCGTCCCGGGATGTATATTGGGAAACTGGGGGATGGCAGCAGTCCTGACGATGGTATATATGTATTGCTCAAGGAGGTGATCGACAACTGTATCGATGAGCATACCATGGGTTACGGCAAGCAGGTGGAGGTCAATATCGATCAGAAGACGGTTACCATCCGCGACTATGGCAGGGGCATACCGTTGGGGAAAGTAGTGGATGTAGTCAGCAAGATCAATACCGGCGCCAAGTATGACAGCAAAGCCTTTCAGAAATCGGTCGGCCTGAATGGGGTGGGAACGAAAGCCGTGAACGCTTTGAGCGGTTATTTCAAGGTCACGGCTTTCCGGGAAGGCAGGGAGAAGACTGCGGAGTTTTCCAAAGGGGTGCTGACAAAGGACCATAAGGAGGCTAAATCCGATGGCGCCAATGGTACGCTGGTGGTCTTTATACCGGATGAGACGGTGTTCAAGAACTTCCATTTCCTGCCGGAATACATGGACAACCAGTTCTGGAACTATTGTTACCTCAATGCCGGACTGATCATTAACTTCAACGGCAAAAAATACGTTTCCAAGAACGGGCTGCTGGACCTGCTGCAGCGGCGTACGAATGAGGACGAGCTTCGGTATCCCATTATCCACCTGAAGGGGGAGGACATCGAAGTCGCGATCGCCCACAACAACGATTACGGGGAAGAAATATTTAGTTTCGTGAATGGTCAGTATACCACCCAGGGCGGTACGCACCAGCAGGCTTTCCGGGAGGCTTTTGTCAAGGTCATCCGGGATTTTTACAAAAAAGATTACGAGGCTTCCGATATCCGGCAGAGCATTGCCGCGGCCATCAGTGTCCGGGTCGTGGAGCCGGTATTCGAATCGCAGACCAAGACCAAGCTGGGAAGCCTCGCCATAGCGGAGGGCGGCGCAACAATGAGGAATTTCGTGACCGATTTTTTAGCTAAGGAACTGGACAATTACCTGCATAAGAACCCCGCGACGGCAGATGCGCTCAAGAAGCGTATCGAGCAGAGCGAGCGGGAGCGGAAAGAGTTGGCGGGCATCAAGAAATTAGCCAATGAGCGTGCGAAGAAGGCCAATCTGCACAATAAGAAGTTGCGGGACTGCCGCTATCATTTCAACGAGGAGCCGACGGGCAAGGACAAGGAACTGACCCAGGAAAAGAACGACAATAGCACCATCTTCATCACCGAGGGGGATTCCGCCAGCGGGAGCATCACCAAGGCACGGGATGTCGAAACGCAGGCGGTCTTTAGTCTACGTGGCAAGCCATTGAACTGTTTTGGCATGACCAAGAAGGTCGTGTATGAGAATGAGGAGTTCAATCTTTTGCAGCATGCATTGAATGTGGAGGATGGTGTGGAAGGGTTACGGTATAAGAATATTGTGTTTGCGACCGATGCCGATGTGGATGGTATGCATATCCGGCTTTTGCTGATGACCTTCTTCCTGCAATTTTTCCCCGACCTGGTGAAGAACGGGCATGTATATATCCTGGAGACCCCGCTTTTCCGGGTTCGCAACAAACAGGAGACGCATTATTGTTATGATGAAGCGGAGAAGCAGGCGGCGGTAAAGAAACTGGGGAATAAGCCGGAGATTACGCGGTTCAAGGGGTTGGGAGAGATCTCGCCCGATGAATTCGCGCGGTTTATCGGGCCGGATATGCGCAAGCAGCCGGTGATGGTAATGCCGGAAACGCATATCCAGCAGATCCTGGAGTATTATATGGGAAAGAACACCCAGGAGCGGCAGGAGTTTATAATCAGGAATCTAAAAGTGGAGTTGGATCTGGTGGAAGGCGAGAAGGCCTAATCATGATCAAATGGTTCCTTGTCCAGTAGCAGCTCTTTTTTTCTGGGTGATATTTCTACGCGAAAAGTTCAATGTCGCCGAATGGGCGACAGTGCTTGACTTCACCGTCCCGGCCTATGTGCTCAGGGGGTATTTCAGCCGGCAAACCGTCCGGGTGCCTGGTGGATATTTTCTAAAAAAAATTTATATAAAAGAGTTTTAATGTTGCAGGATTAAAACCTTCTATATGAAACAAGAATTCATACGTGAGTTATTTGAAAAGTTTGAGCAAGCCTGTTATGTTTTTAAGGATGTCGAATGTTGGAGCGCCAGGGAGTTACAGGAGATATTCAACTATGCGGAATGGCGCAATGGTGGGGCTGGGGAGTGGATCGACGAGAGAATTGGAGGGTGTTGCGCTGACGCGGTATGCCTGTTATCTAATAGCACAGAATGGGGATGCGGCGAAGCCGGAGATTGCCAATTTCGAAGGAACATGTGGATAATAACCGCGCGGTAAGGAAGATGTTGCAGCAGAGGGGTGTCAAGCCAGAAGAATTGCCTGCTTCGGAAAATGTAGCCAAGGTAAAGCGTCGACTAGTGACTGACAACAAAAAAGTCTTGAAGGAAATTAAGAAAAAGACAAAATAATTTACGAGGATGATCCATATTGTTTTTCAGTTCAATGATGTAGAGGCGCTGAAGAAAGCGTTCGAGCTGGACCCTGCCTTTCAGGGCGATGTGATCCAGTTCGAGGACGAATTGGGGGTAGGGCCCATCGCGGACATTTATACGCAGGAAGGCATCGAGGCGCGTAAGCAATGGTGGCGCGAGATCCTGGCGGGCGGCGATTATGATGGGTTGGTGGATGTGGCCGGCCGCGTGGATGACAACGAGAAGGTGGCTGTGTTGAAGGAAAGGCTGATGACCGATACTACAGCAATCGCCTGGATCTGGGCGGCCCAGAACAAACATGACGTCAGCGGCTATTATTGGCTGATGAGCCAGCTGAAAGAATTCCAGGGGCGTATCTTTATCCTGTACCTCAATAACCTGCCGTTCATCAATGAGAAGGGGTTGATCTTTTATCCGGAGAACCTGTTCCAGATACCGGCGAAGGAGTTCCTGAAGGCGCGTAAGCTGGCGCGGCCCATTACCCTCAGTGAATTTGAGGTCGACCCGGATGAGTGGACGCGGCTTTGTCAGGAGGATAAAGGGGTGCGGATATTGGAGGGCGGAAAGAAGCTGACGCAGTATCCCTATACGTATTTCGATGAGGAACTGCGTAAATTCATCACTGGGGACTGGATCAAGGTCAGTAAACTGATCGGGCAGTTCCTGGGAAAGGCCAAACAGACCACGGGAGATGCCTACATGCTGTGGCGGATCAAGCAATTGGTCGCGACAGGAGAATTGGATGTGCAGGGTGAGATCAAGGGGATGCGGGATTTTGAGATCAAGGGGAAAGCCGGCCAGCCCGCGGCGCAAACGACGAATGCATGATAAAGCTGCTCAAATTGGAAGAGTTGGCTATGTTCGCGCTCAGCATCAGCCTGATCGCCCGGTTGCCCTACGCCTGGTATTGGTGGCTGGTCTGGATATTGGCACCTGATCTCAGCATGATCGCCTACCTGGGGGGCAATAAGATAGGCGCTATTGGCTACAACATCGTTCATCATAAAGGGGTGGCGATCGTAGTTTATCTGGCGGGACTTTATACCCGTCATCCCGCGGTGGAATATGCCGGATTAATCCTGTTCGGGCATTCCTGTATGGATCGGGGTATGGGATATGGATTGAAGTATTTCAGTGGATTCGGGGACACGCATTTGGGGAAGATAGGGAAGGCTGGACAAGCATAAAAAAACTGACTATGGCTAAGACGAAGATAGCGGATGATTTTCATGAGAACGAGTCCGGGGTAACCGGGCAATACAAGCATTGGTTCCTGGATTACGCCTCCTACGTGATCCTGGAAAGGGCGGTGCCGGCGGTGGAAGACGGGCTGAAGCCCGTGCAGCGCCGCATCCTGCATGCGATGAAGGAGATGGACGACGGACGTTTTAACAAAGTGGCCAATATCATCGGGCAGAGCATGCAGTACCATCCGCATGGGGATGCGAGCATCGGCGAGGCGCTGGTGAATATGGGACAAAAGGATCTGTTGATCGAGACCCAGGGCAACTGGGGGGATATCCGCACCGGCGACGATGCGGCGGCTGCCCGTTATATAGAGGCGAGGCTTAGCAAATTCGCGCTGGAAGTGGCTTTCAACGCCAAGACTACCGAATGGCAGTTGAGTTATGACGGCCGGAAGAATGAACCGATTGCGCTGCCGATGAAATTCCCGATGCTGCTTGCGCAGGGCGCGGAAGGCATTGCTGTAGGATTGGCGACGAAGATCCTGCCGCACAATTTTTGTGAATTGTGCGATGCGGCGATCAAACATCTCAAGAACAAGAAATTCGAACTGATCCCCGATTTCCTGACGGGGGGGATGATCGACGCCACCAATTATAGTGAAGGTAAGCGGGGAGGCAAGGTGCGTGTCCGGACGCATATCGAGGAGTTCGATAAGAAGACCTTGTTGGTCAAGGACGTGCCCTATGGCGTGACGACCACGCAATTGATCGATTCTATCCTGAAGGCCAACGAGCAAGGAAAAATAAAGGTGAGGAAGGTGACGGATAATACGGCAGCCGAGGTAGAGATACAGATCGATCTGGCGCCGGGCATTTCGCCGGATATCACCATCGATGCGTTATATGCTTTTACCGACTGCGAGGTGAGTATTTCGCCCAACGCCTGCGTGATCGTCGAAAAGAAACCGCAATTCCTGAGTGTGAAGGAGCTGTTGACGCTCTCAGTAGACCATACCAAGGAACTACTGAAACGGGAACTGGAGATCCGGCTGGCGGAATTACAGGAGAAATGGCATTATACCTCGCTGGAGAAGATCTTCTTCGAAGAGAAGATATACAAGGAGCTGGAGAAGAAGCATGAGACCTGGGAAAAGGTGCTTACGGCGATCGCCAAGGCGTTCGAGCCTTTCCGCAAGCAGCTGCGCCGGGACATCAACCGGGAGGATATCGTCAAACTCACGGAAAAGCCCGTCCGCCGCATCTACCGGCTCGATATCGACGAGCTGAATACACAGATCAAGGGGTTGGAGGCTGATATCAAACAGGTCAGGCATGACCTGAACAACCTGGTGGATTTTACGGTGGCTTACTATGACAACCTGCTAAAGAAATATGGCAAAGGCCGGGAGCGGAAGACAGAGATCAAGCTGTTCGAGGCCATCCAGGCGCAGCAGGTGGCCATTGCCAATACGAAGCTGTATGTAAACCGTGCGGAAGGCTTTATCGGTACAGGGTTGAAGAAAGACGAATTTGTTGCGGACTGTTCCGACCTGGACGATATCATCGCCTTTACCAAAGGGGGGAAGATGAAAGTAGTCAAGGTAGCCGACAAGAGCTTTATCGGCAAGGACATCCTGCATGTGGCGGTCTTTCGCAAAAACGACGAGCGGACGACCTATAATATGATCTATGTCGATGGCAAGAGCGGGGTCAGCTATGCTAAGCGATTCAATGTCACGGGCGTTACGCGTGATAAGGAATATGATCTGGCCAAGGAAGATGCCAAGAGTAAGGTGCATTATCTTTCGGCCAATCCGAACGGCGAGGCGGAAGTCGTGCGGATCGTGCTCAGCCCAGCTTCAACCGCGCGGCATAAAGAGTTTGACTTTTATTTTGAGGAACAGGAGATCAAGAACCGTAGTTCCCTGGGCAACCAGGTGACCAAATATCCCATCCGGACGGTCAAATTCAAGGAAGCGGGTAAGTCGACGCTAAGCGGCCGGCGGATCTGGTTTGACGCTACTTTTGGCCGGTTGAATACGGAAAGCAAGGGAGAATACCTGGGCAGTTTTGAAGGTGACGAGCGGCTGTTGGTCGTTTATAACGATGGCAACTATGAACTGACCGATACGGAACTGACGCAGCGGTTTGGCGCAGACAAGATCATCGAGATGCGCAAGTTTGACCCGGAGAAGACCATCACCGCCATCTATCTCGACAACGAGAAGCTGCAATACAATGTGAAACGGTTCAAGATAGAGACGACGACCCTCCATAACAAATTTCTATTTATCAAGGAGGGGGAAGGGAACCGGCTGGAGATGATCACGCTTCATCCGGAGCCGGTAGTGGTTGTCAAGTCCGGGCGTGGTGCGCAGGCCAAGACGCAAAAGATCAAGATCGCGGGCTTCGTGGAGGTGATGGGCTGGAAGGCGGTAGGGAGCAAACTGTTCGATTTCAGCAAGAGCGTGGAATTCGAGTGGGGGCATAAGGAAGAGGCCAAGGAGAAGCCGCCGCAGACAGAGTTGTTCTAAGGTGGGCACCGGGTGTTCAAATACGGACGGTTTTTTTGGGCGGGTGTCGCGTAGAGTGTTGGCGATTAATTAATTGCAGTTTCGGCACAATTTGGGATGGTATTTTGGAAACTCCTAGCACATGTTCCGGAACTATCTGACAACCGCCTGGCGAAATATTCTCAAGAACAAAGGGTATACTACACTGAATGTAGTAGGGTTGGGTATCGGCATGGGAGTAGCCCTGCTGATCGGCTTATGGGTATACAATGAGTATGGGTATGATCGTTTTCTGCCCGACGGCGATCGGCTGTACCAGGTCAGACGCAATTTTAACAGCAACGGAGACACGCTGAACTTTACCAGCACCTCGCTCAGGCTCGCCACGGCGTTGCGCGAGGAAGTTCCAGAGATAGAATATGTCGCCGAGAATAATTTCGGGCAGTCACATGCTTTGAAAGTGGGCGATAAAAAATTGCTCCTATCCGGGAACACCATCGGGTCCGATTTTCTAAAAATGTTCCAATTTCCGCTGTTGCAGGGAAGGGCCGCGGAGGCGCTGAGCAACCCTTATTCGATCGTGGTAACGGAAGCGACCGCGAAGGCCTTGTTCGGGTCGGCCGATGCCATGGGGAAGATGGTGCGTTTCGATAACCAGCATGATCTGCAAGTAACCGGCGTCTTGCAAAATATCCCGGTCAACTCCACCTTTCATTTTGACTATTTGGTGCCGTTCGCGTACCTGGATGCCATCGATTCGGGCACAAGAGCTGAGCGCACAGGCAGTTTTGGCGACAATGGCTACCAACTGTTCGTAAAGCTGAAACCCCATGTCACGTACGCGCAGGTGGCCCCAAAGATCAGGGGCATCGAGTGGAGGGAAACAAAAAGCTCTAATGCCATGCTATCCGCCGTGGTGCTGCAGCCTTTGCGCAACTGGCATTTGTATGGGAACTATGAGAACGGTAAGGAGGAGGCAGGGTTTCTTCAATATGTACGGTTGTTCATTCTCATCGGCTCGTTGGTGCTCGTCATTGCTTGTATCAACTTTGTGAATTTGACCACGGCGAGGTCGGAAAAGCGAGCCCGGGAAGTAGGGGTACGAAAGGCGATCGGGTCCGAACGCAAGGACCTGATCCTTCAGTTCCTGATCGAGTCGACGGTGCTGACGGCGTTTGCTTTTGGATTGGCGCTGCTATTTGTGGTACTGGCCTTACCCGCTTTCAATGCACTAACGGGGGACCAATTGTCAATCCCTTTTTCAAGCGCCGGTTTTTGGGGGATGATGGTTGCCAGTGTGTTTGTTGTGGCAATCGCCGCCGGCAGCCGTCCGGCGTTTTATCTCTCTTCTTTTCAGGCGATCAAGGTGCTGAAAGGCGGTCTGGGCGCGGGCCGGTCCGCAAGCTGGCGGAGAAAAGTTTTGGTAGTGCTGCAATTCAGTTGTAGCATCGCCCTTATCATCAGTACGATCATCATTTACCAGCAAGTGGAACATGCGCGCGAAAGACCGGTGGGGTATGCTATCGACCGGCTTTTGACGACCAGCGCCAACGATGACGTTTTGCATAGTTATACGGCCATTCGGAACGATCTGTTGGAAAAGCATGTTGTGGAAAACATGACCACAGCCACCAGTCCGGCTACAGAAGTATATGGGCATTCGGATATTGACCAGTGGCCAGGCAAGAATCCGGGAGAAACGATTGAAATGGGGAATATATATGTATCGGCCGCCTATTTCAAGACTTTGGGCATGAGCATACGGGCGGGTCGAGACTTCCAGGGAGATGCGGACACCAGCGCTGTGATCTTTAATGAGACGGCTATTCGCCGAATGCGGCTGACAAACCCGCTTAACCAGGTCATTACTATGAATGGCATACATTTCAGGATCATCGGCATCGTGAAAGACGCCCTGGCGGTATCGCCTTTTGCGCCTGCCGACCCGACGATGTTCCGTTATTATCCGCTGCCCCAGTCTACGCTGTTGTACCGCCTGTCACCGGGCATTTCCACTGAAAAGGCGCTGGCCGCTGTGGGCGCGGTCTTTAGTAAATATGCTCCGGCTTATCCCTATACCTTTTCCTTCGAGAACCAGGAATATGCGGCGAAGTTCAAACTGGAGGTCCTGGTAGGAAAACTGTCGGGTCTTTTTGCAGGGTTGGCCATTCTGATCTCCTGTCTCGGATTGTTTGGACTGGCGGCTTATATGGCGGAGCAGAGAACCAAGGAGATCGGTATTCGCAAGGTCCTGGGCGCCAGTGTGAGCGGGTTATGGTTGTTGCTGAGCAAAGACTTTATCGTGCTTGTAGTTATCAGCTGTTTGATCGCCTCGCCGATCGCTTATTTCTTATTGGATCATTGGCTGAACCAATATACTTATCGCGTGGGGATCGGTCTTGGAGTATTTGGAATCGCCTGTGGATCGGCGCTACTCATCACGCTGGCGACGATCAGTTTCCAGGCGATAAAGGCGGCTGTCGCGAATCCTACGAGGAGCTTGCGCTCACAATAGGGGGCTTCGGAAGCCTTGATTTTTGCCGGCGCCGGGACGGGCCTTAACGTTTCCGCTTTAGCTGGATGGTGGCATTCTCGGTGAGGCTGCTGCTCAGAAAGACCTGGTAGCGGTTCTTCCCGTCGGTAATGACCATGAGCGCCGTATTGGGTGGTATCCTGCCGAGGTTTTCCGCGAACATACTTACTTCATTGACGTCCCGGGTGCTATCGAGGTGCAAATAGAGATTAAAGGCTTTGGCTTCAAGCGCCTGGTGGGTTAGTACGACCTGGGTATTCACAAAGACGGAGATGCTGTCTCCGTCGATCTCTCCGTTGTCATAGAAGCTAAGCCGGACCGAATCTGATTCCACCAGGAAGACCTGGTTGACGACGGGCTTGCGTTCGGCGAAGGATGCTTCTATCTTCTTTTTATCTTCTACGACCGGGTTTGGCGGAGGAGGGGTGGCGGCCACGGCTGCGACTACGGCATTGGTGGTGTCGGTTGGAACCGGGACGTTTACGGCCGCGGCGGATTCCGTTTTCGGCGGTGCTGCTTTGATGGCGTCAACCACGAAATCGTCCGTCTGGGGCTTCCAGATGCGGGCAGCGACAGGACCCACGGATATCGTGCTATCTACATGATTATCAGTCTTATCCTGATCGTATGTGACTTTTATATCGGGGCAGGTGTATTTGTATTTTTCGTCATGGTAGAAGGTGCCTCGGACGGTGCTGCCCACGCGCGAATGGATGACGACCCCTCTAAAGTTGGTGATGCAGTCTACACTGTTGGAGGTGGACACGCTGCCGTAGAAGGTCATTGGCAGGTTGAGAATGGTGATCTCGTGTGTCTGGGGGTCGTAGTGGCCGTGGACGAAATAGCTCTGGTATTTATCGCGGAAGTAGTAGCCGAAGATGCCTTCGACCCTGGTGCCTTTTTGTTTGATGACCAGTTCGGTGAGGTAGTTGTTGTGTATGCCGGACAGGTCGACGTCAGCATGTCCATAGTAGGAGCCGGATACGAGCTGGGCGGATGAAAAGCCGGGTACAACAAAGAGGAAGCATATATATAATAACTTTTCCATCAGGTGATAAAGGGGCGATGCGTGAAGATAACACCAAAAAGCCAGCTCTCAAAATGGCCCCGTTTTGGGGAGAGGAGTAGAAATTACCGTGCCATATTTGATGCGAAGCATCAAATATGGCACCATCCATCAGGGCCGGTTGAGGTAGCGTTTCATCTCCTTTTGGGTATCGCGTTCCTTGATGGATTCGCGTTTGTCGTAATTCTTTTTCCCTTTGCCGAGGCCGATCTCCATTTTGGCGTAACCGTTCTCGTTAAAGAAGATGCGGAGGGGGACGATCGTATAACCCTTGTCTTTGAGCTTATTTTCGAGTTTGCGGAGTTCCCGTTTTGTGAGCAGCAGTTTCCGGTCGTGGACGGCTATATGGTTATTGGTGGTCCCGAAGCGGTATTCGGCGATGTGCATATTCCTCACCCATAACTCTCCTTTGAAGAATACACAAAAGCTGTCTACGAAGTTGACCTTTCCGTCGCGGATGGATTTGACTTCTGTGCCGGCCAATACCATGCCTGCATCGAATTTATCTTCGATGAAATAGTCGTGGTAGGCTGATCGGTTCTTTATTTCTTTATTATCCGGAATAACTTAAAATTTATAAACTCTATAATGCTGATATGTCGGATCAAAAAACCCCAACCAATAACTGCCGTCGCGCTGCAGCACCATCATGCTCTTGCGGGGAATTTTTTGAAGGTCCGCAAAGGTATCGATTAATTCGGACTTGTCCTTCGACTCAGTATACGATGCAGGGCTGAGGCCGGCAGCGCGGAAATGCGATTTGAAGAACATGGTATTGGAATGGTTGTTTCCGGGACCCAGGAAAACGAAGCCTGTGCCGAATCCGGCGGCGGCAAAGCCCATCGACCCAAAGGCGACCATGAATTTGCCAAAGGTTTCGCGATCGTAGGCGGTTCCTATCTCCAGTTCCAGCTGATCATCCCCATAATGCCGGGCGGTGATGCCCAGCGTCCAGTAATCAAAGGAGTTTTCATAGAACTCCTCCATGGGAATGCGGTGGACGGCGCCTTTCTTCCAAAAGTCACCGATCTGCTGGGCGGGAGAGTGAGGGAAAGAGGGAAATCCTTTCTCATCGGGTGGAAAAACGGCTTTACATTTTCCGGTGGTGAGATCGTAGAAGGCGAGGTATAGTTTCCGGTGAATGATGGCGGCCGTAATGAGGGTGGAATCGAGCAAATAGGAATTCCCGTTGCTGAAGCCCTGCGGCGGTTCGCCATGAAACCAGGGTTCGGTGGTGAATTCATGGAGGGTGCAGGGCCGGTCGTCGAGGGGTAGTTCCAGAACCCGGGTCACCAGGCGGATATTGTCGAAAGTGAGGTAGCACTTGCCTGGGGTGACGTAGCATTTGGCCTTCGACAGAGCGGAGAGGAGGGGTGGCGCCTGGGTAGGTTCGGATCGGATGATCGCCAGTTCGCCAACCAGGTCCGAAAGATCGTCTACCCTTTTCTGACCGGTTGACTTTTCTCCGGTGTGTCCACCTTTTCCCCAATCCTTTACGGGCAGTTCTTTTTGTATGACCCCGACACCGCCACCAGGCGGGTGGTGGTAGATGCTGATGCGGGAACTGCTCTTTTGCAGGCAGAGGGCATAGAATCCGTCCACCTGGTAAAAAGCAGCGAATAGTGACTCCCCCGGTGGGATGGGGATTGAATCCGTTTGTTGTGGATCGCCTTGATTATAGCGGGTGCGAACAAAACGGATAATGGTGTTCTTCTTGTCGGCAAAGGCTTCTTCAACGCCGCCTTCTATTAATAAATACCCCTGGTAGAAATCGAAAAACGGCAGGAAGGACTCCTTGCGGCCATTCTTATCATAACTGATAGTGCGGGTAAGTTCCTGGGGTGGGGCAAGCGTGCTGTCACCGGTGGGCAGCGCATAGCGTCGGAGGGTATGCCGGGTGGTTAGGGTCAGTTGAATGCTGGCCGTTTGCGGGTCGTAGCCAGGGAACACCCTGAGCCCGTCCGTTTCAGTGGAGTCGAGTGGCAGGTCGAATACTTGTTGCTGGCCATTGCCGGCAAGGCAGGCCATTAGAAGGGTGGCAAGGAAAAGTTGTTTTTTCACAGGCGTCGATTGACTGGTTAGGCATTGCGTCGGACTAAGCTAGGAAACCCTAGCTTTTGAACAGGGTCATGAGCGTAGCGAGCTTTTCTTTCAATTCTTTTCTATTAACGATAAAATCAAGAAATCCGTGTTCCAGCAGGAATTCGCTGCGTTGAAAGCCCTCGGGGAGGTCTTTCTTTATCGTTTCTTTGATGACCCGGGGCCCGGCGAAGCCGATGAGGGCTCCGGGCTCGGCGATATTGAGGTCGCCCAGCATCCCGAAGGATGCGGAGATGCCGCCGAAGGAGGGGTCGGTGAGTAAGGAGATATATGGTATTTTGGCGTCTGTGAGCTGGGAGAGCTTGCCCGAGACCTTAGCCATCTGCATGAGGGAGAAGGCGGATTCCATCATACGGGCGCCGCCTGACTTACAGATGATGAGCAGGGGGGCCCGGTGGGCGAGGCAGTAATCGACAGCGCGGGAGATGCGTTCGCCCATTACGCTGCCAAGGGAGCCGCCGATGAATTCGAAGTCCATGCAACCGATGACCATATGATGTTCCTTGACATCGCCTGCCGCGATGCGGATAGAGTCCGTAATATCGGTCTTTGCCCAGGTTTCTTCCAGGCGGCGCTGATAGGATTTCAGGTCGGTGAAGTGTAGGAAGTCCTTGGCGCGGATGTTCTCGAAAAGAGTTGTGTAGTGGTTATCGTTGAACAGGATCTCGAAATATTCCGAACTTCCGATGCGGTGATGGTGGTTGCATTTCGGGCATACGAATATGTTCTCCCTGAGTTCCGTAACCGTACAGATATAATTACAGTTGGGGCATTTGGTCCAGAGGCCTTCGGGCGTCTCCTTTTTTTCTGCGGTGGACGTCAGAATGCCTTTTTTGATGCGTCTGAACCAACCGCTCTTGCTTTCTTCACTTTGTCCTTCATCACCGGCCAGGTTCGCTTCAAAATCGTCTTCGTGCTTCATTTGGAGTTATTTGTCACTAAATTCAGGCGGCTAAGATACTAAACAACGGGGATTTCCCGGCTTCCTGTCTTTTGGCAGGTAAAAAAAGTAAACGAAAACTGTTTTGCAAGCATTCCTGTAGTAAATTTGCGCGTCCGGAAAGCCTCTGGCGTTCCTGTTGTTATTGCTTCATCCTCAACAATCAGAAGATATACTATGAAGTGGTCTGAACTCTTTACATCCTCTGTTGGCAAAAAGTTTGTCATGGGCCTTACCGGTATCTCCCTCATTCTTTTTTTGGTCGTGCATGTGGGGATCAACGCCTGCATCTGGGCCATGGATGGTGGTCAGATGTTCAACAATGCGGCCCATTTCATGGGTGCAACGGTCGTTATCAGGATCCTGGAAGTCGGTTTGTTTGCCGGCATCTTCCTGCACCTGATCCAGGGTCTGGTCCTCGAGTTCCAAAACAGAAAAAAGCGGTCCATCGGTTACCAGGTACCGATGGGGAACAAGGGAAGCAAGTGGTATTCCCGGTCAATGGGGCTTTTGGGCACTGTCATCCTGCTGTTCCTGATCATTCACTGGAAGCAGTTCTGGATCCCCTCCCGGTTCACGGGTGTGACGGATGTCACCTATGACAATGGTCAGCCGGTGCACGATCTCTTTAGCCTGATGAAGGATACGTTTAGCGAACCCTGGGTGGTCATCGTCTATGTGTTAGGGTGTATCTCCCTGGCCTATCACCTGCTGCATGGCTTTCAGAGTGCCTTCCGTTCGCTGGGGGTTCGCAATAACCGGTATCTCATTCTGATCAACGGCCTCGGGGTCGGCTTCTCCATCATCGTACCCCTGGCATTTGCCATGATGCCCATCTCCATGTATTTTAACTGGGTGTAGAACCCTTTGGAATAAAATCAAAAAACAAGTTCATGTTCAAGTCAAACATCCCCGAGGGACCATTGGATAAGAAATGGGAAGATTATAAAGGACATGTGAAGCTGGTGAATCCTGCGAACAAGCGCAACCTGGAAGTGATCATTATCGGAACCGGTCTGGCGGGCGCGTCGGCTGCCGCGTCGTTGGGTGAGATGGGTTATAAGGTGAAGGCTTTTTGTTTCCAGGATTCGCCCCGTCGTGCACACAGCATCGCGGCCCAGGGCGGTATCAACGCGGCCAAGAACTACCAGAATGATGGCGACAGTACCTTTCGCCTGTTCTACGATACTATTAAAGGAGGCGACTACCGCAGCAGGGAAGCCAATGTCTACCGCCTGGCGGAAGTCAGTGCCAGCATCATCGATCAGTGCGTGGCCCAGGGCGTACCTTTTGCCCGGGAGTATGGAGGTTTGCTCAGCAACCGGTCGTTTGGCGGGGTGCAGGTGCAGCGAACGTTTTATGCGGCCGGCCAGACGGGGCAGCAATTGCTGATCGGCGCCTACCAGGCGTTGGAGCGGCAGGTGGCATTGGGGAATGTGGAGATGTTTACGCGTCATGAGATGCTGGATATAGTGGTCATCGACGGGAAGACCAGGGGTATCATCGCCCGCAATTTGATCAATGGAGAATTGGAAAGACATTTTGGTCATGCCGTATTGCTTTGCAGCGGCGGATATGGAAACGTTTTTTATCTATCGACCAATGCCATGGGCAGCAATGTTTCGGCTACCTGGAAGGCGCATAAGAAGGGCGCCTATTTTGGCAACCCCTGTTTTACGCAGATCCATCCGACCTGTATCCCGGTGACGGGCGATCATCAGAGTAAGCTGACGCTGATGTCGGAGTCGCTTCGCAATGACGGGCGGATCTGGGTGCCCAAACAAAAGAACGATCCCCGCAAGGCCAGCGAGATCCCCGAAGAAGAGCGCGACTACTACCTGGAAAGACGCTACCCAGCCTTTGGTAATTTGGTGCCGCGCGATGTGGCATCGCGTGCCGCCAAGGAGCGTTGTGATGACGGTTATGGTGTTGGCTCGTCCAAGCAGGCCGTATACCTGGATTTTGCCGCGGCCATCGAACGGTACGGCCGGATCGAATGCCGCAAACACGGTATCGACAATCCCAGTGCCGAAGACATTCGGAAACACGGGGTAGACGTAGTGAAGGAAAAATATGGCAATCTCTTCGACATGTACAATAAGATCACCGGAGAAGATCCTTATGTATTGCCGATGCGTATTTACCCGGCCGTGCACTATACGATGGGAGGACTTTGGGTAGATTATGAGTTGATGACGGCTGTTCCGGGGCTTTATGCATTGGGTGAGGCCAATTTCAGCGACCATGGGGCCAACCGCCTCGGGGCATCCGCTTTGATGCAGGGGTTGGCCGACGGCTATTTTGTGATTCCCTACACGATCGGTAATTATCTCGCGGGAGAGATCAGAACGGCACCGATACCGACTTCACACGAAGCCTTCGCGGCGGCGGAAAAGGCCGTGGCGGACCGGCTTTCGCAACTTAAAAATATCAATGGGACACAGAGTCCCGAGAGCTTTCATAAAAGATTGGGCAAGATCATGTGGGAGAAATGCGGTATGGCTCGGAATGAGGCGGGGTTGAAGGCCGCCATTTCGGAGATCCGGGCGCTGAAGGCCGAGTTCTGGCGTGACCTGCGGATCACCGGCGAGATTGCCGAGTTCAACCCCGAGTTGGATAAGGCGGGCCGGGTAGCTGATTTCATCGAACTGGGCGAGCTGATGTGCCAGGATGCCCTGGAGCGCAGGGAAAGCTGCGGTGGTCATTTCCGTGAGGAGATGCAGACGGAAGATGGGGAAGCGCGACGCGACGATGAGCATTTTACGTTTGTGTCGGCATGGGAATATAAGGGTGACAGCAGCTGGGAGCTGCACAAGGAGGAGCTGGAATTCGAAGTGGCGCACCCGAGCCAAAGGAGTTATAAATAATCATCATTGACATTCAAAGTATCCAATCAAGGTATATTATGGAACACTATACAATGAACCTCACCCTCAAGGTCTGGAGGCAGAAGAACAAAAAAGACAAGGGCAGTTTTGAGACCTATGCCGTGAGCGATATCTCCTCGGAGATGTCTTTTCTGGAGATGTTCGACGTGTTGAATGAAAGACTGGTCGTAGAGGGCAAGGAGCCCATTGCGTTCGATCATGATTGCCGGGAGGGTATCTGCGGCATGTGTTCCATGTATATCAATGGGCGGCCGCATGGTCCCTGGGAGGGCACGACGACCTGCCAGCTGCATATGCGGGCTTTTAAGGATGGCGATACCATTGTTGTGGAGCCCTGGCGGGCCAATGCCTTCCCGGTATTGAAAGATCTCGTCGTCGACCGCAGTGCTTTTGACCGGATCATCCAGGCGGGTGGCTACATCTCCGTAAATACGGGTAATGCCGTGGATGCCAATGCCATTCCTGTCGAGAAGGATAAGGCGGATACGGCTTTTGCCGCTGCGGCCTGCATTGGCTGCGGCGCCTGCGTGGCTGCCTGCAAGAACAGTTCGGCGCTGTTGTTCCTGTCCGCCAAGGTCTCTCACCTGGCGCTGTTGCCGCAGGGCAACCCGGAACGCAAGACCCGGGTGGTCGATATGATCGCGCAGATGGACAAAGAGGGGTTTGGCAGCTGTACTTCGACCGGGGCCTGCGAGGTGGTATGTCCCAAGGAAATATCGATCACCAATATAGCCCGGCTGAATGGGGAGTATGCGAGGGCCGGGTTGACGGCGGATAAATAGATTGTGAAGCCGCCCCCCGCCTTTGGCGGGGGGCCTTCTTTTTTGTACCTTTGCGCCCATGATTAGAGTGAACAATGTCACCCTTTCCTTCGGAAAACGGGTTTTATTCGATGAGGTCAACCTTACATTCAATAAAGGGAACTGTTACGGAGTCATCGGCGCCAATGGCGCCGGGAAGTCCACTTTCTTAAAGATATTATCGGGCGAGATCGACCCTACCAAGGGTACGATTGAAATTACCCCCGGGGAACGCATGGCGGTCCTCAACCAGAACCACTTTGCCTTTGACGATGCGACGGTTTTAAACACGGTGCTGATGGGTCACCAAAAGATGTGGACCGTGATGCAGGAGAGGGACACCATTTATGCCAAGGCCGATTTTTCCGAAGAGGACGGTATCCGGGCCGGGGAACTGGAAGGAGAATTCGGCGAGATGGGCGGCTATACGGCGGAGAGTGATGCGGCGGCGCTGCTCAGCGATCTGGGTGTAAAAGAAGCCCTGCATGGCACGCTGATGAAGGAACTGGCGGGTGCGCTAAAAGTGCGGGTACTGCTGGCGCAGGCCCTGTTTGGCAACCCGGACATCCTGATCCTGGACGAACCTACCAATGACCTGGACGTCGAGACCATCAACTGGCTGGAGAATTTCCTGGCCGACTATGAGAATATCGTGATCGTCGTATCCCATGACCGTCACTTCCTGGATGCCGTTTGTACACATGTCGCCGATGTGGACCGGCAGAAGATCAAGATCTTTACGGGTAACTATACTTTCTGGTATGAGACGTCGACACTGATGGCACGCCAGGCAACTGACAAGAACAAAAAGACTGAAGATAAACGTGCGGCGCTGATGGAGTTCATCGCCCGATTCTCGGCCAACGCCAGTAAGAGTAAACAGGCTACTTCGCGTAAGAAGGCCCTGGAAAAACTGACGATCGAAGATATCGAACCTTCCAACCGCCGTTATCCCGGTATCATCTTCAAGCAATTGCGGGAGGTGGGCAACCAGATCCTGAATATTGAAAAGCTCTCCAAGAAGGCCGAAGATGGCCGCTCTCTGTTCTCCAATGTCACGTTTAGCGTCAACAAGGGAGATAAGATCGCTTTTGTAAGCAAGGATCACCTGGCGCTCACCAGCTTTTTCGACATCATCAACGGTGAACTGGCTGCTGATGGCGGCAAATTGGAGTGGGGCACTACCGTCACGAAGGCCTATCTGCCGAATGACAATACGGAATATTTCGAAGGACAGCATATCAACCTGATGGATTGGCTGCGTCAATTCGTGCCGCCGCATGTCACCGATGTAGACGAGCCTTTTCTGCGTGGGTTCCTGGGGAAGATGCTGTTTAGCGGGGATGAGGTGTTGAAGAATACCAATGTGCTCTCCGGTGGTGAAAAAGTACGGTGTATGCTGAGCCGGATGATGCTGCAGGATCCCAATGTGGTCATCCTGGATGAGCCGACCAACCATCTTGACCTGGAATCTATCCAGTCTTTCAATGAGAGCATGAGTAATTTCAAGGGGATCGTGCTGCTGACCTCCCATGACCATACTTTCCTGCAGACGGTGGCCAACCGGGTCATCGAGCTGACACCGGGTGGGATCATCGACCGGCTGATGTCCTTCGATGAATACCTGGAGGACGCGCGGGTCAAGCAATTGCGCGAGGAGCTTTATCCCCGGGAAGCCTTGGCTAAGGCTTAAATGCCTGGTTAAAGGCGAAGTCCGAAATCTCCCTGTTTCGTGCGAAAGATCCATTCTGATGTGAGCCCTGCCGTTCCAAAAAATGGCTGGTGGACGATATACGTAGCAAGCGAATCGGCGAGGTGACGGCGGAAATGCAGGTAGTCGCCGAATTCCTGGTGGAGGTTTGTTTCGATTGCCGTCGTTCGCGGCATGGGATCGGCAGGAGTCTGGTAACACGCGCGCGCAAATAGCGTGTAACCCGCTGATTTTGTCTTATTTGATACAATAAATACACGCTTTAAGCATTTTAAGAGAAATCCCCCGGTTTATTGATCAGAAGGCTGCTTATACTTGTCCTGCTCTCCTGTGGGGCCTTCATGGCTGCAAGGTCCCAGCAGGGGCCGGTAAGGCCTGTTGCCGTAGACAGTTTAGGCCAACATGCGGACACGGTGGCGCCGGGGTCGGTGGACAGTGTGCGTACGCATCCGGATACGGTGGTGCCGAGGTCGGTGGACAGTCTGCGCACCCATCCGGATACGGTGGTGCCGCGGCGAGACAGCTTGATAGCGCATGCCGGGGCTTTGTCGCCGGGCGACAGTCTGATCCGGGCGGCCGATTCTCTTCAGCGGCTTGCCGATAGTCTTCATCTGCTGGCCAAAATACTTTCCAGGACGAGCGACACGGTACAGCGGCGCGACAGCGCGGACGCCTCGGTGCGCGCAGCTGATAGCGCGGGTGGGGTGGCTGCGGCGGTGTCAGGGGACTCGCTTTTGCGGGTAGCCGACACGCTTGGGTCGCTGGCGCGGCAGTTCAGGCGGCGGGGCGACTCGCTGCGCCGGGCTGATTCGATCCGGCTGGTTAAGGCGGATACGCTGATGTCTGCCACGGCGATGTTGCGCCAGGTGGACTCGATGAATGCGGCGCCGGCAGGGGGTGTGGACAGCGTCAAGCTTCGGCTGGACGCCATGTTGAACAATGCCGCCAACAACCAGCGCAATGCCGTGCCGGCGGGTTCGCCAGGCAGCCTTACGCATCAGCCTGCCAATCCGGGCTATTCCCCTGGCACGGGTGCCGGGGGCGGGGGTGGAACAACGGGGTCCGGAGCTGGTGGTGGTCCCGGGCCGGGGCCTTCGCGAGCCGGGGGGGCGCCCTTACGAAGACCGGGTTTGACGCCGCCGGTGCTCACCAATTTGCATGAGCGATACATTCCAGTGACCAAGGGTCGGGTGAAGATCGACTCGATGAGTGTGATCCCCAATGCCTTTTTTGTCAAAGATGTCGCCGATACCGCCTATACCCTGGACTGGGTGAATGGCGCCTTGATTTGGAAACATCCTCCTGCGGACAGGGACAGCGTGCTGGTAACGTATCGCAGTTTCCCTTACAAACTGAACGCGGTAGCCAAACGGTTCAGTTATGACAGTATCGAGAACTACTTCCTTGTCCGGCCGTATGAGCGGGACAAATACGGCGATGCCAGCGATGCGTTCTTCAATTTCGGGAATATCACCTACAACGGCAGTTTTGGCCGGAGCATCTCGTTTGGAAACAGCCAGGATGCGGTAGTCACGAGCAACCTCAATCTGCAGATCAGCGGTTACCTGGCCGACAGCATCGAGATCTCGGCGGCCATCACCGACAACAATATTCCTATACAGCCGGATGGGACTACCGCCGACCTGAACCAATTCGACAAGGTCTTTCTGCAATTCAAAAAGAAGAACTGGGCATTGACCATGGGGGATATCGACCTCAAGCAAAACCAGATGTACTTCCTGAGCTTTTACAAACGGCTGCAGGGCGCCAGCTTTGAGACGACGGAAGCGATAGGTGCGCATTCCACCAACAAGACGCTTGTAAGTGCCGCCATCGCGAAGGGGAAATTCACGCGGAATATTTTCACGGGTCAGGAAGGCAACCAGGGGCCCTATCTGTTACAGGGGGCGAATAACGAGCTTTACTTTATCGTGCTGGCGGGCTCGGAAAAAGTGTATATCGACGGGCAGCTGATGCAGCGCGGCGAGGACCAGGACTATGTGATCAATTATAACACGGCAGAGATCACGTTTACGCCTAACCGGTTGATAAGCCAGGATGTCCGTATCCAGGTAGAATTCGAATATGCGGACAGAAACTATCTCAACGTCAACCTGTATGCGTTTGACGAAGCCAATTTCGACAATAAGCTGAAGGTGCGGCTGGGGTTGTTCAGCAACAGCGATTCCCGCAACAGCCCCATCAATCAGACGTTGACGCCTGACGAAGACAAGTTCCTGTCCCGGCTTGGCGACAGCATCCAACACGCGTATTACCCGGTGGCCAATGTCGATACGTTTGCGCCGGGAAAGATCCTTTACAAGAAGATCGATACGACCTACAAGAATGCGGCCGGTGTGGTAGTGCAGGACTCTATCTTTGTCTTTTCCACGGATGTCACGCAGACGCTCTATAATCTTGGGTTTTCCAATGTCGGGCAGGGCTATGGGAACTATGTGCCCGATCTCAGCGGCATCAACGGCGCCGTCTACGACTGGGTGGCGCCGGTGAACGGGGTGCCGCAGGGTTCGTATGAAGCGGCGGAGTTCCTGGTCACACCGAAAACCCAGACGGTGGTAAGCCTGGGAGCAGACTATGCCGTCGACAAACATACTACGTTAACTGCCGAGGTGGCCAAGAGCCACTATGATATCAATACCCTGTCTACGATCGACAAGAACAATGACGACGGGTATGCGGCGAAGTTCACATTCAAGAATGTCAAACCGATCGGGACGGCGGCATCGGGGCTGCTACTCACGAGTACTGCGGGGTATGAGTATGTGCAGGCCAATTTCCAGCCGCTGGAAGTGTTGCGAACGCCGGAGTTCACGAGGGACTGGGGCTTGTCGCTGACGGTCAACCCGGCTACCGAGAAAATATACCGGGCATCCTTCCAGCTCAGCGACCTGCATCTCAACACCCTCAAATACGATATATCCCGTTATGACCGCAGCGATGGATTTACGGGGATGCAGCATGTCATCTCCGACCATGCTACATTCGCGGGCTTTAAGATGACCGACCAGGTGAGTATCACCACCTATGACAGCAGTCATCAATTCAAGGGGTATTTCCTGCGACCGACTTTCGATCTGCAACGGAAACTGTCCTTCCTGGGCAACTATGTCATCGGGGGGACCTATGCGGTGGAACATAACGAGAACAAGGATGAGAAGGCCGATACGATGGTTGCTACAAGCTACGCCTTCCATACGCTTACGGCCTATCTGAAATCACCGGAAAATCAGAAGAACAAATGGGGGATGAGCTATACGACACGGGTCAACAGCTATCCGTATCTGGATGCGCTGACGATAGGCGATCGCAGCAAGACCTTTAACATCTTTGCTGATCTGATGAAGAATATTCATCACCAATTCCATATCAATGCCACCTACAGGGAGATGACGATCGCCGACAGCGCGCTTGCGGCACGCACGGTGGATAGCAGTACGGTGGCCCAGGGCGGCGACAAGACCCTGCTGGCGCGGGCGGAGTATATTGTCAATGGATGGAAGGGTTTGCTGCGGGGGAATTTGCTGTATGAGATCGGCTCGGGTCAGCAGCAGAAGCTAAGCTATACCTATCTGCAGGTGCCAGCCGGCACGGGCCAGTATGCGTGGATAGATTACAATAACGATGGCATCCAGGAACTCAACGAATTCGTGCTGGCGCAGTTCCCGGACCAGGCGCAGTATATCCGGGTCTATACACCGACCGACGAGTACATCAAGGCCAATTACAACACTTTCAACTATAGTTTTTCCCTGACGCCGAAGGCGGTGATCAGTCCCAAGTCAAGATCTTTTGCGAAATTCCTTGCACGTATCATGTATCAGAGCTCCTTGCAACTGACGCAGAAGCAGCAGGCCTCGGGGCTTGTACAATACAATCCTTTCAAGGCGCCATTAAACGATACGGCGCTTATCACCCGGACCATGATCCTGGTGAACACGCTGGGCTTTAACCGAAGCGATCCGCATTGGGGTTTTGACCTCAGCAATACCCAAAATGGCGGTAAGACCCTGCTGACCTACGGCTACGAGACCCATCAGACCAATGAATGGTCGCTGCGGACCCATTTGAACCTGAATAAATCCATTCAGCTGACAGGCGTTTATCGGCAGGGGATCAACCAGATGAACAATTCCAGCTCCAATTTTGACAGCAGCAATTACGATCTGAAGCAGTTCTCTGTGGAGCCCGGGATTGTCTACACCAAGGGTTCTCATTTGCGGATCGGATTGGACTTCCGGTTGTCGGATAAGACGAATGCCCCGCAATGGGGTGGCCAGCACTATACCTCGGATGCGGTCAGTTCGGAATTCAAGTACAATATCCTCCAAAGTACCAGTATACAGGGCAAGTTCACTATGAACACGATCACTTATACGGCCTCACAAAACGGTTTTGCCAGCACTACAAGTCCGGCGAGCTATACTATCCTGGAGGGGCTGCTGCCGGGGAAGAATTACCTGTGGAATATAGATTTCACCAAGAAGCTGGGCAATAGCCTGGAGCTAAGCCTGCAATATGAGGGCCGCAAGGCGGGGGATACGGGGATCGTTCATACGGGGAGGGCGGCGTTGAGGGCGTTGTTATAACGAAAAACCCCGGCCTCGGCCGGGGTTTCGAATATATAGTTGCGGTCGACTAACCAAAGATGCCGCCTTTCTTGAGTTCGCGAGTGCCTTCGCCGATCTTGAAACCATTGTGATAGATCTCGATCTTGTAGTTACCCTTCTGGAATTCGCTGTTTTGTTTCCAGGCGAATTCAACAGATTTGGACTTGCCAGATTCGAAATCGACAGGAACCTTTGCGGTGAACATCTTGTCGCCTTCGTCCCGGGTAGTGAAGGTACCAGAACCGAGAGCAGGTACAGAGATGGGCTTGCCATCGGGGCCGGTGATGCAAACATATACATCGACCTGACCGGTCTGTGCGATGCGGTTGGCAACATCAAAACCGATCACCAGCTTGTTTACCCTGCGGGCGGTAGAGGTTTCTTTGTCCTTACCGTCTTTCCTTTCGTGCATGGGGGTGATGGAGATGTTGGAAGCATTCAAAGTGGATGCGATATCTACCTTCTTGGCGAGGTCCGCGTTGGTAGCGGTCGTGGTCTGCAGATCAGTTGTCAGCTTTTCTTTGTCAGCAGTGAGGGCCGTTTTATCAGCCGTAAGCTGCTGGTTGTCCTGAGTGAGCTGGGCGACCTGTTGTTCCAGGTTACCGATCTTATCGTTCAGGTCCTTGATCAGGTCTTCAGCCTTTTTCTTTTCGGCTTCGGTCAGGTGCTGTTTGCTGAGCAAACCGCGGATCTGGCCTTTCAATTTAGAGACCTGACCATCTTTTTCGTTGATGTTTGCGGTCAGCTTATTGTTGGTGCCGGTAAGGGAGTCGAGTCTTACGAGGGCATCGTCGAAATTCTTCTGTAATTGTCCTTTTTCGTCGGTGACTTTCGAGATCTGAGCTTGTTGCTGAGTCTGAGTCTGTTCCTGCTTGTTGTTGTTCCAGAGCAGGTAACCCCAGGTGCCAAGGAAGCCTGCTGCAAGCAGACCGATGACGAGATTCTTGTAGTCCTTTTTAGGAGGTTGATTTTGGGGCGTAGCGGAGGGATAGTTGGTTGTCGTACTCATGGCTATTTTCTTTTTCGTTAAGAATGAATGTGTTTTTTATAACCGGAGCTGATCTCCACGGTTTCATCCGGTGTTAGTCTAAAACCGTGCCAAAATCATTTTTATTGTCTTCAGGCCCTGATTCCTAAAGATTTATGTAATTTTACGCCACAAAAATTGGCGCAGATGTCCGTCGAAAAAATCCTCAACGAGTGGAAGAAGGCAAAATTTAAACCTGTTTACTGGCTGGAAGGCGAAGAAGAGTATTATATAGATGTGTTGGTGAATTATGCCGAACGGCGCATCCTTACGGAAGCGGAGGCGGGTTTTAATCTGACCGTTTTTTATGGGAAGGATGCGGACTGGACGGCTGTGATCAATGCCTGCCGGCGTTATCCCATGTTTGCCGAGCGGCAGGTCATCATCCTTAAGGAAGCCCAGCAGATGCGGGACATCGACAAATTAGAGGCCTATATTGATAAACCCCTCTCGTCGACGGTATTCGTGGTAGCTTATAAGGAAAAGAAGGTAGATGGCCGGAGTAAGCTGGCAAAGTTATTAAAAGACAAGGATAAGGCCGAGGTCTTCACCACGAAGAAAATGTACGATAACCAGCTTCCCGAGTGGACCAGCGAGCTCATCCATGGGAAGGGCTATGAGATCACGCAGAAGGCGCTGTTGCTGCTGGTGGATCATATTGGCAACGACCTGAACCGGATCAACAACGAGGTCGACAAGTTGTTGGTCAACCTGGGGGGCAGCAAGCGGATCACGGAGGACGAGATCGAGCGGTATGTGGGGGTGAGTAAGGAGTACAATGTCTTTGAGCTTCAGGATGCTTTTGCCAAGAAGGACAAGGTAAAGGCCATCCGGATCATTCAGTATTTCGAGGGAAATCCAAAGGCTGGCCCTATTCAGCTGATCCTGCCTTCGATCTATAATTTTTTCAGCAAGGTGTATATGATCTTCGGTCAGCCTGCGCGGGACGAGAAGGGGGTGGCCGCTGCGATTGGCGTGAATCCTTATTTTGTGAAGGATTACCTGGCGGCAGTGCGCAATTACAACTACGAAGGCATAGAGAATGGCTTGTTGCTCCTGCATCACTACAACCTCAGGAGCATAGGGGTTGGCAGCGCCGGCGTGGAAGACGCTTCGCTTTTAAAGGAGCTGGTGGTAAAGATCATGGGTTGAGGGCCGCGCCAGGAGAGCGAAGGCCCCTGGCGATGCCTAGGCCAGCGCCGCCAGGGAATCCAGTTTGTCCTGAGCCAGGGCGGCTTTTAGCTCGTCCAGGCTGTTGAACTTTAGTTCGGGTCTCAGGTATTTGATCACGAAGACCCGCATTTCCCGTCCATAGATGTCCTGGTCGAAATCGAAGAGATTGACTTCGATGGTGCGTTGAGTGCCGTTGATCGTCGGGCGGATGCCGATGCCCATCATTCCTTTTAGTCTTGGGCCTTCGAAGAGAGTGGGGGTGAGATGATTTCCGTCGGGCGGCAGCAGCTGTGCTTCGACGGCATAGACGCCATCGGCGGGGATCAGTTTATCGGGGCTTTCCGGTTCCAGGTTGGCGGTGGGATAGCCGAGTGTCCTGCCGAGCTGGTTGCCTTTGACTACTTTGCCGGAAAAGAAGAAGGGATAGCCCAGCAGTTGGTTGGCGGTGGCGATATCGGCGCGGCCGATGGCTTCGCGGATACGGGTAGAGCTCACCGATACCTGGTCCAGGAGGTGGACGGGGATCTCCTGCAGACGGAAGCCGCAGCGGGTGCTGAATTGTTCGAGCAGGTGATAGTCGCCCAGGCGGCCTTTGCCAAAGCGGTGGTCATAGCCGATGATCACGGTATGCGGGTGGAATCTTTCCAGGAGGAATTCTTCGATGTATTGTTCCGCGCTTAGCTGGGAAAAGGCTTCTGTAAAGGGCACGATGACAAGGTGGTCGATCTGCTGCCAGGAGAGGAGCTCGATCTTCTCCCGGAGGATATTGAGCAGCCTGATCTCTTCGGCGCCGCCTTTGACGATCTTCCGGGGGTGTGGGTAAAATGTGATGATCAGGGTCTCGCCGCCGATGCGGGCCGCTTCCTCGCGCAATTGCCGGAGGATGCGGGCATGGCCGGAATGGACGCCGTCGAAGGTACCTATCGTGATCACGGCCTTATGGAAAGCTGGCAGCTGGCCGGTATAGTGGTGGATCTGCATGGGGATGTAAACGTGTTACTCCTATAAGAGGTTGGTTTGCGCCTTCGGGCCTTTACCAAAAAGTGGCCCTCGGCGCAAACCGTTTAATAATTGGCCTTCGGCCGACGAACCTTTGGTTCGTCACGGCAAAACTAAAGGATTATCCTTTACCTTTGCCGTCCTATGTCACTGTATGCGCAACGCGGGGTTTCCGCTCAGAAAGAGGAAGTGCACCGGGCCACCGAAAAGCTGGACCAGGGGCTTTACCCCAATGCTTTTTGCAAGATTTATCCGGATTATTTGGGCGGGGATGCCGGCTGGGTGAATCTCATGCATGCTGACGGAGCGGGCACGAAGAGTATACTGGCCTACCTCTATTGGAAGGAGACGGGCGATCTGTCCGTTTGGAAAGGGATTGCACAGGACGCTATCGCCATGAACCTGGACGACCTGCTTTGCGTGGGTATCTACGATAACCTGCTGTTCTCTTCTACTATCGACCGCAATAAACGGAATATCCCGGGGGAAGTGCTTACAGCCATCATCGAGGGTACGCAAGCCTTTTTTGATGAGCTGCAGACTTACGGGGTCGGCATCCGTTATTTGGGTGGCGAGACCGCGGATGTCGGGGATGTGGTGCGGACCATTGCCGTGAATGGGACCATGGCTGCACGCTGGCCGAAGGACAGGCTGGTCACCAACGACAGGATCCATGCGGGGGATGTGATCGTGGGTTTTGCAAGTTTTGGCCAGTCGAGCTATGAGACGGCCTATAATAGCGGCATTGGCAGCAATGGGCTGACGAGTGCCAGGCATGACGTGTTGAACAAGACTTATGGGGCGAGGTTTCATGAGTCTTTTGATGTATCCCTGAACGATAGCGTGGTCTATATCGGGCCGCACCGGATGACGGACGAAGTGGATATACCGGGAGGGGTGACCGATATCGGGCATCTGCTGCTGAGCCCCACGCGTACTTACGCTCCACTGTTAAAGCAGTTGCTGACCGAGCGGTTCGACCAGCTCCATGGTCTGGTGCATTGCAGCGGCGGCGGACAGACGAAATGCATGAAATACCTGCCGGGCGAGTTCCGGATCATAAAGGACAACCTTTTCGAGCCTCCGGTAATCTTTCGGTTGATCCAGCAGGCTTCGGGCTCGGACGACCGGGAGATGTACCAGGTCTTTAATATGGGACACCGGTTGGAAGTGTTCACCGATCCTTCGGCTGCCCAGGGGCTTATCGATGCGGGTCGTGCGTTCGGGATCGACACCCGGGTCGTGGGAAGAGTGGAAGCCGCTGAGAAAAAGAGCCTGGTCCTGACTGTCGGCGGCCAGGAGATCGTTTACTGACCGGGTTTCGGCAGACGACCCCATAAGAGCGGCTTTACTGAGCGGGTTCCAAACGGAATATAATGGTGAAGGCATATTCCCCCGGCGGGTAAGCTATGGTGGTGTCCACGGGGATTTTGGCGCTGACCGTTCTCAATTCTTCTTCAAAAACGTCTTTCTTATCTTCCCCCGTTGGGAGAGTTTCGGCTTTCGCGCGCGCCGTTACGGTGATGCGGCCGGTATTGGCGCTATCGCCTGCCGGTTCCGTCCCTGTGCTATTGAAGGCCAATAATTGATTGTGTTCGCCGATGCGCAAGGAAAATGAAACCGTCTGTTCTTTCCCCGCCTGCAGGGCGGCGGGCGGATAGCGGATGCCCCGGAGGTAAAACCGCATCAGTTCCCTACCGGGTGCGGTCAAATGCCGGGAGGGGGTCTGTGCGAAGGCGCAGCACAGCAGGATGGTCAGGGGTAAGACCAGCGTCTGGCGGAGAAGGCCCCGGGGGCCGGAAGGTTGAAGGATCATGGTGACACGTTTTTTTAGATGAGCGGAATAGAAATGATGAGTCGAAGGATGAGCCGATCCGGCAGCCTCCAGGACCAGCCATTCGGCGTAGTCGGCCCGGGCATGGCCGCCGGGTTGCAGGGCGAGGGTCTGCAAAGCATAATGGTCGGCGAGGAACTCGTGGACCAGTTTCAGGTCCCGGAGCTGGAAGTGGAAAAAAGGGTTGCACCAGGCAAGGGCCCGAACGGTTTCGAAGAAGAGCAGGTCGAGGCTATGATGTTGCCGGATATGCACCAGTTCGTGCTGCAGGATCGCTTGTCCCTTGGCGGTATCCAGCGGAATGCTGTCGTTCCAGAATAGGTGGCGGAGGAAGGAGAAGGGCGTCCCGGGGTCCCGGGTGTGGTATAGACGGAAGCCTGGCATTCGTTCGGAGGCGTGGATGCGCGAAAGCAGGAAAAGGTAGCGGAGGGTACGTAGCAGGGGCCACAAAAACAGGAGGGCGATCGCGATGTAGGCGATATAATAATACATGGGCTGTCGGGGAAGCAGCCAGCCACTGGCTCCCGGTGGTCCTATTTTTGCAGCATTTATATCAATGGAAGTGGCTTGACCGGGCTGGATGAAAAGATCGGTGCGGCTGATGGCGGTCGTCCATGCGTCGGGGAGGGGTAGCCGTAATAGCGGAATAGAGAGGGCAAGGACCGTCGTCGCCAGAAAATAGAACCGATTGTAGGCATGGCGAGAGGAATTTCGGAGGAACAGGCGGTAATAAATATGGAAGAACGCCGACATGAGGGTCATTTTGGCCGGGTAGGCCAATAGAGGGGTTAAGAAGGGAAGGTTCATGACGATTGCTGTTTTGAGGAGCGGATCTGGTTAAGCAGGTCTTCCAATTCTTTGACACTTAGTTTATTATCTGTTACGAATTGAGAGATCAGTTTTGTCGGAGAGCCTTCAAAGTATCCTTTCAGGAGTTGATTGGCGGTCTTTCTGCCGTATTCTGCCTTGCTGATCTTCGGGCGGTAGAAATTGTTTCTGCCCTGGACCTCGGTCTGGACGAAGCCTTTCTCGATGAGGATCTTCAAGAGGGTGGCAACGGTGTTGGAGTGTGGTTTGGGTTCGGGTGTCTCCTCGAGAATGTCTTTGAGAAAGCCTTTTCCAAGCCTCCAAAGGACCATCATGACCTGTTCTTCGGCTTTTGTGAGTGGTTTGCCCGCGTTCATGCTTCAACTAAGTTTTTAGTTATGTAAGCGAATCTATAACTAGCTTTTTAGTTGAGCAAATTTACGGTGGGTTTTTCCGGGAGAGTGCGGTTTTGGGTGTGGATATCATGCGGGGCTGGCTGGTTTGAAGGCATTTTTCGGGTTGGCGGGATGAACACTGGCGTATATTCGCGGGGAGGGGCGGGACCGAACCTTTTGAGCGGTCTTAGTGTTAAATAAACGCTAATGTCTTTTGCCTGCAAGTATCTGCAAAGGGTGTGCGACAAATCACAAAAGACTTTTTAGAGATAAATCCCGCGATCAACTCTAAAAAAATGATTAAAAACAAGTATTTTCTGCCCATAGTACTATGCCGTTTCGTTTTTCGTAGCTACTTTCGCAAACGGTCCTGGACGGAATGACATTAATTTATCTTTATATATTTTTTGCCCCTCCGTGAACACTCCTGGCGCTGTAGATGTTTCTTGATAAGTACCCATCATTTATTTTTGTCATCTTTTTTATTTATTATCAGATATGAGGCAACTCAAAATTGCTACACAGATTACGAACCGTGATTCCCAGGCGGTCGAGAAGTACTTGCAAGAGATTTCCAAGATCCCGATGATCACACCGGAAGAAGAGACCGTTTTAGCACAACGGATCAAGATGGGTGATCAGAAGGCATTGGACAAACTGGTGCAGGCCAACCTGCGCTTTGTGGTGTCTGTTGCAAAGCAGTATCAGCACCAGGGGTTATCACTGAGTGATTTGATCAACGAGGGCAACCTCGGACTTATTAAAGCGGCACAACGCTTTGATGAAACGAAAGGTTTCAAGTTTATTTCATACGCCGTTTGGTGGATTCGCCAGTCCATCCTGCAGGCGTTGGCAGAGCAGGGCAGATTAGTCCGCCTGCCTCAAAACAAAATTGGCACTTACAACAAGGCTAATAAGGCCTACATGGCTTTCGAGCAAGAACATGAGCGTGAGCCGAGTACGGAGGAATTAGCCGAATTGCTGGAAATGAGTGAAACGGAGATCAACAACATTTTCCAAAGCAACACCCGCCACAGTTCGTTGGATGCCCCGGTACACGAGGCTGAAGACGTGGCTATGGGTGATCTGCTGGAAGGTGGGGATGAAACTGATGACGATGTCATGAAGGATTCCCTGCGTGCGGAGATCCGCCGTGTGTTGAAGTCCCTGAGTCCGCGGGAAGCGGAGATTGTCAACGCCTATTTTGGTCTCGACGGCGAGAATGGGGTGACGATCGAACAAATTGGGCAGAAGTACGACCTGACGAAGGAACGTATCCGCCAGATCAAGGAAAGGGCGATCAAACGCCTGCAGAAAGCACGTTATAGCAATGCGCTGAAAGCATATTTGGGGTAAACCCACCTGATAAATTTGGTTCTTAGGAATCCCGGCTTATGGCCGGGATTTTTCGTTATGTCCGGGGGAGGACATTTGCTTAGGCATTTTTGCTTTACATTTGTCCGCTTTAAAGCATTGATACCATGGAGCAAGCAACTACTGAGAAAGTGCATTGTCTGATCATCGGCTCGGGTCCGGCCGGGTATACGGCTGCCGTATATGCCGCCCGCGCCAATCTCAGGCCCGTCCTCTACCAGGGTATCCAGCCGGGCGGACAACTGACTATTACTACGGAAGTGGAAAATTACCCCGGCTATCCCGATGGGGTGCAGGGGCCTGAAATGATGGTGCATTTTGAGAAGCAGGCGGCCCGGATGGGCGCCGACATCCGGTATGGCCTGGCGACAAAAGTGGACTTTTCCGCCCAGCCGTTCAAGGTCTGGATAGACGATGAGAAACTGATCGTGGCCGATGCGGTGATCATCGCCACCGGCGCCTCGGCCAAATGGCTGGGCCTGGAAAGCGAGCAGCGGCTCAACGGCTACGGCGTGAGCGCCTGTGCCGTTTGTGACGGATTCTTTTTCCGCAACAAGGAAGTGGCCAT